>Ga0207738_100146_pt1 | contig 17324 bp, 15 predicted proteins | sample LuqExpMetagenom9_FD_187767 | JGI IMG/M metagenome (GOLD analysis project Ga0207738, IMG submission 187767) | Tropical forest soil microbial communities from Luquillo Experimental Forest, Puerto Rico - Sample 9 (SPAdes) | ecosystem: Environmental > Terrestrial > Soil > Tropical forest ... | reverse complement strand
TTTTTCCTGAATCGGCCGCACGGCCGATCAATCCGGCTTTAAGCCGTAATCGGAAGCCACCGGCTGTTAGCCGGTGGTCGTTCACAATTTTCCGGGCGAGGTTGGCCAGCGTGCGGAGGTTTCTGCGATGCGGCCGCCGGGGAAGCGGCCGCATCACGGAAATTAGATGGAAATGCTTAGGATGCGGTTCAGCCGCTGGACAAAGCTGGCCGGATCCTTGAGTGCCACGCCTTCCATCAGGAGCGCCTGGTCCAGCAACAGCCAGGCCGCATCTTCGGCAACGGAGTCCTCGGTCCGGGCTTGCAGCTTCTTCACAATCTCGTGGTCCGGATTGATCTCCAACGTGGGTTTGGGAGCGGGAATATTGGCCTGCCCCATGGCCCGCAGCATCTGTTGCATCTGCAGTGAGGGCTCCTCTTCCGAGCTGACGATGCAGGAGGGGCTGTCTGCGAGACGGACCGAGGCGCGCACGTCCTTCACGTTATCGCCGAGAATAGTCTTCAGCTTTTCGAGCAGCGGCTTCAGGCTCTCCGTTTGATCGGCTTTCTCGTCGTCCTTCAGGTCTTCGCTGGTTGCTGCCTTGCTGACGGACTTCAGATCGATTTCACCGTACTTCTCAATGCCGGCAAAGACAATCTCGTCAATGTCGTCATCGAGAATGAGAACTTCGATCTCCTTCTTGCGGTAGATTTCCAGCAGAGGAGAGGTGCGCAGCAGGGATTCCGCGCCGCCCGTGATGTAGTAAATGCTCTTCTGGCCATCTTTCATCCGCGACTTGACTTCTGCCAAGCTGGTCAAACCTTCCACCTTGGTGGATTTGAAGCGCACCAGTTCCAGCAGCGTCTCGCGGTTGGCAAAATCGCTGTAGAGGCCTTCTTTGAGCGGGCGGTTGAACTCCGTGATGAACTTCAAGTAGTCCTCAGGGCGCTGTGTGGCCACGTTCTTCAACTCGCTGAGGATCTTCTTGACGCTGGCGGTGCGGATTGACTGCAGGACGCGGTTCTGCTGCAACAATTCGCGGCTTACGTTGAGCGGCAGATCTTCGCTGTCGATGATGCCGCGCACAAAGCGTAGATACTGCGGCAGTAGCTCCCGCGAGTCGTCCATGATGAAGACACGCTTGACGTAGAGCTTGATGCCGCCCTTGTATTCCGTCTGGTAAAGATCCATCGGCGCCTTGGCCGGCATGTAGAACAGAGTGGTGTACTCCAGGCTGCCCTCGGCCTTGGTGTGGAACCAGAAGAGCGGATCTTCCCAGTCGCCGGCAATCGACTTGTAGAGTTCCTTGTAGTCCTCGTCGGAGAGCTCGCTTTTAGGCCGGCGCCAGAGCGCGCTGGCGGCATTCACCTGTTCGGTGACGCGTGTCTTCTCGGATTTCTTTTCGGCCTCGTTCCACTCGCTCTTGTCGTAGGTCAGGAAGATGGGGAAGGCAATGTGGTTGGAGTACTTTTTAACAATCTCCTGCAGCCGCCAGCTATTGGAGTAGGGCTTGCCTTCTTCGTTCAGGTGAATCAGCACTGTGGTGCCGGCAACGGCACGCTCCGCAGGCTCAATCTCAAAACCGGTTTTGCCATCGCTGATCCAGCGCCAGGCCTTCTCTTCGCCAGCCTTGCGGGAGATGACCTCAACCCGGTCAGCCACCATGAAGACGCTGTAGAAGCCCACGCCAAACTGTCCAATCAGATTCGAATCCCGCTTGGCATCGCCGGAAAGCTGCGCCAGAAAGTTCTTGGTTCCGGAACGCGCAATGGTGCCCAGGTGGGAGACCAGGTCTTCGTCGTTCATGCCAATGCCGGTGTCGGCGATGGTCAGAAGCTGCTTTTCCTCATCCAACTCCAGGCTGATCCGCGGATCGAAAGGGAATGTCTTGTAGGCATCGTCGGCCAGCGTCAGATGGCGCAGCTTGTCCAGGGCGTCGGAGGCGTTGGAGATCAGCTCGCGGAGGAAGATCTCCGGATGCGAGTAGAGCGAGTGAACAATAAGGTGCAGCAGTTGATTGACTTCGGTCTGAAATTCACGTTTTGACATCGATCGGATTCCCCAATGCAGATTTGCAAGCTGCGGAGTTTGTCTGTAACTGGTTTCTAAGGCACTCCAGAATGGCGGAGTCCTACTGTCTATCCTAAATACATTCAATTGCGGCGCGTCAAGAAACCAGGGGCGAAAGGCTGAATAGCCATAGCGTGCTTCAGGCTGGTTATCGGTGTGTTGCCGCAATATGTGTGGAACTCTCGCGCTTATTCCCGCGGGCTGGCTTTGGACGCTTTGCGGACCCGATGCAGCAGATAGAGCCCAAGGAACAGGGGAAGGGCAAGAATCTGCCAGAAGGTCTGACTGCGCAGGGTGGTCTTTGGCAGCACGTCGACGCTTGTGTTGCACTCAACGGCTTGATTGCCGGAAGAGACGATCACCTTTACGTGCCAGGATCCGCTGCGAGGCAGTTGCACGTTAGCGGCCTGCAGAAAACGGCTGGTCGCGGCTTGATGCGTGGCAGGCACAACGAGGCGGTTGGGTTCCGGTGCGCCGGGTTGAGTGAGGATGAGTGTGACCTCGGCGTTCTGCACCAGCCCCGGCGTGTCAGCCTGTTCCACGGCTACGCTGAAGTCCGCAGAGCCCTCCACCAGCGGGTCGGGCGTGGTGAAGAGTGTGATCACAAAGGGTCCGGCTTGCTGATGGAGGCGGATACGTCCGCCGTCGGCCAGCAGCGGTGCGGCGGAAAGAAGCACGAGGAATGCCAGTGCGGCAAGCTTGTTCATTGTCCACCTGCCCCGGGCATCAGCATGGGTTGGGTGAAGATCCAGAGAGCCATGCCGTAGCTGAGCGCCACCACGCACGATGCGCACAGCCAGAGCGCGACGCGCCGGCCCGGAGCGTCTGCGAGCGGACGGAGGCTCCACCAGAGCAGATAGAGCGCGCCCAGAGCTCCGGCGTCGAGAATCCAGAATTGCAGACTCATCAGATTGGTACCGCCGCCACCCGAGGCAAGCATCACCATGCCGGGCGCGCAGAGCGCAGGAGTTGCTGTGGTGGCGGCAGTGAGCCAGTGGAAGAGCCTGCCTGCGCCCATGTCGCTGGAGAACTGATCGATGGCGGGAAGAAGGTTGGCGGCGGATGTGGTGAGGTGAAAGAGCAGATGCGCGATCCAGGTAGCGAGCCCAAACGGCAGCAACCCCACCGCCAGCCGGCTGAAAAGCGTCTTCAAGGTCGTTCGCGGTGTAAGCAACTGCAGGACGCGGCTGAAAATCCAGACGAAACCGACGGCGAGGACGACGAGCGCAAGAAACAAGAGCAGCGTGATAGGCTGCCTGCCCAGCAAAGGAAACTGCTGCCGGAGGTGCGTTGCTGCGGTCAGAACCGGAGCCGTCATGGCCGCAGCATTCCACAAGGAGAACAGCGTGAAGAGCAGTGCGAGCAAGGCCAGGTCCGCGCGCTGACTGAAGCGGCGCACCGAACTGCGGGCGGGGTCGTCAACGAGCTCGCGGAGTGGTGAGATGGTCACCAGTTGCAGATTGTCGTGTGGACAGGCCTTGACGCAGTCCATGCAAAGGGTGCAATCCATGTTGCCGATTTTCTGGGGCAGGTAAAGCTTGAGTTCGCAGCCGCGCTGCTGAGTGTTGCCGCGGACGCAATCCTTGCCCGCGCAACTGGTGCAGGTTGCGTGTTCCCGCACGCCCAGCGAGAAGGGTGCGGCGAGCGACGTGAGGAAGTTGAACTGGCCGAGCGGGCATACGTATTTGCAGAAACTGGCGCCGGCAAAGAAGGTGTCGACAAGCAGCGCGCTTGCGGTGTAGCCAATCAGCAGCCAGGCTGTAGCCGAGGGCCAGTTCCAAAGATCACATTCGAGATAGATCCAGAAGAACAGGAGCGTGAGTGCCACGGCGATCCACTTGTTGCGCAGCATGCGTGGCCACTGACGTTTGGGCGTGTAGAACATGCGCGCCAGTTCACGCGGTAGCGTGAATGGGCATGCCATGCAGAAGACATTCAGTAAACCGAGAATCAGCAGAAAGAGCAGTGGGCGGAGGAGCATCCAAACGAATCCGCCTGCCAGATTCAGCGCACTGACTTCGGTGCCCTTGAGTCCGTGGATTAGGACGCCCAGCATCAGCACGAAGCTAGCCATCTGCAGCATCAGACGTCCATTACGTGCGCGCAGGAGACGCCCAAACAGTGGGATTTTCAGCCAGTCAAATGGCTCGATTGTGCGCTTGCGCGGCAACGGTTGCGGCTCGGGAGCCGCATACACACGCCTTTTCGTGAAAGAGAGTAGGTCAAGAACCGCCGCCATCAACGGGATCAGAGAGATGAGCGAACCCAGTACCCACATCTCCGCGCCTGCCGCCATCTGGTCCGCGAGTGGGGAGAGGTCGAAGATGCGTGGCACGGAAGCATAGGTGGGATAGAAGACGCGGCTGCCGAAGGCCAGTGAGGCGGAGATCGCGGTGTTGACGATGTCTGCCGCCACAATGTACGGCAAAACTAGCCAGCGTGACCAGCGGCTCCGCGAAGGCCACGGCTGGATCACATGCCACCAGTAGCCGAGCGAGCCAACCAGGAAGCAGGCATGCTCCATATAGTGCCATTCGTTGGAGCGCAAGGCCAGTTCGTACAGGACGGGGATGTGCCACACGGCATAGGCGGCGTTCATGGCGAGCCAGCCCACCATAGGATGCGCGATCAGCCTGCCGAGGGCTTGGACGGGAGGGAAATCGATCCAGGTGGCAACAACCTCGCGCATCCAGACACGAGGCAAGCCGCGCAGCAGAGGCACGACGGGAGCGCCCAGAAGAATGAGCGGCGGCACCACGGACATGAGCAGCAGATGCTGCGTCATGTGGGCCACCAGCAGGAATTCACCCAGCGCATCGAGCGGCGAACTGATGGAGAGCCAGAGAATCGCCAGGCCGGCATGGAAGCTGATCAGCCGCCACAAGGGCAGTTCAAGCGGGCGCGTGAGCGAGGCGCGCCGCCAGCCGCGCACGTAGACGAAAGAGAGCAGCAGCGTGAAGACCGTGGGCCAGAAGGGAATTGACCACGAGGAAAGCACCGCTGATGAGATATCTTCCGTCACTCGAACTCTCTTTGTCTTGCCGCTATCCGTGCCAGCGACGAGGTCCGCACTTAACTTAATTCTTGCTGTGCAGATAAGCAATGATAGACTGGACTTCCTGCTCTTGAAGACGGCCATCGAAGGCGGGCATGGTACGTAGCCCTTGCAGAATCACGCTGCGTACGGCTTCGTCCGTGGCGGGCACACCGTCAGGCAGGTTGGGATGGCGGAAGATGCCTTCTAGGCGCGGAGGTGTCTTCAGCAGGCCCTCGGGGGCATCATCGTGGCAGGCGCTGCAATGCGTGCGGTAAAGAGCTGCGCCTTGCAATTCATCTTGGCCGAGCTGCTTTTTGCAGGCAGTCGGAAAGAATAGGAGCATCGTCATCAGGCAGATGCGCGCAAGGTTTTGTTTCAGCATGAGCTCTACCTCTTCGCTCCAGGAGCCGCGCTCGCCATTACGTCGACAATCTCCTGGGGCTTCCAACTGCTGCCATCCCAAGTGCGGAGCACGCGACCGTTTTTGTCGATCAGCAGAGTGCGCACAGTATGCAGAATCTGATGGTCCTCTTGATGGTATTCCAGGCCAAAGGTCGAGGCCAGTTTCTGCAATTCGGCGGGCTCGGATCGCAGGAACTCCCAATGTGCGAAGCCTTCAGGATGATCGTGCAGGTAGGCAAGGCCGAAGCGTCGCAGGACCTGCGGCGTGTCATAGGTGGGGTCGAGCGTAATGCTGAGCAGATGGCTTTGCGCAGCCAGTTTGGCATCCGCCGATAAGAGTGCGTGGACTCGCGCAAAGTGGCTGGTAATCATGGGGCATGCCGTGGGCATGGGACAGCGCGTGTAAATGAAGGTGACCAGCAGCAGCTTGCCACGATAGGAACTCAGGTGGACAGTTTTGCTGTCTTGATTGGTCAACACTGCGTCGGGAAGAGTGTCTCCAAGTTGTAGTGGGTGCCCTTGCACAGCGGTTCCACTTGTGCCTACTGCGCCGGAATGAAGGACGCGGATTTCGTCTACTTCGTAGCTCTCATCGGTGGTACGGACCAGGAGAATGGCGGAGATTTGATCGCCGGGAGCAAGTCGCTTGAGCGCGGATGCGTCCTTGACATGAAAAGGCATGGTCATTCCCGGCATGAAGCCGGGAATATCCTCATGCTGCAAGGTAACTTGTTGCTCGCCGAGCTGGATAGAAAGCACCTTGCCGCGCAGCGGATAACGCTTGACGGTTGCGGCCTGTTGGGCGGCAGTCGGGCAGGGAATAGCAGTACAGAGCATGAGCAGCCCCGCGAGGACCAGCATGAGCCGCCGTGCGCTGCGCCAAGTATGGATAAGAGCGGGTTGAAAGCCGTCCTCTGCTCGGCATGTTTTTTCGTGGCTCTTCATTTTCCTGTCTCCTGCTGCGGTTGGCGTTCCGGTCTCGGCCTGGTTTCACGCCCCGTGGTGGTGGGCTGCTGGCGGTGTAAGCGGCGGCGCATTCCGCAGTGCTGTAACCACTTCATCCGGAGTCCATCCGCTTCCGTACCATGTTTCCCGCACGGTTCGATCGGGACCGATGAGCACGGTGCGCATGGTGTGCGTGATCTGGTTGTTGCTGGATGTGTATTCAAGCCCGAAGGCGTTGGCCAGTTTGCGCAGATCGCCGGGGGATGTACGCACAAACTCCCAGTGTGCGAAAGGGTGCGGGGACGAGGCCTGAAAGGCGCGCCCATAGTTGTTCAGGACTTTGGGCTCATCGTATGCAGGGTCGAGCGTAATGCTGATCAGGTGCGCTTTTTGCGCGAGTCCTGGATCCTGCATCATGCGGTTGTAGATGCGCGCGTAGTTGGTGGTGATCTTCGGACAGGCGTTTGGTAGCGGACAGCGTGTGTAAATGAAGGTGACCAGCAGATAGCGTCCCGCATAGTTGCTGAGCCGGAGTTTTTTGCCGTCCTGATTTTCAATTGCGATATCGGGAACCAGTTCACCCTTGAGCAGGGTGTGGGCGGGCAGTGCGACTTGCGCGCCGGCATCGGCATGGCCGATGACCTGGATGTTCTCCAGGGGATAGCTTTCGGCGTTCTCCTGTACCTGCAGCGTGGCGCGGATTTCATCGCCCACTTTAAGCTTCGCCAGTGCGTCCGGATGAAGCACTTTAAAGTTCATGGTCATGGCCGGCATGAAGCCGTGAATCTCATCGTGGCGAATGGTCAACTCACCGGTCTGGGCGCCGATACCGAGAATGGTTCCGTGGAGCGCATAGCTGTGCGCGGCCGTCTGCGGCATATTGGTAGGCGGAGCGGATGCGGGTTGCTGTTGGCTGCGGCAGCCGGAAAGTCCCGCGACAACCAGTACGGACAGAAGAGTGATGCATGAAAACGTCGTACGAGACTGCATGGCGATTGCCTCCGCAGAGCCTGAAGTGCCGCGGTTGGATCGGCGCATCCGACCTGTCGGATAAGACAAGCCTATAACGCGCTCCCGCTGCCTGTAGGGAGAAACTTATTGCCCCCGGAGTTCAGGATGCTGCTTGATTTATGGATGCCGGTGCAGGGCGGTGGTCGCAGGAATTCTGTACCCACGCAGTGAAGCTGCCTAGTCGACCCGGCCCCATGGAGGGGCGACATCGGAAGCAATCGGATTGGGCATATCTATCCTGAAACCGTTCTAGGAGCCCATTGCGAGGCGCAGCATGATGAAGGTGATCACACCGGTCACCGACACATAGAGCCAGATGGGAAAGGTCCAGCGTGCGATCTTTTTGTGCTGTGGGAAACGCGTGGTGAGCGCGAAGAAGAAGGTGACCAGAATCATGGGCAGGGCAAGAGTGGCCAGAAGGATATGGCTGGCCAGCAGTGCGAGGTAGAGCTCGCGGAAGGCCGCACCATGTGGATAGCGCACATCGCCATGCAGCGCGTGATGGGCGATGTAGCCAATGAGAAACAGTGTCGAGAAGGCAAAGGCCGTCAGCATGGCGGCGCGATGCGCTTTTTGTTGCCCAGCGCGGATTCGCACGTACCCCACCAGCAGGGCGGTGGCGCTCAAGCCGTTCAATAGAGCGTTGAGCGCGGGCAGAAAGCTGAAGCTATTCTGCGCTCGGTCAGCGGCCGGATGCAGATAGATCAACCAGAAGAGAAAAACGGTTGCCGCTACGCTGACCAGCAGGATGGCGGCAAGGGCAGTGCGGTTGGATCCGGTGGAAGGCTCGGCAACAACGTGCGATGCGGTCTTCATGATTTTCCTTAGTGCGGCTGGCTGGCGGTGAACACCAGAAGGCCAAAGAGCAGGGGAAGATAGAGGACGCTTGCGCGGAGCAGTTGCCTGGCAACACGCCTGCCTTCAGCCTCCGCGGCCGGTTTGAGAATACGCGCAAAACGAATTGTGCAGGCAAGGTAAAAGAGGCCCAGCAGGGTCGCGGCCAGTGCATAGACCGTTCCCGTCATGCCCAGAAGGTAAGGCAGCAGGCTGACAGGAATCATGGCAACCGCGTGAACCAGCGAGACTACAACGGTGGAAACGCCATCGGGTTGCACTACGGGCAGCATGCGGATGCCTGCACGAGCGTAATCGTCGCGGTAAAGCCAGGCAATCGACATGAAATGGGGGAACTGCCAGACAAACAAGATGGCGAATAACGCAATGGCGGGCCACTCAATTTGGCCGCGTACGGCAGTCCAGCCCAGCATGGGGCCCATGGCGCCGGGAAAGGCTCCCACAAACGTTGCCCAGCGGGTGCGGCTCTTGAGTGGGGTGTAGACAAACGTGTAGACCAGAGCCGTGGCCAGCGCGAGAGCGGCGGTGAGCGAGTTGCTATAGAGCTCCAACCAAAGCGCGCCCAGTAGAACCGCGGAAGCGCCTGCTATCCATCCCTGCAAGGGCGAGACGCGATTGGCGGCCAGCGGACGATTGGCGGTGCGGCGCATAAGCGCGTCGCTACGGCGCTCGATGACCTCATTCAGTGCACCTGCGCCACCCGAGACCAGCCCAATGCCGAGCAGCGCCTGGAGCAAAAAGAGAACGGAGGTAGGTTCGGCTGTTTGAAGAGCGCCCAGATGATAGCCGCCCCAGGCCGTGACCACAACCAGGAGAACCACCTTGATTTTGAAAAGCTCCACCGCATCGCGCAGCAAAACTCGCGGACTGATGGTGGCGGAAGGCAGATCGAGTGCGACCGCACCCTGTCCGTCGATTGCGAAGACTGGAGCAGGAGCGGCGTGCAGAACTGTGGGGCCGGCATGCGGGGTGAGTTCCGCAATCGAGCTTCGCATGGTATTGCGCTCACTGGATGCCGCCGCATGGCTGTCTGCGTCGGAGGAGGCGGGCCGATGGGAGGCGCGCGAAAGTGCGGATTGTGCCAGGGGCGTCATGGGCCGTGAACGGCTCCTTCTATGTTTTCGATGTAGCAGCAGGAAGAACGATTCGAAGCTTTCCTGCCCGGGGGAAACTGCGGTACGCCGCAGCCAGCCAACAGGCGCGTTGCGCCGAGCAAAGCGTATTACAGGCGGGTAATTCCGAGGGCCGATGCTGGCACTCGGAATTGCCCGCGAAGAGAGATGCGGTTATTGTCCGCTGGAATGCGTCCCGTTGATGGGCTGCACACCCTCTGTGGGATTGGCTGCCGGCATCAGGTTATTGCCGCGCAGCGTACGCAGATAACGTGTGAGAGCCAGCGTTTCAGATGGATTGAGCGCCTTGCCATAGGCTGGCATGTTGCCGCCACCCTGCAGCACCTGGCGCACCATCTGATCCTCGGTCATGCGGGTGGCGATGGCATCCAGATCCGGTCCTCGGCGGCCGCCGATTCCTCCCACGGCATGGCAGTTGCGGCATTGCTTTTCCTGGAAGACCATGGCGCCACGGCGCTCGAGCGGCGTGCGATTCTCTACTGCTTTGGCGGGAATCGGCGCAGCCGACCATGCATCCATCACCGGGCTCCATGGCGAATGCAGGCCCAGGTGCGTGAAGGTGCCCAGCGTGACGGCAATCAGCGTGACCACCAGAATGGCTACCGGGCGTTTGGACCAGTGTTTCTGGCCCTGGCCTGCATAGAACGGCAGCAGAACCAGCGGCAGAATGATCAGCACCGGCGCTGCAAGAATGGCGGGAATCTCAAGCTCCGGCGGCAGGAAGGCCAGCACCGCGTAGATCCAGAGGAAGAAGAAGTCCGGATGCGGCACGGTTTGGATGATGGTGGGATCGGGCGTGCCCGAAGGGCCAAAGGGACCAAAGAAGAAGGCGCATGCCATCACCGAGAGAATCATGGCTGAAGCAAAGACGACATCCTTCCAGGCGGCATTGGGCGCAAAGGGGACGCCGGTTTTGCGCGTGAGTGTGGCGTAGTCCTTCTGGTAGTTGCTGCGGCGCACAATGCGGCCCGGCATGGGCCACTCGTTGATGCCGAGCCGCAGCACCATCAGCAGGTGGAGGCCAACCATCGCCAGCAGCGTGCCGGGAATGACAAATACATGCAGCGCAAAGAAGCGCGAAAGCGTTCCGCCGCCAATGATGGGCCCGCCCAGCATCAGCCGCACCAGGGGTTTGCCGATGAGAGGAATGCTGCTGTTGATGGAGGCTCCAATGCCGATGCCCCAGTAGGCGTCGGTGTCAAAGCGCAGAACCTGGCCAGTGAAGGCCATGGCAAGAGTGAGCAGCAAAAGTACCACGCCCACAACCCAGGTGAGTTCGCGCGGAAATTTGTAAGCCCCGAACAGGAAGACCTGCACCATATGGATGAGCACGATGGCAATCATGAAGTCCGATCCCCATCCGTGCAGAGCGCGTAGAAACCAGCCGAGCGGCAGATTGTGGTTGATGAACTGCAGGCTGGCCCAGGCGTTGCTGGCGCTGGGAGAGTAAACCATGGCCAGCAGCACGCCGGTGACCAGTTGCAGGGTAAGCAGCACCATGGCGCCCGACCCGAAAACATACCACCAACTGGCCGAGGAGGAAGGCGTAGGGTGGTCGGCCATCTCCTCGGCCTGCCGGATCAGTCCGGTGCGCAGTTCGATCCACTCGACGGCATCTTTGCCGAGTTTCTTCAGGTCGATCATGCATCCCTCCCGTCGTTCACGTCGGAGTTCTGAAGCACGCGCAGAGGATTGTCTTCGGAACTTGCGGGCCGGCTGGGCGTGCGGTTGCAGGCTTCCGTCGCAAAGGTGGGAAGCTGGCCGGCCAGGATCTCAACGGCTCCATTGAGCGTGCGGTACTTGTACTCGAAGAGTCCGCGAATCGGAGGGCCCGAAGCGCGCGACCCATCTTCGTAGTACGCGCCACCATGGCAGGGGCAGAGGAACAGACGCGATTGCTCGAACCACCGCACTGGGCAGCCCAGATGAGCGCAGTTGACGGCGAAGACCTGGAAGCTGTCCTCTGTCACGCGCCGTACCCAGCAGGCGATCTTGGCGGTTTCGCCATCCGAGGGGCTTACCACCGGGTTGACGTATTGCGCAAAGCGCGTTTTGCCCACGGGGAAATCGGCCAGTGTGCCGAGCTTGACCCAGGAGTTGATCTCCTCATCCTTCTTGGTGGCGGGGCCCACCAGGAAGCCGACGATAGGAGCGGCCAGAACTGCGCCAACCAGACCGTTCAGACCGAGCGCGAGCTTGAACAGAAAGCCGCGACGCGTGGTTTCAGCCGGCGCAGCCTCGGCCACTTCCTTGGGTGTACCTTCCCAGAGCGGATCGGATGGAGTCGATGGGGATTGATTCTGCAGGTTGTGCTCGCTCATTTCTGTTCTCCCTGGGCGGTGGCTGTGGGAAGAGGCGCGGTGGGGGGAGTGTGGATGCGGCGCTGGGAGGCAAGCCAGGCAACGAGGTCGGTTACCTGCTGATCGCTGAGCGGCTGCGCCCCGTAACCGCGCCAGTCGGGCATGCCCTCATCGGGCTTGCCGGTAAGAATGGTGGTGCGCAGGTTCTGGTCGCTGATCAAGGCGAGGAAGTCAGGATCGGTGATAGGACCGGCGTTGCGCACCTTCGGGTTCTGGTGCGCTGCGTCTTGATGGCAACGGACGCAGGCGCTTTCAAAAACAGCTTTACCGGCGGCTGGATTGGCGGTCAGAGTGGCAGCATAGGATGGCGCCGCAACTCCATGCAGGGCATTGGCCTGTCCCCAGCGCTGAACAATGCCGCTTGCGAGAATCTCGACTTGTTCGTTGGTAAGAAAGCCGCCATGCTTTTTGCCGAAGGCCGGCATCAGTTCGCCAGGGCCGCCTTCGGCAGTGGCTTTGGCGATTTGTTGCTGGCCGGCAAGCGCAATGTACACCGGGTTGGCCAGCGAGATGGCGATGCCGCCATGGCCCTGCTCCCCGTGACAGGCCGCGCAGTTCTGTTTGTAGAGGACATTGAAGTCCTTGACCTCTTCCGGCCGCTCTTCGGCTGGCCCGGGCTTGCCGGGAGCCTTGCAGGCTACCGCGGAGAAAAGCGCCAGAGACAGAATTGCGAGCATGAAGCGCATCTTCTGATTGCTGTTCATTGCCGTACCTCGTTATCGGCAGAGCGGTTTGCCTGGCCACTGTGCAGCCCGGCGCGCTGATCGAAGGGCAACTGCTGAAACGCAGCCGAGCGGAAGCGCACGCGCAGGTTGACGGTAAAGACGGCGGTGAGACCGAAGGCAAGTTGCGAGAGGATGAACCAGATCCAGTCAACGCGGGCGGCGAGCACGGGCGTGACGCTGGTCATCAGCGACCAGGCCAGAATCGTCCAGGCAAGCGGCGTCAGCAGGCCGCCTGTGAGGAGCGCCAGACGCGGAAAGATGGGCATGATCGAGGCGTACAGCAGGCCGATCAGCACCGAAACCAGCGCGTGAATGGCCAGGCCGACCAGCAGGCCTTCCATGTGGAAGCCGCTCAGGAAGGCGTCGCTTACGCCGGTCCAGCCGAGGAAGCTGCTGGCAGCCAGCAGGTTCACCGCGTACCAGAGGCTGTGAAAACGGAGGAGGCTGAATACGGTAGCGACAACCGCCATGGCCAGGCCACCTGCTATGCCGGCTTCAATGCCGGAAATGAAGCTGTAGGTGCGCTGAGAGAGGTGTGGCGCAACGGGAGGCGCGGGAGGCTCCAGTGCCGCGGCCAGCGTACGATCGGCGTCGGAGGCTTGGACCGTTACATCCTCATGCTGCTCGTGGGGGAGCACACAGCGGAACCAGCCGATACTGGCATAGATGGCCAGTACGGTGCCCAGCAGGGTGATGGTGACATGGGTGATGAGGCCGGCCAGCACGAGAGTGATGCCGAGCGCCAGCACCATCGGCCAAGCCGTGGGACTGGGCAGATGGATGCGATCAGCGCCAGTGTGCGGAATGTGAGCGTTCTCCTGCACGGTTGCCTCCTTAGCGTCCCAGAACGTAGACAACGGTGAAGACCACGATCCAGACCGCATCGACAAAGTGCCAGTAGTACGAGAGCACGTCGAGGCGGCGGGCGTGGTGATGATCGAGTTTGCCGGCCAGTCCGAAGACCAGCACGGCGCTGAGCAGAATCAGGCCTACAAGAACGTGCGAGGCATGTAGTCCGACCAGCGAATAGTAGGTGGTGCCGAACAGGTTGGTCTGGATGGTGAGGCCGTGTTCGTAGATCAACTCATGCCATTCCATAGCCGTGCTGACCATGAAGATGCCACCGAGTAGAACCGTCAATGCCAGCCAGATATTGCTGAGCGCGGTCTTGTTCTTTTCCAGCGTGGTGACGGCAAAATGCACCGTGATGCTGCTGGAAAGCAGGCAGATGGTGCCAAAGACCGGCACCGAAAGCACCTGTGCGGGCGTCGGCCCGCTGAGGCTCTTGCCCAGGTAGTAGAGGTAGGCAATGACGAAGATGATGAAGATGGCCGACTCGGCGACGATGAGGCAGGCCATGCCTACCTTGCCTTTGTCGGGCAAACGCCATTCGTCTGCGGTTGCTCGGAGCGCTTCGGCTTGTGTCGTCATGGTTACCTCTTACTCGAAGTGGGTATCGGGCTGTTCGGGATGCTTCAGGTCCCAGAGCGGACGGCGGCTGTGGACCACGGGATCGACGGCAAAGTTGTAATGGGGAGGCGGAGAGCTGGTGGCCCATTCGAGCGTCCAGGCATCCCACGGGTCCGGCCCGGCCTCTTTGCCTTTGCGGTAGGAATCGATCATGTTCCAGACAAAGATCAGCAGAGCTACGGCCTGGAAGACCACGCCGATGGTTTCGATCATGTTCAGCGTGCCCCAGCCGCGATCCACGGGATAGGTGTAAACGCGGCGTGGCATGCCCAGCAGACCGGGGATGTGCATGGTGTCAAAGGTGACGTGGAAACCGATGGTGAACAGCCAGAAATGCCACTTGCCCAGGGTTTCGCTCAGCATGCGGCCGAACATCTTCGGGTACCAGTAATAGAAGGCGGCAAAAATCATGTAGAGAATCGCGCCCACCAGCACAAAGTGGAAATGCGCCACCACGAAGTAGGAGTTGCCCAACTGCCAGTCAAATGGCGCTACGGAAAGCATGACGCCCGTCAGGCCGGCGATGAGGAACTGGAAGAGAAAGCCGAGGGAAAAGATCATCGGCGTGGCGAAGCGGATCTTGCCACCCCACATCGTTGCCATCCAGTTGAAGATCTTGATGCCTGTCGGCACCGAAACAATCATGGTGGAAAGGGTGAAGAAGGCGTTGCCTGCCGGTCCCAAGCCCACGGTGAACATATGGTGCGCCCAGACTCCCAGGCTGATGAAACCAATCAGCACTGAGGCGCCGACCATCGCCGCATAACCGAAGATGGGCTTGCGGCTGAAGACCGGGATAATCTCGTTGGCGAAGGCGAAGGCCGGCAGAACGAGCACATAGACCTCAGGATGGCCGAAGATCCAGAAGAAGTGCATCCACAGTACGGCCGAGCCTCCTGCCTGCACATCGAAGAAGTGTGAGCCGGCAAAGCGGTCAAGGCAGAGCATGATCTGCGCCGCGGTGAGCGGGCCAAGCGCCAGGAAGGTGAGCCACGAGGTGACCACGTAGAGCCAGCAGAGCAGGGGGATGCGGGCCATGGTCATGCCCTTGCAGCGCATGGTGATCACGGTGACGATCAGGTTCAGCGCGGTGCCCACGCTGCCAATGCCGCTCAGCATGATGCTCAGCGTCCAATAGTCGGTGCTATGGCCCTGCGAAAAGATCTTGGAGGTCAGCGGCGCATAGGCGAACCAGCCCACGTCAGGCGCTGAACCCGCGCCGTAGAGGCCGCTGCCGCCGAGAAAGCTGAAGTAGAGCAGCAGGCCGCCGAAGGCCGAGATCCAGAAGCTGAATGCATTCAGCCGTGGAAAGGCCATATCGCGCGCGCCGATCATCAGCGGAACCAGATAATTGCCGAAGCCGAACAGGATTGGCATGCCCACGAAGAAGACCATGGTGGTGCCGTGCATGGTAAACATGCGATTGAAAACCTGCGGCGAGATAAAGTGGTTGTCCGGCACCGCCAATTGGATGCGCATCAATACCGCTTCCAATCCTGCAATGATCAGAAAGACCAGGGCGTAGCCAATGTACATCAGGCCGATGCGCTTGTGGTCGACAGTGGTCAGCCATTCCTGAACATGGTCGAGCCAGAGCTTTTTGGGAGCCTGGTTCGATTCCATTACGGCCGTCCCGTTGGAGTTCATGAGCTTCTCCTTGTGCGCGTGTACGGTTCTCAATAAGGAGGCAGAGCGGCAGGCCCTGCCGGCGGTCCTAGCGCAACGAGGCCATATAGGCCGTAACCTGATCCAGTTCGTGCGAGGTCAGATTCATCTTGGGCATCAGGCTTCCGGGCTTCATCGAATCCGGATCTGCGATCCACTTGCGCAGGTTCTCCACGTTGTTGGGCACAATGCCGCTGGCCAGGGTTTCCCGGCTGGCGAAGTGAGTCAGGTCAGGCCCGAACCTGCCCTGGGCTGCGGTGCCGTTGACCGTATGGCAATTGACGCAGGCCGTGCGCAGAAAAACCTCTTTGCCGGCAGCCACCTTCGGATCGTCCACCGCGGGCTTCTGCTGTTCCTTGACCCATTGAGCGAACTTCTCCGGCGTGTCCACATACACGCGGATCAGCATCATGGCATGCTCGGTGCCGCAATACTGGGCGCACTGGCCCAGATAGAGGCCTGCAGCCTGCGGATCCATCCACATCACATTGGTCTTGTTGGGAATCAGGTCCATTTTGCCGGCCAGGCGCGGAACCCAGAAGCTGTGGTCCGTGTCAACGGAGGACATGGTCATGTAGGTGGGATGGGAGGAGCGTAGGTCGCTGACCGGGATATGTAGCTCATTGGCGGTGACAATACCCAGCTTGGGATAGCGGTATTCCCACCAATACTGGTGGCCCAGCACCACCACGTCCAGGGCATCGACGGGCTTGTGCGCATGCTCGGTTTCGCTGATGACGCGCATGGTGGCCAGAAACAGCACCACCAGAATCAGGACCGGAATCACCGTCCACAGCACCTCGATCTGGTTGGAGCCGTAAATCTGGCGAGGTTCGCCAGTGTCATTCGGGTGCTGACGGAAGCGGATGATGGCATAGAGCAGAAGGCCGCCGACCGCCAGAAAAATTGCCGTAGTAATGGCCAGAACCAGCAGGGAGAGGCCGAAGATGGTATGCGCGGGCGTGGCCTGGGGCGCAAAGATGCTTGTCGAGTCTCCGGCAAGCGTTGCCAAAAAACGGGCAGAGCGGTACGGGACTCCTGCACCCGCCGCCTGCATGGAGGCACTGCAAAGATAGATGAAACGCATCGACCTCTCCTGTTCATCTGCCAGGCAAAACCCGCACGTACGCCGGCGAGAATTGCAGAACAGCGCTGCCGTAATGGAAGGGAAGTCCATTGCGGACAGCAGTTTCCTGCTCGTCGCTCAGGATCGAGACCGGCCGGCGGGGAAGTGCCAAAGTGCCGGCTGGGAATGGTCTGTCACCAATTCTGCACAATTTGAGTCCGCAGAGCCCCCCGCAGATGCAGGAAGTTTTCAAGGAGGCGCGGTTTGTGGATGATTATAGTCTAGAAATGAGACAGTTGGCTTCCGGACCCGCGCCGTGCCGGTGTCGGACTGTATCGGATTCCAGCGCGGCGCGGGGGCAATTTGTTCTGAACTGCTGGAAGGAGTCTTCCTGCCTGCCAATGCAGAAGCCTCATCCTTGCTGGCTGGGTTTACGTCCGTTTTAGAGTCTCCCATAGGGGATCCGTAAACCCCTCGTTTTTAGGCGACGGAAGGGGTCTTGGCCAGTCATCCAATTTTCCGATGGTGTTGTCTGCCGGCGAAAGATTCTGCAAGACATTGAGGCCCCGGAGGGGCCGGTCGAAAATAGCCCAGGGCGGCAGCCCA
>Ga0207738_100143_pt1 | contig 17566 bp, 7 predicted proteins | sample LuqExpMetagenom9_FD_187767 | JGI IMG/M metagenome (GOLD analysis project Ga0207738, IMG submission 187767) | Tropical forest soil microbial communities from Luquillo Experimental Forest, Puerto Rico - Sample 9 (SPAdes) | ecosystem: Environmental > Terrestrial > Soil > Tropical forest ... | reverse complement strand
ATCAATCTCTGTACGGAGTCATTCGCTCAGCATGGTCTGTGATGCCGGAAAAGATCACATGGAACGTTACGATTCCACCCAACACGCAAGGTCGCGTGGTGCTGACCGTTGAGCAGCAGGCGCATTATCTCCTCAACGGCAAGCAGATCAAGGAATGCTCCTTGCAAAAGAAAATGGGCGAGGATGGGAGAGTCCAATATTTGCTTCCTGCCGGAAGCTACGACTTTCTGATTCAGACTCCAGCCTCGTAAACCATCGGATGCGCGTTGGCTTGTTCGCGCGGTATCGAACGCTGGAACCCCAGAGCGAGATGGGTGTATATGAGGAGAACACGCCGGTCTCGCTCTGAATACTGCGCGACGTACGTGACAGCGTGCCGCCGTTCAGATGCAGTTTGGCGCCGATTCGGTTTGTGACGTTGTCAAAAATTTCAGGAAACGTTGGCCGGAGGAATTGCCTTCGAGCAATTTACTTCTCACGCAATCGGCCCTAATTTTTCATGAGGTGCAGGGCGACTACAGTAGTCGAGAGAGGGGTATCGGCCATGCGGCTGGTGCGAAGCAGCAACTGGAAATGAGGGAAGCTGCTGTGCCCCGATTGCTTCAACAAGGATGCCATGCTGGGCTCATGCGTAATAAAGTCGCCACCCGCTTCGGTTGCCTGGGCATCGGTTCCTGCAATGATCAGCGCCTGCCCCTCGCCACTCAGGTTTGGAAGATAGGCAATGATGCAATAGCCGCCGCGGTGGTTGTTACCACCTGTGGTGGAATAGATGGAGGGCGCGCTGGCTTCAGGCTGATGATTGGTTACAGAGATGTCGGTGCCACCGGTTGGGGCTGGATCAAAGGTGAAGTCGAGTTTATCTTTGTAAAGGTCGACCCAGGCGTTCGAGCGATTGGAGCCAATCAGAATGGTGGAATCGTGCCGAATGGCGTTACCGCTTAGCTCGCGGCCTGAGTGCAGCTTGAGAGCCGGCGACCCGGGAACCAGATTCAGGATTGCCTGAGCCGTGCGGAAGTCTCCAATCGATCCGCTGTTTCGATTGAACAACAGGTGAAGAGCGTCGGCTGCACCGTGTTGGCCCCTCTGGTTGTAGGTCCCTTCAGCCATCTGCTGGTAGTGGAAGTTCAGGTAATCATTCAGGTCAGCTTTGTAGTGGGTCAGGTCTTGCGCCACGGAAAAGGAGGTATCGGCAAGGACGATATTGGTCGTGGTGCCAGGCGTCAAAAAATTGGACCAGAATGCCTGGAGGGTCGGCTTATTGCGCCAGGGGTTCAGTTGTTCTCTGGCTTCGTACAGGTTCCAGCCGAGAATTCCGATTGCCAGCAGAGCAATGGTCAACGCCAGAAGCGTAAGTCTGTGTCGGATGGAATGGTGGGGCGGAAGCGCCGAACTTTCTGTGAGGGACTCTGATTCCCGCGGGGACGCAAGAGGTACAGAGGGTGCACTGAGGTCCGGCTCCGTCTGAAGTTCCGGCTCGCTCGGAGGCAGGCAGCCGTTCCTTTCGGTAAAAACCGGTGCGTAGCTGCCTCGAGGCAGGGAAATCACGATCGGTTCAGAAGCGCCTTCGCTGGCAAAATAACTATCCAGCCTCTTGCGCAGTTCCGTGGCATTCACACGGACAATATTGTCCTGGCCTGTGTCATAAAAATCAGGCCGCCCGAAGACCGCGGCGCCGATCTGCTGCTCGTGAATGCTGGTGGCTCCATCCTGAATGGCTTTAGTGCCCACATAGCGGAGGAATTCACGCAGTCTGGCCGACCGCTCGAACAGGGGACTGGCAAGCACGCGCTCGAGCAACTCCATATGCTGCATCTTGCCAAGGTCCGTCAGGTTCAAATCGATCACAGACTTTTTCATTCTTACAGACAGCATAGCCGCGTTTGCGCACGTGTGCAAACAATCCCGGAGCGAGCCCAGAAAGCGTCTCCCAGGGGTTAGAAGATACTTTTAACGGTGAGAACTGTCTTGTTATCTTTAATAAAATCAATAATATGGTGCATCCATTTCTGGCCAGGGCAGGTTGTCCCTCTTCCGGCTCAGGAAAACGCTCCCCCTCCTCGCGCGGGTGCGGTAAGCTCCGGGAGGTTTTCAGGCGTCCGGGCGGATGTGCCTGGCCTTTTAGGCTTGTTCTCTCTCTATGTATAAAATAATCAATAATTTATAGGGATTTTTGAGCATACACACTGGACCAGGGAATAGAGATTGCCCGCTTTGCCGGATGCATCTGCATTCCTCTCGTTCCCATGCTCCTAGGCGTCTGGGGTGTCTCTGGGACAAAAATAGGCATCGGAAGGTTCTTTAACAGAGACTGGAGTATGTGCATAAGATGAATGCAATCAATGTCTCACGGTGAGGTTACCGTAAATTTGCTTGTCAGCCTTTGTATAGGGCTTGGATGATGGCCGTGCTTTGGATCATGGCTTTTGAGGTACTACTTCAGGAGCTGCGAGACGAAGCCTGCTAAACACGAAAGCCTCTTTGAGTAAACGGTTTCCTGAAATCAAGGAAGCATCATAGCCGACAAGCGGGGCGGGACACAGATTCAGGGTGTTCTGCAAACGATTGCGCAGACAGGAAAAGTTGACGTGCCGGAAGGGATCGATATCAAAGGCGCTCTCAAACGAGGAACTTCATCCACCGAGGCCACTGCAGCCAGAGGCCTCCAAGACACACTTCATCAAGGAAGGGCAGTATTTATGAACAGCTTGGCCAGTCAATGGAAAGGATATGGCGGATTCCGGCTTAGAATCCTCTTTGCCTTCGTCCTGGCACTGATCGTTCCGGTCAGTATGGCTTGGGCGCAAAGCGGCGCCGGCTCGATTCTGGGCACGGTGACCGACTCGACCGGGGCGGTTATTCCCGGCGCAAACGTGCATGTTGTGAATCAGGGAACATCGGCAGCGCACGACACGGTTACCAATTCCGTGGGCTACTATGTGGTTCCCGGACTCTTTGTGGGCAACTACCAGGTGACCATTACGGCTCCTGGTATGAAGCAGTACAAGGTCTCCATGCAACTGCTGGTGGCGCAGAACGCCATGGTGAACGCGGTGCTTTCCGCCGGTTCGGTTACTCAGCAGGTTAGCGTGATGGCCGATGCGGTGGATCTAACGACCACCGATAACGGAACCGTTAACGCAACGCTCGAAAACGAACGCATTAATCAGTTGCCGATGAACGGTCGCAACATGATCACCCTGGTCATGGAGTCGACTCCCGGCATGGAATCCCGCAACGGTCTTTCGGCCAACGGCCTCATGTCAGAAGCGCTGGACTACGAAGTGGACGGCGCCCCGCTCAATGATCGTCAATTTGGCGGCACCAAGTATGCCCAGGTTGCAGCCATCGATCCGGATGCTGTGCAAGAAGTCAAGGTAGAAACCAGCGGTTCGAGCGCGCAGTATGCGGAGCCGGCCACTGCCGTTGTTTCCACCAAGTCGGGTACGAATCAATTGCATGGTTCGGCCTTTGAAACCGCTCGCAACAATGCCATCGGTATCGCCAAGAACCGCTCGAACCCCTACAATTACGTTGCTCCGCAGTACATCCGCAACGAGTTTGGCGCGTCCGGCGGCGGTCCGGTTTATGTTCCTGGCCTGTACGACGGCCACAACAAGACTTTTTGGTTTTTCGCGTTTGAACGGTATTCGCTGGCGCAGAAGGCCAGCTATGTGTTGACGGTGCCCACTACGGCCATGCGCGGTGGTGACTTCAGCGCTCTTACCAACAGCTCGGGTGTGCTGCAGCAGCTCTACGATCCGGCGACCACCCGCAATGACAGCAACTGTAACGGCACCGGTGTTGCCAATGCCTATTGTCGTACTCCATTCGCAGGCAACGTGATTCCAGCCGGTCGTATCTCGCCGTTCGGCAAGGTGCTTTACGACATTTTGCCCGCACCCACTTCTACCGCGAACCCGCTGGTGCAGGCAAACCTCACTTATCTGGAACCGAACTTCGTGGTGATTCCTCAAGAGACTCTCCGTCTCGACCACGCCTTCAACGACAACAATCGCGCCTATTTGCGCTATACGCAGTCGATCCAAACCGAGTTCGATGCGCGCAACCAGCCAACCACGCTGGCAGCCGACGGAATTCCGGGCAATATCGGCATGAAGACCGAACCGACGGCCAGCTTTGCGGCTGCGGTTGGCTACACGCACGTTTTCTCGCCGAACTTCTTCATGGAAACCGTGCTCAGCAACCAGTGGTTTGCCTTCCACCAGCTTCCATACACGGGCAATAACTATAACTTTGAAGCCAAACTCGGGTTGCCCAACAACTTTGGCCAGCTCGGATTTCCGTATATCAACGGCGATTCCATCATGACCAGCCCCAACCTGACCGGTATCACTGGTTCAGAGTTGCAGGGCACCATGTATGCCTATGGCGTCAGCCAGGTGGTCAGCTCGCTGGATGAAAACATCACCAAGATCATGGGCCGTCACCAGCTCAATTTTGGTGGACGTTACCGTCATGAGCGCTTTGGCTCTCTGCCGGATCGCGCCTTTGACTACTACAACCTTGGTACAGCCGGCACGGCGCTCTACGACACCACCTCGGGCGCCAACTATACGGCCACGGCCAACACCGGTCACTCGCAGGGCGATTGGTTCCTGGGCGCTGCAGACAGCTACCAGATTTCTCTCCAGGCTCCGTATGAACACTTCCGGACGCAGGAGATGGCTCTCTATATCCAGGACGGCTTCCATGTGAATCGCAACCTGACCATCAACATTGGTCTGCGTTACGAGGCACATCCGGCGGCTCACACGCACGATAATCTGCTCGAAGGCTTCGACATGAAGAACGACGCCATCGTGCTTGGCGTTGGCGATCCGTCGAACCTGGTTTCCAAGGGCTACAGCACCAACGCCATCATCAACAACCTCAAGTACAACGGTGCCAAGTTTGAGACTCCTGCTGCGGCCGGTTTCCCGAACAGTGCGCTGATGAACAACTACAACCTCAACTTCAGCCCGCGTGTCGGCTTTGCCTACCAGCCCTTCAATGGCAAGTATGGAACGGTTGTGCGTGGTGCTTATGGCCGCTACATCTATCCCATGCCGGTTCGTACCTTCCTGCGCATGCCAATGATGAGCGCTCCGTATGTGGCCAGCTATTCGCAGAGCTACATCGCCGCCAACCAGTCGCCGGACGGCCTGCCGAACTACCTGATGCGTTCCACACAGTCGGTTGTGGCTGGCAGCAACAGTTCGGGCGTAGTGGATAGCACCACCTCCACTTCCATTCTGCCCGGCCAGGTGCTGAACAGCATCAACCCCAAGATGCCGCCGGACTTTGTCACCAACGTCAACTTCACGGTGGAGCAGCCGTTCAGGGGACACTCGGTGTTGCGCCTTAGCTATGTTTGGACGCATGGCACCAACCTGGACCAGGAGTACTTCTACAACCAGCAGCCCTCCACCTACGTTTGGGAAATGCAAAAGGGGATTACGCCTCCCACCGGTGGTGCTTCGGTGATCGGTACGACCGCAGCCAATACCTATGCCGCTACTGCGATGGGGCCGTATGACCAGACTACCTGGGGATCGAACGTGATGATCCAGAAGTCCGGCTTCTCCAATAACAATCAGTTGCAGGTCAACTTCGAACGTCTTTACAACCATGGCATCGCGTTCCAGGCGTTCTACGTCTGGTCAAAGGCCTTCCGCGTAGGCGGTAACGGCTGGCGCGATGGCAAGATCTATCCGCTGCAGGACTACGTGAACGGATCAGGCAACCTAGGCAGCATGAAGACCTTTGGAGCCGGCACGGTGCTTACGCCAAACCTGCCTCCGTCACGGCCTTCCAACCTAGCCTCGTACGATGCCTGGCACGCTCTGAACGTCTTTGAAAACTACATGCCGGATACGGCGATTCCGCTGCATCACGTCCGCTTTAACGGCATCGTCGATCTGCCCTTCGGCAAAGGCAAGCGCTTCCTGGGGAATGCCAACAAGCTCGTGAATGAAATCGTTGGCGGCTTCCAGTTGGCGGGTGATGCCAACATCTCCACCCAGCAGTTCGGTGTGAGCGCCAGCAACTGGGGTGGCACCAACCCCATCAAGATGTACAAGCATAAGGCTCCGATCGTCGATTGCCGCTCGGGCGTCTGCTATCGTGAGAACCTCTGGTTCAATGGCTACATTGCTCCCACAGCCAATGCCAACAGCGGTTATTGCACGGCTGCGTATGGCGTTGCCAACACTGCCAGCGGCGTTCCACGCTGCGTTTACGGTTTGCCTTCTGATTACAAGCCGTACGAGTATCCGGTGAACAATACTCCTGGCGTAACCGGCTACGGCACCAACAACGTGCAAGTAACGCTCACCAACGGCAGTACGGCAACGGTGGCTTATTCGCCTGGCCCGTCGAATGCCAACCCTTACTCGAAGACCTTCCTGAACGGACCGATCAACTGGACTGCGGATCTCTCGCTGTTCAAGGTTTTCCCCATCTCGGGCAAGACCAATGTTCGCTTCAACCTGGATGCTTTCAACCTGTTTAACGTTCAGGGCTTCAATAACCCGAATGCAACCGACGGCACGCAGGCCATTCTTGGCAACGGTGTCTCCAGTTCCTACAACTCGCCGCGCCAGTTGCAGATGTCGCTGCGCTTGAGCTTCTAACAGAGCACGCAGGTACAGTTCGCTCTATGCCGTGACGCAACGCCTCCTGGAATGCGTCACGGCATTCTTTTTGTGCAGAAGACGAGCGGGCAGTGATCGAGAGTTCTTCTTGTTGCTGAAAACATCGCATCCATCTGTCCCGACAGATGCGAGCCTCTCTCGAATAATTTTTGAGTTACTGCAAGCTGCGGAACGGCGATGCTGGCAGGCCGGTTTTGCCTTCGAGCGTGCACTCTGGATTGCTGGCCCAGCCGTAGCGAACTGAACGTGGTTGCTGGATAGCCGGATGGGAGACGATTACCGTGTCACCATCGATGAGTGCAAGCGCGGGCTGGAAGATGCCGTCGGCGCCGGCGATTTCGAATCCCTGCAGCACGCCATTTCTTGCCGCCAAACCACTCGCAGCATGATCGAAATAGAGCCGCAACGTATTTCCTTCAGGACGAAATGTGCGATAGATGGGGCCTGAATATTCCACCTGCTCACCGTATGCAAGTGCTCGCGCGGCAAGCGCCAGACGGTGACCGACCTCCTGTTTGTTGGTGGGATGAATATTGGTTGGATCGCCAAGATCGATGGTGGCGGCCATTGCCGTGTTGACCACTGCAAGCGTCTCGAGCTGCGCCTCGCGGATCTCCGGCCAGCGGTCTTGTGGTGCGGTTTGATAGTTGGCAAGCTGTACAAAGAGGAAAGGGAAGTTGCCTTGTTGCCAAGCTGCGCGCCAATCCCCGATTAACGCTTGAAAGAGCCGCGCGTAGATGGGAGACCGCTGTGTATCGGCATTCGACTCTCCTTGATACCAGATTACGCCGCGGATAGGAAAGCGTGTGAGCGGCGCAATCATCCCGTTGTAGAGAGCGCCTGGAGCCCAGGCGGCAAAGACCGGATGCCAGGGAAGGTACAGGTTTTCTTCGCCGGGAGTGCTGGCTTTTCGTATTGCTTGGCGTTCCTGTTCTTGTTTTCGCTCCTGCTCCGGTTGTGCGCTGGCCATGCTGGCCCAGGCAGCAAAGACGGGCATTAACGCGGCATCGTTGGATAGGGATGGCAGGCTGGTCCATGCTTCGGCGGGCGTACCGCCCCATGCGGATGCGATGACGCCGATGGGCACATGCTCATGCTGCGCAATTTCTCGCGCGAAGAAGAATCCCACGGCGGAGAAGTTGGCCGCCGATGCGGACGTGCAAACGCTCCATGGCATGGACACCGCGATCTCTTCCTGCGGATAACTGGAGGCGCGTTGATCCACATTCAGAAGCCGGACCTCAGGCAGATTGGCAGCAGCCACTTCTGCCGCTCCATTCCGCGCATCGCGCAAGGAAAATCCCATGTTGGACTGGCCGGACGCGATCCAGACATCGCCCACCAAAACATCGGTATAGCGAAGCGAGTTGGTGGCGCGAATCTGCAGTACAAACGGCCCACCGGCTTTCTCCGGCGGCAATGTGACCTGCCACCGGCCGAGTGCATCGGCGATAGTGCTGCGTTCTGAGCTGCGGAACTCCACCGTCACGGCTTCTCCCGGATCGGCATCTCCCCAAACAGATACTGGCTCTCCGCGCTGGATGACCATATGATCGCCAAACAGGGCGGGCATACGCACGCGTGCGCATGCAGGAAGAGTGGATGACAGCGTCAGTAGAACCACGAGCACGCGCTGTATGGAGTGCCGGGCAGAGGCGGTAGGCTGAAGCGACAGTGGCATGGAAATTCTCTCCGAGGCGTTGCGCATGCTCTATACCGTATGCAGGTGCGGTTTCATTCCATCGGCTGAAGCTCAAAGACATGCGCCTCTGGCTGGGCAGCGCGCCTCTGCTCCTCGCGCAACCGAGCATCCTTTTCCGCGAACGCGCGGAGAACCGCGTCTGTTGCGAGAATGGTCGGCTTTTCGATCAGCAACAGGAAACGTGCACGATCCAGTTCTGCCCGCTTCTTTTCCAATTCGTCCACTGTGCCGGATTGCTTCAGCATGGGTGTTGGAAGCAGGGCCAGGTTCACTCCGGAAGCAAGTTGTTCTTTGGTGAAAGACGTCACATCCTTGTTGTCGATCTTGAGCTGGTATCGCGCGGATGGCAGGTGCTCGATGCGAAGAATTTGCTGATCCATTTTCGCCAGGTCTGAGGAACGCAGCACAAAGAGAAGTATGCCATCTTCAAGATTGAGCGGCAGTGGCAATGCACCATCAAGCTGTGTCCAGCGTAGATGCCCCTCGTTGAAAGCAAGCTGGGTAACCTGGGCATTCTCTTTCGCCACAGGCGAGGAGCGGAGTGCATCCAGATGCACACTCGAAACAACCGCGCTGAATCCCCAATCGCGAGCGAGCCTAGCTGCCATCGTCCACTGCGTAGCTTCGGCTGGATGGATGCGGTCGGGAATCAGCAGCGCGGCCATCTCCTTGTTCTCGCTCGTTCCTGTTTCTGTGAGCTTTAGAACGGTCTCGTGAAAATCGCTGAATCCAGAATCGGACTCTGTGGCCAGTTTCCGGGTAAAGCTGGCGTGACGTTTTACGGTATCCCCGTAGTGCGGGAATTCGCTTCCATGCGTGATTTCATCGTACGGCGTGGACGAAATCAAGGTAATGCGCGCATGGGGCAGACCTTGATGGACCGCAGTCAGCAACGCTCGATAGCCACTCTCGAAGATATCCTCATACTTTTGCTCGAAAGGCATGTAGTAGCCGTCGTTCATGCCCAGTAGGATGGTCACCACAGTGGGTTGCGTTGGAAACAGGTCCCGCTTCAAGCGAGTGGCTGCATCGCCCATGTAACCGCCATATACCGTATCGCCGGGCACACCTGCATTCACAAACTCCACATGAAGCTGCGGCGTGCGGGTCAGGACAAAGTCTTCGACAAAACGCGTGTAGTAGCGTTGCGCTGTAATGCTGTCGCCATAGAAGGCTACGCGGTCGCCGGCCTGGAGCTTCATTTGCTGGCTCCAGGAGGAGAGTGCGGAGAGAAAGAAAACGAACGCAATGAGACGCCTGAACATATCGATGTACATCCTTTGTGCGTGCTGCGGAATAACGCTGGGCCTATTCGCGCACGCCGGTAGCCACGACCGTCTGTAGTGGAGCGAAATCTGGCGCGCCTATCCGTTTGCGGACTGCGCCTCCCAGCGTTGCGGCATTCTGTACACCACGCCACTGTTCGAGTATTGCGCCATCGCGCTTGCGAAGACGGAGTGCGCCTAACTCCGCGGGCTGCGCGTCGCGCACAAAATGCAAATCGGCTGGAGAAGCTGCCAAAAGATCGAGGAACGCGTTGGCTTCAGCCTCGCTTGCAGCATGCTTGGGAAGATGTACGATCACACTCAACCGGCTGTCAGCGTATTGACTGGCTAGGGTGCGCAATACAACCAGTTGCGCGCGCGGCTCCTCTGCAAGCAATCCATCTTGATCGAGCCGCGGATCGATGAACGCGTCCAGGTGCAGGGGGCCAGCACTTGCCGGCGTGGATTGCGATGCGAGAAGACTGCCACTTTCCATGCCGTTCGCCTGCAACTCTGCCAGCGTATGGTCGGGTTGGCCGGCCACACGGAAGATAGATTGCGGAGTTGCGCGATAGATGTTTTCCGATGCCGTCCAGCCTCCGTGCAAGCGCGCCAGAAAGGAGGAACGCGATTCCACATCGTTATTCGCAAAGACAATCGGCTCACCCTCCACTTTGGCATCGCTTGCGATGGCAGGGGTTCCGGGAGCCGCCGGGTCCCACTGAATACGATTGCCTTCAATGCGGACGTTCTTCAGTACGCCTTCATTCCAGGTGAAAATACAGAGCGCGCCGCAAGAGGCTGCCAGGCGCGGGCTCATGCCATTGCCAATGCAAAGATTGTTGCGCACCACGCTGTTGGTGGTTATGTAGCCAGCGGCAAAAATTGCAATGCAGTAGCCCTGGGTCTCATGACCATAGTTGCGCTCGACGATGTTGTCGTGGTTATCCCAATCGATGTCGTAGGCACCTCCATCGACGCCGGGGCTATCGGTGAGAAAGGCTTCCGTGTCGGCGACGGTGCAGCGTGTGCAGGTCCATGTCCAAATGGCGTTCGGCGTTCCTGTGTCCTGTGTGGGCTGCATGCCAGTCTGCCAGGCGGCGCTCTGTGTAATGGAGCTATCCTGATCGCGGAAAAGCACAATGCCATCGCCAAACACATCATGAATGGTGGAATTTCGGATATGGATATTGCGATTGAGTGGGGCATCGGCTGCGAAGTTGTACGGACCTCCGCCCGCCAGAATTCCAGCCCATTGGTTGGTGCGCGCCGCATCGACTCCATCAAGGAGCACGCCATCAAAAAAGGCAGACGCGCTACTTGGCCCTACAACCACCAGTCCATTGTCTTTATTTGTGAATTTTCCGCCTTGCACGTCGTGAACATAGAGATTGCGGAGAGAGATGCCATGCATCCAACCCTTATCACCGGTTACGAAGACGCCGTAGGTGTTACCTCCGGCAATGTCGAGTGAGTCAATCTGCCAATGCTCCTGATTGAAGAGCAGCAATGCCTGCCGCGCGTTGGCTGGCGACACGATGCGTGGCCGCGCGCCACGTCCATAGGCGGTCAGGCGGATTGGTTGCGCTGCAGATCCTGATCCTTGCGGTCGGAAACTTCCTTCGCACACCGTGCCGCGCGCCAATGCAACGCGATCTCCAGCCACCAGGGGATGTGTCTCTGCTGAAGCCAGCCGGTTCCATGGATGCGCTGCAGAGCCATCGCCATTCGTGGTTCGGGAACAATCCATGAAATAGTTGTGTCCCGGGCCCGGACCAGAGGGCTGGGCGCCGGCAGGAAGCAGGGATGCGACAAGCAATACGCAGGCTAGAGCTACGGGCAACTTGAATAGATGAAGGTGGAGCGGCGATGAAATCACGAGCATGTCTCCAAGGCGGGGGCGGAAACCGCCCGCAGAATAAGGGCCGGAGCCCCTATCCTGCAAGCGGCAGACAACGCAGTGTCTGGGAAAAGGTTAGAAGTCGAGACGGATGGCGAACTGGCCACGGCGCGGATTGTCGGCAACGCCTGTGATCTGTCCGAAGGTGGATGAACCAATGGATGCGCTGTTGCCGCCGCATCCCTCGATGTTGTAGCTGTGGCGGTTGAACAGGTTGTAGAAGTCCATGCGGATGGAAAGGTTGTACTTGCCCTCCGGCCCGACATGGTTGTTTTTGAGGAAGGTGGTGTTTTCGTTAGCGCCACCCGGGCAGCGCAGCTTAGACGTATAGGGAGACGGAGGCAGATAGCCAACACTCGGATTCGCTGCAACCGTCGCAGGCATGTAGTAGTTTGTGGCGGGCACTGTGCCGCTGGAGCCAACGGGAACATACTTTTTGGGATCATTGGTTCCGTGGAAGTTCGAGAGGGTGAATTGCGGATAGATGTTGCCCCACAAGGGCCACCAGGGATTTGCGGCGGCAACGCGGAAGGGCTGGCCGGTGTAGTAGCTCATTAAGCCGCTGACGGTCCAGCCGCTGACGGCCGTGCCGAGCACCGGGTGCAGTGTGGCGCCCCAACGCTGGCCTTTGCCGAACGGCAGTTGGTAGCTGACGAAACCCTTCACAACATGCTTCAGGTCGTAGCCGGTGAGCGCGTGTGCTGCCCCGCGCATGTTCTGGAAGTCTTCCACGCCGGTGTAGTAGCCGTTGAAATCCTGTTGCGCACTGAAGGAGTTGCCTGCGCTATGCGACCAGACATAGTTCATATCCATGGTGAGCCCACGGCCGGTGCGCTTGACCACCTCAGCCACAAAGGAGTCGTAGAAGCTTTGTCCCAGCGGAAGGCCGGAGTAGAGCAGGTTCGGGTAATACCAGTATTCGACTTCGGCGGAAGCCATCTGCGGCAAGGGAGCCAGCGCAGCCAGCGGCGGGCCGTAGAAGCCCGGATATGGATACGGCACACCGTAAGACGCGGCGCTGGTGGAATCGTAGACGTAGGTGCTCCAGTCCCAGATGCTCATGTTCGGGAAGGCCTTCACCAGTTTGAGAAAATTCTGTGTCGTGGTCTGGTTCCATGCCAGCGAGGTGTCGGTCAGCCGGTGAGCACGATTGCCGACGTAGGAGAGTTCCACCCGCATATCCGGTGTTAGCTGCTTTTGCAGACCAAAGTTGAAAGCTTCGCTGTAGCCAAGCCGCAGGGCGCGAGGATCGGTTTGCACAGGGAAAGGAGACATGGTGGCCGGATCGGTGGCAGATGTAGCTTTACTGAAGACGCCCGGATAGTTGCCCCCTCCTCCGCTGGCATCCCAATTGAAGTTTGCGGCGGCATTGGAGCCGAGCTGCGGTGCAAAGCCATCCGGCACGCCCTGGAAGAAGGCCACGCCGACGGGATTGAAGATCAATCCGTAGGAGGCATGCATCACGATGCTTGGCGTCAGCAGGTAGGAAATGCCCAGCGTTGGGCCGTAGTTGTTGTGGTATTGGTATTTGTCGAAGCTGTCGTTTCCGTCCTTGGCAAAGACCAGTGAGCCCCCAATGCCCGCTGCGCCGTAGGAGAGTTGCGGGTTGACGACCGTCGGATCGAAGTTGGCCCAGTTGCCATTCTTCTCATGGAAGCGGGTGTTATAAGTCCAGCGCAGACCCATATTGACGGTCAGCCTGGGGGTGATCTTGTAGCTGTCCTGGGCAAAGAGGTTGATGTTTTTCTGCCGCCCATACAGGTTGTACGCCACAGTCTTCGACGCCTGATTGACTGCGCCCAGTTCATACGTGGCAAAGCCAAAACCATCGTAAGGATAACCGGCGCCTGCGGTGTTGAGGTAGGAGAAGCTGAAAGAGTACGCACCCGAACCGGAGCGGTAGTTCACCTGATGTGCCACCACATCTCCACCGAAGCTGAAGACATGCCGTCCCTTGCTCCAGGTCAGAGTGTCGCCGGTCGTGATGGTGGTTCCTGCCACGTCGCCCTGCCATTTATTGCCTAAATACGTCTCATTCAGTCCTGTCTGGTTATCGGAGAAGGAGATGTTCGGAAAGTTGTTGGCTCCGGTGCTGCCAAAGCCTACCTGTGCGTTGTAGTCTCCGGCATGCGCTGGAACGCTGCCATTGTCGTCATAGGACCAGGTGAAGTTGAGCACGTTGAGCAGATTCTTGGAAAATGTATGTTGCTCGCTGATGCGGTATTGGTGATTGTCGTAGACTTGCTTGCGCATCTCCGAAAGCGGTCCGCCATCGGTAGTTCCTGACTGCCAGACGCCGCCGTCAAACTGGAGACGCGGATTGTGATTGTGCACCCATGAGCCGGAGATGCGGTCGCGGCTGCCGAGCACATGATCCAGCTTGACCACATACCACACCGGGGTCTGGCTTGGCGTGCTCGACAACAGGGTGCGCTCATTATTGGTGTAGCCGCCCAGATTAGGTGCGTAGTTGGCGTAGTAGGAATTGATCTTCTGTGCCACCCCGCTCAACCGTCCGCTGGGAATTATATTGCCGGTAAATTGATTGCCGGTTGCTGGGTCGTAGATCATCTCCGTTTGCGCCTGAAGTGGCTGGCCGGCGTTGTTGGTCACTATGATGGGCGTGTAGCCCGCTGCCGCGCAGCCCGAGGTGCAAGGAACAACACTGCCATTTCCATCGTTCCACAACGGACTGCCCAGCACCCCGGAGAAGTCGCCCTTGAGCATGGGAGAAGTAGGAACCGTGGCTCCGCCGCTATTCAGTCGCCAATCGGTGCGATTGAACCGCTCGAATGTTCCAAAGAAGAAGGTCTTGTTCTTGCGGATGGGGCCGCCCAGGCTGAAGCCATAGTCCCAGCCGCGATCCTTTGGCTTGCGTTCACCAAGGTTGTCATTTGTCCACGTGTTCGCGTCCAGAATCTCGTTCATACCGTAGACAAAGGCCGAACCATGAAAAGTGTTGGTGCCTGACTTCAAATTGAAAGCCATTACGCCGCCGCCCGTGATGGCGCTCTGCGCGTTCAGGCCGCTGGTCTGCGCCTGCACTTCTTCCACCGCTTCCATGCTGGGGCCGTTTTCCATCGAGTCGCCGCGAATATTGGACGTGCCCGAGGTGCCGTCGATGGTGAAGTCCTTGGTGAACCACTGGCCGCCGTTGACCACGGCGCCATAAGGCGAACTGATCACCGAGTAACCTGGCGTGATGGCCACGGCAAAGTCTTCGACAAAGCGTCCGCCGCTGTAGATGCTGAGCGGCAATTGCTGCACGACATCGCCATTCATGTTGGTGCCGATCGATGCCGTATCGATGTCCAGCACGGGCGCTCCGCCGGTTACCGTGACCGAGGCACTGGCAGCGCCAACCTTCATCTGGGTATCGATGCGAGCTTCTCCCGTTGAATGCAGAACAACCGCCGGCCGGAGAACCTTTTCGAAGCCTTCTTTCTCGAAGCTCAGATCGTATTGCCCCGGAGCCAGATTTGGAATGACATAAATACCTTCACCGTTCGTGGTGGCTTTGCTGGGAACGTTCGTGCCGGAATGGGTGGCGGTTACCTCGGCGCCTGGCAACACAGCGCCAGTGCCATCGGTAACAATGCCTGTGATTGTTGCGCGGTTTACCTGGGCCGCGGCATTCTGAGCCAGCACGAGCACCAGAACCGCAACCAACATGCCGAACGCCTTTGTGAACTTCCATCCTCGCGTCATGCCTTGCCTCCTTCAAGCGCTCCCTGTTGGCTGAACTTCAGGGAGCTGTGCTACTCGATCTGTTCCGGACGTGTGGTCCGATTCTGTTGGTGCATCTGTGGAGGACTGCTTGGAACGGACGCGCCTGCTGACCCAGCCGTGAAACGCATCGCCCGCGCTGCAGGATTGCCGCGGAGTTCTTGCCACGCTTCCTCCACCATCAAAGACCGCAAATGCCGTTCTGTTTGTGATCGCCGTCATCGTCTTCTTTGCGGATCCGCTCCGGAACCTGTATCCCCCTTACGGATTGCGGGTTTCGAAGCGGTAATGCGAAGCTCCACAAAGCCCATTGCACCCGGCGTGAGCGTCACACCATATGCGTCTGGAGTGCTGCCATCGGCTTTCTCGTTGGCCGTATAAAAGAGCGTGTAACGTCCATCTGCCTCTTCCACCAGGCCCAGCGGCGTTCGAACCTCGCTGGCCCAGATACCACTTCCGGATTGAACCACCAAGTGCTTGCCTGCTTGCCAGTGAATGCCATCAGTGGAGAGGGCATAGCCCACCTCGTTGGGAATGTGATTGTCGTACATTGCCACGTAAGCGCCGTTCTTCAGGCGGGTCACGATCGGATTTTCAATAAAGCGTGGCTCAATGGGAGCTGGGTTGAGTTTGGAGCAGCGGCGCCATGGGCCCTGCAGAGACGAAGCCGATGCCAGTCCCACCTGCCAGAGTGAGATCGGAAGCCGCTCCGTGCGGGCGCTGCCATACAGGGCATACCACTTGCTTCTGGCCCTGTAAGGGAAAAACGAATCGGTCCCCTGTAATCCCTCCCAGGAGTCGGAGTCTTTTCCCCGCTGAAGAATGACGCCGGTATCGCGGTAAGGTCCGCCGATCCCATTGCGGCCGGGGGTCTGGGAGATGGCGCGCCAGATGCGGCCCTCGTGATTGGTCAGCCAACGCTCGGCTGTATCCGGTGCGGCATGGTATGCGACGTAAAAAAGATTCCATCGGTTTGCTCCCGCATCCCAGACTGGAAGCGGAGACCAGAGCGCGGCTCGCGGATCCTTGCCGGTAAAGTCTCCACTTGATTCGTACAGGGTGGCCTGGCGCGTCCAATGGACCCGGTCGGTGCTGCTCCAGTGAGCCAAACGCATCTTGACCCAGTGCGGTTCGCCTACCATCTCCGAGGTCATCAGATGATAGACCTCACCGGTCTTTACCACCCGGCCCCCCTCAAACCCATACTTGTTCTGTTCTGCGCCTGGGCTGTGGATGGTCAGTACCGGGGTGGGATGCTGTTCGATGACTTCCAGTGAGAGCTGTTGCGCACAAAGCGCGGGCGCCGGGAGGGCAACGGATGAGAACAGGACGCAGTTGAGCAAAATACCGGACACAACCTTCATGTGCAGACTCTCCTGAGAACGATTGGCAGTCAGAGAATTTCCAGAGCGCCAAAACTCACCCCTTTCTAGTGCCGAACAGACAAGAGGAGAAAGGTAATAGGGGTTATGGAGAGAGTTATTGAACGAAATGGCCGGAATTTTAGGCCTTGCGGCCGGAGGAAGGCGGGATGTAGGGTGCTAGTGGCTGCCCGCTCCAGAGAAAACTTGGGCGAGCTGTGGCGAGGGGTAGGGAAACCTTCGTTTGAGAAGGGTTTGAAGGCCTTTAGCGGATAAGATTCAAGTTCCTGTCCGCAGGTTTTTCAAAAGGAGATAACGGGAAATAACGTGTGCGATAACGGTTAATGCCGTACTTTCCAGTTAATTGACTGCCCTTTTGGCGGGTGTTAGCATTCAGTGCATTTGAGGAGGACCGGTTGTACAGTCAGCCGGGTTGAAGATCATGCAGGCGTCTGCTTCAGATTTGCCCTCCACCCAATCCTCGCTTTCTGTTTTTGAAAAGCGTGAGGAGCTGCGTCGTGTTCTGCAGAGCCGGCAGTTTGCCAGCGCTCCCAAACGGAGCCGCTTTCTCGAGTTCGTTGCAGAACAGGAATTCCAGGGGAATGGCGCCAAGATCAACGAATATCTGATTGGCGTGGAGATCTACGACCGCGGTTCGGAGTTCAATCCTCAGTCGGATCCGATTGTCCGGGTTCAAGCGCATGAGATCCGGCGCGCCCTCAAAAAGTATTACGAGGAAGGTGGCAGCGGCAAATTGCTGCGGATTGATTTGCCGGCCGGTCATTATGTTCCGGTCTTTACGCGGATTGCACTGGAGGAATCCGCATCTTCTCCGGCATTGGGCCCGGTTCAGAAATCGCCAACTTCACGCTTGCCTTGGATGTTGGTTTCCTTTCTGATCGTTCTCTGTGTCGTCCTTGGAGTTGCGCTTGCGCTGGTGTTGCGCCAAAATGCAT
>Ga0207738_100141_pt1 | contig 17580 bp, 12 predicted proteins | sample LuqExpMetagenom9_FD_187767 | JGI IMG/M metagenome (GOLD analysis project Ga0207738, IMG submission 187767) | Tropical forest soil microbial communities from Luquillo Experimental Forest, Puerto Rico - Sample 9 (SPAdes) | ecosystem: Environmental > Terrestrial > Soil > Tropical forest ... | reverse complement strand
CCACGTTGTCGCAGTCTTGAATGCGGAGGATGCGGGCTTCAGTCGTTGCTTGAGTCATCGGAATGTCCTTCTCTGCGTTATCGCGCTGGCAGATTTTTTAGCGCACCATGCAGGGCCGCTTGGGATCGAACTTCCAGCCGGGGATCAGAAACTGCATGGCGGCGGCATCGTCGCGTGCGCCCAGGGCGTGCTGCGTGTAGAGCGAGTGGGCACGCTCCAGAGCGTCTTCGTCCACCTGGACGCCGAGCCCTGAGCGCGCAGGCAGGGCAATTTGTCCGCCTATAATCTGCAGCGGTTCGCGGGTCAGGTACTGGCCGTCCTGCCAGATCCAGTGCGTATCGATTGCCGTGATGCGGCCGGGTGCGGCCGCGGCAACCTGGGTGAACATGGCCAGCGAGATGTCGAAGTGGTTGTTGGAGTGCGAACCCCAAGTGAGTCCATGATCGCGGCAGGTTTGCGCCACGCGGACAGAGCCCTGCATGGTCCAGAAGTGCGGATCGGCCAGGGGAATATCGACCGAGCCCAGGGTGAGCGCGTGCCGCAGTTGCCGCCAGTCGGTGGCGATCATGTTGGTGGCCGTGGGCAGTCCGGTGGCCTGGCGAAACTCGGCCATCACTTCACGTCCGCTGAAGCCGTTTTCCGCGCCGCAGGGATCTTCGGCATAGGCCAAAACTTGGTTACGTCTCTTGCAGAGTGCAATGGCCTCATCCAGCGACCACGCGCCATTGGGGTCGAGCGTGATGCGGGCCTTGGGGAAGCGTTCAGCCAGAGCTTCAATTGCGCGCATCTCTTCCGCGCCTGCGAACACGCCGCCCTTCAGCTTGAAGTCTTCGAATCCATAACGCGCGTGGGTGGCCTCGGCCAGACGCACGATGGCTTCTGGGATCAGTGCTTCCTGGTCACGCAGCACCGTCCAAGCATCGCCCGTGGTGGCGCGGCGATAGTTGAGCGTGGTCTTCTGGCTGTCGGCAATGTAGAACAGATAGCCGAGCACCGGCACGGAGCTGCGCTGAACGCCTTCCCCGAGCAAGGCGGCAATCGGCAGGTCCAGATGCTGGCCGAGCAGATCGAGCATGGCGGCCTCGACTGCGGTGAGCGCATGAATGGTGATACGCAGATCGAAGGTTTGCAGGCCGCGTCCACCGGTATCGCGATCTGCAAAGCGAGCGCGCATGGCCTGCAGCACCGCGTTGCAGGCCGCGATGGGCTGGCCTATCACCAATGCGCGCGCCTCTTCCAGCACGGCGCGGATCTTCTCGCCGCCCGGCACTTCGCCCGCGCCGGTGCGGCCAGCTTCATCGGTGAGCAGCACAACGTTGCGTGTGAAGTACGGACCATGCGCACCGCTCAGATTGAGCAGCATGGAATCCTCGCCGGCAACCGGGATAACGCGCATGGCGATGATGCGCGGAGTCTGCGTGGGGGTGGATGAAGTGGTCATCGCGTTCTGGTTTCCGTTGCTGCGCGTTGTTCGGCGGCGCGGCGCATGCGCTCGCGGCCGTTGCCCAGGTGGTTGCGTACCGCGGCGCGGGCAGCGTCGGCATCGCCGCGGCGGATGGCGTTGAAGATATCTTCGTGCTCGTGATGCACGCGGATCAGATAGTTGCGCGGAGCCTCTTCGCGTTCGTCAATGCGCAGCCGCGAGCGAGGAATGGAGCCGGAGCCGAGCGAAGAGAGAATCTCCAAAAAGTAACGGCTGTGGGCGGCGCGGGCAATGGCCAGATGGAAGGAGAAGTCCGCATCGATGCCGTTGCCGCTGCCATTGGTCTCGTCGGAAAACTCGCGCAGGGCATGCTCCATGGCCTCCAGATCGCTTTCCGTGCGCCGTTGCGCGGCCAGGGCCGCAGCTTCGGTTTCCAGGCCGATGCGCAGTTCGAGAATGGCGACCAGGTCGCGCGCAACCGCCGGATTGGCGGCTTCAACTCCGAGCGAGTTGCGCTCCAGATCTTCGCGAACAAAACTGCCGATGCCGTGGCGGGTAACGATCAGGCCCATGGCCTGCAAACGCTGCATGGCTTCGCGGACCACGGTGCGGCTCACGCCCTGCTGGCGGACGATTTCGGCCTCGGGAGGAAGCTTGTCGCCAGCATTGAGTGAGCCATCGTCGATCAACGCGGCGATCTGGGCGACGACCTTTCCGGAGAGACTACCCGAATTTTGGGCAAGATGCAGGGAGTCCACGACAGGATTCCTTCCTGAGAATTTATAAGATGTCATATCACCTCGGTTAGAGGGTAGGCAAGATTTTTGCAAATTTCTTGACAATTGTGGCTTTGGACCGGTAGAAACTCTCCTGAGAAGGATGATGTCATATCTCTTGGTGGGTTGCATGACCTGTCGGGAGTTCCGTTGCCTCGGGGAGGGGGAGCGAAGATGAACCGCAGACAATTCCTTGTAACCGGCGGTATTGCCGGGGTGGCTGCCGCCGCGCCCGCCGTGGGCCAGAACCGTGCTGTGGGAGCACGGCCTGCGTCCACGGCCCGGATGAAACTGGGCGACCAGACCGCACCCACCAACGACGTGCATCTGGCGTATCTGGCCCGCTACGGAGTGCGCAATATCTGCGGCTATCCGGAGATTCCGTCTGACCGGCTCTATGCCACGGTGGATGAGCTGAAGCGGATGACCGATCTGGCGGCCAAATACAAGATCAGCGTGGACTGCACCGCGCCGCCCTTTCTTGAGTCCAGCCACATTGACCGCGAAAAGCATGGAGCGGTGATGCTGGCCGCAAGTCCGGAGCGCGACCGCGACATTGAACAACTGCAGATCTTCATCAAGAACTGCGCGGCTGCCGGCATTCCTTCCATCAAATACAACATGAGTTTGCTGGGCGTGCTGCGTACCGGGCGGCGGCCAGGCCGTGGCGACGCCATGGACCATGTGTGGAGCCTGAAAGATGCCAAGCCCGTGCCCCCGCTGACTCGCGCCGGGCATGTGGATGCCGATACCTTCTGGGAGCGCATCACGTACTTTCTGGAGCGCGTGATTCCCGTGGCCAATGAGTACAAGATTCGCATGGCCTGCCACCCGCAGGATCCTGGCGTGCCGCCCGAGGGCTATCAGGGCGTGAACCGCGTGCTGGGTACGATTGATGGATTGAAGAAGTTTGTCTCCCTGCACGAGAGCCCTTACCACGGTCTCAACTTCTGCCAGGGAACCGTCTCGGAAGACTTGCAGAATCCGGCCGAGGAGATCTTCGACGTGATCCGCTGGTTTGGAACGCGCAAGAAGATCTTCAATGTGCACTTTCGCAATATCCGTGGCCATCGCGACGACTTTGAAGAGGTTTTTCCCGACGAGGGCGATATCGATTTTGTCCGCGCCATCCGCGTGTATCAGGAGATTGGTTATGAGTACATGCTGATGCCCGACCATGTGCCGCTTGCCGAGCGCGATCCGGGATCGCTGCAGTCCTTCGCTTTCTGTTACGGATACATTCGCGGTCTTCTGCAGAGTGTGAACGCAGTGGACAATGCGCGCAGCCATCCACCCCAGGGATAACTTGCTCCATGAACCATCAACGTTCGCTTTGAACAGAAGTTGATCCATAAGCTCCCCACGGAGAACGAGCATGTACGAAGACCGCCAGACGCGGATTCGCTTCCAGATTATTGTGATTCTCTTTGCGGTCAGTTGCTTTAGCTTTGCCGACCGCGCGGCGCTTTCGCAAGCTGTTACCGCCATGCCTGCCAGTCTTGGCTTGAATGCTGCCAAGCTGGGTCAGTTGCTGTTTGGCTTTGGTGTGGCCTACGCGTTTGGCCAGTTGCCCTCCGGCGGCCTGCTCGACCGCTTTGGTTCCAAGCGCATTTACGGCATCAGCATCATTCTCTGGTCCATCTTTGCTTTCCTCACCGGGTTTGCCGGGCATCTGCAGGCGGCTGCAGCTTTCACCACGATCTTTGCGTTGCGTCTGCTCTCGGGATTGGCGCAGGCCCCGGTGTTTCCCGGCAACGGACGCATTGTGGCTTCCTGGTTTCCCACCTCGGAGCGGGGCCGCGCCTCCGCCATCTTTAATAGCTCGCAGTATTTTGCGCTGCCGGTTTTTGCGCCCATCTTTGGCTGGCTCATTCAGAATTACGGCTGGCAGAGCTGCTTCTGGTTCATGGGTGTGCTGGGCATGGTCTTCGCAGTCATCTGGTACACCAATATCTTCGGGGTCAAGGATCATCCGCGCATCTCGCACAGTGAGGCGCAGCTCATCGAAATGGGCGGCGGGCTGGTGCTGACCGATTCCGGCAAAGTGGTCGGCAAGAATACGCTCACCTGGGCTACGGTGCGCATGCTGATGAGCTATCGCATGCTGGTGGGTGTTTACCTGGGCCAGTACTGCATTACCACGCTCACCTGGTTCTTTCTCACCTGGTTCCCGCTGTATCTTTCGCAGGCGCGGCACATGTCGGTGGTCAAGGTTGGACTGGCGGCAGCGGTGCCGGGACTATGCGGTGGCGTGGGCGGCATTTTGGGCGGTGTGATCAGTGATCGCTTGTTGCGCTCCGGCTGCTCGTTGAGCTTTGCGCGCAAGCTGCCCATCATGGCCGGCATGGCGCTTTCGATGACGATCATTGCCTGCAACTATGCCAGCTCGCAGACCTGGATGCTGGTCTTCATGTCGCTTTCGTTCTTTGGCAAGGGCATTGGCGCGCTGGGTTGGACGGTGATTTCCGATACCTCGCCCAAGGGCATGATCGGAATGAACGGAGCGCTGTTTAACTTCTGCGGCAATCTGGCGGGAGTGACCACGCCGTTGATTATCGGTGCCATTGTGGCGCGCACCGGATCGTATAACGGCGCGCTGATTTTTGTGGCCCTGATTGCCTTTGGCGCGATTGTGAGCTTTGGCCCGATTGTGGGCGAGATCAAGCGCATTGAGCTGCCGGCAACGGCTAAGTGAGAGTCGCGGACTCCGCGAAGAGGTGAGACGCCGCACGCGGAACGAAACGTAATCTGAAGAAGAGGGCGCAGGAACAGCGCGCCGGTTAAGGAGGAACAGATGGCCGAGTGGCCAGGAAATTTGCCCCGCAATAGCTTTAAGCAAGCATTGGTCGCAGGAATGCGGCAGGTGGGATTATGGAGTGCGTTGGCCAGTCCAATTGGTGCCGAGGTGATTGCCGGCGCCGGCTTTGACTGGATTGTGATCGATGGCGAGCACGGGCCGAACGATATTTTCACGTTGCTGCCGCAATTGCAGGCCATGAAGGGCGGCACCGCCGAGCCCGTTTTTCGTATCCCTTGGAATGAACCGGTGATCATCAAGCGCGCACTCGATGTGGGCGCGCGCACATTGCTGATTCCTTTTGTGCAGAATGCTGAAGAAGCGCGGGCGGCGGTGGCGGCCACCCGTTACCCTCCCATGGGCATGCGTGGTGTGTCGGTGGCTCCGCGCGCCAACGATTATGGCCGCGTGAGCAACTATCACGCCAACGCCCATCTGGACACTTGTGTGCTGGTGCAGATTGAGACTGCGGTCGCCGTGGAGCAGATTGAAGCCATCGCGGCGATAGACGGCGTGGATGGATTGTTTATCGGCCCCAGCGATCTGGCGGCGGATCTTGGTCATTTGGGGAATGCCAAACATCCAGCGGCGCGCGCTGTGTTGGCTGCGGCGGCACAGCGGATTCGCGCCACGGGTAAAAGCGCGGGCACGTTGGCAGGCGGCCTGGATGACGTGGAGAACCTGTTTGCGATGGGCTTCAACTTTGTGGCCGCAGGCAGCGATGTAGGCTTGTTGGCGCGCAATGCCGAGGCAGTGGCGGCGCGCTTCAAAAAGAGCTGAGCACACGCGGCACAGGCTCTGCATGCGGACGATGCATGTGCGCGGAGGTTGCGTCCCCATCCTTTGAACAAGAGTGGTTCGAAGGATGGGGCGCACCAAGAGTTTTTGTTGGCGGGCTGAAAATTTAGAAGTTGGCCGGAGTGACTTGCAGGGAAGGCATCTCAGGCATGGTAAAGGCTGGGTCGATCAGGCCGTGCGTGGCTTTGTCAAAGGCGGCAAAGGGACAGGGACCGGCCTTGGTGCATCCGGGAGCAACAAGCTCGACTTCGATGGGGTTGTTTTTTGCCGTCAACGCTTCAGCCGAGCGAAGTTGTTCGAAGGTTTGGGCGCGATAAAGCAGGCGCACAGAGTATTGCTTGGAGCGCAGGTTCTGCCAGAGTTCGAAGACCAGATGCGAATCGGGTGGCGTGTCGTTGGCAATGCCTTCGGCCGTCCAGTTGAGATGGAGCAAACCGGCAATGTTGAAGAGGTTGGTGTCATGACCGCTGATGTACACAACACGCGCGCTGTTGGGGCCGATGGCTCCGGGGACGGATGTGTTGCCGGTCGCCTGTTCCAGCGTCGTCAGCATGTGCGCCATCAGATTGGAGCCGTGGCTGCGGGCGGCCAGCGGCGGGCGCGCATGGAGGGCGAAGCCTTTGGCGTGGACTGCCATCAGGCGGTGCAGGGCAGCGGCATCCACACGGCCCCAGCCCACCTGATCCATGGGTTTGGCGTCGATGTATTCGAGGAAGATGTCTTCAATCAGCGTGGGCGCCACGGAGAGTGGAACCGATTCGGCGGTGACCGGTTTGGCGGCGGGATGCTGCGGATCCGGTGCGAGAATCCGCGCCAACTCGGCGATCTCCGGGTTGGACTTCAACGATCCGTAGGTGGAAAGTTCCTCGCCCATGTAGGCGCGGCGGTCGGCCGCGGTGGCTTCGGCGGAAGGCGCTGTAATGGCTGGAAAGGGCGAGAAGAGCGGATCGCGCGCAGTCTTGGGCGGCACGGTGTGGATGGAGCGCGGCGCACATTCGGGCTCAAAGCCGGCAAAGGTATGGAACGAGCTCATGATGTTGCGCTCGTCGGTGTCGGAGTAAAGATAAATTGCTTCTGCGTCCGGACAGCCTGTGGCGGACATCAAGCCATCGGCGGCCATGTTGGCGCGCAGATACGCGCCCATCTGGCGTATAGCGTCGGCTCCATGAGGCGTCAGATAGCCGAGAGGAACCTCCCATTCCGGCCAGGGGGCGGCGGAGCGCGGATTGAGCATGGCCGTAGGCGCAAGCGGTGGACGAATGCCATGACGCGAGAGAATCAAAGAGAAGCGGAGTTGGCCAGCCTCCTGCTTTGGAGCAGGCCTTGTCTGGGCCGAAGCGAAGGCAGCAGATAGAAGCAAGGCAACAGCAACAAGTTTTCGCATGTCGAACAGTATTCCACGCTGGGCCGGGTGCAGGCACAACAACCGTGGCGTTGCGAGTGGAGGACTGGAACCATAACCGGGTTGAGTCACCGAATCTAGGAATTCGAATCAAGGAGAAACACAATGGCAACCATTGGATTTATCGGGCTTGGCATCATGGGCCGCCCCATGCTGGCCAACTTGCTGAAGGCTGGCTACCAGGCTGTGGCCTATGACTGTAACGCCGCTGCCGTTGCTGCGGCTGTGACGGCGGGCGCCGAGGCGGCAACATCGAATGCAGAGGTGGCCCGCAAGGCTTCGATCCTGATCACCATGCTGCCTGATGGTCCGCAGGTGGAAGAGGCTGTGCTCGGCGCGGGCGGCGTGCTGGAAGGTGCGGCGGCGGGTACGCTGATCATCGACATGAGCTCTATCAATCCGCTCATCTCGCAGAAGGTGGCAGCGGCCTGCGCCGCCAAGGGCGTTGACTTTATCGATGCTCCGGTTTCGGGCGGCGAGCCCAAGGCCATCGACGGTTCGCTGGCCATTATGGTGGGAGCCAGTGACGCGTTGTTTGCCAAGGCCGAGCCCATTCTGCGCAACATGGGTTCCACGGTGACGCTTACTGGCCCAGTGGGTGCGGGCAACATCACCAAGCTGGCCAATCAGATTATTGTGGCTGTGAATATTGCCGCAGTGGGCGAGGCGCTCACGCTCAGCTCGGCCTGCGGCCTGGATCCCGAGGTGGTCTTCAATGCCATCAAGGGTGGATTGGCGGGGTCGACGGTTCTGAACGCCAAGGCTCCCATGATCTTCAATCGCAATTTCAAGGCGGGCTTCAAGATCAAGCTGCACCAGAAGGATTTGCGCAACGCGCTGCAAACAGCCGAGGCCAAGCAGTGCTTTCTGCCGCTGACCAGCCAGGTGCAGCAAATCCTGCTCTCGTTGATGGGCGAAGGCAAGGGCGAGCTGGATCACTCGGCGATTGCCACCTTCATTGAAGCGGCCTCGCACGTGGAGATCAAAAAGCCGGAGTAGGTGTTGCGTGGTCAGGATGCCGGCTGGCTGCGGTATTTTGAGCAGACAGAGCCTGCGGTCTGCAGATCGATGAGTTGGCTCAAGAGCAAAAGAAAAGGGCCGGATGGGAAATCCCATCCGGCCCTTTGTTGTGGGTTGATTCGAGCGGTTTTAGGATTGCTGTGCCCGCGAAGTGAAGCTGCCCAGTCGCCCCGACCCAAAGGAGGGGCGGCACCGGAAGCAATCGGATTGGCTATATCTATTCTGAAACCGCTCTAGAAGGAGAACTTTCCGGCGACACGGAAGGTACGGTTGCCGCCGCTCTTCAGGCTCCAATCCAGGAAGCGGTTGCTGCTGCTGGTAATTGTGGCGGTGCCGGTGTTACCGGTATCCCAGCTCTGGGTGTTGGTGAAGTTGAAGAACTCTGCACGCAACTCGAACTTGGTGCCTTCGGCGATGCGGAAGTTCTTCAGCACCGACAGATCCATGTCGACGTAACGGCCGGAGTAAATGGAGTTGCGGCGGACCATCTTCGGGTTGACCGGATCGTAAATCCCGGCCTGGACAAAACGAACCGTGGAGGGATCGACGCAGCCGGTGTTGATCAAGCCGCCCGTCACCTTGTTGGGATCGTAGTACCCCGTGCCGCAGTTTGTGGTGGAGGTTCTGACGGCGCGCGTGTTGCGCGGAGCCGTCGCGTTGCCAATGTTCGGGCGATCATTCGAGAGTAGGCCGTCCAGATCGCGATCCGTGCCGTTGAAGATGGTGAGCGGATTGCCGCTATAGGCATACACCACCGGAATCAGGCTCCATCCACTGGTGGCAATTTCCATAGCGCGGTTCTGCTTGCTGCCTTTGATGTTCCAGGCGACGTTCATGTTGGAGATATGGCGACGGTCATTATCGGACGGACCCCAATCCCAGAGCTGCGGCGAGCCGTACTGAACGATTGCCTTGCTGGGTGCGGCGCCCGAGGAGTAGGTGGCGAAGATGTCCGACAACGAGTCGAGGTTCTTCGACCAGGTGTAGTTGCCACTGATGAAGAACGAACCGAGGGCGGTACGCAGCTCGCGACGGCGGGCTGCGATCTGCAGCGAGTTGTAGCTGGAGTTCAGGCCAGATTCACGGGGTTGAATGAGGCCGCGGTTGGCATAGTAACGCAGGGTGGCGCTTCCGTAAGCCGTGGACTGGGTGGCTGTACCGGTATAGGTGGAGTTCGGCAAGGCGGGGTTGACGTTGTCGGTAAAGAACAATTCACGGCCCATGCTGCCTACATAGGAAACATCGAGCAGGACGCCGCCAGGCAGGGTCTTTTGAACGCTCAGTGCCATGTGGTGGTAGTAGGGGTTGCGCATGTGCTTTTTGAACTGGCTTATAAAGTTCTGATACGGGTTCAGCGGAACCGGCGTCAGCGAAGCGAGCACGGAGGACATGCCCACATAGCCACGCGGCGTGGTGGTGTTCGAGGTGCTGACAATGGGCTGGCTGCTCTGGGTATTCGGACCGCCTGCAGCCATGTTGGACAGCATGTTGTTGTAGAAGGTGTCAAAGGTGATGCTGTAGCCCGCGCGGATAACCGTGTCGTGCTTTGCGCTCAAGAAATCAGGAGCCCAGTTGATACCAACGCTCGGACCGAAATTGGTCTTGGCGGTGTCAACTCGGGTCGTGTCGGTGATATCGGCCGAGGGGCCGACATACGACGGATACTTGAAGCCATTGGCCGGCTGGCCAAAGTTTTCATAGCGGACGCCGTAGTTGATCGTCAGGTCCTGAGACACCTTGTAGGTGTCCTGTGCGAAGAACGAGAGGGTCAGCAGGTTGGGGTGATAGCGTCCAGAGCCAAAGCTGATGGTTGAAGCTCCGGCGGAGCCACCGAAGTTGTCAATGAAGTTGGCCAGCGAGGTGACATTGGAAGCGATGATGGAGCTGGCTGGAGTTGATGCATAGGTGACAGAACCACGGCTATTGTAGGGAGCTTGCTGAACGGCAAGTTGACGCAGGACCTGCGCGCCGATCTTGATGGCGTGGTGGCCCTTGACCCAGGTGACGTCGTCTTCAAACTGCCAGGTGTTGGAGATGCGGCCCTGCGGAAAGTTGTTGGAGAGCTGCAGTGCGGTAAGGTTCTCGATATTGATGATCGGCGCGGTTGCTGCCGAATTGTTGGGCATATTCCAGAAGACATTGTTGCGCGAGAAGCCGAAGCGGAACTCGTTGGCCACCTGGTTAGTGATGGCGTAGTTGTAATTCATGTTGCCGGCCATATAGCGAGCCTTGTAAGGCACGTCAAAGTCGGGAGTCTGGCCGATGGTGCCGCCCACGTTATCCGAATTGGAGTCGTACATCCAGCGCACCATCACGTTCTGCTTCTGGTTGATGACGTGATCGATGCGGAACAGGTGGTTGTTATCGAGCGAGAGCTCGGGCACCGAGCGCAGGAAGGACGAGGTCTCAATCGACATGCCGGTACGAGCGGAGCCATTGCACGTGGTGGAAGCCAGGTTCGCGGGAACGTCGATCGGAATGGTGGATTGGGTTGCGCTGCCCGACGGCCCACGCGCGCTGCCCAGCCAGGTGAGATAAGACGCCACATTGGGGCAGGCGTTCTTGAGGGATGCGAGAGTCTGGTAACCGGCTTCCGTGGGGACGGTGAAGGTGTTCTGTGAGCCGCCTGACGAATAGTGATCCCACTGTGCCGCACCGAAGAAGAAGGTCTTCTTCTGGCCGTGATAGAGGTGGGGAATGATCAGCGGGCCACCAAAGGTGAAGGCCGGAATGTTTTCAACGAACTTGGGAACGCTGGTCTTGTTGACGCGCTGCAAGTTGTTGGTCGCGTAGAAGGCGTGCGACCTGTAGACATTCGCAGCGGTGCCATGGAACCTTTCCGTACCGGACTTGGTGACCTGAATGATGACGGCGCCACCGGCGCGGCCATACTGAGAGGAGAAGTTGGAGGTCTGAACCGAGACTTCCTGCAGGGCGTCGTTATTGGTGAAGGTGAACTGCGGGCCCATCACCGAGATGTCGTTGTTATTGATGCCGTCGAGGAGGAAGTTGTTGGAACGGGGGCGAGCGCCGTTAACCGCGCCAATGCCGCCGTCTGAGCCGCCGACGCCGGTCTTGGAAGCAGCAACACCAGGGGCGGTCAACATCAGGTTCAGGGAGTTCTGGCCGGAGATGGGCAGGATGGCCAGCGATTCCTGGGGCAGAACCGTGCTGTGAACAGCTTCATCCGTTTGTAGGTCGGGCGGAGTATCGCTGACGGTGATCGTTGTGGCATCGCCGATCTTCAGCGTGAAGTCGCGGCCTACCAGTGCACCTACGGTGACGATGGCATGTGCGGTGGCGGTGGTGAAACCGTTGGCTGTCACCTTCAGGACGTAATCGCCAACCAGGACGCCATCGAAACGATAAACGCCCGAGTTGTTCGAGGTGGTGGTGACACTAACGCCTGTTGCAGGAGCAGTCAAAACAACAGTAGCGCCTGAAACGACGGCTCCCGATGGATCTGCAATCAAGCCTGTGATGGTTCCGCGAACAGTCTGTGCGCTGGCGGTTATGACGGACATAACCAGCAGAGCCAGACTCAGCACGGTCAGTAGAGGGCGAAAAGTGGTTCTCATTGCTTACTGTCCTCCATGATCTGTAAACGTATCGTCGATCTTCCAGAGAAAGCCGCTGCAAAAGCAGCTCTGGGAAATCTGGGTTGCCGATCTCGTAATTCGGTATGGGTGAGAAACGGATTAGGTGATGATTGCATGGAAATTCATCAGGATACAATAAGAAAACCACGTGTTTTTAAGGACTTTAGAGGCTTTCCGAGGCGCGAGAATGGAAAATCTATGAAAAGTAAAATTTAATACCGTCAATAATCCTTTAAACGGTAGTAAAGCGACTCTGCAAGCTGCAGCATTTTTTCTTAAACCTGGCTCTCGGTTCAAGTTGGGCTCTGTCGCGGAGTCGGACATATTCTTGAATATCTTTAAGTAAGTTAATGATTAATAAATATGTTGTAGCGCCAGTTTGCGAGCTGTGCGCAGGGAAATTGTTCCAGACTGGAGATGGCGCGCTTCTTGTAGCGGCCGGAAAATGCCTTTCGCCCCCTGATTATGTGCAAAATTTGGACAGTATTTTCCTGCTTACCACATCGTGGTGCATCGAGAGGCCTGGATGACGTTGTTCGTCGTGCCGCGAGGGAGAGAAAGCGAAAAGTGGGGTCGGAAAACTCGGGACTCTTGCTCCAGAGAAGCGGCACTAGAAACGACACAACCGCCTCGACGATGGTTTCTGCCATGGTCGAGGCGGCTGGTTGGTGTTCGCGTGCTCAAGACTAGATTCACCCTCCGCGGGGTGAGTCTGGAGCTAGCTGAGGAATGCGGCGATGGCGTTGACTACAGTTTGCTGCTCGTCTTCTCGGAGTTCCGGGAAGATGGGCAGAGCCAAGACCTCGTTGGCGGCGCGTTCGGCCTCCGGAAAGTCGCCGGCCTTGTAGCCGAGGCCGCGGAGTGCGTCCTGCAGGTGCAAGGGCACCGGGTAGTAGATTTCTGAGCCGATCTTGCGTTCTGCGAGGAAGGCGCGCAATTGATCGCGGCGTTGGGTGCGGATGACATACTGGTGCCATACATGGCGGGTGCCAGCCACCTGATGCGGCAGCACAATGCCGTTTTCCGGGTACACGCCACGTTCCGCAAGCCCGGCGGCCTGAAAGAGCACATGATAGCGCTCGGCCACGGTGCGGCGCGCCTGATTCCATCCGTCAATATATTTGAGTTTGACGGACAGGATGGCGCCCTGGAATCCGTCCAGCCGAGCGTTCCAGCCGATCTCGTCGTGATAATAGCGGCGTCGCATGCCGTGCTGGCGTAACATCTTCGCGCGCTCGGCCAACTTGTCGTCGTTGGTGGTTACCATGCCGGCATCGCCAGCGGCGCTCAGGTTTTTGGTGGGATAGAAGCTGAAGGCGCCGGCATGGCCCAGTCCGCCGGCCTTGACGCCCGCCGACTCCGAACCCCAGGCTTGGGCGGCATCTTCCAGCACCATCACGTTGTGTTCCTGGGCAAAGCTGGGAAAGAAGTTCGCGGTCTGGCCATATAGATGGACGGGTAGGACGGCCTTGACGCTGCGGCCCTTCTCCGAAGCCAGCACCTGCTCAACCGCGGCAGGGGAGAGATTGAAGGTGGCCGGATCAATATCGGCCAAGAGGGTCGTAGCGCCGGCGCGCAGGATGGAGCTGACCGAGGCGAAGAAGCTGAAGGGGGTGGTGACGACAGCCGCGCCTGGGCCAATTTCTGCAGCCGCCAGCATGAGCCATAGAGCGTCCGTGCCGGATGAGCAGCCAATTGCGTGAGTTACATCCAACTGAGCGGCTGCTTCCTGCTCGAAGGCGGCAACAGGGCTGCCCAGAATGAATTGCTGCGACTCCAGAACCCGGCCAAGGGCTTCGTGGAGCTCCTGATGAATGGGCTGATACTGCCGCTTCAGATCCAGCATGGGCACTGGTTGAAAGGCGGCATTAGGGGTGGAACCGATGGTTTTCACCCCAACATGGTAGCAGCGGGGGGTGGGGGCGGTGTCTCATACGGCGGCGAGATGCTGGAAAATCTCCCTGTAATCTTGCCTTAAGGGTTGAAAAAGCCATCGTTCCGGGATATTGTGTTCACATTGCGGGCAAAGACGGCTTTCGCACTCACAAGCTGTCCCCGCTTCTTTGTGTTTTCACGGTAACGTACTTTTTACCCAAACTCCCCTCAGTGGAAAGCAGGAGATCGGCACATGGATAACAAGCCGGCACAAAATATTCAGGATACTTTTCTGAACACCGTCCGCAAGGACAAGACCCCGATTACGATCTACCTCGTCAGTGGCGTTAAGCTGACCGGCAAGATCCGTTCCTTCGACAAGTACTCTGTGCTTCTGGAGAACAACAGCCAGGAGCAGTTGATCTTCAAGCACGCCATCTCGACCGTGGTCAGCAACCGCAGTGTGATGCACAACGACCATCGGCCGGCCATGGTGCCGCAGGCGGTGAGTGCAGCTCCCGTGGCAGTGCCGTCACCGGCAAGCTCTTCCTCGGACCAGCGCTAGCAGGCGGGGAGTGATCTCGATTGGCAGTTGAAGGACCGAATGCGGGCGTAGCCAACCGGCGCGAACGTGCAGTCCTAGTGGGGGTGGACCTCGCGGTCCGCTCCCCTATCAACCGTGCAGGCGCTCAAGCTGCGCGGAAGGCACGTGTGTGTCCGGAGGCCGATTCCGCCTTCCTACAGCAATCTACGGACGAATTTACTGAGCCCGCACCAGCGTCGAGCGGCCTGGGCGGAAGTGTGTCTGGCTCTCTTGGACCAGGCCTGGATGCCGAGGAGTCGCTGGCGGAGTTTCGTGAGCTGGTGGAGAGTGCCGGCGGCGAGGTGGCAGCGGAACTGATGCAGCGCCGTGCCCGTCCGGACCCTGCCACGCTGATTGGATCGGGCAAGGTCGAGGAGATTGCCGGGGTCGCAGCTTCGGTCGAAGCCGATCTTGTTTTGTTCGATCATGATCTTTCGCCCACCCAACTCCGCAATCTGGAGCGCGCCTTGCCGTGCCGGGTGCTGGATCGTACACAGTTGATCCTGGACATTTTTGCGCGCCACGCACGGACCCGCGAAGGGCAGTTGCAGGTGGAGCTGGCGCAATTGGAATACATGCTGCCGCGGCTCACCGGGCGGGGCAAGGCGATGAGTCAGTTGGGAGGCGGCATTGGCACGCGCGGTCCGGGCGAAACCCAGTTGGAAACCGATCGTCGCCGGATTCAGCGCCGCATCGATCAGCTCAAGCTTGATTTGAATGCGGTGCGCAAGGTGCGCCGCCAGCAGCGTCAACGTCGTGAAGCTATTCCTGTGCCTACGGTGGCGCTGGTGGGCTATACCAATGCGGGGAAGAGCACATTGTTTAACGCGCTTACTGGTGCCGGAGTTCTGCAATCGTCGCGCATGTTTGCCACCCTGGACCCGAAGTTGCGCGCCCTTGAATTGCCCAGCCGCCGCAAGGTATTGCTGTCGGATACGGTGGGATTCATCCGCAACCTGCCGCACACGCTCGTGACCAGCTTCCGCGCCACGCTGGAAGAGGTGGTGCAGGCAGAGGTGCTGATCCACGTGCGGGATAGCTCGTCGAGTTATGGCGAGGAGCAGAAGATGCAGGTGGAGCGGGTACTGGACGAACTGGACGCGCTTGCCAAGCCGCGCGTAGAGGCCATGAACAAAATCGACCTGCTCAGCGAGGAAGAGTGTGCCGGGCTGGGCGAGCGCATAGGCCAGGGGGGAGTGGTGGCCGTATCGGCCCGGAAAGGGCAGGGACTCGACGAGCTGCTTGCGGCGATTGATCAGGCTCTACACTCCGACCCCATCATCGAGGCCGAACTCGATGTTCCACAACAGGAAGGTGGCGTGTTGGCGGCTCTTGAAGCCGGCACCATCATCCATAGCAGGGAATACGATGGCGACCGGGTAAGACTGCGCGTCAGTGGACCCGCATCGTTGATGGGACGTCTACGTGGCTTCCATGTCCGCAGCGCACCCCACGGTTGATTTAGCCAGACGCACGCTACTCCGTGAGTCCACTGCAACGGCCGCTCTCTCCGATGCTGGAGGGAAGGTCTGCGAATACGGTTTCCAGGCAGAGGCCTACGGAACCCGATTGTGGGCTGCATGAATTATTTCCAGGTTGTTCTGCGAATTGGCCTGTCGTGCGAGCTATTGGAGTTCTGCTCCAAAACAGTTCCGCGAGCCGGAATAGGTTGCTGACGGGATGTCGCAGTCGATCTTTCAGAAGTGTATTGTTTTCAATGATCCCCAAATAACTTTCATAAATGGCACATATCTTCATCGATTAGTTGCATTTGGTTGGTGAAAAGCGTTTGACATCTATATCTATGCGTTCTTTATAGTTCTTGTTTGTCTGTGAAATTTATTTTCATTTCACCGGCAAATTGGAGCGCCAATGAAACGTTTACTACTTGTCCTGTGTCTCCTGCTGTGTGTTGCGACTGCGACAGCCCAGGAGGACCGCGGCCGCATCTCAGGGTTGATTACCGATCCGACAGGGGCGGTCATCCCGCACGCCAACGTAACGCTGACCAATGAAGCCACGAAGGTGAATGTCAGCACGATTGCCAATGAGGAGGGCCTGTATGCGTTTCCTCTGCTGGTTCCTGGTCTCTATACCGTCGATGTGAAGGCGGATGGTTTCAAGGAATACATTGTCAACAGTCTGCGCGTGGAAGTGGCAGGCAACGTGAAGGCCGATGCCAAGCTGAACCTTGGGCAGAGCGCGGAGACGGTAACCGTGACGGCGGCGGCCACCACCGCCTTGCGCACCGATGACGCGAACTTGGGCTATACGATCGAAGCGCGTTCGTTCAACGATTTGCCGGAGTTGTTTGGTAACTCTTTTACCTTGCAGTTACTTTCGCCGGGTGTGACGAGCACCAGCCTAACGGCGGATTACAACCACACGTATGAAGGCGGATCGGAGAGCGCGTCGGTGAACGGTGCGCAGAGCGGCCGTACGGAGTTCACTCTGGATGGAGCGCCCGACACGCGTAATGGCGGTGCTGTGACCACGGCTTATGTGCCTTCGCGCGATTTCATCAACGAGTTCCGTTTGATCACCTCGCCCTACGATGCTTCGGCGTCGCATACCTCGGGCGGCTCGGTGGATGGCACGCTGAAGTCCGGTGGCAGCCAGTTCCACGGTGGTGTCAGCGGTTCGTATCAGCAGCCGTCTCTGGATGCGACGCAGTTCTCGCAGTCCACCGCGGTTGTCCCCGCCTACTTCTACCATCGGCAGAGCGCGAACCTGGGTGGACCGATCCTGCAGAAGAAGCTGTTCTTCTTTGCTGGCTACGAGCATCAGTTCAATCGCGATCCTGCCAGCACCACGACCCAGACAGTGCCGACAGCCAATGAGAAGAAGGGCGATTTTTCTGAACTGCTGGCTCTAGGTAAGACAACCACCTCGACCTACACCTGCCCGAGCACGGGCACCAAGTACACCACGCCTTCCTACAACACCTACCAGATCTTCAACCCCTATTCGACCAGGGTGGATCCGAACTGCCCTAGCTTGTATGTGCGCGATCCCATCCCGGGCAACGTGATCACCAACGTGCAGGCCATGGATGCGGTGGCGAAGAAGATCGTCAATTACTATCCCGACCCCAACACGGCCAGCACGACGACGCTCAGCAACTTTGTATCGAGCGCAGCCAATCGAGACTATTACTGGAGCATGGTGGGCCGCCTCGACTATACGCTCAGTGAAAAGCAGAAGCTGTTTGGCCACTATCTGGCTAGCCGCCGTATCCAGCCGGGCAAGGAGCTTTACTTCCCAGGCGCCAGTGGCAGGACGAATCTGCTGAAGAACAAGGCTGCCG
>Ga0207738_100136_pt1 | contig 17782 bp, 11 predicted proteins | sample LuqExpMetagenom9_FD_187767 | JGI IMG/M metagenome (GOLD analysis project Ga0207738, IMG submission 187767) | Tropical forest soil microbial communities from Luquillo Experimental Forest, Puerto Rico - Sample 9 (SPAdes) | ecosystem: Environmental > Terrestrial > Soil > Tropical forest ... | reverse complement strand
GGCTCAGAACTCCCCGGCTGTGGCCGCCGCGCCTGACCGTCTGGAGAGCCTGCTGGACGTGGGGCACTCGCCGGTTCACCTGGCGCTCAAGCCCGATGGCGGTGAAATTTTCTCTTCGAATCTCGGTTCCGATTCCGTGTCGGAAATCTATAACTCCACCGATGAGGTGGGTGATAGCTTCATGATTGGCGACGGGCCTTCGCGTGGCCTGGTTTCGGCCGATAACGCGCTACTCTACGTGGCCAACAGCCGCTCGCAGTACGTGACCATTTACGGCATCGACGACGGCAAACGTTTGGGTTCGGTCCAGGTGGGCGACGGCCCCATGGCCATGGCCTTCTCCAAGTCTGGTTTTCTGCTGTTTACGGTGGACCAGCGCTCCGGCGACGTAGCCGTGATCCGCACCAAGATCCGCGCTCTGTTTACCCTGCTGCCTGCCGGCAAAAGCCCCAATGCTATCGCGCTCAAAAGCTTCAACGTGCAATAGCGTATCGCGCAAAAACAAAGCCCGCGAAGACTGCTCTTCGCGGGCTTTTCATGTTTGGATTGAGCTGATTGATCAGTCTTTCTTCTTGGCCGCGCCTACGCGCGACACGCTGAACTGTGCTCCGGAAAACAGGATGAGTCCGGAGATATAGGCCCAGAACAGCAGGCTGACCGAGACATAAAATGGCCCGTACATGGCCTTTAGATCCATGTGCGGCAGAATCCACTCGAAGATGAATTTGGAAACGAGCCAGATGATGCCTGTCCAGATGGAGGTTTTGAAGATTGGCTTGGGGTCGATCTTGCAGTTTGGCATCAGCCAGTAAATCGAGAAGAAGAACAGGATAGAGGCCACGCCCGTGGTTGTCGCGAGCAGGATATGACAGATGCCGGTGTACACAAAATTATCGGTGTGATAAAAGAACACCACGCTCAGAATGTTCTGCGCCGCAGTGTTGATCAGAATCGACGTCAGGCCCAGAATCACCATCAGGATGGCCAACCCGAAGGCCACGATCTGGTTCATGAAGTAGTTGCGGCTTTTGGTTACGCCCCAGGCTTGATTCAAGGCCACTTCAAGGGGCAGAAAAATGCCGGTGCAGGCGATCAGAATCATGAATAGCGAGAAGACCTTTTCGCCTCCTGTGACAGAGTTACCGGCCAGACTGTTGAGAGTCTCGGTAAACCACTTTGTCTCCTTGGTGTGGATGGGGATGAAGTAGAGCACCATGCTGTCGATCATGCGTACCATCGCGTCGGAGTGGAATACCCCCTTGGCCAGCGTATAGAGCAGCACGATGAACGGAATAAAAGAGAGAATCGCATTGGCCGCCACACTGAAGCCGAAGGTGTGCACCTCGCTCTCCATCAAATACGACATCAAACTCTTGCCATCCTGCCGCCAGCGGTACCATTGGGAGAGCTTGGGGCTTTCTGGGACCTGAGCCAGAACAGCGTCCACCAGTTCCGGGCTGGGTTCGGGTTTCGGGAATTCCTGATCGATCAACGCAAACTCCTTTTCGTGCGGGCGGAACCGGGTCCGGGCAGTGCGTCATGGAGCGCATCCGCCACCTGGTTCACTCTCTCGGGCACACTTCAGGATATCCGTTCCAGGCAGGAGCGAGCGAGATGACGACGGCGTTGACTCCACACAGGAAGGGGATATGCAGCAGGAGATGTTTCGAGCGGCAGAGGGCAAATTACTGTTGAGAAAGCCTTTTCAGCGCCCACCGGGCAGCCTGCCTCAGCCCTGCATCTTCTTCTTCGGCCCAAGCCGCGAGTTGCTCTTTGTGTTTTGAGTTGCCGCTGTTGCCCATGGCCACGGCCACATTGCGCAGCAGGCCCAGATAGCCCGCACGGCGCACCGGCGAACCGTTGAACAAGGTTTCGAACTCCGCCTCACTGAGAGCTCCGAGAGCCTCCAATGCTGGATTCACCAACTGCGGGCGCGGAGCAAGATCGTCATCGGCGATCACTAGAGCTTTGCGGTTCCACGGGCACACATCCTGGCAGATGTCGCAGCCAAACACCTGCCGCCCCATGCCCGTCAGCAAGGTCTCGTCCAGCGCGCCCTTCTTCTCGATCGTAAGGTAGGAGATGCAGCGCGTGGCATCCATCTGGTGCGGCGCGGTGAGGGCATTGGTGGGGCAGGCATCCAGGCAGCGCGTGCAGGTTCCGCAACGGTCCGGAACCAATGAAACAGCCACCTCGCCCTTCTCTTCGATTTCCAGCGAGGTCATCAGCACAGCAAGAAAACCGAACGAGCCCAGGCGGGGATGAATCAGGCATGTGTTTTTACCTATCCAGCCCAGCCCTGCCGCGCGGGCCAGCGCACGTTCCTGCACCGGGCCAGTGTCCACGAATCCGCGTGCCTCAAACTCGCCAAACTCCGCGTGCAGAGCGGCTTCCAGGGCGTCGATGCGCTTCTTGAGCACCTTGTGATAATCGCTGGGCCGGGTGGTTCCGCTGGCGTCCACACGTTGCGACCAGGCATAGCGCGCAATCCATGCCGCATCGTCCGGAGAGGCATCGGTGGAGCGCGCCAACGCGGAGTTGTAACTGGCCATGCAGACGATGACAGAGCGCGCCCACGGAAAAGGAATCTGCACGCTCTGCCGCAACAGATGGCCGAGCTCGTTGCGCCGCTCCAGATAGTGCATGGAACCGGCTCTTTCCGCTTGAATCCATGCGGCAAAGCGCTGGCCGTCTCGGGGCTCGTCCGGATAAGGTAACGCCACCACGCCTGCCTCGCTAAAACCCGCATCCAGCGCCCATGCGCACACCTTGGCGCGGTTGAGTGCGGGCGCTTGCCGGGAGCCGGATTGGAATGTGTCAGCGTTCATGGAACCAGTGGGCGGAGGTTTGCGTACATCCGTTGCAGAGCGCGAGATCGAGAGCTGGAATGTACCGCGTCCCCTGAGCGCCGCCATTGGGCAGAGCGCGTTTCCCCTTGTGCCTTCAGCTTATTCTCTTGGCGCGCCGCGTGCATCCGCCGTGCGAGCCACCCCGCGCGCCGCGCGTCAACATGGAGGTTTTCCTATGATTCCTTGTGCAATTGAATCCGTGGCAGCAGTGCCGCAAACGCTGCGCATGGTCTGCCGCCAAACGCAGCTTGTACGTGGCGAAGAGAGCGAATTGATTGGCGAAATCGCTGCCAGACTGCAAACCCACAGCATAGAACTGGATCTTGCCTCGGTGGAGCGGATCGATGCGGCCGGGATTGCCGCGCTGGTTTCGCTCTACGCTCTGGCTCATAGTTTGGGACGTTCGTTTCGCATTGTGTCCATGTCTCGGCATGTGAAAGAAATTCTGACACTGGTGAGACTGGACGGCCTGCTGTCGTCTCATATAGTGAGCGGCGCGCCACAATCCGGCCATTGTTGTGAGATTGTCGCAGCTTGATTCAGTTTGTTAAAAATCGAAACAGCCGCTCCTTATGCGGGCTTGGCGTGTCTCGCTCAATGAGTTGGCAGATAAGGCCGTTTTCTGCCATGAGAATAAAAAATCGGCTGTGATGAAATGCACAGGCAATCGTTGATCGGGCGCAGTATTTGTTTGGGCGACTTTTAATAGCCGACCGGCGCTATCGATTGTCTGGATGCCCCGCTTGAAGTCAGCCACTGCGTTTCTGCGTTGGGGAGCTGAGTTTGAGCCTCGCCACCCTCTCAACTGGTTCCGCCACGGAAATCCCAGAGACGGAGGCTTTATCCCATGACGCAGGGCGTGATGGAAGCACAGGCTGCCCGCAAGGCAGACTCGATTGCAACCCCAACCAAGTACGTGTACTCGTTCGGCGGCGGCAAGGCCGACGGTAACGGCAAGATGAAAGACACCCTGGGCGGCAAAGGTGCCGGCCTGGCAGAGATGACCAACGCGGGTTTGCCCGTTCCTCCTGGATTCACCATCCAGACCGAGGCCTGTCGCGAATACATGCGCGGCGCGCTGAATCCTGAAATCGACATTGAGATGCACGAGGCGCTGGCCAAGCTGGAAAAGATGCAGGGGCAGAAGCTGGGCACCGGCGACAATCCGCTGCTGGTTTCGGTTCGCTCCGGCGCCAAGTTCTCCATGCCGGGCATGATGGACACCATTCTCAATCTCGGCCTGAATGACCATGCCGTGGAAGCGCTGGCCAAGCGGTCGAACAATCCGCGCTTCGCTTATGACTCGTATCGCCGCCTGATCCAGATGTTCAGCGACGTGGTGCTGGATGTGCCGAAGAAGAAATTCGAAGCCATCTTCGATGCCGTCAAGGAAGAGCAGGGCGCCAAGTTCGACTATGAACTGCAGCCCGATGCGCTCAAGAAGATCATTGCCGAGTACAAGAAGCTGGTCCGCAAGGAGACAGGCAAGGACTTCCCGCAGGGCCCGCTCGATCAGCTAGTGCAGGCGCGCGACGCCGTCTTCCGCAGTTGGAATAACGACCGCGCCAAGACCTATCGCCGCATTAACCACATCGACGACTGGCTGGGCACAGCAGTCAACGTGCAGGCCATGGTCTTCGGCAACCTGGGTGAGAATTCGGGTACCGGCGTGGGCTTCACGCGCAATCCGGCCACCGGCGAGCATGTGTTCTTCGGCGAGTACCTGATGAACGCGCAGGGCGAAGACGTTGTCTCCGGCGTGCGCACACCGCTCTCGATCAGCGAGCTTGAGCGCGCCATGCCCAAGGTCTACGACCATCTTCGCGACATCACGCGCAAGATGGAAAAGCACTATCGCGACATGCAGGACTTTGAGTTCACCATCCAGGATGGCAAGCTCTACATGCTGCAGACGCGCAACGGCAAGCGCACCGGTCTGGCTGCAGTCCGCATCGCTATCGACATGGTGCGCGAAGGCCTGATCACGCAGGAAGAGGCCATCTTCCGCGTGGAACCCAACCAGCTCTACGACTTCCTCGTGCCTCGTTTGGTGGAGAAGGGCGAGAAGATCGAAGTGCTCGCTACAGGCTTGCCGGCTTCTCCTGGTGCGGCCGTGGGCCAGATCGTCTTCTCGGCTGAGGATGCGGTCAAGTTCCACTCCAATGGTGCGTATCGCTCCATCATCCTGGTGCGTGGCGAAACCACGCCGGAAGATATCGCCGGCATGGAAGTGGCTGCTGGCATTCTCACCTCGCGCGGCGGCATGACCTCGCACGCCGCGGTTGTCACGCGCGGCATGGGTAAGTGCTGCGTAGCCGGCGCTGGTGATTGCACGGTGGATGAAGCTGCGAAGGAATTGCGCGTCAAGGGCAAGACCTTCCGCCAGGGCGACTGGATTTCGCTGGACGGCACTACCGGCCGCGTGATCGAGGGCCAGTTGAAGACCCTGCCCGCGCAGCCCGACGATCCGGATCTGGTTCGCTTCATGAGCTGGGCTGATCCGGTTCGCCGCCTGAAGATCCGCGCCAATGCCGACATCCCCCGCGACGCCAAGCAGGCTCGTTTGTTCGGCGCCGAAGGCATCGGCCTGTGCCGCACCGAGCACATGTTCTTTGCGGAAGATCGCATCGAGCACATGCGCACCATGATTCTGGCCAACAACGAGAAGGACCGCCGCGAAGCTCTGAAGAAGCTGCTCCCCATGCAGCGTTCGGACTTTGCCGGTCTCTTCAAGTCGATGGACGGACTCTCGGTGACCATCCGTTTGCTCGATCCTCCGCTGCACGAGTTCCTGCCCAAGCGCGAAGAGCTGCTGGTGGAAATCAAGCACCTGGAAGACACCAAGCCGCGCTCGCCCAAGCTCAAGGAACTGCGTCCGCTGCTGGCTCGTGTGGAAGAACTCCATGAGATGAATCCGATGCTCGGCCTGCGCGGCTGCCGCCTCGGCATCACCTTCCCGGAGATCACCGAGATGCAGGTGCGCGCCATCTTTGAAGCGGCCGTTGCGGTCAAGGCGAAGGGCGGCGATCCGCGCCCCGAGATCATGATTCCGCTGATCGGCTCCATTGAAGAGATGCGCAATCAGTCCGCCATTGTGCGCCGTATTGCCGGTGAGGTTTTCAAGGAGAAGGGCGAGTCGGTCGACTACATGGTGGGCACCATGATCGAGCTACCGCGCGCTGCCTTGACGGCCGATCAGATTGCCGAAGAAGCCGAGTTCTTCAGCTTCGGCACCAACGATCTCACGCAGACCACGTTTGGCATTTCACGCGACGACATCAACAACTTCCTGCCGGCCTATATGAAGCACGGCATCTTCAAACAGGATCCCTTCGCCACGCTGGATCAGCAGGGCGTCGGGCTGCTGGTGAAGATGGCTACGGCCAAGGGACGCAACACGCGGCAGAACCTGAAGGTAGGCATCTGCGGCGAGCATGGCGGCGATCCTGAGAGCGTCAAGTTCTGCCACAAGATTGGTCTGAACTACGTAAGCTGCTCGCCGTTCCGTCTGCTGACGGCGCGGTTGGCCGCGGCCCAGGCGGCGCTGGAAGAGAAGAACGGAAGCATGGGAGGCGGCTCCAAGTAAGCCGCACCGGTGACGCATCCCCTCGCCGGGCCCCCTGTATTTTCCGCGAGGGCTATAAAACGCCGGGCACGGATCAAGCGATCCGTGCCCGGCGTTGTTTTGAGCGTGTGAGTTGGCGATTTGGCACCAATCTATCTCATTACTGCCGAGAGGCGCTTTTCTCAGGAGTGATCGCATAAGCGGCACCCAGTCTGCACCAAGGTTTAGAGTGGATCAGTGAGGGAGCTATTTGTGAAAGCGAAGCTGAATGGTATTGCTCTGTGCTGCGCGATTCTCGTGCTGTCGTTGGAGACTGGCTCGCTTGTTTCGCAACAGCCGCGAACCGATCCGCAACTCCAGGACGACAGCGATCACGACGGCCTAAGTGATCAATTGGAACAGCGCATCCTAAAACAGTTCGCGCCGAAATTCATGACAGGCAAGAACGACTGCTCTGTGCGTCCCGCCGAGTTCAGATCTGGGGAGCAGATTCCGGAGGTTCTTGCGGACAATGGAACCATCTACGGTCAGGCATTCCCATCCAGAAATACAGGCGATCACGCGATGGCTGTGGAACTGCACTACTACCATCTCTGGCGGCGAGATTGTGGAGAACACGGTCACGCGCTGGATACGGAACACGTCGCCGTACTCGTCCACCCGTCGGATACGAACCTCACATTAGCTTCATGGAAAGCGCTTTACTGGTACGCGGCGGCCCACGAGGACACTATCTGTGATGTGAGCCAGATCGCGCGGGCCTCGACTCTCAGTGCTGAAGATCATGGCGCAACGGTGTGGATCTCTCCGGGCAAGCACGCTTCCTATTTGAACGCCACCCTCTGCCAAAGAGGCTGCGGCGCGGATCGATGCAATGAGATGGTTCCTCTGGAGACGACGGCTTTGGTCAACCTTGGCGAGGTGGGCCAACCTGCAAACGGCTCGCTCTTCATCTCTTCAGCCCAGTGGCCTCTACAGGCTAAGATGTCCGCCTCAAACTTTCCGGCGGCTCAGTTAGCTCGCCTCGATCGACTTCCTTTAACCGACATTGCGTGGGTCAATCCCGGTCGGCACCCTGCCCAGGGCATCATTGCAAGGAGCAGCAGCACGGCGCAGGCACTCGCTCAAAGTCAGCGAAACACCAGCGTCGCAATCTCGGTCGCGGAGAGCTCGACTGGCGGTGCGCTGTCGGATGCCGGTGGCGCCACGGGCGACGCACTTTCGGTTGCCAGCGGTTCTACCGGCGGCGCTCTTCAGAAAAGTTACAGGCATACACGCGACTCCCTCGGCAAGACAGCGCGGCACGTTGGCGACGCTCTTCACCTTACACCCAAAACGAAAGAACCTGCTTCGACGCCACAGTAGGTCGCGCGAGATTCCGGAGGCAATCCTTTCACGGGCACCAAGATGTCAACTCTCGTTTAAATATCTCCGCCTGAGTTTGGTGATAACAGTCCAATGCACTCATCGAAGATGGGTATATAGAAAAGATTGTGTGGCTATAAAACTAAGTCGGCAGGATAGGGAAAAATATCCTGCCGACTTAGTTTTTTACGCGAGCATCTCGAAGTTAGTCTTCTCCCATCGGCTGCCAAAGTTCCACGCGATTTTCCTTCCGGGTCGATGAACCAGCCGAGCTTGCCGAAGTCGTAGCTCTCAATGTCGTCACTTGGCAATCCGCCTACTTTTCTTCCGCGTAGTAGCCTTCGCGCGTTGCTACTGTCCAGTCGTCCTTCTTTCCCTTGACCAGCACCTTGTGATATTCGCCATCGGCGGGCTTGTCGGGGGTGTAGGTGAGCAGGTACTGGTTGCGCAGTTCGTCGAGAATCTGTGTGTAGATCTCTTCCAGATTCTCTTTCTTCTTGGCTTCGAAGAACTGGCCGCCGGTGCGTTTGGCAATCTGTTCCAGAATCTTGCGGCCGTCCACCTTCACGGAATCGCCCCGTCCGGAGCCCCGTCCGCTGCCTCCGCCACTGGGGTAGCCGCTGCCGCCGGAGCCTCCGCCGGGCCAACCACCGCCGGAGCCGGGCCAGCCTCCGCCCATGCCTCCGCGCCGATTGTTGCCGCCCTGCTGGCCTCCCATGCCGCCCATTTGCCGTTGCTCCTCACCTTTGAAGTAGATGGTGAAGACCTCCAGTCCGGCGCGGTCGGCGGCATCGATGGCGTCGTTGAGCGATTCGCGGCTGGAGCGGTCGACGCCGTCAGAGAAGACGATGAGCGCCTTGCGGCCTTTTACCGGCTTCATCAGCTCATCCGAAGCCAGAAAAAGAGCGTCGTAGAGCGTGGTGCCGGCGTTTGTGCCGCCTGGTCCGCGGTCGCCGCTCCGGCCGCGCTCGTTGTCGGTGGTTTCAGGGCCCTGGCGTTCATTGTGTGCGGTGCGTGTGGAGCCCATGTCCTCCGTCTCGCGCAGCAGCTTGGCGGGCGATCCGGTAAAGTCCTGGAGCAGCTCGACTTCGCGATCAAAGTGGAGGAGAAAGGCCTGATCGTCGCGCTTGCCGGAGGCCGCATCCTCGGGCAGCATCTGGTGGATGAACTTGGCCGCGGCCTTGCGTTCGGCTTCCAGGGCGTTGGTCATGCTGCGGCTGGTGTCCACCAGCAAGCCCACGCGGAAGGGTAGATCGGTTTCCCGGGTGAAGCTCTTGATGGTCTGGGGACGGCCATCTTCGGCCAGCGTAAAGTCTGCCGGGCCAAGTCCGGCGACGAAGCCGTGCTTGTCATGCACGGAGACCGGCAGCAGCACCTCGCGGGCATGCGCCTTGAAGGTAGGCGTCTCGGGGGCCGGCTGCTGGGCCGGAAGCCCGGTGGCCAGCGCCAGCAGAATGGCGGGAATGAGCGTGCAGGTGCGCGGATGTGTCACGGCAAAGACCTCTCCGGAAGTTTAGACGAGAGAAGCAGGCAGAACGTCCACAGCCTGGAGCAAGAGGGCCGGAAAGCGCAGGCGGGCAGGTCTTCGCTTAATTGTCCGTAAGTGCTTCTGTGCGCGGCTTGGGCTTCTGATGGATATCGATGCCGTCTTGCAGCAAAAACGCCTCGTAGATAGGCACCGGACGCCAATGACGGGCCAGGGCAAAGGCGCTCATGTTGGCAATCATCAGCGGCAGCACCAGGCCGTAGCCAGCCGTCATTTCAAAGATGATCAGCACGCTGGTCATGGGAGCGCGAATGGTGGCGGCAAAAACCGCGCCCATACCGACTACGGCGAAAGCTCCAATGGAATCCGCAGGGTGATGGAAGACGATGACGTCCATGTAGCCCACGGCGCCGCCCAGCATTCCACCCATATAAAGCGACGGCGCAAAGATGCCGCCCGCGCCGCCTGAAGAGTAGCTGGAGACCGTAGCCGCCAGCTTGAGCAGGCAGAGAGCGGCCATCGCCGCCAAGGGGAGTACGCCGGTGAGCGCCAGTGTGAGTGTGGCGTAGGGATCGCCGGCGATGCCGTTCAAGTGGAAGAACCAGAGCGCTGCCACCGCAAATCCGCCCGTGGCCAGTCCGCCCAAGGCTGGTTGCAGCCACTTGGGGACATGCCGCAGGCTGCGGAACCAGGCACGAAAGTAGAGCAGAGCGTCGGTAAAGGCTACCGAGAGCAAGGCTGCCAGCAATCCCAACAGTGCGTAGCCCACCAGGGAAGACGTTGCACCGAGCGAGTAGTTGTGCGGTACACGGAAGATGGGGTTCGCGCCCAGAATCGTGTGCTCCACCACCGCTGCCAGAGCCGCGGCCACGATGACGCCGGAAAGCATGGTTTGATCCAGCGTTCCGATCAGCTCTTCGAGGGTGAACGTGACAGCGGCAATGGGCGCATTGAAGGCCGCGGCAATACCGGCCGCCATGCCCACGGAGGTCATGCGACGCTGATTCTTGGGGCTGAGCCGTGCGGCTTTTGCCAACTGGCTGGCCACGCCCGAGCAAATATGCACGGTCGGGCCTTCTACGCCGAGCGAGGAGCCGGTGCCTAACTGCACGACGCAGAAGACAAACTTGGCCACCGTTTCCTTCAGGCTGATGGCCCCGTTGCGGAAGGCGTAAGCCGCCTTTACCTGGGGAATACCGCTCCCGGCCGCAGAAGGAACAAGATAGTAGAGCGCCAGCCCCACGGCCAGCGCACCCAGGCAAGGGATTGAGAGCGTCCAGAAAATCCACCAGTTGCCGGGCGCATGGGTAGCGGGCTCAATCAGATGGGTTTGCAGCAAGCCAATGGAGATGTGAAAGGCTACGGCCGCTAGTCCGCACAAGCCTCCGGCCAGAATGGTAAACGCCAGCAACCGCTGCCGTTCGCCAGGCATACGCTGCGCCAGCCAGCGGAGAAGCTGTGTGAGTAGCCCCGGCAAACCTGCCCAATTGCTCAAAGTGGAAGATGCTCCCCTGCAGTGCGAACTGGTTTCAGTATAGGCGCGCAATTTCTCTGGAGAGTCCGGCGCCTGCCGCGCGGACTGGTGCCACGAAGGATCTGCGTCTATGGTGGGAAGATAGAGGAAAGAATGTCTGAATTGCTGATGCGCCTTGCCACCGAGGCCGATACCGACTGGTTCGCTCAGTTGATGGCTGCGAACGATCCGTGGCTCAGCTATGGCTGCACCTATGACTGGACGCGCAGGCGGCTGGATTGGCCCGGCAGTTGGCTCTTCATCGCCGGTGACCGTTCCGGCGGCATGCTGGTGCATGAGCGCGGCTTTCTGGGGGCGCCCTACATTGCGACGCTTCTGGTGGCACCGGAGTATCGCCGGCAGGGCATCGGTAGCCAGTTGTTGAAGTTTGCTGAAAAATCCTTTGCCGGACAGCGGCAGATGTTTATCTGTGTTTCCGCCGCGAATCAGGCCGCTCAACGGCTTTACCTGCGTTACGGCTTTGAGCAGGTTGGGATGTTGCCGGATCTGGTGGCCGATGGCCTGGATGAACTGCTGTTGCGCAAACGGCTGATTGCGGCAGACTCTACGCCGTAGGCGCAGCATTGCTTGTCGCCCCTAGTCGTTATGAGCCCTTAATGCTTCGGACGATTTCCAAGATTTTCAGTGGAGATTCCCCATCGTTATCGCTTCCACCTGAAAAGCCGGAGGGCTGAGGAGCGTAGATGCACGCAGTGGTTTGGAGTAGCACTGCGTTCTTTACGTCAGGATCAGTTGCTTTGTCGGCAAATTCCTGAAAAGAAGTCAGGGCATTGGCGCGGTGTCTATTTATTACCGAGTTGTGGCTGTGGCTGCGATAGACGCGTGCCGACCAAAAAGCTGCTGAAAGGCCAATGGTAAACAATACTACTTTGGCGAGAGTGAACTGAATCAAGATTGTGGCTGGGATCGATTGTGTTTGGACAGGAGCTGCCGTCAAGGCATGCGCTAAAAGGTCTTCTGACCGAATATAGTTGACCCATGCGAATGTGCAGGTTACTACTGCAAGAAGGATGGCTCCAACAAGCCAACACTTTGCAGCTGTAGCATGTTTCTTCGCCTCCTTCACGAATAGCGTGCCATATCCCGCAATTGCAATTTCGGCGGAAAACTCCTTTTGCTTCGATAGCAGGTCCTTCGCGTTTTCCACGATGACATTCTGTGCGTCTACTTTCTCCTGTATCTCTTTTCTGATAGCTAGCACTTCTTGTTGGGTAGATTCGATGCCCGAAGAAAGAAGTGCACTGTATAGAATTGCAGGAACGGCGTCAGCAATGAGTTTTTCGTATAAATTCTTGATTTCTTGGGTGAGGTTTGAGATATACCCTTGATTGTTGATTACGTTTTCCACTCTAGTGTTCTGCATCTGAGTGAGCAGTCGAATTATCTCCTGGAGGTCGGAAGTAATAGTAGATTGCATGCGGCCCGGTAGGCCTATACCATCGATAGGTCTCAGCCTATTCATGAAATTAATCAATAACTCCAGTGTAGGTTTGGCCGCAAGGAAACAAAAGGCGGTCCCGAGTCTTGTTTCACCGATAACAGTTTCAACGGAGAAGGCGTCGATCTGGGTAATCAATCCGCTAAATGGATTATTGGGGCTTAGTAAAGAGGCCTCAGGCATTATTGATTCCTCCGACAATCTATGTGACAGTGAAGCGTTTCTGCTGTGTCTTGTTCGTGCATCCATGAAGAAGACATGTCATAGCTTGTTTTTTGACTCATTGGAATAATACATTTCGACTTCGAGTCACAACGCGTATCCGGTAATTTTTTGCCCGCCTCCGTGTAAATGGTGTGAACCATCCGTTTTCATACCTGCTTGTTGCGCGATAGAATTTCCACGTACCTCGATGCCGATCCCCTCTTCCCAATCCGGTCAGCCCTGCCTGAAGCGGTACCGTCATGGCCGCCCGGACCGTGGACGGCTCCTCTCCCGCTGAGTAATCTGTTTGCGAAGTGTTTTTACCGCACAGTTCCGGAGGCCGGTGCGTGCGGTAAGGTTGCGCATTCCCCCTGGACGTTGCCCCGCGCCGTCCAGATTCCCCTCCATCCGCCCATTACGCGGATAGAAAGGTCGTTTCGCAATGAACAGTTTTGACAGCCGGTCCACGCTGAACTCCGGCACTCGCTCCTATACCTATTTCCGGCTGCCCGCGCTGGAGGCGAAGGGCTTCAATCTGAGCCGCTTGCCCTTCAGCCTGAAGGTGTTGCTGGAAAACTTACTCCGCCGCGAAGACGGTGTGAATGTAACCGCCGGCGATATCGAGTTCCTGGCCAAGTGGGATCCTAAGGCCGAGCCTTCGCGCGAGATTGCGTACATGCCGGCCCGCGTGCTGATGCAGGATTTCACCGGAGTTCCTGCGGTGGTGGATCTGGGCGCCATGCGCGATGCCATCAAGACCTTGGGCGGCGATCCGGCCCGCGTGAATCCTCTTATTCCCGCCGAGCTGGTCATCGACCACTCGGTGCAGGTGGACGAGTTCGGCACTCCGGCCGCCTACGACGCCAACTCGCTGCTGGAGTTCCAGCGCAATCGTGAGCGCTATGCCTTTCTGAAGTGGGGGCAGACAGCCTTCCGCAACTTCAGTGCCGTGCCTCCGGGCATGGGCATCTGCCACCAGGTGAATCTGGAGTATCTGGCCCGCGTGGTCTATACCGCGGAGCAGGGCAGCGAGACGGTCGCCTATCCCGACACCTGCGTCGGCACCGACTCGCACACCACCATGATCAATGGCCTGGGCGTTTTGGGCTGGGGCGTGGGCGGCATCGAAGCTGAGGCGGCCATGCTCGGGCAGCCGGTCTCCATGCTGATTCCCCAGGTGGTGGGCTACAAGCTTACCGGCAAGCTGAAGGAAGGCGCCACCGCTACTGATCTGGTGTTGACCGTGACGCAGGCTCTGCGCAAGCTGGGCGTTGTCGGAAAATTCGTGGAATTTTATGGCCCCGGCGTAACGCAGCTATCGCTGGCGGATCGTGCCACCCTCAGCAACATGGGCCCCGAGTATGGCGCCACCTGCGGCATCTTCCCGGTGGATGCGGAAACGCTCCGCTATCTGCGTCTCAGCGGCCGCAGCGAAGAGCAGATCGCGCTTGTCGAGGCTTATTACAAGGCGCAGGGTATGTTCCATACGGCCGACACGCCGGAGGCTGAGTTCTCCGCCACGCTTGAACTGGATCTTGCCACGGTTGAACCCAGCGTGGCCGGTCCCAAGCGGCCCCAGGATCGCGTGCTGGTGAAGAACGTGTCGACCAGCTTCAACGAGCAGTTGCCCAATCTGCTGTCGCCCACGGCCAAGCCGCTTGGCACGCGCACGGCGGCGGCATGGACCGGAGAAGTCGCGGTGGATTCGCTTGCTGCCTCAACCGACACGGGGAAGCTCACGTCCACGGTGGAAGCTCGCTACGGGGTTTCGCCGGAGAAGTACCTGGATCACGGCTCTGTGGTGATTGCCGCCATTACAAGCTGTACCAACACCTCGAATCCCAGCGTGATGCTGGCTGCGGGCCTGCTCGCGAAGAAGGCTGTCGAGAAGGGGCTTACGGTTCCGCCGTGGGTCAAGACCTCGCTTGCTCCGGGCTCGCGCGTGGTGACGGATTACTACGAAAAGGCTGGTCTGCTGCCTTATCTGAACGCCCTGCGCTTCAATGTGGTGGGCTATGGTTGCACCACCTGCATCGGCAATTCTGGCCCGCTGCCGAGCGATGTGAAAGCCGCCATCGACGAGCACGGCTTGGTTGCGGTCAGCGTGCTCAGCGGCAACCGTAACTTCGAAGGCCGCGTGAACGTGGACGTACGCGCCAATTACCTGATGAGCCCGCCGCTGGTTGTGGCCTACGCGCTGGCCGGCAAGATTGGTCACAACTTCGACGCCGAGCCCATCGGCACCGGCAAGGATGGCGCGCCGGTCTATCTGAAGGACATTTGGCCGACGCATGCCGAGGTGACCGCAGCTATTGAGAAGGGCGTATCGAGCGAGGGATTCCGCAAGGAGTACGCCACCGTAAGCCTGGGTGATGCGAATTGGCAAGGCCTGCAATTTCCTACCGGCGATGTCTACCAGTGGGAAGCCGATTCCACGTACATCCGCAAGGCGCCGTACTTCGATGGCATGCAGAAGCAGCCTGCGCCGGTCACCGATATTCTTGGCGCGCGGGTGTTGGCGGTCCTTGGCGATTCGGTGACTACCGACCACATCTCGCCTGCGGGTTCTATCAAGGCCAACGGCCCGGCTGGAAAGTATCTGGCCGAGCACGGCGTCAAGACGGCGGACTTCAATAGCTATGGCTCGCGCCGTGGTAATCACGAGGTGATGGTGCGCGGCACCTTTGCCAATGTGCGCCTGCGCAACAAGCTTGCTCCCGGCACCGAGGGCGGTGTTACGCGTCTCTTGCCAGAAGGCGAGCAGATGTCGATCTTCGATGCCAGCGTGAAGTATGCCGAGCGCAATATTCCACTCGTCATTCTTGCGGGCAAGGAATATGGCTCGGGTTCGTCGCGTGACTGGGCGGCCAAGGGACCCAAGCTCCTCGGCATTCGCGCCGTCATTGCGGAAAGCTACGAGCGCATCCACCGCTCGAACCTGGTGGGCATGGGCATCTTGCCGCTGCAGTTTGCAGTGGGCGAGAATGTCGAGTCGCTGGGGCTTACCGGCGAAGAGGTTTTCGACTTCCCCGGTTTGACCGCACTGCTTGCCGCCAAGTTCGTCAATGGCAAAACCCTGGATGTGATTGCCACTAGCCCCAACGGCGCAAAGAAGACGATCAAGGCCACGGTGCGCATCGATACACCGCAGGAGATCGAATACTACGAGCACGGCGGCATTCTGCTCTACGTGCTGCGACAGTTGGCCGGAAAATAACCACCTGATCTACGAGGTGCGTTGCTACAACGCACCTCGTAGTTCGCTCGACTTCTCCAAGCTGATGACCAGCTTCTCGTGCAAGAACTCAATGCGCATCCATCTCTCTATTCAACGCGGGCCTCTTGGTCTGGTTTGCAATAATCCGTAGCGCAGTTACCGGCCCTGATAACTATCCCATTGTTAAAGTCAATAAAGTAAATAATTTATATCTTGCCTGCGGGTTAACTTGTCGGTACCATCTCCGCACAGTTTCCCACTCATTTTGCTGGAGAGGTTATGGCATCTGCTGCCCGCTACTATCGTCCAGAGCTTGATGTTTTGCGCCTGGTTGCCTTTGCTTTGGTCTTCTGTAGTCACCGCAACGATCTGGCCCGCGTTACGCCCGATTATCCGCTGACGGCCGCGCTGTGTTGGATTGGCGTCTTCGGGGTTCCGGTCTTCTATCTTCTCAGTGCGTTTCTGATTACCGAATTGCTGCACCGCGAGCTGGATGCGGTGGGTACCGTGCATGTGAAAGCCTTTTACCTGCGCCGCATTCTGCGTATCTGGCCGCTTTACTATGCGGTTTTCTTCGCTTTGGTGTTGCTCAATCTTGTTTTGCGGCGTGTGGGTGCAAGTACGGCCGGTTCGATTGCCGCGTTCTCCCTGTTCTCCGGTAACTGGTATGTGTGCCGCTTCGGCTGGCTTGCTTACCCGGTGAATCCCTTGTGGAGCATCTCGGTGGAAGAGCAATTTTATTTCGCTATTCCACTGCTGACCTGCTTCTTCCGCGCGCGGGGCCTCAGAATTACATGCTGGGCGCTGCTGGCTGTGGCATACGGATTCATTGCCTACTACGCGGTGGCGCATGTTCCCGGCCATACTCAATGGACCAACAGTTTTGTGCAGTTTCAGTTTTTTGCCGCGGGCTCGCTGCTTTCGCTCCACTTGCATGGCCGCATGCCTCGCCTGCACTGGGCTTTGCGCTGGCTGGCGGCGGCGCTGGCACTGGGCGGATACTACCTGGCCAATCGCGGGCTGGGCGTGGATGCTGACCGTCCTCATGCCTCACTCGCCGGGGCTCTGGTGGGTTGGAGCATCGTGCTCTTCAGCACCATCCTGCTCTTCTTCAGCCTGTATGGCATTACGGATCGCTTCCTGCCCCGCGTGCTTGTGTATCTGGGACGAATTTCATTCGGGCTCTATATGGTGCACGCCTTCTTTCTCTATGCCTGCTTTGTTCTGTTGCGCAAACCGCTCACGGCCTGGAGCGTAGCGTTGCATCTGGAGAACTGGCGGAACGCGCTGGGCACGGTTCTGGTGCTGCTTTGCACGGTCGGGATGGCCATGCTCTCTTATCACTTCTACGAAAAGCCTTTCCTGCGTTTGAAGACACGCTTTACTTTTGTTCCTTCGCGCGATTGATGTTTGCTCGTCGGATTGTCATGGCGAGATGAAAAATCTTGCCACCGTTTTTCATGTCATGAAGTGTGTTGCATCTCTTGCTGCGAAAGGCCGCCGGTCAGCATCTACCATAGCCAGAGAGAAGCTGAAGATGAGCGCAACGGGAATTCATGAACTCGACCTACTGACGCAGAATCCGCGCATCACCCTGCGCCGCGTTGGTGCGCCACGGCGTCCGGCAAAGTGTGTCGTGTACTGGATGCAGCGCGCCATGCGCGCCGTGGACAATCCCGCGCTGGATGTGGCGATTGATGCGGGGAATTTGCTGGGCTTGCCCGTGGTTATCTACTTCCAGGTGATTCCCAGCTATCCCCATGCCAATTTGCGCCATTATCGTTTCTTGCAGCAGGGACTCTGTGATGTGGCGGAGGATGCTGCCGAGCGGGGTGTGGGCTTTGTGGTGCGGCGCAAGATGCCGGATGGCTCAGGCGCATCGCTGGAGGCTTTTCTGGAAGAGGTTGAGGCTGCTCTGGTGGTGGGCGATGAGAATCCCTGCCGTGAACCGGAACGCTGGCGGCAGGTGCTCGCGCGCAAATTGAAGATCCCCTACTGGACGGTGGATGCCGATGTGGTGGTGCCCTCAAAGATCTTCAACCGCAGCTTTGTGCTCTTGCATCATTTTCGTCCGCATCTGCGGCGGGCACTGCCGCAATTTTTGATGGCATCGGCTGCGCCGGA
>Ga0207738_100134_pt1 | contig 17997 bp, 20 predicted proteins | sample LuqExpMetagenom9_FD_187767 | JGI IMG/M metagenome (GOLD analysis project Ga0207738, IMG submission 187767) | Tropical forest soil microbial communities from Luquillo Experimental Forest, Puerto Rico - Sample 9 (SPAdes) | ecosystem: Environmental > Terrestrial > Soil > Tropical forest ... | reverse complement strand
AGTTCATAGCCAAGGGCTCCCAGCAATAGGGCACGTCGGCAGTCTTGTTGCTATAAGCCCGTGTGTCTCCATAATTCTCAATGAGCGCATTATCGCCAATGTACTCATTGAAGCAGACAGGAACAGTGATGTTGGCCAGCTTGGGGACCTGATTTTGATCACCAGGTTGAGAAGTCACAGTCCGAAGGGCCGTTCATGATGCCAGGTTCGGCCGGACTGAGTTTACGACATTGTTGTCCATTTTTGTCGACTCAGTCTGGCCGAGTTTTCGGTATTATTGTTCAGTTCTCAGTATTGTTGTCCGTTTCCATGGCGCTTTTCTATAGGAGCGTGAAATGTGTCTCCCCTATGGTCGCCCAATCCAGAAATTCAACAGATGGCCGAAATAGATATTCAGCGGCCGAAATAGTTGCTTAGTGACCAGAATAGATTTTCACCACCAACAACCTGCTCGTGAGCCGAATAAGTTATTCGACAGTTACGGATTTTGCCAGGTTACGGGGCTGATCCACGTCGCATCCGCGGCGCACTGCAATTGAGTAACTCAGCAGTTGCAGTGGAACGATTTCGATCAATGGCACCAGCATCTCCGGTGCTTCAGGGATGAAGATGACATGCTCCACCAGCGAACCGATCGTGGTGTCTCCCTCGGTGGCAATGGCAATCACGCGTCCGGCGCGTGCCGTTACCTCTTGCAGGTTCGACAATGTTTTCTCGTAGCGCAGCACGCTGGCGGGATCGTTTTTGTCGCAGGTGGCCAGCACCACCACCGGTAGTGTCTCGTCGATCAGCGCATTGGGCCCGTGTTTCATCTCGCCCGCCGGATAGCCCTCGGCGTGAATGTAGCTGATCTCCTTCAGCTTTAGCGCGCCTTCCAGAGCGATTGGGAAATGGATGCCGCGGCCCAGATAGAGGAAGTCGCGTGCATTGGCAAACTGCGCGGCCAAGTGTTCGCATTGCTCGGAGCGTGAGCGTAGAACCTCTTCGATCTTGGCAGGCACCTTGCTGAGCTCTTCGATCAGCTTGATGGACTGTTCGGTGTCCAGGCGTCCACGCAACTGGCCCAGCTTCATCGCCAGCAGGAACAACGCGGTCAATTGCGCGGTGAAGGCCTTGGTGGAGGCCACGCCAATCTCCGGCCCGGCGTGCGTGTAGATGGAGCCATGTGCTTCGCGCGCCACCATGGCGTCCACAACATTGCAGATGGCTACGGTTTTTGAACCGAGCGCAATCATCTCACGTTGTGCGGCGAGAGTATCCGCTGTCTCACCCGATTGGGTGATCAGCAGGCCCAGCGCATTGCGGTCGGGAATGGGGTTGCGATAGCGATATTCGCTGGCGTAATCCACGTCCACCGGCAAGCGCGCCAGCCGTTCGATCATGTATTTGCCGGCCATGCCCGCATGCCAACTGGTGCCGCAAGCGGCAATGTTGATGCTCGAAGCCGAGGCCAGTTCTTCATCGGCAATCTTCATCTCGCCCAGGTAGATCTTGCCCGAGTCCAGCGAAACGCGGCCCATGGTGGTGTCGCGAATGGCGCGCGGCTGCTCCCAGATTTCCTTCAGCATGAAGTGCTTGTAGCCGCCCTTTTCCGCCTGGATGGGGTCCCATGCGATGCGCGTAATCTTGCGCTCCACGGGATTGCCGTCAAAGTCCGTGAGCTCTACGCCCGACAGCGTGAGGATGGCCATATCGCCGTCGGCCAAAAAGTAGATGTTGCGCGTGTGCTGCAGAATGCCGGGCACATCGGAGGCCACAAAATATTCGCCTTCGCCCACGCCGATAATTACCGGCGGTCCGGAGCGGGCCACCACAATCTTGTCCGCTTCAGCAGCGGAGAGCACGCCCAGCGCAAAGGCGCCGCGCAACCGCTTCACTGCGGTCCGGACAGCAACTTCCAGCGCCACCGGCGAGCCAGCGGCTTCGGCTTCTTTCTGCACCTGTTCGATCAGGTGAGCAATAATTTCGGTATCGGTCTCTGTGACAAATGTATGGCCGAGTTCGGTCAACTCGCGTTTCAAATCCAGGTAATTTTCTACGATGCCGTTGTGCACCACCACAATGCAGCCGGTGCAATCCCGGTGGGGATGAGCATTTTCTTCGGTAGGACGTCCGTGGGTGGCCCACCGCGTGTGTCCAATACCAAAGGTGCCATCCAGCGGATGCTCGCGCAGAATCTCTTCTAAATTACTTAATTTGCCGGGAGCTCGAGATACTTTAAGAGCATTACAACCGGGCTCGCCTACGGCAATGCCTGCCGAGTCGTAGCCGCGATATTCCAGACGGCGCAACCCTTCGATGATGACTGAAGAGACTTTCTTCTTGCCGACGTAACCTACAATTCCGCACATGCTGCGATTGTAAGCGACCGGCCGCTGCGATACGAGCCGCGAGGGCAGAAAAGTCTATAAGTTGCGACGCCGGACAGGCCGGCGTCTGCTTCATCTGGAGTTACTTTTCTTCAGAGTTACTGCTCAATGGTGTAGCTGTATTCTTCAATCACAGGGTTGGTCAAAACGCCCGCGGCAATCTTCTCTACTTCGGTGCGCGCTTGTTCGGCCGTCAATCCATCGGCCAGTGTGAGAGCAAAATACTTGCCCTGGCGGACCGACGAAACCGAGCTGTAGCCGATTTTGCGCAGGGCATTTTGAATGGTCTGGCCCTGAGGGTCCAGCACCGACGTCTTCAGCGTGACATAAACGTGTGCCTTCATTATGGTGATTATAGTAGTCTGGGCCAGTGGCCCTGCAACGGCCGCAGCATTTGCAGGGCGGCCGGCGAACATCTTCCGGCTGGAACACCTTCCCCAACCCCCAAGGAGATGACCCGAACTATGATCAACTACCTGGAACTTCCCATCGGTGAACGCGCTCCGGAGGTCTTTCGCGCGGTTATTGAAATTCCTAAGGACAACACCAACAAGTTCGAGTACGACAAGCAGTTGCACGTTTTCAAGCTGGATCGCAACCTGCATTCCCCCGTCCATTATCCGGGCGACTACGGTTTTATTCCTTCCACGCTTTCAGACGATGGCGACCCGCTGGACGTGCTGGTGCTGGTTCCCAGCCCCAGTTTTGTAGGGTGCGTCCAGGAAGTCCGCCCCATCGGCCTGCTCGAGATGCTCGACCAGGGGGTGCTCGACGAAAAAGTGATTGCGGTCGGCAAAAACAATCCCCGTTTTTCCAATATCTGGAACTACACCGACATTTATCCCCACATGATCAAGGAAATTACCCACTTTTTTGCCATCTACAAGGATCTTGAGGGCAAGCGGGTTGAGGTCAAGGGCTGGCACGACGCTGCTTACGCGCGGGATCGCGTGGTTCGCTCGGTCAAGCAGTTTGAAGAAGCCAAGCTCAAGCAGATTGAAGCTGTGTCCGGCCAGTAGGCCGGTTCGCGTACCAAGACCGAGCGCCGCGCTCCCTGGGGGACGCGGCGTTTTTGGTTATTTGGAAGGTTCGCTCGAGGGTGCCTTGGGCGCAACGGTTGCTGTCCGCATCAGCAATTCCACGGCTCCCGCCTGATGGGCATCGGCAGCCATGTCCAGTGCGGTTTTGCTGGTGGAGTCTTTCATGCCAGCATCCGCGCCCTTGGCCAGCAGCGCCTGCACAACCTCCGCGTTCCCCTTGGCGGCGGCGCTCATCAGCGCCGTGTGTCCTCCGCTGCTGGTGGCGTTCACCTGGGCCCCTTTGGCAAGAAACAGCAGCACGGTGTTTAGGTTATCCTTCTCCGCAGCGTTCATCAGCGGCGTTATGCCATCGCTGGCGGCGGCATTCACGTCAGCTCCCTTGACCAGCAGAGCTTGCACCACATTCAGATCTCCGCCATCGCTGGCATAGAGCAAGGTTGACCACCCGCGCGCATCTTTCAGGGCCAGATCGGCGCCTTTGCCCAGCAGCAGCTTTACAACGTCCAGCACAGGCCTGTGCGCGGCCAGCATCAGGGCGTTGGTGCCGTCCTTGGCCTGGGCATTCACATTTGCGCCCTTGGCAATCAGTTGGGCGGCGATAGGAGCGTAAGCGTTCTGCGCGGCCTGCATCAGAGAGGTTTCGCCGGTGTCAGTGGCCGCATTGGGATCGGCGCCTCGGGTAAGCAGCAGCTTCACCACCTCATCGCGCCCGCCTTGCGTGGCCAGCATCAATGTCGTCCAGCCATGGGAGTTCTTGACGTTCACATCCGCTCCGCCAGCCACCATCGCCTCAACCTTCAGCCAGTCTGCCCGCCGGGCGTATTGGAGCAACTCGGGCTCGGGCGGAGGCGGGGGAGGCGTCTTGGCTTTTGCCGCAGCCGGCTGCTTGAGCGTTTTGGCAGAAGGCTTTGCAGCCGTTTTTGCCGAGGGCTTGGCTGTCGTTTTCGGCGTGGCGGGAGCCTGTGCCCACATGCCCGCACCCAGCGTGATTGCCAGTGCAACCCCTATCCATCTGCCTTGCGCAATCCGCTTTGCCGTCATCCTTTTCCTCCACCTGTTCCGCACCGAATATAGCAGACGCGGCTTCGAAACCCTCTATTTTCAACTTCCAGCGGCCTTCCACGGCCCCTCGCGTTCCTCGGTGCGGGAATCTTTCACCGCGAGTGATTTAAATCACTCTTTCCACCCCAGCCTGCGCGGTATAACGTAGGAACCATGTGCCTCGCGATTCCCGGAAGAGTGGACGAAATCCTCATTGAAGACGACCTGCGGATTGGCCGCGTCAACTTTGGCGGCGTGCTCAAGCGGGTTTGCCTGGACTATGTGCCGGAAATTCAGGTGGGTGATTACGCCGTGGTTCACGTCGGCTTCGCCATCTCCATTCTCGATGCGGAAACCGCCGAGAAGACCCTGGAGATCTTCCGCCAGATGGGTGCGCTTGACGAGGAGCTGGCCACCGAGGAAGAGGCCTTCCGCCGCGCCGCTCAGGCTCCGCAATCCGCCTGTCCCGATGGTAGTTGCAGCGTGGATGCAGAGTCCGGAGCCAGTCCCGCACCCACCACGGACGCAGCCCGATGAAGTACCTTACCGAGTTCCGTAACGGCGAAATCGCTCAGCGCATGGCCGCGGAGATTCGCTCCGTCACCACGCGCCCCTGGAAGATCATGGAGGTTTGCGGCGGGCAGACTCACTCCATCATCAAGAACGGCATTGACCAGATGCTGCCTTCCGGCCCAGAGGCCAGCGTTGAGATGGTGCATGGGCCCGGTTGCCCGGTTTGCGTCACCCCGCTGGAATTGATCGACAAGGCTCTGGCCATCGCCTCTCAACCCGGCGTGATCTTCTGCTCCTTTGGCGACATGCTCCGCGTCCCTGGCACCGATGCCGATCTCTTCCAGATCAAGGGCCGGGGCGGCGACGTGCGCGTGGTCTACTCGCCGCTGGACGCCGTCGAGCTGGCGCAGAAGAATCCTGACCGGCAGGTGGTCTTCTTCGGCGTGGGTTTTGAGACGACGGCTCCGGCCAACGCCATGAGCGTGCATCTGGCCAAGCGGCGCGGCCTCAAGAACTTTTCCTTGCTGGTTTCGCACGTGCTGGTGCCGCCTGCCATCGATGCCATCCTCTCGGCTCCTGGCAACCAGATCGATGGTTTTCTGGCTGCGGGGCACGTGTGCAGCGTCATGGGCTATTGGGAGTACCCACCGCTGGCAGAGAAGTTCGGCAAGCCCATCGTGGTGACGGGTTTTGAGCCGCTCGATTTGCTGGATGGCATCCGCCGCACCGTGCTGCAACTGGAGCAGGGACGCCACGAAGTGGAAAACGCCTACGAGCGCATGGTCACCTTCGACGGCAACCGGCCCGCGCAGAAGCTGCTCTCTGAGGTTTTTGAAGTCTGCGACCGCGCCTGGCGTGGCATCGGGGTGATTCCGCAAAGCGGTTGGCGGTTGAATGCGGAGTATCGCGACTTCGATGCCGAGCACCGCTTCCAGATCACCGGCATTCATACCGAGGAATCGCCTCTGTGCAAGGCGGGCGACGTGCTGCGTGGCGTTTTGAAGCCTGCGCAATGCCCGGCCTTCGGCAAGGAATGCAGCCCGCGCCATCCGCTCGGTGCCACCATGGTTTCCAGCGAAGGCGCCTGCGCTGCCTATTACAACTACGGCCGTTTTATCTCCACCGAAGAACTGGCCCAGGCAGGGAAGAGCTAAAGCAGGAACAGCGGCGGATAGACATCGTCCGAAAAGCCAGCCAGAGGCTTACTCGTCCCACACTTCCCATGGTGCGAGCGGATGCTCGAAGTGCTCCATGTCGGCGCGGCCGGCCTTGAAGCGCACACCTTCCATCTGCAGTCGGGCTTTCTGTTCGCGAGCGGCTTCGCCGGGCAGCTTGATCGCGCCACCAGCACCCAGTACGCGATGCCAGGGCAGCAGGTCAGGCGGATCGGTGCGCAGCAGCCGGGCGACGGCGCGGTGATAGCGCGGGTATCCGGCTGCGGCAGCCACCCTGCCATAGGTACTCACACGGCCTGGTGGAATGGAGAGAATGATTTTGCGAAAGGCGTGATCACGCTGCTCGTTGGCACGCGCGCTCTCGCGCATCTGCCGCTGGTGTATGCGCCGGAACTCGATCTCCCCGGGCAGAAGCATGCCAGGGGACAATCCTCGTGGTTTTGAGCCCATCCTCCGCCTCTCCTGAAAAATCGCCAGCCCCTGAAAAATTACCGGCCAGTCCATGGCACATCAGACTGGCTTGAGCCAGAGTAGCGCAGGCTCGTTGTCCCTGGCTTTCTCAGCTCTTCTCCGCATCGAGCAATTTCTTTTTCCGCTCCACGCCCCAGCGGTAGCCGGTGAGTGAACCGGAGACACCGATCACGCGGTGGCAGGGCACCAGCAGTGAGACGCGATTCAGCGCGCAGGCCCGTGCCACGGCTCGCGTGGAGTTCGGGCAGCCCATCTCGCGCGCCAGCTGGCTGTAGGTGCGGGTTTCTCCCCGGGGAATTCGCCGCAGTGCGTCCCATACCCGCAGTTGGAAGGCTGTGCCGCGCAGGTCCAATTCGGCGGGCAATGCGGCAGTCTGATTGCGCACGGCCGCCAGCGCTTGTCCTACCCAGGAGCTCAGGCTGGCATCTTTGCTTAATTCGGCGGCGGGAAATTCCGCCTGGACTGTGGCCAGAGCTGCTTCTTCACTGGACGCCAGGGAGAGCCAGCACAATCCACGCTCGGTGGCTGCTACCGCAATCCAACCAAAGGGCGTCTCCGCGGCCGTCATGGCAATTTGCTCGCCTTTGCCTCCGGCGGCAAAGCGTGCAGGCGTCATGCCCAGGGGATGGGCCTCATAGGCGCGGCTGGCCGAGCCATAGCCGGCCTCGTAGATTGCATCGGTCACGGATTCTCCTTGGATGAGCGCTTGACGCAGGCGTTGTGCTCTGAGCGAGCGCTGGTAGGCAAGCGGGGTTGCGCCCATTTCCTGTTCAAAGAGCCTCCGTGCTGCGTGGGGGCTGATGCCCGCCACGTGTCCCAGCTCTTCCAGAGGCACGCGTCGATCAAAATTGGTTTCCAGGTGATGCCGCAGCCGGGCCGCCAGCCTGGCGCGATCTTCCCGGGGAGAGCTTTTCGCTTCCGGCTTGCAGCGCTGGCAGGGTCTGAACCCGGCAGCGCGCGCCTCTTCGGTGGTGGCAAAGAACAGCACATTCTTGCGGCTGGGCAACCGGCTGGGGCAGCCCGGACGGCAGAAGATGCCGGTGGAACCAACCGCATAGACAAAGCTGGCATCGCAGTTGGGATTGAGCACGGCCTGCCAGGCGGCTTCAGGATCGAGCGCATGAGCTAGTTGTCCGTGACGATTCATCGAAACATCCTCGCGCAATTCCCCCGGCTTGCGCTATCCGTTTTTTGCAGGCAATTGCAGGCCCTGTCTGCCGTCGTGATTTTCGGTCGCGGGGATCATGCCGGCGGTACCACAAAATGTTGAAGGCCACCCCGTGGGGTGGCCTGAGTCTACCGTCGCTCGGCACGCTTCTGGGCGCGCCAGCGCAGCCCCAGCCATGCCACGTACCCCAACTGGATGATCCATGTGATGGCGTAGGCCGCCACCGTGTACTGGTGATCGATCTGTGCTACTGGATCCATATCTCTCCTCGTCTCTTTTGCTTGTGCGGTGGGGATTAGTAGGCGTCCAGCGCAGCCTCAGCCTCGGCGGCGGCAAGCTTCTGCTGGCGGCGTTCCACGGCGTAGCGCAACATCAGAATCAGCACGCCCCAGGCCAGCCATGCCAGCACATTCCAGCCAAAGGCATGCAGCATCAAAGGGTCCTTGATGCCCGAGTCCTGCCCGCCGCCGAACACCGGCGCGGGGTGCTGGGTACGCCACCAGCGATTGCTCATGTACACAATCGGCACGTCCAGCGCGCCAAAGATGCCCAGCACGGCGGCCAGGGTCTGTACCTGTGGTCCGGCGGCAAAGCGGCGCAGCAGCAGATAGCTGGTGTAGATCAGCCACAGCACCAGCGTGGTGGTCAGTCGCGCGTCCCAGGTCCACCAAATGCCCCAGGCCCGGCGACCCCACATGGGACCGGTGATCAGCACAATGGTGCAAAAGATCAATCCCACCTCGGCTCCGGCCAGCGCCCACGCATCGGAGCGCTGCGCCCACTCCGGCCGCGACTGACGGAAGCATAAAAAGCCCACCGAGCCGGCCAGGGAGATGGCGAAAAACAAAAAGGCCACCATCGCCGATGGCACATGGTAGTAGAAGATGCGCTGGATCTCGTGCATGGTGCTCTCGTCCGGAGCCACATAAATAGCCTGGTAATAGCCCCAGACCATCAGCACAACAACAACGGCGGCATAAGCCGCAAGCAAGGTTTTCTTCATCATGGGGAATCCTGATGGAACCATCCTAGTGTACGACGAAGGGCTGGCAAATTGGAGTCATTTGGTTCCGTTGGAGAAGCATTCCCACAGCGAGCCCGGCAATCTTCCTGGCCTGCCGCGATCTCGCATCCACACTGCCACGCCCGGAACTTCCCAGGCGAATGCGCCACGGTCTTTGGCATGCCTGCTTATTCCGCGTGGAAGACGACATCGAACAAGAGCAGGCTGACTGTGGTAAAGATGATGTCGTAGCCCAGCAGCAGCTTGATCCAGAGGGCCGGATCGTTTTCCCCGGTCAGGATCGCCGTGGTGGCCAGCACCATGGCCAGCAGCGCCGGCATGAAGATCGGGAACAGAATCAGCGGCAACAGCAGTTCGCGGTTGCGGCTGCGGATGCTGAGCGCGGCAAAGAACGTGCCGTTGGCCACCAGAGCCCACGTGCCCAGCGGCAGCACCAGCGCCAATTGCCAGGGATTGCCCAGAATATGCAGGTTGTAGAACACCAGAAACACCGGCGCCAGCACCAGTTGCACAATCGAGACAAACAGGAAGTTGGCCAGCACCTTGGCCAAGTAGAGCTCAGCGCCCGGCGTAGGGGCCATACGTTGCGCATCCAGCACCTGATGCCGGATCTCCCGGGCCCAGGCCTGGTTCAGCGCTGAAACCGATGCGAACATGGTGGCGACGGACAGCACACCGCCAGCAATCTCCCGCGAGAAGGAGCCCTTGGGGTCAAACGCTAGCGAGAACAGCACCACCACCAGCAGGGCAAAAAACAGCATGGAGTTGATGGCCTCGCGCGAGCGCCACTCAATGCGCAGATCCTTGGCCAGATGCGTCCACAAAGCCGAGCTCATCGCCGCCCTCCCTTGTGTCCGTGCTGGAAGCCAGCCCACGGCTGTTCCGCCGTCTCTTCCACCTGCGGGCTCTTGGTCAAATCGGCGCTATGGGCCTCGGTAGCTCGCAGATAGTCCTCCGGCGCAAGAATGAGCTGTGCGCCGCGCGTGCCGGCAGACACGCTGATCTTGTCGAAGAGAATGACGGTTTCATCCACGAATACCGGAAAGGCCTTCTTGGCGCCGAACACCGTGCATCCGCCGCGAATATAGCCGGTCAGCGGCTGCAGCTCCTTGAGCGGAACCATCTCCGCCGAACGCATGCCGGCCGCTTTGGCCAGCTTCTTGAAGTCCAGTTCCGCATCGCCAGGAATCACCGCAAACACATACTCGCCGTGGCCACCCGTGGTTAAAAGCGTCTTGAAGACCTGCTCCGGCGGCATACCGACTTTATGGGCGACGGAGAGAGCCGACAGATCGTCGGGGTCAACCTCATACTCCATCAGCTCGAAGGTAATTCCGAGCCCTTCCAGAATGCGTGCGCCGTTGGTCTTCATAGCGTCGGGCTCCCCGGTTCAAAGCTGGCCACTCGGCCCGCGTGCAGTGTCAGTACCCAATCGGCAATGGGCGCGGCCAACTCGCGCTGGTGGGTGGTCAGCACAATGGTACGGTTTGCTTGCCGGAAGCCTGCCAGCAGTTCAACCATCTGCCGGGCGCTCTCTACATCCATGTTGGAGAAAGGCTCATCCAGCAAGAGCAGCTCCGGCTGGGGCAGCAGCACCCGCGCTAGGGACGTTCTCTGCCGCATACCCTGCGAGTATTGGCCCAGCGTGCGGGCGAGTGCGGGATCCAGCCCTACCTGGCGCAGAACCTCTTCCGGCGCAGTACATGCCCGTCCGGGATAAAGGTTCGCAAAATAGCGCAGATTTTCTACCGCCGTCAGCTCGTCATAGAGCATGGGGGCATGGCTCATGTAGCCAATGCGTTCGCGCGCGTCCTGGGGGTGCTGGTTTTCGAAGACCGTGAGCGTGCCATGCGTGGGCCGGATCAGTCCGGCCAGAGTCCGCAACAGCGTGGACTTGCCTGCGCCGTTTTCGCCCAGCAGAACGTAGCAGCGTCCCGCCTCCAGATCGGCGGAAACCTGGCGCAACGCCGCAAAGCTGCCAAATAGCTTAGAAACCTTGTCGAGCCGCGCGATCGGCTGCCGGCCCGCTGTACTTTCGCTTGCAGTCATCTACTTTTGAGCCGATTGATTCGCCGGGGGCGTGGCGGTCTGCTGCCCGGGTGTCTTGCCCGGCTCGCTGGGCGCATACTTTGACGCGCACTTGGCCTGCAGCACGGTGGCGCGGAAAACTCCGTCGCGTCCGATGGTTCCCTCGGCCAGCGCCTGCGAATCGTCCTTGAAGGTGTCAGGCGGCGGCTCGGAGCCCTTGTACTCCACCTTCAGCAACCGGCCTTGCGGCGCCTTTGGCGAATGGCTCTCGAACTCGTTCATCACAAACGTGACGTGCGGGCCGGAGTGCTCAATGGAGCCTGGCTGCACAAAACCTTCCACGCGGAGTTGGCTGTGGTATGCCTTCTCACCCATCCCATGCATCTCGGGAATCGTGACGTAGTAGCTCTTGGAGGAGTTGTAGCCAGACAGCGCGAGCCAGGCAATGGTACCTAGAATTACCACCACGGCGGCGCCGATACGCAGGTTTTTGGCGGGGATGCTCATATTCAAGCTTAACGATACGAGGCGGGCAACCCAGGGGTCAACCAGAGAAATCGCAGCTCATCCTTCTTTGGGAACCGGACAATGCACGGGGGAGGGGAACTGAGGGGCAGGCGCGATCTACAGATCGTTGCCCTTTTGACCATGGTTGGAGTTCTGAATGGCCGCTGCAATCGCAGGGGTCACGATCATTGCAACAAAAGCGAGGCCAATCAAGAAATCGAGCATGGGCAGTCTCCAGAGGGAAAAACGGTTCACGTGCATCTGCAAAATTCAGCTATCCCGAGCCTAGCGAATGCCGCCAGGAGCGGGTATGGCGCAAACGTGGGCGGTCTGTGCCCCGTTGGTAATGCCTTGTCCGGGCAAAATAAAAGCCCTTGCCGGTCCAAAATCTTGTAGGCTATGCGCCTGACCTGTCCTAGACGTAACAAAAAAGATAGTTTGTGGAGCGCGCCACCCTTCTTTCTCCTGCCCGCCTGTTCTCAGGACAACCAGCGCCAGCGCAGCAACAAGAGAGCCAAAAGATGAGCGAAATCTAAAAAGTGTGCCCAATGGTCCTTGCCGGAATCGGACACATGCGATGCGGCCGTGCGCTGAAGAGGTTCTTTTGGGTAATCAGCATGCGGTTTCAATCAGTAATGATTTTACTGTTACTTTTATGTCCGTGAGTGTAGCGAAGCCCGTGAGGAAGTGAATAAAAAGGATCTGTTAGTTCTGGATTCGATTTGGAAGTTGCTTCCTTCAAATGGGACGGGAGATTGCAAGCCATCGGGTTGCGGGAGAAAGAAATTTGCACAACGTATGCCTATGTAAAGCTTTCGGTTATGTAAGTAAAACGGTATTTTAAAGAACTCGTTCGAAAAACGTAAGATTGCGGCACTGCGGGCGGATTAGAGCTTGCGGTCGTCCCGCGGAAGATCTGGCTTTTGCCATGCTGTGATCAGGGCTGGACCCACAACCATCAGCACGAACGCGAGACCGAGAAAGAAGTCAAACATTGAAGCCTCTGCATGCGGTCTGCTGCACGAATCTAGCTATTCAAGGACCAGCACTGCCTCATCATAGGCGAAAACAGGCAGATACGGCACAGGCACCTTGGTAACTGAAAGGCCGCTTAATGGAGCTGCAAAGCTCGTTACCGCTCCAAAGTCCGGCTTGCCGTCGTCCCTACCCGAAATCCGCTTTATCTTGTTGAAAATACACGTGGCATGCGCCATCTTGCGCTACCCCATGCATCTTTCGATGCGGAATTGGGGCGGCGGAGGGGCTTGGTCACCCCTTCTTTTCCGCTTTCGAGCCCAAGGATGCGTCGGGTTCCGTAGCGAAAGATTCTGGTGCTTGCCCCCGGAAAAACCGATCCGGATGCGCTACCTCAGCGGGCAAGTTCCAGGGTGCGTGCCGCCGAATCCAGTGCCTGAGCCAGCAGTGCCAGTTGTGCGGCGGCCTGTGCCGGGTTCCGGGCTTCCAGCGACTCGGTCACACCCGGCAGAACTACGGCCGCGTAGCCGGTGGTTTCTCCTGGAGCGAAGACCAAATGCCGGTACCAGGGACGGCCGGGGAGGCCGGTGGGCGCCAGCAACGCAGACTCGGCTGCCCGCAACGCCTGATTCAAGTGAGTGGGATCGGCCGGAGGCTGAATCTGCAATCCGCGCACGGTGCGTGCCGCGGTCATCAGATGCGCGCTGGCCAGGATGGCTGGATCAAAGTCCAGCCGCGTGTAACCCATCTCATTGGCCTTGTGCTGGGCGGCTTCAAGCGCCAGTTGAATCTCGCGCGCATAGGCAATCCAGTCGTAGGGCAGCGCGCGCGCGCCATCCATGCGCAGAACTTCAAGGCCAAAGACTCGTGCCATTTGCTGCAGATACAGAAAATGCGGATCGGCATTCTGCACATACCAGGCATAGGAGTCGAAAACGGAGTGGTAAACGCCATAGTTGCCGTCGGAAGCCACATCTGTGGAGGGCACGCCGGCATGTTCGAAGAACGGGGTAAAGTCGGATCCCGAACCCAGCTCGCCCAGCTTCACCTCTTCGTTGGAAGTGTGGTCGGTGTTGGTGTGCCGCGTCCGCCATTGCTGATAGACCGTGCCGCCTTCCGCGCTGGGCACGGAGCGTGTTATGCAGCGCACAAACTCTTTTAGCGAAGGGGTGGCGGAGGCGGAGAAATCCGGTCCGCCCACGGCTACGTCCATGTTGAAGTAGGCCACAGTGTGCTCCATGAACTGCGGGTGTTGTTCTACCCATTCGGTGGAGCCGATCAGGCCCTGTTCCTCCGCATCCCAACTGGCAAACATAATGCTGCGCCGCGGATGCCAGCCCTTGTGCAGCAGCACGCCGATACCGTGCACCGTCTCGAGCATGGCCGCTGTGCCGGAACTGGGATCCACTGCGCCGTACACCCACGCGTCGCGATGGTTGCCGGCCACGATCCACTCGTTGGGAAAACGCGCACCGCGTACGCGCCCAATCACATTCCAAATGGTGCGCCGCTGGTAGTTCTGCTGGGACAGAATGTGGATTCGCACGCCACCGCCGTAGTGGTAGCGCACATCAAAGCCGCCTTGCCAGCCCTGCGGCGCTGCTTGTCCGCGCAACGCAGTTATCAGTGGCCGCGCCTCGCGCGGACTGAGCGGAATACACACAATGCCAGGTTGCGCGCCCTTCGGGCCAGTAAAGTTCTTGCGCCGTTCCGTGTCGGCTAGCGCCGGGGTGGAAGCCACGCCGGGCGTCTCCGGGTCGCCGGGATAATGGAACAGGTACTGCACCGATCCCCGCTGCACTGCTGTATCCGGACGCCACGGGCCGTTTGGCCACACCGCGCCGCGATTGGCTCCATCATCGGCCGGATCGGAGAAGATGAGTACGCCCAGCGCACCTCGCTGCTCGGCCAGAAATACCTTCACGCCGCGGAAGTTTCCTCCGTAACGGCACAGCACAATGTGGCCGCGGACGGGCACATGGACCGCCTCCAGATGCTGGAAATCCTCAATGCGGCAGTAGTTGGCATAAACAGCCTCACCGGTGACATCGCCGGAGGCCGAGGAGCCGCTGAAGGGAAGGGGAATGCGCGGATCGGAGGGGGTTCTGTCGCCATCCAGCCGCTCTTCATGCGGACCGGTCATCAGCGCGCGCCCATCGGCATCCCATGCCTCAACTCGCTCGGTGGCCGGAGCATTCAACAGCACGCGATAGGGAACTATCTCCGTTTCCAGCCCGGCGGCCCGGAACCGCTGCGCAACATACTCTGCGCTGCGCCGGTCGCCGGGGGTGGCGGCCATATGCGGCTCGCTCGTCAATGTCTTCAGATGCTGCCCTGCCAGCCGGGCATCGGGTACAGCCAGAAAATCCTGCTCCACGCGCGACTCAATGCGGAAGTCCGTATAGCCCAGCGGCAATGCTGCGGCGTGATCCGGCATCTGCGAACTGAGCAGGGCCGGTGCAAGAATCGTTGTTGCGAGCAGAGAAAATGAGGCGCGGGCCAGATGCAACGTGCAAAGCCTCCGGAGCGGATGTAGGGATAGGAAAAGAATAGTGCGCCTCAGAGCAGGGTGCCAGAAGCGATTGGCGCCGTCCCTGCCCTGGGCATCGGACTAGATAACAGGCTGGCCGCAGTAGGCGCAACGCTTGGCTGCAGCCGGAATCGCGCTCAGGCACTCCGGGCAGTCTTTTGTAGCGGGTGCCGTCGCGGCCTCCGGCTTCTTCAGCTTGGCCATCAGCGTGTTCAGCGGCAGAACAATGCAGAAGTACACCACGGCGGCAACGATGAGGAAGGAGATGGCGGCGTTGAGGAAGTTGCCAAGGTAGATGGGCGTGCCGCGCAGCTTGATGACGACCGCGCTGAAGTCGGGCTTGCCCACGATGGCAGCGATGAACTGCGTCAGAACGTCTTTTACCAGCGAGTTGACAATCGCGTTGAACGCGGCGCCGATGATCACGGCCACAGCCAGATCCACCACATTGCCGCGCAGGATGAAGTCGCGAAAACCTTTCAGCATGGTCGTTTTCTCCCTGGGGCGCAGCCACCTTGCCCGCCCCTTTTCTTCCATGCTATCTCCTGCGCGGCCAGAGGCCCATCCTGTCGTGTTAACTGCGTTGGAACTTCCGCACCCCGCACGATTTACCGCCGGAGCTTCAGCCTGCTGCCGGCTTATGCGCTTCCGCCCGTATTCCTTTCTCCGGGGCGGACAGTCTGGCGGCGGAGCGCGGAAAAACATTCTATCTCCTAAGAACTTAGTTGACAGGCTGGAAGCGCCGGCGTAATCTCCTAACCAGTTAGGAGGTGCCGCGTGCCCCATCACGACCAAAAGCCGCTCACCAAGCTTGAGCTCGACATCATGCAGGTCATCTGGCGTCAGGGCCGGAGCAATGTAGGCGCGGTGCAGGAAGGCCTGGAGCAACCTCTGGCCTACACCACCGTGCAGACCATGCTCAACATCTTGGTCCGCAAAGGCCACCTGAAACGCAAGCTCAGTGGCCGCGCCTATGAATACAGCGCCGTGGTGAGCCAGGCACGCGCCTCCGGCCATGCCGTGCGTGATTTGATTGATCGCATGTTTGGCGGCTCCAGCGAGGCGCTGGTGATGAGTCTGCTGGAAAATCGCCAGATCGACTCCCAGAAGCTTGCCGAACTGAGCCGCATGATCGACGAAAACGAGGGAGGCCGGAAGTGAACGCGCCTGGGCTGGCAAGTTTTGCGGCGTGGGCTTCGGCCTGTTTGTTGAACGCGCTCTGGCAGGTGGCGCTGGTCTTTTGCGCCGCGTGGAGTGCGGCGCGGCTGGCGCGCATGTTTGGTCCACGCGCGGAACATCGGGTATGGGTGACGGCGTTGCTGCTGGAGTGCGTTTTGCCGTTCTGCCATTTGCATCCCGAGCTGTGGTGGAACAAATTGCGTGCTCTGCTGGCAGGTGCGGATTCCGGTTCTGTTTCTGTCAGCATCAGCACGGAGGCGCTGCAGGCGGCTCCCCATTCGTGGCTACCGGGATGGGCGCAGATGAGCCTCAGCCTTTTGTTCCTGTTGGCGTTTGTGTATGCGGCGTTGCGTTTGGCCTGGAATCTGGGTCAGACCCTCTGCTTGTTGCGACGCGCCAGCGAAACCATGCCCACGGGCGAACTGGCGCGACTGTTATCCGCGAGCGCTGCCGCGCTGGGTGTGGATGTTAGCCGCGTGCATGTTCTACGCATCCAGGATCTGCACGGTCCGGCGACGGTTGGTTTGTGGCGGCACGCCTTGCTCTTGCCCGCTGACCTGATGGAGTCCGATGCGGCTCAGCAGGAGTCCCACTCCCAGGAAGCACACGACGATCTGGCGACCACGTTGGCGCATGAGCTGGTTCATATTCGCCGCATGGATTTTGCCAAGAATTTGCTCTACGAATTGCTTTCGCTCCCCATCGCCTGGCATCCGCTGCTGCTGGTTACGCGCGCGCAGGTGAATGAAACGCGGGAGCTGGCCTCTGATGCGGAGGCTGCCAAGGTCCTCGAGGGAAACACCACGTACGCGCGCTCGCTGGTGCGGATTGCCGCACGGATTGCGGTGCGTCCCGTGCCCAGGCCGCTTCAGGCTGTGGGCATCTACGACACCAACATTTTTGAGAGGAGAATCATGCATCTCATGCAGAAACCGGAAAGAGTCTCCCCGCTGCGCCGCCTGGCTGCCGTTGCCGCCTGCGCACTCATTGCAGTGGCTACTTGCTATACGGCCATGGCGCTCCAGGCCAATGTCACTCCCGCCACTCCCGCTGCAAATCAAACTCCCAAGCACGTGGTGGTGAGTCCGGGGCAAGCTGCCCAGAACCTCGTCAGCAAAGTTGCGCCTCTGTATCCACCTGAGGCCAAGCAGGCGGGCATTCAGGGAACCGTGGTGCTCCATGCCGTGATTAGCAAAGATGGCCATATTCGCGATCTGAAGGTGGTGAGCGGGCCAGAGGAACTCAGCAAGCCTGCTCAGGACGCGGTGCAACAGTGGGTCTACAAACCTTACCTGCTCAACGGCAGTCCCGTGGAGGTGGAGACGCGCATCAACGTGATCTATACGCTCGGCGACCACAAGCCAATGGCCGAGCCCGCGTCGGAGCCGGCTCCTGGGCCTGCGCCTGCCGCGGCACCTGCGCCTGCTGCGCAAACGCCTCCCATGCCGCTTACGGAAATCTCCGCGCCCTTTCCGCCCGAGGCCAAAGCCGCGCATCAGAATGGTGTTGTGATTGTGACGGCAAAGATTGATCCTGAAGGCCACCCCACGGTGCTGGCCGCCAAAGGGCCGGATGCTTTTCTGAAGAATGCCCGCGAAGCTGTTGAGAAGGTATCTTTCAAGCCCGCAACCCAGAATGGCGGTCCTGTGGAAGCCACCGTCAACATTGAGGTCAACTTCAAACACTATTGAGTTTTCGAGAAAATGTTGGAGAAGGCGTGGGGCTCCATTCCCGCGCTTTTTCTTTTTCGGTCCTTTCTCTTCAGGGAGGACGAAGCCCTCTGCCGCACCGCAGGTGCACGGATGATATTCTGACGCAGTTGAATATCGTTCCAAACCAGCCCGCGATACCCGCGGCAGGAGGCAAAATCAAGATGGCGACTTCCTCGCTTGCAGCCACCAGCCTGGCTAATAAAGTGGCAGATATGACCCTGGCCGAGTGGGGCCGGAAAGAGATCGTGATTGCCGAGCAGGAGAT
>Ga0207738_100133_pt1 | contig 18092 bp, 9 predicted proteins | sample LuqExpMetagenom9_FD_187767 | JGI IMG/M metagenome (GOLD analysis project Ga0207738, IMG submission 187767) | Tropical forest soil microbial communities from Luquillo Experimental Forest, Puerto Rico - Sample 9 (SPAdes) | ecosystem: Environmental > Terrestrial > Soil > Tropical forest ... | reverse complement strand
CAAGCCGTCATGTGAGGTAGCGCGCGCCACCGTGGACGTGTTGTAGGTGGAGCTCACCGGAAAATCCGCGCCGATGCGCGCATAGTCCAGCGCGAACAAAGAGCTCATCTCGCTGGTGTACAGCAGATGGTCCGGCTGCTCAGCCGATCCGTTCTCCACAAAGGTGTAGCGGCTGCTGGCCGGATTGGTTGTCGCAGCCGTCAGATTGGTTGCCGTGGTGGTTGAGTTCACCAGAGACAGCGTGTTGTAGGTGGCGTCATACAGCCAGACCGTGCCGCTGGCCACTTCGTTGCCGGTTAGAATGCCGGTTGTGTCCACGTAGCCATCGGAGAACTCAAAGCTGTTCAGTCCGCCCATCACCAGCACATGGTCGCCCGCTGTTTCGAGCGGCTCCAATACCTGTGTCACCAGTTGCTCGGCCTGCTGTGCGCGCTGCGTGCGGGCATCCGTACTGGTAGCAATTGCGGCCAACGCCGCGCGGTCCAGCAGGCTGGCATTCACAAGGTAGAGTTTGTAGTCGCTGATGCCCTTGCGGGGAATCTTCGCGGTCATCAGCAGCGGCGAGCGGTCAAAGAGCGTCTGGCTGGTACTCGATGAATTGGTGAACGTGGCCGTGGCCAGTTCCTGCACTGCAGTGGGTGCGCCGTCGAATTTGGCGTCGTTGCTCAGAAAGGCATTCACCTTCCCGTCTGCATCGGCACTGGACGCGAGGGTCAATGTATACCCCGGGCCACCGGCCGAGGTAATTGCAGTCAGCAGCAGATTCAGCGCCGCGGGCGTGGCATTCTGCACCGCCAGCACATCGGGCGAGTGCATGTAGTTGACCACGCCATTCGCCAGCTTGGTCATACGGCTGGTCTCCGCATCGATCAGTCCATTCAGTTCCAGTGTGGCAAACAGCAACTGGTCCGTGGACTGGCGCGCGGAAGCCGCCACCGGCGTTGCGCCGGTTTGCGAACTCAGCGCGGACACCGACGAAGAAGTGAGCAGCAGGCCCGTGTAGCCCTGCGAACTGACGTGATAATCGACAATGCCCACCAGCTCCGAGCTACCCGTGTACTTGGTGCCGGCCGAAGCGTCCAGAGCCGAGCCGCCCAGCGTTGTGGAGTCCACCAGCATCAACTGCGGATTGGCGTCCCATGTAGCTACGCCCGAGGGAACCGAGGCGGCCGCAGGATCCAGCACGTTCACGCCCGCCGCACGAAACGGACGGCTCGAAGTGGTCATCACGGCCCAGAACTGACCATTTGTGGTGGCCGTTTGCGAGGCCGGCGTAACCGTACCGCCCGTCCCCTGCGTCACCAGCAGCGAAGAGCTGGACGGCACATTCACGCGCATGCCCTGGAAAGGCAACCATTGTCCGAAACTTCCCGCCGTATAGCTGGAGCAACCACCATCGTCGATGGCCTTGGTGATCACCGAAGACGAGATGGCTGAAGGCAGCGTGGCTCCGGTAGCTTTGGTCACCACATTACTGCCCACCACCGGCGCGGCAATGTAGATCTGCGTCCCGGCGCGATCGGAACTGTTGGAGCTCTGCACGATTCCGGTCACCGTCAACTGGTTTTGCAGCACCGCATTGGACGGCACACCAGTAGGCGTATAGACGTAGATGCCCTCCGAGGTGCAGGTGTCGGAGTCAAAGCCGGAACTGGAATTCTCCAGATAGAAACCGTCGCTCAGGACCGCGATCACCACGCCCGTGGTGGTCACCATGCAGGTCTGGTAGGGCGAAATATAGGTTCCGGTCGAATAACTCTGGATGGCATGGATATCGACCGTCGTCGCGCTGGTGGAGCTGCAGGTAACGGCATGCGCACGGGCTGGCCCCGCCAGCAGAACAACCATCAGCCCCACAAAGGCCAAAACTGCACGCAAGGAACTACGGTTGAGCCGGTTCACAATCGTATCCATTCCACTCTCACAGATCTCTGGCAGCCACCGGTTGAATCCGCAACGCACACTCCCGCCATCACTTGCCCCACGAGGAAGCGCCCGGATCCCAGCCTCTGCCTGAACTCTTCTACCTCCATGTAGTTGCGCCCGGCGGCCAGTTTGCTTACACCGGGCCGCATTTTCTCCCCCTGACCGTGCCACCGCACAGGCCAAATCTGGAACGCAGCCTGTCCCAGAACTCGCGATGAATCTGTAATTTACTTGCCAGCAGCTAGAAGAAGACCGACAATTTCAAGAAACCTACGGCGCTGCCGGCACAGGAGCGGATGTCGATGCACCAGCCTGAAGAAAAGATCAATCAAGCATTCGTGCGCATTCCCAACAAGTTAAGTCCCCGCGGAATTCTCCGCCTTTCATGGATGGTTCTCTGCTGTCTGGCTGTGAGTGTGCTTCCGGCAGGTGCGGTCAAAGTCCAGTCGCTGGTGACCACGGCGGTGGATACGGCCAAGGTCACCCCACTGGTGCAGCACCATCCCAACTGGGCCACCTCCACCAATCTGGTGGCTATGGTGGACGACCAGGAAGACTTCGAGCAGATGACGTTGGTGCTGACGCGCCCTGCCAGTCAACAGGCGGCCTTTGAGCAGCTCCTGGCCGACCAGCAGAATCCGGCCTCGCCCAGCTATCACAAATGGCTCACCGCCGCTGAAATAGGCGAGCGCTTCGGTGTCTCCGACGCCGATCTGGCCGCCATCACCGGCTGGCTCACCGGTCAAGGCCTGCACGTGAATTCCATTGCCCCCAACCGGACCGCCATTCAGTTTGGCGGCTCCGCGTTGAATATTGGCCGCGCCTTTCGGACCTCACTGAACTACTACAACCTACATGGCGAAAAGCGACTGGCAACAGCCACAGAGCCCTCCATCCCCTTGGCCTTGACTCCGGTGGTCCGCGCGGTGCGCGGCCTGTTCTCCACCGGCGAGCGGCCGATGCACATTGCCTCCGGGCCGATCCCCGGCACGGCTTCCGCCAGTTCCGCGCAGTCCACGGCGCAACCGCTCATGACCGGCTCAAGCACTGTCCACTACCTCACTCCCGCCGACTTTGCCACCATCTATGACCTTCCATCCAACTACACCGGCGCCGGCATCACGATCGGTGTGGTTAGCTGGTCACGCGTCTCCACAGCCGATCTGGACGCCTACCGCTCCAAAACAGCCACCAGCTTCCCCAACCCCACTGAGGTGATCCCCACCGCGTATCACGGCGTTGATCCAGGAGCAGCCTATACCGCGCCACCCAGCACCTCCGTGGACCTGGGCGGCCAGGAAGAAGCGACCCTCGACATTATTCGTACCGGCGCCACGGCTCCGGGCGCCAACCTGCTCCTGGTTGCCGCCACGCCTGCCAGCGGCGGTATTGGCGTCGATACCGAGTACATGGTCTACACCACCCCGACGCCAGTGCAGATCATCTCCATCAGCTTTGGCGCATGCGAAGCCCAGGTCGGCGCTTCTTCGGTTGCCCACTGGGACAACCTGTTCTCCACCGCAGCCGCAGAAGGCATCAGCGTCTTTGTCTCTTCGGGCGATTCGGCCGCAGCGGGTTGCGATGATGCTTTCAGCTCTCCGCCGGGGACCATCGTCGCCAACAGCCCCAATTACATCTGCTCCTCGCGTTACGCCACCTGCGTAGGCGGCACGCAGTTTGCCGACACCACCAGCCCCTCCACCTACTGGAGTTCGAGCAACGGCACCGGTTATCAATCGGCGCTCAGCTACATTCCCGAGGGTGGGTGGAACGAGTCCACCACCTCCAGCGTCATTGGCACCGGTGGTGGCGTCAGCACCGTCGTTGCCACGCCTACATGGCAGAACGTGACCGGTGTGCCCTCGGCACGAGCCGGCCGCTACACGCCCGACATCTCCTTCTCCGCCGCCGGCCACGACGGTTATATGGCCTGCATGGCCGCGGTGGGCGACAGTACCGCCAATGCGGGGTGCACCGGAAGCACCTGGCACTTCCTCAGCTTTTCCGGCACCTCTGCCTCAGCCCCCGGCATGGCCGGTGTAGCGGCGCTGCTTGCCCAGAAGCTCAGTGGCGGCCAGGGCAATCTGAATCCCAGACTCTACGCCACCTACGTTGCGGCGCCCTCGGCCTTCCATGACACCACCGTAACCTCCAGCGGCGTCAGCTCCTGCAGCGTGAATACGCCCAGCATCTGCAACAGCAGCATCTACTACACCACCGGCGGCGCGGTGCAGCCCGGCTTCCTGCTCACCACCGGCTTTGACCAAGTCACAGGCCTCGGTTCGCTGGATGTCGCAACCTTCTTGAGTGTCTCGAACGCCATCGCTGCCCCCACGGTTACGCTAACGCCGGCTTCCACCTCCATCACCTCGACGCAGTCGCTTTCGGTCACCATAGTGGCCTCTGGATCGAGTGGAAATCCCACCGGAAGCGTCACCGTAAGCAACGGAACCTACACCTCCTCGGCCGCCACGCTCAGCTCCGGCACCGCCACCATCGTCATCCCGGCCGGTTCGCTGGCTAGCGGTACGACCTCCTTCACCGCCACCTATACGCCCGACAGCGGCGGCTCGATCAGCTACAGCAGCGCCACCTCAACGGCGGTTTCCATAACGGTAACCAAGGGCACGCCCACCGTCGCCGTCACGCCCACACCGAGCACTATCGTTCCCAGCCAGTCGTTATCGGTTGGTGTCGCGGTATCCGCCGGCAGCGGCGGTGCCGCTGCTAACGTCACGGGCACGGTCACACTGACCAGCGGCAGCTATAGCTCTGCCGCGACCACGCTCAGCTCGGGCGCGGCCACCATTGTTGTTCCGGCCGGCACCTTCGCAATCGGCACGGCCACACTCTCCGCGAGCTACACACCTGACACAGCCGGAGCAACCTTCTACAACGCCGCCACCGGCTCTTCGTCCGTAACGGTGGCCAAGGCGGCGCCCACGGTTACAGTTTCGGCTTCGCCCGCCAGCATCACCACCTTGCAATCCACCACCGTCACAGTTACGGTGGCAGGCGGCACCGGCGCTTCCATACCCACCGGCTCCGTGGTACTCAGCAGCGGGAGTTACACCTCCGCCACCACCGCGCTCAGCTCCGGATCGGCTTCCATCGTCATCCCGGCTGGATCGCTGACCTTCGGCAACCCCACCGTCACAGCCACATACACACCGGACTCCGGCAGCACGGGTTCTTACCTCACCAGCACCGGCTCCGCGACGGTGAGCGTAGGCACAGTAGCTCCCACACTCACCGTCGCAGCTTCACCTGCCACCTTCACCACGCTTCAGGGAACCTCGGTTACAGTCACCACCTCGGGTGGCACTGGTAACCCCACCGTCACTGGTTCGGTTGTACTCACCAGCGGCAGCTATACCTCGGCAGCCACCACGCTGACAGCAGGTGCAGCCACGATCGCCATTCCTGCTGGGTCGTTGTCCGCAGGAAGCGGCACCATCACAGCAACCTACACACCTGATTCAACTGCTTCCGCTGTTTACAAGACCTCAACCGGCACGGCTTCGGTGACGGTCACCAAGGTAGCGCCGACGGTGGCAGCCTCGGCCTCGCCCTCGTCCATCACCACTCTGCAGGGCACCACCGTTACCGTCTCGGTGAACGGTGGAACCGGCAATCCGACCGCTTCGGGCACCGTCACGCTGACCAGCGGCACTTACACCTCCAGCGCGGCAACGCTCAGTGCGGGCGCGGCCACCATCGCCGTTCCTGCTGGGGCTCTGGCCGCGGGCTCGCCCACGGTTACGGCCACTTACACGCCTGACACCACAGCAGCAGCCACCTATGCAACGGCCACCGGCACAACCGCCCTCACCGTCAGCAAAGTAACGCCGACCGTCACGGTCACGCCCGCCTCCGGTACCATTGCCGTCTACCAGGCGCTGTCCGTCTTGGTCAGCGTTTCGGGCGGCAGCGGCGCGACTACGGCCAGCGGCTCAGTGGTGCTCACCGGTGGCGGCTATACCTCACCGGCAGCAACGCTGAGCGCGGGCGGAGCCACCATCACCATCCCCGCCAGTTCGCTGACCGCAGCCAGCAGCGTTGCGCTCACAGCCACCTACACACCCGACACAGCGGGCGCGGCCACCTACAACGCCACGGCCGGTTCCGGATCGGTCACCGTCACCAGCCTCAGCGCTACCTCCAACCCCACCACCGTCACCCAGACCAAGGGCGGATCCAGTACAGCCACCATCACCGTCTCGCCCTCTTACGGCTTTACGGGATCAGTCACGCTGACTGCTTCCATCACCTCCAGCCCGTCCGGAGCGCAGTACGCACCCACGCTCAGCTTCGGCGCAACCTCACCGGTCACCATCAGCGGCACCACGCCAGCCACTGCCACGCTAACCATCACCACCACCGCCGCTTCAACGGCGGCCCTGGAGATGCCGGCGCGGCCGGGCACACATTCGGGCAGCGGGCTGGCAGCCGCAGGGAGCGCCCTACTGGCCTGCTTGCTGCTGTTCGGCATTCCGGCACGTCGCCGCGCCTGGCGTAATCTGGTTGGACTGCTGGCACTGGCCGTAGCTCTGATGGCCGGAGCCTCAGCCTGCGGCGGTGGTAGTAAAGGCAGCACAAGCACCACCATCCCGGGCACCACGGCCGGCAGTTACACCATCACCGTCTATGGCAACAGCTACGCCATCGGCACCATCAACCTGACCGTGCAGTAAGCCCGCAGCAGGCAGCAACAAGAAAGGCCGCATCCCTCAAGGAACGCGGCCTTTTTGTTGGCTCTCTTCAGTTGTCTCTCTGCGCCGGTTCTTACTTGGCGGCCTTCACATCCCAGTCAAAGCTGAGTGCTGAGATCAGCTTGTTCAGCTTCTCCACCGCAGCTTGTTTCTGGGCGGTCAGCTCTGCGGTCCGCTTCCGCGCCGCCTCCAGCGCATCCTCAGCGCGGTTGAGCGTATCCACAAACCGCCGCGCCGCTTCATTGCCCTTGAGTGCCGTCACGTTCTCACGCGCGCGAGCTTCGTCGGCGGTCGCCGCTTCCTCACTATGCTTCTGCTCGGCGATCGCCCAGTCGATCTTCGCAATCTCGGCCTGGGCGTCGATCACCGGCTGCAGCACCGCAAGCGACTCCGGAGCACGCTTCACCAGATCGAGAAGATAGTCACGCTGATCGCGGCCGGTGGTCAACTGCACTGAGACGCGTTCCGGCCCCTGTTGCCGAACTTCGATCTTCTTCGCACTGCTGGCCGCAATTGGAACTTTGAAGCGATAGACATCGGCCGTAGTCTCGTCGGCCTTCAGATCGCCTTGCAACTTCCAATCGCCGCCCCGCCGCGGGCTCTCGATCAGTACCGCGCGCTCCGCATCAGCCGAGTTCGCAATCACATAGGTGACCGCGGTCTCATCCATCCGCGTTTCCAGCACCGTCCCTTTCTGAATGCTGACGTGGTGCAGCGTCTTATCGCCCTCGCGATGCCCCACACGCACGCGCACAGCCTGATCGGCGGCATAACTGAGCAAGCGGCGCTCGCCGGGATGAATCGGCTCCAGCAGCCCCTCACCCGCAAATTCGCCGCTCTCGAAAATCGAAAAACTTCCCTTGTCCAGCGTGAGTTTCGAGGCGTTCTCCAGCCACACGGCACGCAGCGGCGTGGGCTCGCGCTCACTCCACAACGTGACATGCTGGGCAGGCAGCTCCTGCTGCAGAATTGGCACCATCGCCGACTCATTTTTGTGGATCGTCACCGGCTGCGTGAGCGCATATTCGAAGAAATCGTCGAAGGACTTGGTGGCCACATCGGACTCGCTCACCGCATCCGACGCGCGATAGACGCCGCCACTTGCGCCTCCCAGGCCTTCCATGCCCGCCACACCGAAACTGGAAACAGGTGCATCCTTCCCTGACAACATTGGAATGTTGCGGGGGATTCGCGCAGGCGCGGCCAAGGACATCTTCGGCCGCACCTGCTGGCTGTTCAGCATTTCGGCCTGGACGTTCACGGCTTGCTCGGCGGCTTCGTGAGTCTGCGGAGCCTGTTGTGCTTCAGTGGCAATCTGCACCTCAGGCCGATGCACATAGAGTGGCTTGGACAGTGGCTGAATGAAGCTCTGTGGCGCGCCCGCCACCAGAGACAACTTCACATTGTCCCAGTCCGCGCCCACCGTGTTATCCACCACCGCCCAGCCTTGCAGCGTGGCCTTGCCGTTCATCTCCTTGGGAAATACCAGGCGATAGGTTGACTTCCAGACCGGTACTTCACTGATGTAGCTCACGCGCAATTCGCGCGGGCCCTGCCCGATGGCATTCATCGTCAGATGCCGCAAGCCGGTTTCATGCGTGGTGCTCAGCAGTTCCAGATAGCGGTTGAGTTCCCCTTGCAGGCTAGCCTCCAGCGGCCGGACACTCAACTGTGGCGTCAACTGAATCACCCGTACCGCGCCGGTTGCCGCCACCACCGTCAGGTAGTACTTCACCGTAGTTCTGGCCGTCTCGGTTTCGTCACTCTGGTTGGCGGCGGTGGCATTCTCCGTACGTTGCTCAATGTTCATCAGCCGCCCGGTCAAAACACCGCCCGGAGCGCCAGACACCTCCACACGCTGGCCGCGCAATGCCTGAAAAAGCTCAATGGAGTTGGGATCGTCCGTCATGCCCAGCGAGAGCGATTTCAACTGTTCGGCCAAAGGCGTGGTGGAGTTGTAGTTCACCCCGCCAATCCGCCCGCCGCCCTCATCCAGAACGGTCAGCGATTGCAGCACATCGTTCAGTTGCGAACTGGTGAAGTCGATGGAGACCTTCTGCGTTCCCGTCACCGTTCCGGCGTGCTCAAAGTAGCCCACCCCGTTCTTGTACAGCACCACCTTACGCACCGGCAGATCCTTGGCCGCAGCCGAGGACGCGGATTCAGCCGTCAGCGTTTTTGCCGCAGCCGCAGGTTTCGGCTTCGTACTGGAAGCGCCTGGCGCTTGGGCCCAGGCCCCGGCTGCTCCGGAGCTGAGTAGAGCCAATGAAAACAAAGCGAGACTGCAACAGCGCATACATTCTCCTCCATGGTTCACAGGGGAAGCGCGGCTCCCCACCAACTGGAACGCGCCGGAACCCTGAACTTGCGCAAAAACTTGCGCGAGAATCCTATCAAGGTTAGACCCCGGAGAAGGAAAAATCGTTCCCGGAAAAGAAGCTCGCTGGCCGTGGACTCTTGTCAGGTCCGATAAAACAAAAAATGGGCGGCAAAGGTGAACCTTTGCCGCCGCCCGTCCCTGGGTTGTCTTGAAAGCACTGCAGTGATGCTAAAACCTGTGAAGCGTTGCCGGATTACTGCAACAGCTTGGTAACTTGCTGCGCGATGGAGTTAGCCTGCGCGAGCGCCGAGATGCCGGTCTGGCTGAGCACCTGATACTTGGACAGATTCGAGCTGGCCGCGGCGTAATCAGTAGCCTGGATGGCATTCTGCGCCGACATCACATCTTCCATCTGCGTTGCCATCACCGAGCTGATCGAGTTCAGCGTGTTGATCTGCGCGCCGATGTAGCCGTCCATGGACGAAACCGCACTGATGGCCGCGTTCAACAGGGTGAGAGCCGACTGCGCATTGGTCTGCGAGCTCAGGTCGGTCGAGCTCAGGTCAACACCTGCCGAATCCGTGTAGCTCATGGTCGCAATGCCGCTGGTGGCACTGACGTCCTGCGTCAAGCTGCTGGAAGTCGTTGACGGGGTGCCTGTCGTAAGCGTCTGCCCAGCCGACGAGTCATAGATCAGATCGGTGGCGTTAGCCGTCGTATCCTGGCTCAACCCGACATGGTAACCGGCCTGTGTCGGAGTGGTGCCCACGCCCACCGAACCGGAGATGATGATGCCGGTCTCGCTGGCGTTGGCTGCGCCGCCTGCGGCGGCCACGGCTGCGGCGCCAGCCGTAGTGGCTGTGCCGAACGATGCCGTCAGCCCCAACCCCGCGTTATTGATCGCGTCGATCATGCCCTGTGCCGTGTTGTTGGCACCCGTCACACTAATCGTGGTGGTCGCAGTGTTGGTGGTGCCCGCCACCAGATAGGTGACCGTCATGCTCGTGGTGCCGCCCGCAGCCAGCGTATCGGTGGACTGCGCATTCTTGGTAGCGGTCGACAAGTTGATGAACACATTGTCCTGGCCGCCGGCGTAGCTCATTGCGCCACCGCTGTCGCCCACGCTGGAGGACGAAATCTGGCGAAGGTTCAGGTTGTCGAGCGAGGCGCCGGTCGTCGAGGAGTCACCGGTGTAGATCGAAACCGTCTTGCCGCTGAACACTTGCTGCTGGTTGTAGGTCGTGGTCTGGCCAATGTTGCTGATTTCAGCCATCAGCGACTGATACTCCTGATTGGCCGCGCTCAACTGAGTCGTGTTCAGGGTGCCGTTCGAGGCTTCAGTCGCCAGCGTCACGGCACGGTTAAGCAGGTTCGTAATTTGCGAGAGAGCTCCGTCGGCCACCTTCAACAGGCCCACGCCTTCCGAGGCGTTGGTCGCCGATTGTGTAAGTGCCGTGGCATTAGCCTGAAGGCCATTGACCAGCGAGAGTCCGGCGGCGTCATCGGCCCCAGAGTTGATCTTGGATCCTGACGAAAGCTGCTGCAATACCTGGTTCAGGCTGCTGCTGGTTTTGTTCAGGTTGTTCGCTGCGTAGATGGCGGACAGATTGTTCAATACTCCGATGGACATGGATTACTCCTTCTCTCTCGTATGCGTAGCTTCCCCACCCTCAGCCTGCGGCCCTTCCATCTTCCGCTGGCCCCTGTTGTTGCTCCCCGTGGGTGCCGTTGCATTACATCCCCTTCATCGGATTACCCCCGGAGAACTTTAGTCATTTTTCGCCCGATTGCTTATTTCGTTTTTTGTCTTGCTCCGCTGCACTCTGTTTCAAAGCCGTTCAAACTGTCCACACTTGAAACACTCAACTGTCCGGAAACGCTTCTTTTAATGGCTAGATACGCGACAGCGCGCTGTCTCGTTCTGCGCCACTTTCGCCCTGCTCTCCCGCTCTGCGACCCCCTTTTTTGGGCAAAAAAATAGGCGGCAGAAGTTAGACTTCTGCCGCCAACGGTCTCTGAACCAAATTGCTCTCTGCCTGTTTACAGGCCCTGTTGAGGAGCTGGTGGGGGATACGACTCAGCTAGGTTCCCGCACCGCAGGCTCCCTCATCTCAATCTCTACTTGCCCTCTGGCGCTGCCGGAGCCGGGGGCGCTCCAGGTTCAGCAGGAGCCATGGGGCCCGGCGCGTTCCGCATCATGTGCTGGCGCATGGGGCCTTGTCCCCAGCTACTCCGCATCTTCTCGCGGAACTGCTTCACCTGGACGCGCTGCTCGGGAGTCAGTCTGCCCCATACCGCCAGAAGATAATGGGCATTGGCCTTCTCCAGTTCGGCCCGTGCCTGTGCCACCCGATCAATCTGTGCGGTGATGGCACCCTCATCCAACTTCTCGGCCGTCACCAGTTGTTCCAGCTTCAATTCCGTCTTCTGCAGACCTGCCCGCAGATCGATCAGCTTTTCGCGATATTCAATCAGAATGCTGTCCATCGCCTTCTGCTGCTCTTCGGTAATCTTCAGCGTCTCCACCGCGCGCGGCATCATCCACCAGCGGCCTTGCATGCCAGGGATTGACAGCGTGTGCTCGAGTCCGGGCCGTTGCCGGTCCATCTGCGCGCGCTCACTTTGCGCCATTCCGCGCGGCTCGGGCAACTCCTGCGCCCAGCCGACTTGCAATCCCGCCACCACCATTGCTGCCATCAGCAACCGTACAGCAATCGATTTCATCTCAGTTCTCCTCATCTGCTTGCGCAGATCCTGTTCCATTCCTACAAATTTGCCGGCCGGACCGGCCGCTACTCCGTCACACTCTCCTGGCCCAACTGGGCCAATGGCTCCATCACTCGGGGCACTTGGCGCTTCAGGTCGGTATCCACGGCAGCCAGAAGCTGTTCATCGTTGGTTACATGGCCTTCGCCCTGTTCGTCCAGATTGTCCTGGCCGGCCAGCATCTGTTCAATCGCCACAAGATCGCGTGCCGCAGCTTCTGCCCGCAAGTTCTCTTCCGCGGTCTGCGCGGCAGCTCCCGCCGCCTGGGCCGTCTGGACCGTGGCATGGGGCGCAGCCTGCCCGTCAGCCGTCTGCGGATTCCGGTAACGGGCAACCACTACGGTCAAGCTCCCAGCCACCACCAGGCAGCTCAACGCCGTTCCCAACGCCAACCGCCAACTGAGCAGCCGCACCGTGGGCGTCACCGTTCTGGGACGCGCCGCCACCGCCTCGCTCCAGGCATCCACACTCTGGCGAAAACTGCTCAACGCATCCCGCAGTTCGGGCTCCAGTTCCAGATCGTCGGCTTTATCCGTCCCTTGCCTCATCGTTTCCCTCTCATCTGCTCACGCACCCGGGCCAGCGCCCTGGAAAGATGCGCTTTCACCGTTCCTTCACTCAACCCTGTGGCGGAGGCGATTTCGCTCAGCTCCATCTCCTCGACAAAGCGGAGCAGGAACACCGAGCGTTGCCGCAAGCTCAACCCCTCCACTACCTGCCACACAGCCTTCACCTGCTCCCGGGCCAGCAGCCTTTGTTCCGCGTTGCATTCGCCGGAGGGCAACCAGTCGCTGGCCTCATCCACGTCCACTGCGTGGGTCTGCGTCTGCCGCCAAAACTGGACCCGCCGGTTGCGCCAGTGATCCTTTTCGAGGTTGATGGCAATCCGCATCAGCCACGTCATCACGCTGGAGTCGCCGCGAAAGCCTCCCCAGTTGCGGTGCGCCTTCAGAAAACACTCCTGGGTCAGGGTCTCGGCCAGATCCACGTCGCGCGTGGATGCCAGCAGGAACCGCAGCACATGAGGCCGGTGCCGGCGCACAATCTCGTCGAATTCGTCCGTGACAGCCCCCTGCACGGAAACGGAGATCAACTCCGTCGCCGTGGCTTGCAATACCGGATGCAGAAGCCCAGCTGCCATCACTCAGGTAGACGGCCCCTGCACATCTGGGTTTACACCTTCCCGCATGGTTCATCTTTATGTTTGCGGAATGCCGGTCCCACCACCATAGCCTGCCGATGCCGCACGCTGCCACACCTGTTCTCCAACGCAGCCAGCAGATCAATACTAGGGATATAATTTGATCCGGCAAGGAAAGATGCTCCCGGTTGGTGCTTTGCGGGGGATTTCTCTGCTCATCATGGGACCGCTACCGGGAGTGCACTCCAAGTTCCCCGGAACCGAACCTCAAGATGTTCTCTGGCTTCACTTTCCGGCAATGCCGGGCTGTTTGTTTTGTTGCCGCCCGCAGGCCGCAGACGCGTTTGTATCAGCATTTTTGGGGAGACACAGATGATTTCTCGGCGAAACTTCGTCAATGGGCTGGCCGCTGGTGTAGCCGGCACAGCCTTCGCTTCCACGGCCAAAAGCTATGCGCAGATTCTGGGCGCTAACGACAAGGTCAATTTTGCCGTCGTAGGCCTGAACGGCCGCGCCTACGCGCACCTTTCCGCCCTGCGCTCCAACGCCGCCAAGGCCCATCTGGCCTATGTATGCGACGTGGATTCCCGCATTCTCAAGCGCTACGCCACGGCCGCCGAAAAAGCTCTGGGCTACGCTCCCAAGGCCGAAAAGGATTTCCGCGTCATGCTGCAATCCAAGGACGTGGATGCGGTCACCATTGCCACCCCGGAGCACTGGCATGCCCCCATGGCCATCCTGGCCCTGAAGGCCAACAAGCACGTTTACGTTGAAAAGCCCTCCAGCCACAACTGCCGCGAAGGCGAGTTGCTTGTTCAGGCCCAGAAGAAATATGGCAAGTGCGTCCAGGTGGGCGACCAGCAGCGCTCCTCTCCCTTCACCATCGAACTGATCAAGAAGATCCAGGACGGGCTGATCGGCACTCCCTACTTTGCCCGCGCCTTCTATGCGAACCAGCGTATTTCCATGGGCCATGGCAAGGTGGTTCCGGTTCCTGCCGAACTCGATTGGGATCTCTGGCAGGGTCCAGCTCCGCGCTCCGAGTACAAGGACAACATTCATCCCTACAACTGGCACTGGCTGCGCCGCTACGGCACCGGCGAGACCCTGAACAACGGCACCCACGAAGTGGACGTCTGCCGCTGGGCGCTAGGCCTCGAGTATCCCGATTCCGTCAACGCCGCCGGCGGCAAGTATCAGGATCAGGACGACTGGGAGTTCTACGATACTCTGACCACCAGCTTCGGGTACAAGAACGCCACCATCACCTGGGATGGCACCAGCCGTCAGGGCATGCGCATGTGGGGTCGCGACCGCGGTTCCAACATCATGGGCACCAAGGGCTCCATCGTGGTGGATCGCGATGGGTACGATGTGTTTGACTGGCGCGGCAAGCAGATTGATCAGTACCGCACCGGCAAGGCCACCAGCTCTGCCGATACGCTGGGCATCGACTCCATGACCGACCTGCACTTTGCCAACCTGATCGACGGCATCCAGCACGGCGCCGAGCTGCATTCTCCCATCTCGATCGCCAATGTTTCGGTCACCATGCTGCTGCTCTCCAACGTCGCTTACTTCACCGGGCGCACCCTCCATCTGGACTCGGCCAACGGCCACATCAAGAACGACCCCGAGGCCATGAAGCAGTGGGGCCGGTCCTATGAAAAGGGCTGGGAGCCGACGGTCTAGACGACGGTAGGGACGAAGGGACTAAGAGGCTAAGGGACTAGGTGCTAGGTGCTAGGTGCTAGAAGATGCTAGCTTCTAGGTGCTAGTAAGGGGCTAGGGGGCAACGGAGTTCATCTGTTCCCCTTAGTCCCTCCGTTCCGCGATCCCGGTCACGAACACTTAGCATCGACGCACTTAGTCCCTCAGTCCCGTTAGTCCCTTAGTCCCCGGAACCCGGCACCTCCGCACCTCGCACCTCGTCCCTACGCACCTACGCACCTGCCTCTTCCAACAAGGAGCCTTCCATGCCGCTCTCCAATTTGCCTCCCGCCGCACAAGCCGGCACGCTCACTTTGGGCGGCGAGCTGACCGTCAACCGTCTGGGATACGGCACCATGCGTATCTGCGGTCCCGGCATCTGGGGCCCGCCCGCCGATAAGCCCGCCTGTCTGGCCACGCTGCGGCGCGCCATCGAGTTGGGAGTCAACCTGATCGATACCGCCGACTCCTACGGACCGGATGTAAGCGAAGAGTTGATTGCCGAAGCCCTCTATCCCTATCCGAAGGATCTGGTGATCGCCACCAAGGTGGGCTGGACCCGCCACGGAGCCGGCATCTGGCAGCACAATGCTTCGCCCGCGCATATTGCTGAGGCCATCGAGGGCAGTCTGAAGCGCCTCCGGCTGGACGCGATTGATATCTATCAACTACACGTACCCGATCCTGCCGTCAGCTTCGACGCGTCAATGGAGGCCATTGTGCGGCTCAAGGAACAGGGCAAGGTCCGCCACATCGGCCTGTCCAATGTCACCCTCGAGCACATCCAGCGGGCAGAAAAGTACACCCCCATTGTGTCCGTGCAGAACCGTTACAGCTTCAGCGATCGCGAATGGGATTTTGTGCTGGACTACTGCGCGTCGAAGGGGATCGCCTTCCTGCCCTGGGGGCCGATGGCGCAACAGCGTCAGGCCGCCGATGCCGTCACGCGCATAGCCCAAGAGCACGGTACGTCGACCTCCGTCATCTCGCTGGCATGGCTTCTGCGCCGGTCGCCGGTCATGCTCCCCATCCCGGGAACCAGCAAGGTCGCTCACCTGGAAGAGAATCTTTCTGCCGCATCCTTTGCCTTCAGCGATGCAGAGTTAGCCGCGTTGGACGCCGTCGAGCCCAAACCTTTCTGGCTGCGCGGCTAGTTCGCTCAAGCATTGGCATCGTGCGGGGCCGCCTCTCCTGGGTCGGCCCCGTTTTCCTTTGTCTTACAGCCCTCTCCCTGCATAACAGACGCGTCCTACTCCTGCAGGGTGCGTCCTGCTTTGGCTGTTGCTGTACGACATGCGCTCCAGCCACGTCCCCCATTGTTTTTGGAGCTGGAGCCAGCTACCCAAGTCCCGTAGTCCCTTAGTCCCAGAACTTAGTCCCTCGCACCTAGCAACTAGCACCTAGTCCCTAGTCCCTCTCTTCACTCTTTCCCCTCCACATGCACCACGCGATAGCTGGCTCCGCCATGCGACCAGACCAGCAGCAGCACATTCTTGCCCTGGGGCGCGGCCTTTATCTCGCGAGCAAACTCTTCCGGCGAACCAACCGCGTGGCGATTGATTTCCAGAATCACATCGCCTTGCGCCAATCCCGCCTCTTCCGCCGGACTTCCCGCACGCACGCTCTCCACCGCCACGCCCTTAGAGCCGGCAGGCAGCTTCAACTGCGTGCGATCCTCGTCGTCGAGCGGCGCAATCGTCAGGCCCAGGCGGCCGTGTTCTTTTGTACCGTCCGCCTCGTTCTCGGCCTGTTCCGCCTTGGCATGGTACTCGCCCACCTTCACCTTGAGCGTCTCCGGCTTGCCCTCGCGCAAAATGCCAAGCCGAATCAGCGTTCCCGGAGCCATCTGGCTCACCACCACCTGCAGCGCGCTGCCGTTGGCAATCTTAGCGCCGTCGATCTCGCGCAGCACGTCGCCCGCCTTCAGCCCTGCCTCGGCAGCAGGAGAACCGGCCGTCACCTGACTCACCACCGCGCCCGTGGCATCCGGCAGTTGGAAGAACTCCGCGTTCTCCGGGGTTACGTCGTTCATGGTGATGCCCAAGTAGCCGTGATGCACCGCGCCGTCCTTGATCAGCGCCTCGGCCGTGGAGCGGACAATCTGCGCGGGAATGGCAAAGCCCGCACCGGCAAACGACCCCGAACCCGAGATGATGAAGGTGTTAATGCCGATCAGTTCGCCATGCGCATTCACCAGCGGCCCACCGGAGTTGCCCGGATTGATGGCCGCATCGGTCTGGATGTAAGCACCTGGCTTGCGCGCGTCGTCCGAGTAGGGATTGGGCCGGTTGAGCGCGCTCACAATCCCACGTGTCACCGAAAACTGGAAGTAGCCAAAGGGAGATCCGAAGGCCAGAACCGTCTGTCCGGGATGCAGCTTGGTCGAGTCGCCCCAGGCCACCGCAGTGAGTCCCTTGGCGTCAATCCGAATCACCGCCAGATCGTTCAGCTTGTCCACGCCCACCAGCTTGGCCGGAAAGACTCGCCGGTCGTTCAGCGTCACCCGAATCTCGCTGGCTCCATCCACTACGTGCGCGTTGGTCACAATGTAGCCTTCGGGCGAAACAATCACACCCGAGCCCACGCCGTGTTCCACCTGCTCAGGCATTTTGCCGCCCTGCGCCCGGCCTCCCGGACCGAAGAAGAACTGCCGAAATCCTGGCGGCAACGATCCCTCCGGTATGCCCAACTCCTCGGGCTGCGCCTTGGCGCGCGAGGTGACAGCCACGTTCACCACCGCCGGCGTCACTCGCGCGGCAACCGCTTCCACCGCGTTATCCAGAGCCGTCAGCGCAGAAACGCTCTGCTCTTCCAGAGGAGCTGCCGGCAGAATGCCCCCTTCGGCCGCGTAAGCCTTCTGCTGGCCGCCCAGCAACGATCCAGCCAGCACCAGAGCCGCCACCACCGCGGAAACTTCAAAACGCTTTGCTTTTTCCGTCATCGTCTTCACCCTTGTCATCGCCTTCACCTCAACTGTGTTGTTGTGCTTGCTGTCCATTTCCCTACTCATGCAGGAATGTCTTCCGCTTTCAACTAATGATTTAGTTACTGCAAACATCGACCTCTCCCTCCCGTTCTCTGTTTCTGCCTGTCCTCTTTCAGGGATATTCCAGGAGAAGCCCCGATGGCTGCGTACTTCCACAGCCTGGGGCCTCCTTCCGTTAAAGCTCCAGCACCACCACACCGGAGGGCAACGGAGCTACCGGCAACAGTTTCCAGATCAACCTGGACGGCGCGGCGGACTTGGCGGCATCCGGAGCGTTGTTTCCTCCGGTAGCCTCCGCACCCTGGATGATGTAATCGGCCTCGATGGTTCCTTGCCGACTGGTTGCCACCCTCTGCTCAAAGACGGCCAGCACGACCCAGCCATTGGCAGCATGCGCGGCCTCGGCGGCCTGCGGCTCTAGCGCTGCTACCACCGGAACAAAGCCCGGCACTGTCTCCGTCGCCACTTCCCTGGGTGGAGCGGCTTTTGCCAGCGCGGCGTGATGCATCACCGGGTTCTTCGGCTTGGCGG
>Ga0207738_100132_pt1 | contig 18282 bp, 18 predicted proteins | sample LuqExpMetagenom9_FD_187767 | JGI IMG/M metagenome (GOLD analysis project Ga0207738, IMG submission 187767) | Tropical forest soil microbial communities from Luquillo Experimental Forest, Puerto Rico - Sample 9 (SPAdes) | ecosystem: Environmental > Terrestrial > Soil > Tropical forest ... | reverse complement strand
CCGATCTCTGCCGAGGGCGAGCAGAGCACTGCAGGGCGAACTTCGGACTGGAGATGGCATGGCGGTTTTGGCGATCCAGCAGATCCGGCGGTTGCAGGGCGGAGCGCAGGGCCATCTGATGCTGGGCGCTGACGGGCATCTTTATGTGGTGAAGTTTCAGAACAATCCACAGCATATGCGTGTGCTGGCGAATGAGTTTTTGGCGTCGCGGCTGGCGTTGGCGGTGGGGCTGACCGCACCGGATGTGGATCTGGTGGAGGTTTCAAGCTGGCTGGTAGCGAACACGCCTGAACTTGAGGTGGAGCGGGGAGGCGTGAAGGAACCCTGCAAAGCCGGACTGCAATTTGGTTCACGCTTTGTGGGCGGATTGATGCCTGGGCAGGTGGTGGACTATCTGCCTGAGGAGCAGTTGGCGGCGGTAAAGAATGTGGCAGAGTTTGCCGGCATTCTGGCGTTGGATAAGTGGACGGGGAATGCGAATGGCCGCCAGGCCGTGTTTACGCGCAAGCAAAGAGAAAAACGCTATCGCGCGGTGTTCATCGATTTTGGCTATTGCTTCCACGCCGGAGATTGGCGCTTTGAGGATGTGCCGCTGCGTGGGGTGTATGCGCGCAACGCGGTGTATCGCGAGGTAAGCGGCTGGCAGTCCTTTGAGCCTTGGCTGACGCGCATGGAGACGTTGCCCGAGGACACGGTTTGGGCGGCGGCCAATGAGGTTCCGCCTGAATGGTATGGCGGCAATCTGAGTGAGATGGAAGTGTTGGTGAAGGGGTTACTGGCCAGACGAAGCAGGATCCGCGAATCCATTGAGCTGTTTGCACGGTCGGATAGGCATCCGTTTCCTAAATGGGTGGGGATAGGTGGAGAAGTTGCAGAAAAAATATGGCAAGAGGCGAAATGGGGAGCTAGCATCGTGGGGAGATTAAATTAGAGGGTCGACGCAGCGCGAGGATGCCTGCCTTTGAGTGGAGCAATACCTCCACTGGGAGAGCAAGATGAACGGAGAACGGCCAAGGTGTGCCTGTCATTTTCAGCTATTGCGCTACGTTCCGGATGCGGTGAGGAATGAGTATGTCCACATCGGCGTGCTGCTGCAGGAAGAGGGTAGCGGCCGCATGGAGGTGCGTTTCACGCGGGACTGGCGCCGCGTGCGCGGTTTGGATCCGGATGCCGACACGGATTTGCTGGAGGCGATGGAAAGCGATCTGCGACAGCGGCTGGCCTCCGAGGGCGCAGAAGATTTTCTGTGGAGACTGGGCGAGCAGTTGAGCTTGGCTGTGCAGATGACCGAGCCCAAGGCATATCTGGCAGAGAGTCTCCCGGCCGGGATGGAAGAGCTGATGCGGATTTACGTGGAGCCGCTGGCCCGCGACCGGAAGCCGCGTTTGAGCGGCAGGGCAGCGATTCAGGCATGCATGCGGGCCGAGTTTGAACGGGCTGGAGTTTGGGATTTGTTGCGCAGGCGGATTGCGGCGAGTGAGTATACGCGGCCGGGAGATCCGCTCCGCATTGATGCAGGATACCGTCCGAATGGTGTGATCAGGATGTTTCATGCGGTGAGTCTTGAGCAGGGTGTGGAGATGGCCAAGGTGCTGGCATTTTCAGCGTCCGCTCTGCATGAAGGCGTGGCCCGGGTCGAGAACGCAGAGCTGGAATTGACCGCGATTGTGGAACCAGCAGCCAGAGTAGGGGCAACGGAAGAAGATCCGGAGCAACTTGCCTTGTACAGGTTTGGTGTGGAGACGATGGAAGAACATCGGATCAGGGTATTGACCACCAGCGACATGGAACGTGTGGCCGCAACGGCTCGGCGTGAGTTACGAGTGTGAGTTAGGCAAGGTGTAAAAATCTGTTGCGAGTTTGCAGAGACTTATTCTGGTTTGCGCTAGGATGGAATTCGTAGAAGTGAGATAGGGCGAGCCGGCAGGCTGGCAGAAGATGGAAGGCGAGAAGGAGCAAAGCTCATGGCGAGCTTTGCTCCTTTTGTTTTGGCAGGAAAAAGGAAGGTGCATGTGAGCGTAGGGGAACAGTTGCGGGATATCTGGCGGCAGGCGACCGGAAGGACCGAGAAGACTGAGGGAAGGACGGAGACACAGAGGGCGCGTCGCACATTGGCCTTGCCGTCGATTCTTAATCCAGTGCAGAGCCCTGAGCGCTTACTTCCGAAAGCGACGCCGACGAATCTGCGCCGCTTTGCGGAGATACCCGTGGTGCGCCGGGCCATCAATGTGATCAAGGACCGGATTGCCGCAATGGATTGGCAGGTGCGGGTGCGGCGCGGAGTGCGGGCTGCAGATTTTCTGGATGTGGACGCGAAGCTGCGAGCACTGCGGCGCGTACTCGAGGAACCGAACGAGTCCGATACGTTCCGGGTTCTGATGGAGCAGGTGATCGAGGACGCACTGACGGCAGGATTTGGGGCCATCGAGATGGAGGCGACCGGAGACCCGGAGCGTCCGGCGATGCTGTGGGCCGTGGATGGAGCATCGATCCGCGTGAATGCCCGATGGGATGGCAGCCAGAATACACCGCACTACGCACAGTTGGAACCGGGACAGGTTGAAGCTGGGGCCGTCGAACTGCGGGATGACCAGTTGATGTATGTGCGAACGAATCCGAGGAGCTTTACACCGTTTGGACTGGGGCCTCTGGAAGTTGCCTTTGAAACGGTGAATCAGTTTTTGAGTGCGCATCGCTTTGCAAGCAAATTGGCCGCCAACGCAGTTGCACAGTACGCGTTGTGGCTGAACGAAGCAACACCAGAGCAGCACGACCGGCTGATTCACTGGTGGCAGGACGAGATCGAGGGGACAGGACGCGTGCCCGTGTTGTCGACCGATCAAAAGCCAGAGGTGTTGCGCTTTGCGCAGGGAACCGATGCGGATCTGCGTTTGGCCTGGCAGGAGTTCTTGATTCGCATGGTGGCCAATGCGTTTGGTCTGCCTCCACTGCTGTTCGGACTGGAGGCGGATGTGAATCGCTCCACAGCCGCAGAGATGGCCGATGAAGCTTTCCGGAGTGCGATTTCGCCGCTGGCAACATTGGTGGCTGGTCACATCACGCGCGATCTGTTTGGCAAATGCATTGGCTGGCGGGAGTTTGAATTTGTCTTCAACGAGCTGAGCGCGCGGGATGAGCAGACGGAGTTGGAAGTCCAAGTGCGTTTGCTGCAGGCCGGCGTTCTGAGCGTGGAGGAGGTTCGCGCGATGCGCGGTTTGGGGCCGATGGATGGGAGCTTGTGCGCGCGGATGGCGAGGGATGCGGGCTGTTGAAGGGAAGGGATAAGGGCAGGGCAACGGGGAAGGTGGGGAGCGGATGCGACTGGAAGCGATGGCAGTGAAGATTCCTCAAGTGGACGGCCACCCGAACCGGATGGCTTTCGATGGTGTGCTGACCTTGGTGAACCGCGCCAGCGACAAGGCGCCAGCCGGCGCACGAGGGCATAGGGTGATGCTGACAAGCGAGGCTGCGGAGTGTGCGTTGCCTTCGCTGCTAGGGATGGCGGTGGACTATACGCCGGGCTGGGATGGGCATGATGCGCGGCGCAAGATTGGTCTTTTGACCGAAGCGCATCTGGCGGGCGATCGCATTCTGGTCGGCGGCTATTTGTATGCGCGGGATTTTCCTGAAGTGACGTCGGCGATTCAGGCGCAAGGGGCCGAGACATTTGGGATGAGCTATGAGATCGCCGATGCGCGGGTGGAGAACATGCGGGCTGAGATTTGGAAGCTGACGCGGGTGACCTTTACGGGGGCGGCGGTCTTGCTGCGCGAGAAAGCGGCTTATCGAGCAACAAGTTTTCGCATGGCAAGTTAGTTGGTTGCGCAGACGGGCTGCGTGTGGCGACGGAGTGTAGTGAACGCGTGAGTCATGCAGGGAAGGACGTGAATATGGAAAACAGTGACCAGGCAATGGTGGAGCGGCTGGAAGCGGCGGCAAATGCCCTGGAAAAAGCTCTGATCTGGCTGGAGGAACGGCAAGGAGCATTGGCAGGCGAGGTGGAGAAGATTTCAGCAACGGTGGAGCAAGGCCGCCGGGAGCAGCAGCTTGCCGAGAAGCTGGAGAACGCGGAGCGGGAGTTGGCGGAACTGAAGGCGGCAAGCACGCATCCGGTTCTGACGCAGTTGCGGAAGACGATGCCGGCAGCCACGACCGAAATGCTGGCCAAGCACGGGATTGGCGAAGGTCCTGTGGACGTGCGGACGCTCGACGCGGCTCTATCGGGATTGAGCCTCGAACAGCGCATCGCCGTGAAGGCGCAACTTTTGCGCGTGGGCGCAATCGCCTAGCAGGCATACGGCAGAAAAACACTGGATCCGCGAGCTGAAATTTCGCGATCACAAGCTCGGATTGGAAGCAGCCAGTTGAAGTGGGATGACTGGAAGCGAGTCCGCGAGCAGGCAGTTGCCCCAGGGAGGGGGCGAGAAGACCTATGAACGCAACCTTTGCAGATATTCATGCAGCAGCCGACTACATTGGTCCTGGTGCGGCGGAAATTCCTTTGTATCAGACGGAGATTCTCGATATCTGTCATCGTGCATCTCCTTTTGGGCAGAGGATCAAGCAAGTGCCGGCTACAGGCCATCCGTCGCGTTTTTTTGAAGAGACGGCCATTCCGAGTCCAGGCACTTCCGGATTCGTGAATCCGCGCAGCATTGTGCCCACGACCGTCAGCCCGGCGCGCGTGGAGCGCAGCGTGCCTCTGAAGGCCATTGTGGCGCAGATCAACTACAACCTGTTCGATGTGGAGTTGAGCAGCCAACAGCAGCAGTTTGCCTATCTGCAGGCAAAGGATCTTGCCGACACGGTGAGCGGCGTGATGGTGACTCATGACGTGGCGCTGTGGAACGGCAACGATACAAGCCTGTCCACACCGGCTACCAACCAGTACATGGGCGTGATTGCGCAGATTATCGCGGGCGGCAACACGGCGACGATTGGGACCAGCGCATCGATTGTGGACGGGCTGAAGTCGACCGTGGCCCAGATGGTCTCCAACAACGGATTCTACGTGCGGCCGTCTGCGATTTACGCAAATCCAGTTCTGCTGGATTTGATTGATCGCGAGATGAAAGCCATGTTCAATGTGGTGTTGAACACGGAGAGCATTACCGGTGGCGTGCGGGTGAAGATGTTGTCGACGCAGGCGGGCGATCTGCCGCTGATTCCCGATTGGAGTTTGAGTTACACAGGGACTCCTGGATCGGGATCCGCGGTTCTGCCGGCCTACATCGTGACCGAAGAACTGATCGAGTATCACTGGCTCGGTGATCCTGCGCCGCGCATCTTCCAACTCGGATATTTGAGCTCGCTGGCCTCGCAGTATGTGGCCGTGAAATTTGGAGCTCCGATCGTAAAAGGCGCCAGCTACGCGCACTATCAGGTTCTGGTCAACCGGTAGTGGTGTAGTGCTCAATTCACAGGCAGGTGAAGGGGCTTTGCAGAGTGCGAAGCCCCTTGCGTGCGTGGGGCGCGCAGATGGGACGATAGCTGTTTTCCTGGGTGGAGAACCGGAGAGAAGGGTGGGGTATGGCATATCTGCAGCCGACCGAGTACACAAACTATGGATTGCCGGCTGGTACGTCAGCGGATTGGGTCATCGCGGCTTCGGCGCTCATCAACAGCTACTGCAGGCGGCCTGATCTTGGAGTGGTGCAATACACGGAACGTTTACGCGTGACAGAGGGCGCGCAATCCGTGATGTTGAGTTACCTTCCTCTTGCTTCGCTGGGATCGGCTGCCGGGCCGCTAGTGAGCGTCGAGGGGCGCTATGCGAAAGCGCGCCGCGGAGAAGCATCGGTTAGTCCACTCATGGACGTTGCATGGGCATTTTCTATTCCCGGGCAATGGGCGGTCATCGATGTGAACTCGATTAGCTACGATGCTGCAACGGGCGTCCTGGAGTTGCCCGCGAATCTCTACGGACTGTGCTTCAACGAAGTGAGAGCGACCTATACGGCGGGTTTGGCAACGATTGGCGACGACGTGAAGTCGGCATGCGCGCAAATTGTGCGTAATGCACAAGCGACGCCAGCGTTGAATGCCTGCAAGACGAAGATCGATACGCTGCAGGTGCAGTATTTTTCCAGTTCGCTGGTGGACGAAACTGTGCAGGTTTGGTTACGTCCCTATGTGGCGAACAGGCTGGGGTGAGCGATGAGCGATACAGCACCGCGTAACCCTGTAAGTGCGCCGCAGATGCTGGCGGATGCCCTGCTCCGCACGGTAGCCGGCCACACCGCGCTGCTGCGCGTGACGGGAGCCAATGCGGACACGAATCAGTCTGAACTGGGGCTGATGGCAACAACGTTCTATGAAGTCCCGCTCAGCCCGGTTGCGATGCGCACGCTTCGGCCTGCATGGCAGAGAGATGGGGAACCAAGGTGGGAGTTACTGGTTTCCGCGACAAGTGTTTCCGAACAGGTGAAGACGCTTGATCTGGCATCGGCGCAGGCTCTGTTCGCCATGACGCTGGCGGTAACGGTGGGCGAACAGGATTATCTGATTGAATCGCTCGCGGCGAACGAGGCGTTTGGGCAGGTGTATCTGTATAGGCTCTTGCTGCGAGAGGCGCGTCCGCAAGCGATCTAGAGAGGGAGCTTGTGCGCATGGAACCGAACGACGCCAATGGATAGTGAGAGAGTTGGGCTCGATGCAGAATGCGAAAGATTCGTTCTATATGGCGCTGCGCACGCGTTTGGAAGAGGTGAATCCGCAGCGAACGATTTTGCTGCGGGGCGCAGAGAGACCGGGAATTGTGATGGAGGAAGCGGAAGCTCCGTTGCAACAAATTCCGCACAATGTATTCGTGTTGCGTTGGACTGGGCTGGGAACGGAAGCCAATCTTGCCGCCACAATGGTTGCTGAAGAATGCGAAATTATCTACGCCAGCACGGGCACGCAGGCCTATGGCGGCTTGGATAGAGGGCGATCTCTTTGTGCGATGGATTCCGAACTGCTTGCGCTTCTGACTCCGAATCGAACGCAGAAAATCGACTATCGAACTGCGACGCCGGTTACGATGCAGACGTATGTGTTTTGGGACGAACCAGTGTTTGTGCCGATGGAAAGCCAGCGGGATCGTGTGAGTCGTGTTGCAAGGGTGATGGTGTATAGCTATCAGGAGCAGGGGGAGTGAGTGATGGCGAAATGGTTTTCAGCTCCCGCGCCAGCAGTGCGAAGAGTGCGTGCGTACTTTGCTTCCGTTGATCGGCAGACACAAACGCCGGTGCTCTTCGACCTGGCAGAGCAGTTGAACTTCGACGTGGCTGCGCCCCCTTCTCCTTGGATCGATCTTGGTTGGATTCAGGGATTCGTGCGGAAGGCGCAGTCGAAGTCAGAAGCTATATTGACCGGTATTCCGGCGGCTCCACTGGAGCAGGTGCGCGAGCGACTGCAGGCGCAGGTGAGCTTTGAATTCCTGAGTTGGACCAAGCTCACGATGGCGCTTGCCACTGGAGCCCAGCACATGAATGTGCTTGCATCTGGAACGGGCGGCCAGGTTCTATCCGCAGCAACTGTAGGAAGCGGATCGACATCGACTTTCCTTGTGATGAGCAGTGCAGATGCCGCCAGGTTTTCTGCCGGACAGATTATAGCTGTAGATCTGGATTATGCAGGCGAGACTGGGTATGTTGGCGCGCCTGTTTCTGGAGCCTATCTGCGTCAGACCCTCAGCGACGTGGACTATATTCGCCGCGTGACCTTCAATGTGGGAATGGTGGCAGATGTCAACTCATCTGGACTAACACTGCAGAGTGCGCTGCCGGGAGGTGTTCCCATCGCCGGCGCAAAATTGCAGGCGGTGGTTGGTTTTGTTGACCGAGAGGGCGGAACTTTCTATCAGGAATGGTCGGCGCTGTTCGTGATGGAGGGAAGCCAGGGTGAGAGGATCTTCTTTCACTATCCGCGGTTGCAGGCGATGGTGAGCGCGGAAGAGGGAAGTGAAGTTCTGGATGTAAAGCATCGGGGCGGGTACGCACGAGTATTGTTGAAGGCGCAGTTCATGGCTCTGCCGGTTACCGATCCCCTGGACGGCGAACGCGTGGTCTGCTATCGAAGCTTTGTTCCCGCCGTCAATGCGGTGATTTAGCGCATCGGCTCTGGGTAGTGGTAGGTTTGTCTGCAAACTGAATCTGTTCAGAGATTGATCACCCTATAATCGGCGAGTAACTCTCAGAGTTATACGGCAAGAGGGTCCAATGAAGATTGTGATTCAAGGTGTGGATTATACGCCCGCGTTCGATGCGGTGCGGCCATTGACGATTGAGCGCACACTGAATGAGCCCTCCGTTTGTCACCTGTGGTTGAGTCTTCCAGCGCAGGGTTCTCTGGCGGTGCCAAACCGCTATCAGACGATTGCTGTGAGCGGTGATGACGGCGTGTCCTATTTCACCGGTTTTATTGCCGTCAGCCCTTTGCCGGAATATGCGGGCTACGCTCTGGAGGGACCTCGTTACCGCTATCCGATTCACGCGGTGAGCGAGGACGTGTTACTCGATCAGGCTATGCTGGCGGCTGGCAGCGGGTTTGCTGGGATGACGGCAGGCGCATTAATGGCGGCGCTGGTGAATCGCACGGGCAGCAGCATTTTGTCGACTAGTGGATTGACGCTGACGTCTCCAATCAGCCATTTTGCTCCGCAACCAGGCGCAACGTGGAGCTCTGCGGCTCGTCAAGTGGCCGCAGAGACGCGTGCCGCGTATCGCGCTCTGGGTGGTGCGTTGGCGCTGAATTTGGTGGCCACGTCGGCGCATCGTTTGGATGAGACGGATGGAAGTCTTAGCTTGGAAGATCTTCACTTCTCCGCGAGCACTCATCGTGCACTAGCCAATGACGTAACTGTGTGCGGTGAGCACGAGCCGACGGCATATGTTACGGAATATTTTCAAGGGGATGGAGTTACAGCGCAATTTTATCTCGCGGACAAGCCTTTCTTTGGAAGTGCAGCCAAGCAGACAATGTTGCAAGAGTTCTTCAATGAATCCAGCATTGATTCCAGGGTGTGGGCAACGCTTGGGGGCAATAGCTTTCTGACGCTTGGCGCTGGAGGTTTAGCCATGAACGGCGGTACAGGCGTGGATGGTCAGACGCTGCTTGAATGGCGCGATCCGATTGAGATGGGAGGTTCACTCCTGCTGGAAGCGGCTGGAGTAAGTCTGGCGCTGGGGAGTTCTGGAATTTTGGCAGGATTTTTTAGTGGCCTGGAAAAAATGGCAGGGTGCGTTGCGGGATTTAATGTTTCTTCTCAGCAGGGAACAGGGGAAGTTACACTGCAACCCATTCTTGCGGGAAACATTGTGGGCTTGAGTTATCCCATGGATGCAGCCAACCTGTATACCCTCAGGATTCGCCTTGCTGCGAGCGAGATGTATCGGGTTCAGTCTCTTTATCACTCTTATGGCGATGATGGTGCGATCGATACAGGCGGTTTTTGGCAATTGGCATCTGCCAAGGTTGTGATGGAGGTGCAGCCATTTGTGAACGGCGTAGCTGGGATGCCGGTGGCGCTCTATGATGGCTCGCTGAGCAACCTCCCAGGTACCTGCATGGTTGTGCCGGCCAGCAGCGTGAATCTGATGGGCCGCATGCGTTCTGTGATGCTGAAGAATAATGGTTCTGGGTGGGTAGTTAGTACACCTCCTTCCGGAAGTACTTACACGCGCAGGCTGGGTGGAAATTCCGACGCTGCGGAATGCTCTCTGGATTGCACGGGAGTGTTGACGTTTCTTTCGGGATTCATACCAGTCAACGGTGAACGAATTGCGGTGAGTTATCGGGCCAAGGGACGTGCGGTTGGGCGCGCGGTCAATACTGCGAGTCAAGCGGCATTGGCGGCGGCAGGCAATCCCTCCGTGGCTGTTTGGGTGGGATCTGTTTCCAGCCCGTCCGCGCGGACATCCGCGGATTGCCGGAACGCAGCCACCGCGATTGAACAGGCTGCCGCCAGCGCCAGCGCGCTGTGGAGTGGAACCTACAGAGGAAACCAGTTGAGCTTTCCCGTAGATGTGTGGCCAGGCGATGCGCTCCGGATCGTTGCTCCATCGACCAGCCTCGATGCGCAAGTTGTGGTCCGATCCGTGAAGCTGAGTTATAGAGCGAGTTATCCTGACCTTGTCGAATATTCGATTGCCTTTGCCAATGACTGGGCGAATGATCTAGCCATTAAGACTAGTTCGAGTGCTCCGGATGACGCCTGGCTTCCTGCTCCTATCGCTCCTACGTTCTTGGCGAATTTGCCGGGACTGACCGTTACCTCTGTGGATAGAACGAGCGTTCATGTTGCCGCCGGCGTGACTCCGCCACCTGGTGGTGGCTTTGAGGTGCGCCGACGCGACTCTGCATTTATGGCCGGTCAGGACACGACGCTTGTTCTGCGGTCTTCCGTTCCGGATTTTACTTTTGCGCGCGAGTCGGCAAATGACCGCTTCTATATCCGCATGTACGACGGAGCTACGCCGCCGAACTATTCTGAATTTTCTGCGGCATTGTTCATCAATCTTTCCGTTGGATAGCGGCGCTGCGAGCAACCGAGGATGGAGTGCGGACAATGCGCATGATGAATGAGTTTGAAGCTCAGGTGTTGAGCGACCTCAACGTTCTTAAGAACCAGATGTGCGGCCTCACCGGAGACGGCAATGGAGGGCGTATTGCGGAGTTGGAGCGGCGTCTGGAGCGCCAGGAGCAGAACTGGCAGCGCGCCAAAGGCTTTTTGGCAGCGGCGAGCGTTGTTCTGGCGGTTGTGGAGGTGGCGGTTGAGGCATGGCACAGGCACTAAAAACGAAGCTTTCCGGCAGGGTAGAACTGCACGTTCAGAAGGTGTTCCCCGTATAATTTCCCTATGACGACAAAGCCTTTGGTGGGCGTGGTGATGGGGAGCAAGAGCGACTACGAAGTGCTCTCGCAGGCAGTGGAAATTCTGCGCACCCTCGAAATTTCCTTCGAAGCCAAGATTGTTAGCGCGCACCGGACGCCGGACTGGCTTTTTGAGTACGCCGCGACAGCGCGCGAACGCGGGCTGCGCGTGATTATTGCTGGCGCAGGTGGGGCGGCGCATTTGCCGGGCATGCTGGCGGCCAAAACGTTGGTGCCGGTGCTCGGTGTACCGGTACCGGCAACTTTGCTGAACGGTATGGACTCGCTGCTTTCGATTGTTCAGATGCCCAAGGGGGTTCCGGTAGGGACGTTGGCTATTGGCAAGCCCGGAGCCGCGAACGCCGCGCTGTTTGCCGCGGAGATTCTGGCTGGAACCGACGCTGCTCTCTACGAGCGTTTGGCGGCTTGGCGTGCTGCACGCACCGAGGAAGTTATGGAACAGGAATTGCCCGCATGAGCCATCAGTCCGCACCAATTCAGCCTGGAGGCCTGCTCGCGATTCTTGGCGGAGGCCAGTTGGGACGCATGACGGCGATGGCTGCGCGCTCCATGGGCTATCGTGTCCGTGTGATGGATCCTGAGCCGCGTTGCCCAGCCTCTTTTGTTGTTGATGAGACGATTGTGGGGCGTTGGGATGACGCCGATGCTGCACGCCGTCTGGCGGAAGGCGCGGATGCGGTCACGCTCGAGATTGAGCAGATTGGCGTGGATGCATTGCGCCGTGTTGCGGCAATCGCTCCGCTGCGGCCTGGCGTTGAGCCGATCCGCATGATTCAGGACAAAACTCTGCAGAAAACCTGGCTAGCGGATAACGGATTTCCTGTTGGCCCCTTCGCGGTGGTGCGCAGCGAAGCGGAGCTGCAGGCCGCAGTGACCGCACTGGGCGGAAAAGTTTTTCTGAAGATTGGCCGCGGTGGCTACGATGGGCGTGGTCAGGCGCGCATCGGCATTGACGAGCCCGCCACCGAAGCCACAATTGCTGCGGCCTGGAAGTCGATTGGCGAACAGCCCGCGATTGCCGAGCAGGCTCTGGAGCTTACTTGCGAGATCAGCGTGATGGCCGCTCGCAATCCGTCCGGCGAGGTGCGCTCCTATCCTGCCGCCCGCAATCATCATGAAAACCAAATTCTGGCCTGGAGTGTTCTTCCGGCCGGCGTTGCGCCGGAGCTTGAAGAGCGCGCGGGAAAGCTGGCTGCAGCCATTGTTGACCGTTTGGGCCTGGAAGGTTTGCTCTGCTGCGAGCTTTTCATCACGCAGCAGGGCGATTTGTTTGTTAACGAACTTGCTCCACGGCCGCATAACAGCTACCACCAGAGCGAGCGCGGATGCGTCACGAGCCAGTTTGAGCAACTGGTGCGCACCAGTTGTAATTTGCCGCTGGGCGATACCGCGCTGATTTCACCCTGCGCCATTGTCAACCTGCTGGGCGAGGTGTGGATCGAGGCAAACGGTCATCCCAACTTCGCCGCTGCCATGCAAGTGCCGGGCGTGCGTGTGCATCTTTACGAAAAACTGGCGCCGCGCGCGGGCCGCAAGATGGGGCATCTTTCCGCTACTGGCGCAACCGCGGAGGAAGCGCTGGAGCGCGTGCTGAAGGCCAAGAGTCTTCTCTAGCTTTAATCGAGCAAGCAAAAGGGCAATCTCCCTGAGGAGATTGCCCTTTGTTTTTGCGTTGCCGCGAGTTTACTCGAGGACTTTTTCCCAGGTCTTGGGGCGGCGGTTAGCTTGCAGAATCTTCTTGCGCAAGCGGAGCGACTTGGGTGTGACCTCCACCAGTTCGTCGCTGGCGATGAACTCAATCGCCTGCTCCAGATTCAGCGTCTTGTAGGGCACCAGGCGGACGGCATCGTCAGCCGACGAGGCGCGCATGTTGGTCAGCTTCTTTTCGCGCACCACGTTAACGTCCAGATCGTTGTCGCGCGAGTGCTCGCCCACGATCATGCCTTCATACACATCCACGCCCGCGCCCAGGAACAGAATGCCGCGTTCCTGCAGGCCGTTCAGCGAGTACGTGGTGGTCACGCCCTGGCGGTCGGCAATCAGTGCGCCGGTGGGGCGCTGCGGAATCTCGCCCTGATACGTGATGTAGCCGTCAAACAAGGTGTTCATCACGATGGTGCCACGGGTCTCGGTCAGCATTTCGCTGCGCAGGCCGATCAAACCACGGCTGGGAACGCGGAACTCCATGCGCACGCGGCCCGATCCGTGATTGTGCATCTTGGTCATCTCGCCCTTGCGCGGTCCCAGCTTCTCGATCACCACGCCGGTGTGTTCTTCCGGAACGTCGATGGTCAGGTGCTCCACCGGCTCCAGACGCGCGCCATCCACGGTCTTGGTCACAATTTCAGGCCGGCCAACCATCAGCTCAAAGCCTTCGCGGCGCATCATCTCAATCAGAATGGCGAGCTGCAGTTCGCCGCGGCCCAGCACCTTGAATGTGTCAGGCGATCCCATTTCTTCCACGCGGATCGACACATTCGTCAGCAGTTCCTTCTCCAGGCGCTCGCGCAGATTGCGGCTGGTCACATACTGACCTTCGCGGCCTGCAAACGGCGAGTTGTTCACGCTGAACTGGATGGCGATGGTGGGCTCGTCAATGATGATCAATGGCAGCGGTGCCGGATTCTCAATGCTCGTGATCGTCTCACCAATGGTGATGCCTTCCACGCCGGCTACGGCCACAATGTCGCCTATCGTGGTTTCGGTGGTTTCCGTGCGCTTCAGGCCGGAGAAGGTGAACAGCTTGGTGATCTTGGTCTTTTGCAGCGAGCCGTCGCGCTTGGAGATGAACACTTCGTCGCCGGCATGCAGCGTGCCCTGGAAGACGCGGCAGATGGCGATGCGGCCAAAGTAATCCGAGTAGTCCAGGTTCGTCACCAGGATCTGCATCGCGCCTTCCGGATCGCCCGTGGCCTCGGGAATGGTGTTCACAATCGTCTCAAACAGCGGCTGCAGGTCAGTGCCCATGACGTTCTGATCGAGCGATGCCAAACCGGCCTTGGCTACCGCGTACAGAACCGGGAATTCCAACTGGTGTTCGTCGGCATCCAGATCGATGAAAAGATCGTAAATTTCGTTCAGAACTTCCTGCGGACGGGCATCGGGGCGGTCGATCTTGTTGATCACCACGATGGGCTTGAGCTTGGCTTCCAGAGCCTTCGACAGCACGTAGCGGGTCTGGGGCAGAGGGCCTTCGGCCGCATCCACCAGCAGCATGACGCCGTCCACCATCTTCAGGGCGCGTTCCACTTCGCCGCCAAAGTCGGCGTGGCCGGGGGTGTCCACAATGTTGATCTTGCCGCCACCGTAGTGGATGGCCGTATTCTTGGCCAGAATCGTGATGCCACGCTCGCGCTCCAGCTCATTGGAGTCCATCACGCGGTCAGCCACTTGTTCGTTGGCGCGGAAGGTGCCCGCCTGCCGCAGCAGGGCGTCCACCAGCGTCGTCTTACCGTGGTCAACATGGGCAATGATGGCGATATTGCGTATCGTCTGGCTCACAGATGCAAATCCTCTTCTTCGGGTTGGGTTTGTTGCGCCGTCTCGGGGGCCGATTGGGATGCTCGGGGCACGGCGAAAAACCGCGTAATGCGGCACTTTTTATTCTACCAGCCGGTTTGCCTGTGGCGTCCCACGCCGAAGGTAACCGTTTCCCGCTCCGCTGTCCGTCGGTTACACTCGTCCGCACATGAGAATCCCCACGTTTTGCCCCTTGTTGCGCTCGCTGCTTGCCCTGGTTGCCCTTACCGGGCTGTCTTCCGCCGCCCAAACCGCGCCCCAACTGCGTATTTATTCAGTAGATGTCGAAGGTGGCCAGTCCACGCTGATTGTTGCGCCCAGTGGGGACTCCTTGCTGGTTGATACCGGCTGGCCGGGCAACGATGGCCGGGACGCTGCCCGCATCCAGGAGGCCATGAAAAGCGCCGGCATTACCCGCATTGGCCATCTGCTGACCACGCATTACCATCGCGACCATGTTGGCGGCCTGCCGCAACTTGTGGCCAAGGTGGAGGTTGGCGAGTTTCTGGATCACGGCCCCAACCGGGAAGACTCGGATGTGACCCGCGAGGACTTTGCCGCCTATCTCAAAGCCATTCAGGGCCATCCGCGCCGCACACTGCATCCTGGTGACAGCATTGCTCTTGCAGGGGTTCAGGTGCTGGTTGTCGCGGCCGATGGCAACGCCGTGACCTCCGTTCCCGGCGTCCAACCTGCGCCCAACGGGGCTTGCGCAGCCGAGCAGCCTTGGCCCGATGACCCTACCGAGAATGCCCGCTCCGTCGGTTTTTTGCTCACCTATGGCCGCTTCCGCTTTCTCGATCTGGGCGATCTGACGGGGCAAAAGGAGCTTGCCCTGGTTTGCCCGGCCGCGCCCTTGCCTGCCGTCGATCTTTTCCTGGTCAGCCACCACGGGCTTAACCGGTCGAACTCCACGCCGTTGCTTGCTGCCATTCACCCCCGTGTTGCGGTGATGAACAACGGCACACGCAAGGGAGGCAGTCCCGAAGCGTGGCAGCGTGTGCAGGATGCCAAGGGGCTGGAGTCTCTCTGGCAAATTCATACCGCCGAAGCTTCCGATGCGGCCCACAACAGCCCCGAGCCCATGATTGCCAATCCCAAGGGACTTCCCGATGCTGGAGCGTACTTTAAGGTCCTGGCCAGTCCGGATGGCAGCTTTACCCTCAACAACACCCGCACTGGAGAGGTCAGGCGTTACCCGCGCCGCTCGAGCGGTTTCAGGACTGCAGTCCCCACGAAGTGAGGCTGCCCAGTTGACCCGACCCCAAGGAGGGCGACATTGGAAGCAAGCGGATTGGGTATCTCTATCCTGAAACCGCTCTAAAGATGTGCCAACGTCTGCCGCCATGGCATAGAATCGCAGCGCATTCGCGGCTACTTTTTCCACGTCGCGAACAAAAAAGTAAGGAGAAGAATATGTCACCTTCACGCCGGGAGTTTCTTGCCGGTCTTGCAACTGCGGGCGCCTTGGCCGCCGTACCCCGCACGGCACATGCTTCCATCGCATCCCGACCTCTTTATCCGCCCATGAGCCTTGCTGCCTTTGCTGCGCCGATCAATCGAGGCGATTACCAGGTGCGCGTTGGCTGTTCCGCCATCACCTGGAGTGACAAGGCGGAGAAGGCCATTGAGGAAATTGCCGAGGCCGGTTTTGCCGGTATTCAGCTCCGCGCTCCGGTGATCGAGCAGCTTCCCGATCCGCACAAGTTGCGCGACTTGCTGGCCCAGCACAAGCTCACGTTTGTGGCGTTGTCGAGTGGGCAGGCTTCGATTGATCCATCGGTGCGCAAGCAGCAGTTGGCTACCCACGTGGAGCACGCGCACTATGTGCACGAGGCGGGGGGAATGTATCTCCAACTGGTTGCCGCGGCTGCCAAGCCGACGGGACCGTTTCCGGCTGCCGACGCGAAACTGCAGGGCGAAGTCCTGTCGGAAATCGGCAAGGCTATTGCCGATCATGGCCTCAAGCTCGGCTTCCACAACCACATGAACACGGTTGGACAGCCGCCCGAGGCTATCGACATTATTCTTGAGAACTCCGATCCCAACTACATGCACCTGGAACTCGATGTGGCTCATGCGCTCCAGGGCGGCGGGGATCCGGCTGCCATCATCCGCAAGCACAGCCAGCGTCTGCTCTTCCTGCACTTCAAGGACGTGGCCGGTCCTGCCACGCCCACGGGCTATGAGTTCGTCGAACTCGGCAAGGGACGGGTGGATCTGCCTGCCATCTTTGCGGCTCTGAAGGAAGTCAAGTTCCGTGGTTGGGGCATTGTGGAACTGGATCGCGTGCCCCACGGCTCCGCTCTTTCACCGAAGGAAGCGAACGCACTCAGCCTCCACCTGCTGCGTGAGAAGTTTGGAGTGACCCTATGAGCTGCCCTTTCCGTCTGGCCATCATCAACGACGAGATTTCAGCGGACTTCGAGCATGCCTGTTCGGTTGCGGCCAATGATTTCGGTTTGAGCTGGATTGAGCTGCGCAGCATGTGGGGCAAGAATGTGATTGACCTGAACGCCGAAGAGGTTGATCGCGCCCGCAAGATTCTGGAAAAGTACAAGCTGCGCGTTACGGATATTGCCAGCCCGCTCTTCAAAATCCACTGGCCGGGAGCGCCCACATCCAAGGAAGGGCCCAAGCGCGACCAGTTCCACGCCGATGTCGACTTCAAACATCAGGACGAGGTGCTGGCCCGCTCCATCGAGCTGTGCAAGGCCTTTCAAACAGATCGCATCCGCTGCTTCGACTTCTGGCGGCTTGAAGATCAGAAGCCCTGGCGCGAAGCCATCAACGAGAAGCTGCGTCAGGCAGCACGCACCTGCCGTCCGCATAACATTGTGCTGATTCTCGAAAACGAGATGGCTTGCAATACCGGCTCCGGTCCGGAAGCCATCGCCGTTCTCAACGCGGTGCGCGAACCCAACTTCATGCTCAACTGGGACCCGGGCAACAGTGCGACTTTTCCGGGCGACACACCCTATCCGGACGACTACAAGAAGATGCCTGCGCACCGCATCGGCCACTGCCATGTGAAAGACACGATCCGCAAGGCCGATGGCAAGTTTGAATGGGCGCCGGTGGGCGGTGGCGTGATTGATTGGGTGGGGCAGATCAAGGCCTTTGCCCGCGATGGCTACCATCTTGCGCTCAGTCTGGAAACGCACTGGCATGGTGGCAAGCCTGAGCCCGGCAGCAACATGGGGATTCCGGAAGCTAGTTCCCGCGCCAGCATGAAGGGATTGAAAGAGGCCCTGAGCAAGGCTGGATTCTCCTGCTGAGCAGCGAGACACTCCCCTGATCCAATGGAGGCTGCAAGAAAAAGAGCGCGGACGATTGTCCGCGCTCTTTTCTTGTTGCCAGTGGCTTATTCGTTCTCGTTCGAGATCTCTTCCAGCAGCCTGTTCCAGGTTCTTTGATTTTTCCGGAACGCCTTCTTCAAGTCTTCCAGAATCCGTTCAAAGTCCGCGTTGGTGCGTAGACGATTCCAAGCGGGATTCTTCTGGAACCAGGGATAGTTCTCGTTGCCCAGATAGATTGCGCGCCGCATCCAGTGCAAGGCTTCGCTGGAGTCGCCTTCCACGGCAAAGTAGGTGGCCAGGCGGTAGGCCATTTCGCCATCGGCTTCGGCGCCAGCCAGAATGTTGTCGCTCAGCAGCTCCGAGGCGCGTTTGCGGTCGCCTGCCTGCACGTAGCACAGCGCAAGTGTGGGTACGGCAATGCGCAAACTCGTGTCGTCGCGGGTCACGCCTTCCAGAATCTCAATGGCCCGGGTCAGGTTTCCCTCGCGCATTTGCTGGTAGCCGAAGGAAGTCCGCAGCAGCGGATGCCGTGGCTCCAGAGCGAGTCCCTTCTCGAGTTCATCGCCCGCCAGCCCGATCTGGTTCTGGT
>Ga0207738_100131_pt1 | contig 18384 bp, 10 predicted proteins | sample LuqExpMetagenom9_FD_187767 | JGI IMG/M metagenome (GOLD analysis project Ga0207738, IMG submission 187767) | Tropical forest soil microbial communities from Luquillo Experimental Forest, Puerto Rico - Sample 9 (SPAdes) | ecosystem: Environmental > Terrestrial > Soil > Tropical forest ... | reverse complement strand
CGTAGCCATGAGCCGCGATGCCCGGCTGGTCTTCCGCACGCCGCAACAGGCTGAAACGGGCATGGTGGAAGTGCGTTCCGCCCAAGGCATCTCCAATCAGGTGCCGCTGCGCGTCGCCAAGCAACTCGCCGACGGCCTGCATCCGGTCACCAATCCCGCGGTCAGCCGCTCCGGCATGATCTATGCCACCATCAGCGGACAACGCGGCAAGCAGACACCGACCTCAGTGGTGCGCATCAGCCCCGGCGGCCATGGCATACCGTTTGTCAGCGGCATTCTGAATGCTACCGGCCTGGCCATCGCTCCCGACGACACCCTCTACGTCACCTCCCGTGCTGAAGGCAGCGTCTACCGCGTGGACGCGGGCGGCGACTTCGACCTCTTTGTGGAAGGCATGGGCGTTGCCACCGGAGCTGCCTTTGATGCTGAAGGCAACCTCTACGTGGGCGACCGTAGCGGCACCATCTTCAAGATTGCACCCGACAAGCAGATCTTTGTCCACGCCACGCTGGAGCCTTCCGTAGCCGCCTATCACCTGGCCGTTGATCGCGATGGCGCATTGTTTGTCACCGCGCCGGCTCTGGGCTCAAGCGAAGCCATCTGGAAGGTGGAACCGAACGGCGATGTGCGCGCCTGGTACCGTGGGCTTGGCCGTCCGCAAGGACTGGCCCTGGCCGCCGATGGCAGCATCTACGTGACGGCAAGCCTGCATGGCCAGCGGGGTTTAGTGCGCATCAGCGAAGACCGCGGCGCATCCCTGGCCGTTGCCGGCGCCAATCTGATAGGCGTGGCCTTTTCGCCCCTTGGCACCACCATCCTCGCCACCCATGAAGCCGTCTTTGAGGTGGATCTGGGCGTGGAAGGGCTCGTGCTCGGCTAAACGTGGTTTGAACATGCCAACGCGCTTTTGCAATGCGTTGCTGCGCACAGCCACGATTTTGCCCGCGCAAAGCCCCCGGGCTCTTTGGCTTTCCCGCTGAAACTGCTAGCCTGTTCTGTACCAGAAACTACGCGGTGTCCTCCCCAAACTACACCGCGCATGGAAGGCGCGTATCCAAGCTATGAAAGCTGAAATCATCGCCATTGGTTCCGAGATGCTGACCCCCTACCGTCAGGACACCAACTCTCTTTACCTGACGGAGAAGCTGAACGCGCTTGGTGTAACCATTGCCTTCAAGACCATCGTCGGCGACCGCCGCAAAGACTTGGTAAGCGCCATCCGCACCGCGCTCAGCCGCGTGGATGTGCTGGCCATCATGGGCGGACTGGGCCCCACCGAAGACGATCTGACCCGCGAGTGCGTTGCCGAAGCGTTGAAGCTCACCCTGCGCCGCGATGGCTCCCTGGTGGCCGCTCTGCATGCGCGTGCCGCAACCTGGCGGATTCCCATGCCCAGCAATAACCTAAAGCAGGCCGACGTGCTGGAAGGCGCGGTGGTGTTGCCCAACCCCAACGGCAGCGCCGTGGGCCAATGGCTCGATACCGTCTTTGAGGGATATCGCAAGCTGATCGCGCTCATCCCCGGCCCTCCGCACGAGTGCAAGCCTTTGTTTGATGCCGAGGTGATGCCCCGCCTGAAAACGGTACTGCCGCCACGCGCGCTCATGCGCCGCACCCTCAAGGCGGCCATGATCCCCGAATCCCAGGCCGACAAACTCCTGGCCCCCATCTATCTGCAGTACACCGATGTCGAAACTACGATTCTGGCTCATGCCGGCGATATTCAACTCACCGTGGAGTGCACCAAGGCCGATCCGGAAGAAGCTCTCCAACGCGTGAACGAATTGGCCGGCAAAATGGAGGAGGCCCTCGAAGAGTGGCTCTATTCCTCCGACGGCGAATCGCTCGAACAGACCGTGCTGGATTATCTGGGATTGCGGCAGGCTACGCTGGCCGTAGCGGAAAGCTGCACCGGCGGCCTGATCGCCGAGCGCATCAGCCGCGTCAGCGGCGCATCGCGTTCCTTCCTGGGTGGCGCGGTGGTGTATGCCGACGCGTTGAAGACCGCCTTTGCCGATGTGCCCGCCGAGCTGATCGCCGAACATGGAGCGGTTTCTGCACCGGTGGCCGAGGCCCTTGCCAAAGGCATCCGCAAGCGCACTGGAGCTACGCTGGGCCTGGGCGTCACGGGCATTGCAGGGCCCACCGGAGGCACGGAGACCAAGCCGGTGGGGCTGGTCTACATCTCCCTCAGCGATCCACAGAAGACCGAGGTGGTGGAACGCACCTTCCGAGGGGATCGCCAGAGAATCCGCGAATGGGCCTCGCAGATGGCGCTCGACATGGTCCGCCGGCGGCTCACTTAAAGCGGTTTCAGGATAGGTATACCCAATCCGACTGCTTCCGATGCTGCCCCTCCTTGGGGTTGGGGCGACTGAGAAGCTTCACTTCGTGGGTACAGCAATCCTGAAACCGCTATAGAGCAAAAAGCGGAGCGGCAAGCAGCGCCCCTGTTTGTCCTGACCGCCATTCCACAATGCGCATTCCAAACAAAAACGCCCGGCTCAGGCCGGGTGTTTTCATGTCTTCATCCAACTACTTTTCTGCGTAGGGATCGTTGACCGGATCACCACTGCGCAGCCATGCCGTATAGATCATGTCGCGCAGCATGGACGCTCCCGCAGCCAGGCGGTCCGCGGTAAAGGCGCGCGATTCAGGCGAACCTGCTCCGGTGAAACCGCCTGCCTTCTCCAACTGGTACACCTTCTCCACGTAGGTCTGGGTGTGACGCAGATAGGCCACATAGCCATCGAAGATATCGCCCTCTACAGCCTTGGCCGCGGTCATCTTCGGCTGCACCTCGGTGGGCTTGATGTTGGCGCCTACGAACGGGCCTTCAAACTGCCAGTGAATGGTATGAGCGGTGGTATAGCCGTTGGGATTCGGTCCCTGCCAACCGTTGTACTGGATTGTTGTGTGCAGTGGCTGAGCCGCGTCGGCCACATAATGCCCCAGCCAGCCGGAGTAGAACACGATCACCTGCTCCACTGCATGCGTATCCATCTGGTGGCTTTTCTGGCGGCGATATTCACGCATGGCGGCCTTCAGGCGCATCCACACTTCCGTGGCGGCCCAGGGCTGCAAGCCTACCTTTTCAGGTCGCTGATTGGCAGCATAGACCTTGCCTTCAAAGTCCAAACGCTTGCGCGCCAGGGGGCCCAGTGCGTCTGCCGGCTCCAAATCGATAAAGTGTTCAGGAGCCTGCGCAGCCACCAGCTCCGGCTCGGCAGGAGAGCGCCAGCGGTCCGGTTCTGGCCCCAGATACTCAATCAGGGCAACCGCCGCATCGGTCTTCAGAAAGGCTGGCACATCGGCCGGCAACGAACTGGCCGCCAGGCGATTCACCATCTTGTGCCCCTCGTTGCCCCACGCATGAGCAGAAGGCGGGACCAGAGCAAGGCAGGCAAACGCGGCAGGGAGAACCGCAAGGTGCAGAAGGGTAGAAAAACGGGTGGATGGCAACATGCAGACAGTATACGGTGAACTACCTGCCCTCTGGCTCATGCTCCGGCGGTGTCCCAAATTGCATCTGCGCCGCTTCCAGCCCTGCTTTTGAAGAGAAATTTGGAGCGACGAAGGCTTATACTACCTGCAGGTTACTACGACAGTCTGACTTAGCCACCCGATGGGGTGTAGCCTTTCCTGGGGGACTGGAACAACCATGAAAGATCGGCTGCCTGACCCCGTGATGGGTAACAACCCGACTTGTTGTTCTACTATGTCAGACTCCGCACAACTCCTTACGGATGCAGCGCCGCTTCCGCTGCAGTTGCTGGACGCTCTCGCCGATGGTGTATGCGCGCTGGATGCTCAGGGCAAGCTCATCTACGCCAATCCGGAGGCGCTCCGGCTCCTGGGACTCAATGCTCAGCAGGCTGCGGGCAAATCCTTGCATCAGTTGCTCCACGGCTCAGCGCCCGCCGATCTTCCCTGCGCGGACGATTGCTCCCTGCGGCAGCTTGCCATCAGCCAGAAATCCGCCAGCGGCGAAACCACCTTCTTCCGGCACGACCACAGTTGCTTCCCTGCCGAATTCACTCTCCGGCCTGTGGAGCAGCGCATCGGCTGCTCGGTCTTCAGCTTCCGCGACATCGGCCAGCGCACCGCCGTCAATCGCCTCAAAGACGAGTTTGTTTCCACCGTCAGCCATGAACTGCGCACCCCGCTGACCTCGATCCGCGGCGCGCTCGGTCTGCTCTCCAGTGGCATGCTGGGGCCACTCAGCGACAAAGCTGCCAACCTGCTCCGCATTGCGCTCAGCAACTCGGAACGTCTGGTTCGACTGATCAACGACATTCTGGATCTGGAGCGCATCCAGAGCGGACGCCAGCCGCTCGCCTTTCGCACCGTGCAACTGGCCGACCTCGTCCATCAAGCCATTGACGGCATGATTCCCATGGCCGACGCGGCCCACGTTAAACTACTGCACGACGCCACCGAAGTCGAGTTGGTCGCCGACCCGGATCGCCTCCTCCAGGTGCTCACCAATCTGCTCTCCAATGCCATCAAGTTCTCTCCGCCGGAGTCCTCGATCTCCGTCATGCTGCGCCCAGGCGTCACCGGCGTAACCCTCTCGGTGATCGATAACGGACGCGGCATCCCCGCCGACAAACTGGAAGCCATCTTCGGACGTTTCCAGCAAGTGCATCAGTCCGACTCTCGCAAGAAGGGCGGCAGCGGACTCGGCCTAGCTATCTGCCGCACCATCGTCGAACAGCATGCAGGACGCATCTGGGCCGAACGCAATCTGGTTCAAGGATCCACATTCCGCGTCTACCTGCCGTATCGCCCGCCAACTCTTGACGCCGAGCTGGATCTTTCCGCCGTCGAACCCGGCCAGGGAACTGTTCTGCTGGCCGGCGCCAGCGACGAGTCCCGGCCACGCATCATCACCATGCTCACCCGCCACGGCTACAAGGTCATCGAGGCGTCCACTGTCTCTCAAACGCTGGATGCCGCACGCCGTATCCCCCAAGCCATCTTGCTGGATACTTCGCTGGATGGCATGAACGGCTGGCAGATTCTGCCCCTGCTCCGCGAGCTCGATCCCGACGCGCGTACACCCGTGGTGTTGCTCAGTGTGGACAAGCCCCTGGAGGATGCCGGCTCCGGGCTTGAACCCGATGGCTGGATTTCCAAGCCGGTTGCCGAGGACGCTGTACTCAACGAGCTGGCCCGCGTGCTCTGCGGCCCCAGCGAGCAGGTACGCATCCTGGTCGTAGAAGACGATCAAGATCTGGCTGGGATTATCCGCGAAGTCTTTGCCCGCGACCGCATCCAGGTGGAGTTGGCCCACTCCTACGAAGAAACGCTGGAAGTCTTCCCCCGCTTTGAGCCTCATCTTCTGGTGCTCGACATCGGCCTACCAGACGGCGACGGTTTCAATGTGGTGGATTGGCTGCGCCGCCATGAGGACCTGGAACGGCTGCCCCTGGTGGTCTACTCTGGACGCACGCTCTCTGCCAGTCAACGCCGCCAGCTCACGCTGGGTCCAACTCACTTCCTCACCAAGACACGCGTTCAGCCTCAACAATTGGAGGCTCTGGTTCTGACCCTGCTCCGCACCTCCCGGCAAAACTAGAGTCATGTCCGGGAGAAATGCACCTACTTGCGGGACAGCCCCAAGCGGCAGTCTCCTTGTTCCTGCGCTCTTTACCGCCACAGACACAAAAAAAGCTCCCCCGCAGGGGAGCTTTTTCGCTACAGAAAACTAAAAGTTGAAAGCCAGGCCGCTGCGCACAACACGCTGTTGCTGGGCAAACAGCAGCAATGACCCGTCGTTGAGCAGGAAAGGTTGATAACCCTGCGCCAGCAGGTTCTGCACATCCAGCAACACCTCAAAGCTGTTCATGCCCCCACGGCTCAGGCGAATGGGCTGACGCATCTTCAGATTGAAGTAAGGTGCGCTGGCATCCACGGCATAAGGAGCAACAGCCGTCACTGTATCTTCGGGCTGCCAGCGATAGCTTGCCCGCCACCGCGTGCCGGTTCCCTCCAAGGTGCCACTCAAAGAGATCGAATAGGTCTGCGCTCTGTGGAGCCGGGCCTCGGCCATCACCGCCGCCAGTCCGGCGGGAGATTCCTGCGTGGGGATCACCAGCGCATTGCCATTGGCATAGCTCAGCCGGATCCGATTGCCCGCCGGCAGCAAGCGTTCCACACTCGCCGTCACACCCGCAGCGGAGTACGACGGGCCGGCAACGCGCAGCAAGTTGGCTGCTGTATCCAGCAGGACCTGATCGCTCACGGCGCTCATACCGCCCGGCATAAACCGTGTGGCGGCTTCCAGCGCGGGATTCTCCACGCGATCGCTGAACACCGCGACGCTCATGCCAGAGGCCTCAGTCCGCCGCTCCCAGCCAAGTTCCTGATGCAGCCCGCGCGACATGCTTAGCTCGCCATTCTTCAGCACAGCCGTCGGCATCAGCGCGCCAATCTCGCTGGGATCGCGCCCCGGACGGCCAGGAAGAAATGTTGTCATCTGGTAGCTGAGGTGCTGTTTGCCGCTTCCCACACTTACCTTGGCAAAGGGCATAGTACGCACGCTGGTGCCGGAGCCCCGCAGCCGGGCCACGGCCGCTGTCGAACCTGCCTCAACCTCAATGGCGTCGCCGAAGCGTGCAGTTTCCCAAGTCTTCAGTACCCACTCCTGCAGGCTCTGGCCATTCCCTCCGCTCACCTCGGGCTGGACGCTGACTGCCGCCAACGACTGCACGGAGCCGGAGTAGCCCAGATCCTGTCGGAAGCCAAGCATCGATGCCATGGCTCCATCCGAATTCGGAGCAAAATCGACCCTAGCCAACAGCTCCTTGCTATCGGAGGGCGTATCTTCCACGGTGACGGAAAAACGCTCGCCCTGTTCGCCAAAGGTGCCTTCCTGGCCGGTAGCCATCAGGCGAGCTTTCAACTTGGGCGCAGAGCCCCTGCCATCGTCCACCACCACCAGCGGGCCATCTTCAAGCCAGCGCAGCAGGGGCCGGTTCTCCGCCGAACGGAGCGTCCACATCCAGTCGTCCTTCTGATTGTCGCGCCCGCGCGGATGGGCCGGAAGCCACTGGATAGCCTCGTAGAGCGTGCTCATGGTCAGGTTGACCACCGTAGCAGTGCGTATCCGCACGTTTTCACGTAGCGTGGGCAGATAGCTGGAACATACGGCTTTCAAGGAGTAGTGGCCAGGAATCAGGGTGCTCATCAGGAAGCGCCCATGGGCGTCGGTCGTGGCCGCGGCGGCAACCGTCAGGTCTGCGCGCAGCAACTCCACTTGTGCGCCAACTTGCGGCACACCGGCGCGATCGCGCACAACCCCGCTCAACGTCGCGGGGGCGGCCAGCAAAGCCTCTGCTCCGAGTAGAGCCAAAAGCACTGCAAATCCGGCGAAATGGGTTCTGCGCATCATCACTCGTAGTTGTGATCCGGCGTCTACCCTGGCAAATCTCCTGCAAATGATCCCGCGCGGTTTTCCGGCTCTCAGCAGGCCAGATGGGATACCGCGCGGGAGGGTGTTTCTATTCCACGACAAAAGACGCCGATCGCGCAATCTCTTGTTTTGAAATTGCGTCATTTATTTTGATGGTCACCGCGTATTTACCGGGCTGGAGGCCAGCCATGGGCAGAGTCCGGGCCACCGTCAACTGATCGCTATGCGCGCCCAAGTCCTTTGACTCCATGTGGTTTTCCAACATCACAGCACCTGAAGCGGAATCCGTAATCTGATAGGTCACAGTTGCCTGGTTGCTCTTGGTGGCTTCGTCAATCCCCAGATTGTAAACCTGCATCCAAAAGTTCAAGCTCTGGTTGCGACGGAACTTGGCCGGCGTTCCAGGCGTTGCGCTCACCCTGGGGCGGATGTACATGTTGCCCAGGATGAAGTTGCCATTGCCGATTTCGCGGGAACTGACCGTGTTCATCTGGTCGGCCAGAATCAGCGATGAGGTGCCCAGCTTTTCATCGTGATATGTGGGAACCTCGATACCGCGGCCGTACACGCCAATGTGATCCGGGTTGTGCACGTCCTTGATGGCGATGTCCAATCGGTAGAGACCAGGCTGCAACGGCAGCGCCTTCCAGTACACCGACTGGCGGTCCAGCGACTTCTCCAGCAACTCGGCCGGCTGCGTCACTTCCACCGTATCCTCGAAGGTTTGCACGCGCTTGTGCGCCAGCGTGGTCACCTTGCCGAGAATATTCACCACGCCCTTCGACACGCCATCCTTGGTCTGGAAGGTGATGTCGCGGTTGCGAATCTGAATGGTGATCGGCACCGTATCCATGCTCTCGGTCACCTTGATGTAGTCCGTGCGCACATCAAACGGGAAGATGGGGCCCGTCAGCACCTTGTGCTCGGAGACAAATGCCTCCAGGTCCTTGAACTTGACCGGCGGAGGAGCGAAGATCTTGGCGCCCAGCTCGATGCGGTCGAAGACCTTGCCGGCCTGCTGCTCAGCCATGGGGCCGCCGCCAAGGTTCTCCAGGCCGTTCCCCTTGAAGCGCTCGCTCTTGTCCTTGTGGTTCATTTCTTCCCACTGGGTCAAGCCGGCTCCGGGAACGTGCAGCAGAGCGTCCTTCTCGCTGCGGTCCAGGGTAAAGTGGTAGTCGCCGCACTGGCAGCTATCCACAAATTCCAGATCGATGTTGTCGCCCACGCCTTCCAGATAGCGGTAGTGCCAGATTTCGAACGGGAAGGTTGCCGTGGAACCGCCACCCTCTTCCGGTGTGCGCTGATAGTTGCCGCCTGAAGGGTGCGAATCAATATTGTCCGGCTTGCCCCACGCAATATAGATGCGGCCACGATCTGTCTTCCAGCCGGGCTTGCCGGCAGCAAAGTGCTCGTTGGCGTAGGCAATGCGGCGATAATGCTCTTCGCGGAACTCATTCTCCGGCGAATCCGGATTCGGATTGCGGCGCAGCCAGAAGTTCTCAATAAAAGCGTCCCGTTCCTCGTCGTTCGACAAGCTCATGAACGACTTTCGCTCTTCGTCGCTGATGATGTAGGTCACTTCCTGGTTGAGCCAGGTCTTGTAGGAACCCTTCAACTCCTGACGGAGCGCCTTTTGGGCCGCGTAGCGGTCCTTGTCAGAGCGCTGACGTTTGCGCGGATCGTAGTTCGGATCGTCGGGGTTGCCGTTTTGCTGTTGCGCCTGGGGCTGGGCCGGCGGCGCCGCCAGCACTTTACGGGTCATGGCCGGGCTAGCCACCAGGCCGGCAACCATCATTGCGAAGAGAATCTTGCGTCCGTTCGGCTTCATTGCGGTATGAAAACTCCTGCGAACCACTATTTTACGGGTCCGCGAACCGGCTGGGCAACCTCCCAGCACTCCCTCGGCTTCCCTCTTGGACGTAAAGCTGCGTCCAAGGTGATCGTCCCGAACTTAAGTCTCATGGCTGCAACGCGCGGCTCCCCAGCCGTACGGTTGAAGCTGCCCTCTCTCCCCGCCGGCTCCCTTCCCGTAAAACTCTGTATTCAATGGGAACCACCGGCGGATGAATTGCGTACACTGTTGGGAAGACAGATTCGGAGTTCGCTCGACGCATGAAGATCAAGAAAATCCTGCTCATCTCCCTGGCTGGCGTAGCAGCCATCACCCTGGTGGCCGTAATGGTCGTCAAGCAGCAATCTGGATATACCAAGGTTCTGACAGGGAAAGTGGTTCGTCAGGATCTGGCCACAATCGTCAGCGGCACTGGCCAAATTAAGCCCAAGACCTACGTGAATCTGGGCGCCACGGCCATGGGCCGCGTGACGCACCTCTATGTACGTGAAGGCGACCAGGTGAAAAAAGGCCAGGTGGTGGCCACGGTAGAAAATGTGCAGCAAGAGGCCAACGTCTCTGGACAGAAGGCCGCCATCGCCGCCGCCAACACCGACATCTCCGCCTACCAGGCTGCCGAACACACACAGGACGCCAACCTGGCGCACGCCAAGGCCGATCTCGAACAGAAGCGTCTCGACTACGAGCGCGCCCAGGGCCTGTATCATGCCGGCGTCATGGCCAAACAGGATTTCGATGCCAAGAAGGCCGCCTACGATACATCCGTGGCCAGCGTAAGTCAGGCACAGGCTCAGTTCAACCAGGCCAAGGCCCAGACCGACTCCGCCCGTGGCCACCTCCGCACCCAGGAAGCCACCCTGCGCGCCAATCAGGATCTGCTCAACAAGACCATCGCCACCGCACCGTTTGACGGCGTCGTAACCAACGAGCCCATCCGCGAAGGCGAAACTGTTGTGGAAGGCATCCAGAACACCGTGGGCTCCACCTTCATGACGCTGGCGGATATGAGCGTGGTCACCGCCGAGGTCAAGGTTGATGAAACCGACATCATCAACGTGCGTCTGGGCCAAACCGTAGACGTCACCGTCGATGCCCTGCCCGGCAAGGTCTTCAAGGGCCATGTGACCCTGGTGGGCGATCAGGCGCTGCTGCGTTCCAGCGGCATCGCCACCTCGCAATCCACCACCGGCACGGAAGAAGCCAAGGACTTCAAGGTCGTAGTGACGCTCGATCAGGGCTCGGATGAACTCCGCCCCGGCCTCTCCTGCACCGCCAAGATCACCACCGCGCACAAGCCGAATATCCTGACTCTGCCCATCCAGGCGCTGACCCTGTTTGATCCGAACGCCGCTCCCAGCAAGGACAAGAACGCTGCACCGGCCAAGGCCAAGTCGAATCCCGTACAGGGCGTATTCGTTGCGCAACAGGATTCTCACGGGCGCCTGCGTGCCAAGTTCATCCCCGTCACCACTGGCATCACCGGCGCCACGGAGATCGAACTGCTGGGCGGACTCAACGAAGGTCAAGAAATTGTTACTGGTCCCTACAAGATTCTGCGCGAGTTGAAAAACGACTCGCTGCTCAAACGCGACACGGTCAAGGTCAACCTCTCGTCCGGCGCAAGCTCCTAGCCCACGGGCCCAGCCCAGATCATTACGAGGAAAAGCATGGCAACAAACTCGACAGCTCCGGAAAGCACCCCGACGGCAGTGCCCCCCACAAGCGATGAAGTCATCGTGGTGGACAATCTGTGGCGCACCTACGACATGGGCAGCGAGCAGCAAGTGCACGCCCTGCGTGGCGTTTCACTGCGCATCCGCCACAATGAATATGTGGCGATCATGGGCCCTTCCGGCTCCGGCAAATCGACCCTGATGAACCTGATCGGCTGCCTCGATACGCCCTCGCAGGGCCAGTACTGGCTCAACGGCCAACTGGTCAGCGAGCTCAACGACGATCAGTTGGCCCGCATCCGCAACAAGGAAATTGGATTCGTCTTCCAGACCTTCAACCTGCTGGCCCGCGCCAGTTCGCTCCATAATGTGGAGTTGCCGCTGATCTACAACGGCACCCCCGCGGCTGACCGTCTGGAGCGCGCCAAGCAATCGCTCACCAACGTGGGACTCGAATCGCGCATGCACCACAAGCCCAACGAGCTCTCCGGTGGTCAGCGCCAGCGCGTCGCCATTGCCCGCGCACTGGTCAACAGCCCTTCCATCATTCTGGCCGACGAGCCCACCGGCAACCTGGACTCGAAGACCGGCATCGAGATCATGGCGCTCTTTGACGAACTGCACGCCAAGGGCAACACCATCGTGCTCGTCACCCACGAACCCGACATCGCCGAATACGCCCATCGCGTGGTCCACATCCGCGACGGTCAAATCTTCTCCGACGAGCCCTCCAAACGCGTCCGCCAGTCGTAGACGCAATCATCCATCCAGCAACAAAAAAGCCCTCCGATCCTCCGGAGGGCTTTCTGTTGCTCTGCATCCACTATGCGCTGCGTGCTACACACCCAGTTCGGTACGGATCGCGTCGGCAATGGCATCGGCATGGCGCCGCATAGCCGCATCGCTCTCCGCTTCAATCATCACTCGCGCCAGCGCTTCCGTGCCCGAGTAGCGGATCACCACCCGGCCTGTATCTTCCAGTTCCTTCTCCGCTGCTTGAATCGCGGCCACCACAGCGGGAAATCCCTCCAGCGGTTTCTTCTCCCGCACCCGCACATTCACAATCACCTGCGGAAACACCTTCAGATCGGCGGTCAGCTCCTCCACGGTCTTGCCGGAGCGCGCCACCAGATCCAGAACCACCAGCGCCGTCAGCAAACCATCGCCGGTTGTAGCCAGATGCGGTAGAAGAATGTGTCCCGACTGCTCGCCCCCCAGCGCCGCATCATGCTGCTGCATCTGCTCGAGCACATAGCGATCACCCACCGGCGCGCGCAGCATGCGGATGCCGCTCCGCTTCAGAGCCGCCTCCAGTCCCATGTTCGACATTGTGGTAGCCACCACCAGATCGCCCGTCAGCATACCCCGCGCCTTCAGGTCGCGACCCGCCATCAGCAGGATCGCATCACCGTTGATCACATTGTTCTGTGCTCCCGCCAGCATGCAACGGTCGGCGTCGCCGTCAAAGGTGAGGCCAAGTTGCGCGCCATGCGCCACAACCTCTTCCGCCACATGCTTGGGATGCAGAGCGCCGCACCCGGCGTTGATGTTGCGTCCATCCGGCTCGGTATGCAGCAGCGTCGTGGCATTGGCTCCCAAACGCCGGAACAACTCGGGCGCAATCGCGGCAGCCGCGCCATTCGCGCAATCCGCCACAATGCGCAAGCCTGCCAGCTTGAGCCCCGGCACGGAATCGACAAGAAACTGAATGTAGTCGTTCGCGTACGCGGCCTTATCCTCTACCGCAGGCAATGTGGCGGGATCGGGCGCGGTCAGTTGCGCGGCATGATGCAGAATCTCGTCCTCCATCGCCAGTTCCACCACATCGGGCAACTTGAAACCATCCGCGCCAAACAGCTTGATGCCGTTATCCTGCCAGGGATTGTGCGAAGCGGAGATCACCACACCCGCCTGGAAGCCATGTTTGCGCACCAGGAACGCCACCGCCGGCGTGGGCACCACACCCGCACTCTCCACCTCGGCACCGCCCGAGCGCACACCCGCGGCAAAGGTAGCCGCAATCCATGGACCGGACTCGCGCGTATCGCGGCCCAGCAACACACGTGGCGAGGCGCAACTGCGATGCAGCGAATGCGCCAAGGCAACGCCCGCCGCATAAATCGTGATGGCATCCAAGGGAGACTGGCCAGCAACGGCTCGAATGCCGTCCGTACCGAAAAGTTTGCGCGTAGCAGAAGCGCTCATTGTTTTATCCTCTGGCTTTTTTAGCGTTTTTAGTTTTGGCCGCATCGGCAGGGCCGGTGGACTCCACACGGCTGGTGAAAACTCCGTCGGCAACCCGCGTCACCACTTGATCGCCGGGAGCAAGCATGGCAGCGGAGCGCACCACTTCGCCCTCTGCATTGAGTACCAGGGCGTAACCACGGTCCAACACCGCCAGCGGCGAAAGCGAATGCAAGCGCGCATCCAGCGCCGCCCAACGAGCCTGTGCCGTATCCACCTGGCGTTCCAGCTTGTGTGCCAGCCGCGCGCTCAAGTCGGCCAACTGGACACGCGCTGCCGCAATACGCTGACGCGGATCGGTGCGCAAAATCTCCGTGGCAAGCGCAGCAACCCGGGTTTGCCGACGCCGCAATTGCGCAGCCATTGCAGATTCCTGGCGAAATCCAAGTTCGTCCACACGCTGCACCAAACGATGCAGCAGCGAGGTGACACGGGCCTGGGTTCGACTCACATCCACACGCGCCAGCCGCTGCTGCGCCTGCAACAGTTGGAACCGAGCAGCACGCTCCAGCCGGTGCGCTTGCGTGGCCAACCGTTCAGCCACGGCATGCTGGGCCTCGGTAATCAGTTCAGCCGCCGCCGAAGGCGTGGGGGCACGCAGGTCGGCGACAAAATCGGCAATGGTAAAGTCCGTCTCATGGCCTACCGCGCTCACAACAGGAAGCCCGCTCGCCGCGATCGCACGCGCCACGCGCTCGCTGTTGAAGGCCGCCAGATCTTCCAGCGATCCACCACCACGGGCGACCACAATCAGATCGGCAAAGCCCGGCTGTGCAGCAGCGGCTTCATTCAGCGCGCTCAGCGCAGCAGCAATCTCCGCCGGAGCCTGATCGCCCTGCACACTGACGGGATACAGCAGCACGCTCAACCCGGCATGACGGCGGCCAGCCACATTGAGAAAATCGCGAATCACCGCGCCCGTGGAAGAAGTGACAATCGCCACGGTGCGCGGATAGGCCGGCAGCGGACGCTTGCGTCCCTGCTCGAAGAGGCCTTCAGCTTTGAGCTTGGCCTTGAGCTGCTCAAAGGCCAATTGCAGCGATCCCGCTCCCACCGGCTCCATGGTCTCGGCCACCAGTTGCATCTGCCCGCGTTGCTCGTAAACACTTACACGGCCCCGCACCAGCACATGCAACCCGTCTTCCGGCCGGAAGCGCAATAGCATGGCCTGGCGGCGAAAGAGCACGATGGGCAGTTGCGCCTGTGCGTCCTTCAGCGTGAAGTAGACGTGTCCGGAAGGCGCAGGACGGTAGTTGGAGATTTCGCCTTCCACCCACACGTCGGCGTACTCGTTCTCAATGAGGGAGCGCACCCGGGAGACAAGATCGCCGACCGGCCAGATGCGGCGGGTGGAGCGGGGTTCGTCGAAACTGAGGTCGAGTTGAGGCTCGAAGGGATCGAACAAGGCCATAGTCTACGTGTATGAGTGTAACGGGTGGGGGCAATTTGAGCAGGTATCGGGAACAGCCGTTCAGCTCAAACAGGCGGCATTCTTCCGCGTTTTCAGCCAAATGTAATTGATTCCAGATAATTTAACGCACCCTAGGCGCATTATCCTGCAGATCACTCCACGACGATTGTAGGCCGCGCATCGGAGGCGCCTGCCGGCGGCTCGCTGCTGACAAACACCTGATTGCGCCCCGCATGCTTGGCCCGGTAAAGAGCCTGATCGGCTTCTTCCATAAGGCTGCTGAAGTCCATGTTCCGGCCACGCAACTGCGTAAGCCCAATCGAAATGGTGACCGGAATACGCTCGGCCCCGTCTTGCGCGATCTCGGCATCCATAACCGCCGTGCAGAGCCTTTGCGCAATCCTAACGCTGGGCTCGCCTTCCATCCCCACCATCATCACGGCGAACTCCTCACCACCAATGCGGCCCAGGATGTCATCCTTGCGCACCACATCCCGCAGCACACCCGCGATCTTCTGCAAAGCGGTGTCGCCTGCACGATGCCCCAACGTGTCATTGATTCTCTTGAAGTAATCCACGTCGATCAGCAGCAGAGTCAACGGCCGATGGAAAGAGATCGCCAATGTCAGTTCCCGCTGGGCCAGCGCCAGAAAATGGCGCCGGTTGCTCAAGCCGGTCAAATAGTCTGTATGCGCTTGAACCTCAATCTGCCTTTTCTGCTCCTGCTCTATCTCGAATCGCTGCTGCACCCGCTGCAGGTCAAGAGCCGACTGATACCCCTCGCGCAATTTCTGACGTATGCGGGCGTGAAGCATCAGAGCGAACATGCCACCAATCAGCAAACCGTCGACCACCAGAATCTGCAACATCCCAAGATCGGTTCGCGCAATCGGCAAACTGCCGTGATTGACATACCAAAAAGCAAGATTGTTCAGCCAGATAAAGATAAAGAAGATCTGCACCAAGCGGCGTTTGGGCGCGGCCTCTGTACGCAACAAGAAAACGATCACCACCAGGTAAACCCAGGTTGTGCGGATCAAAAGCGCATTCAGAAGGAGCGCGGCGTTTGTATAGCCCGCTGCCCCCAGGATCAAGAGCACGGGGAAGGCCCACAGGAAAACACTGAACAGGCGCAGCGCCCACGCCGGGGGATTGTAGGGCTTGAACAGTTCGCGGCAAAACAGCACGATGGTGAAATTGATGAGCAGATAGAGCAGGTTGCCCATCCAATCCGCCAGGTAGGGGAAGCGGGCGCTGGAAATGGGCGCCAGATAGCCGGTATGTACAAAACCAAACAGCGTATAAACCACCTGATGCAGGGCAAACAGACCCACCACCGGTTCACGGTCAAGATAATATGCATGCACTGCCCACAGCAGCAGGCCCAACATGGACGTGAGAAAAAACACCACCAGAAGGTCGCGTCTGTGGTCTTTTGCGATGGCCTCCTCTGGAGACATTGCTTCCACGCTGAACAGCAAGGGGCAATTCGCGAGCCGCAGATAGTAGGTTGTCTCTGGTGCTGTTACGTTAACCACGAACCCCAGCGCCGTGCTGACACGGTCGCGCTGCGCATAGGGATAGAGGTTCCCGGTCACGCGCGTGGGCCACTGGCTGGGATCGCCCGGACCGGCCTCATACAGGCGGACCTCATGAACGTAGGTTGGCAGGATGTAGAGCACAACCTTGCTGCCCTGGGCCGGCGCGTGAACCTGCAAACGAACCCACAGCACGGTGCCTGCACCGTTGGTTGCTAGCGTGTGACCAAAGGGGGTGCCTTCACGGTGCACCACCTCGGCAAGGGTCATGGTGCCCGTCTTGTCTTCCAGCACCGTGCGCGAACCGATAAGGTCGCTTGAGGCCGCTCGTGCCGCAGGAAAGCACAAGGCCATCAAGGCCAGGATGCCCAAGATTCGTTTCATTCGATGTAGGCCCACAGCAGGAGTTTGGCTTTCTAACCCGATCCGCTCCGAATCAGTTTGCGTTCTAGTTCTGCAATGCCAATCTTGCTTTGTTTATCGTCAACGGATTCTACTACTTGATAAGAGAAATCGGCACAGAGGACGCAAACTTTCCGTCTTCCTCCAGCACCTGCGCTCCGCATGCGCCTTGTCTTGCGGCCGCGCAGCTCGTCCGCGAAGCCTTCTGAAGGCAAAAAGCCGCGAACCTGACCGGTCCGCGGCTTTCATACTTCTTGCGCTCTCCATGCAGGGCGGAAACCTTCCGCTCCTTCCGGCAAAAAACCCAGGGCTAGCTGTGCACGCCCTTCCATTCGCTGTACGGTCCCTGGAAGTCTTCCACCTGATGGCCCTGGAAGTGCCACAGGCGGGTCGCCACTTCGTCAATCAGATCGTGGTCGTGCGTAACCAGCAGAACCGTGCCCTCGTAGCGCTGCAGCGAGATGTTCAGCGCATTGATGGCTTCCAGATCCAGGTGATTGGTGGGCTCGTCCAGAATCAGAATGTTGGGCTTGATGAGCATCAGCTTGCAGAACAGCAGGCGAGCCTGCTCGCCACCCGACAAAGCCTTGGTGTTCTTTGCGCCGTCTTCGCCACGGAAGAGCATCTGGCCCAGAATGCCACGGATATCTTCAATGTGCGCACCCGGATCCCAGCGATGCAGCCACTCGGTGACGGTCAGGCCGGGTTCAATCGCTGCGCCAAAGTCCTGCGGCAGGTAGCCGACCTGGGCCTCATGGCCCCACAAGACGCTGCCGCCGTCCACCGTGAAGTCCGGCTCCGCCAGCCCCGGATAGTTGGCCAGCATGCTCTTGATGAGCGAGGTTTTACCCGCGCCGTTGCGGCCCATCAGGCAGATCTTCTCGCCCCGCAGCACATTGGCGGTGAAGTTATCCACCACGTTGATACCGTCGTAGATCTTGGTAAGACCCTTAATTTCCAGCACGTGCTTGCCCGAGGGACGCACCTGATCGAACTTGATGAAGGGGCGTTGAATGTTGGAGCGGGCCAGTTCGTTGGTCTGCAAACGCTCCACTTCCTTGCGGCGGCTGGTCACCTGCGAACTGCGCGTACCAGCGGCAAAGCGGGCGATAAACTCGTTCAACTGCGCGATCTTCTTCTCACGCTGCTGGTTCTGACTTTCCAGCGTGGAGCGGATCTGCGTCTTCTGCATCACCATCTCGTCGTAGCCGCCGGTGTAGGTGATGATGGTCTGATAATCGATATCGGCCGTATGCGTGGTCACCGAGTTCAGGAAGTGGCGATCGTGGCTGATCACAATCAACGAGCCATCGTAGTTGTTCAAAAAGTCCTGCAGCCAGTGGATCGAGTCCAGATCCAGGTGGTTCGTCGGTTCGTCCAGCAGCAGCGCACCGGGATGGCCAAACAAGGCCTGAGCCAGCAGCACGCGGACCTTCTGGCCGCCCTGCAGCTCGCTCATCTTGCGTTCATGCAGATCTTCGGTAATGTCCAGGCCCTGCAGCAGAATGGCCGCATCGGATTCGGCCGTGTAGCCGTCCTCATCGCCAATCACGCCTTCCAACTCACCCAGGCGCATGCCATCCGCATCGGTCATCTCCGGCTTTTCGTAGATGCGGTCGCGCTCCTCAAGAGCTGCCCAAAGCGGACGGTTGCCCATAATGACGGTATCGATCACGCGGTAGGCGTCAAAGGCAAACTGATCCTGACTGAGCACACCGAACTTGCGTGGCCGCACCACCGAGCCCTTCTGCGCCTCGATCTCGCCGGTGAGGATCTTCATGAAGGTGGACTTGCCGGCACCGTTCGGGCCGGTCAGGCCGTAACGGCGGCCGGAGACAAAATTGACG
>Ga0207738_100129_pt1 | contig 18529 bp, 8 predicted proteins | sample LuqExpMetagenom9_FD_187767 | JGI IMG/M metagenome (GOLD analysis project Ga0207738, IMG submission 187767) | Tropical forest soil microbial communities from Luquillo Experimental Forest, Puerto Rico - Sample 9 (SPAdes) | ecosystem: Environmental > Terrestrial > Soil > Tropical forest ... | reverse complement strand
CCCGCCTGCCGTATCGCTCCCGATAGCAATGGCTGAAATCCCTTCGCGCACAATTGAATCCCGAATCACCACATCCTCCGTGGGTCGGTTCACGCGCTGTCCATCGGCATTCATTCCAGCCTTCAGACAAATGGCGTCGTCGTTATTTTCGATATCTACTTTCTCCACTAGCACGTGCCGGGACGAATCGATGTCCACGCCATCGGTGCTGGGCCCCAGGCCACCCGGCCCGTCGTTGTCGCGAATCGTCACGCCACTCACCACAACATGGCTGGAGTAACAAATGTGAACCGTCCAGAACGCCGAGCGGCGCAAGAGCAGTCCTTTACCTACGCGCACCGCATGCGAGTTGTAGATGCGGATCAGCTCGGGCCGCTGCACATCGTAATCCACTGCCCAACGCAATCCGCGTTCTTCATACGCCGGAACCCGGCTCCAGAACGCATCCCACCACTGCCGCCCATTGCCGTCAATAGTTCCCGCGCCTTCAATAGACACATCGGTCTGGTTGTCGATATTCAATAACGCCGCGGGCCACTGCATCTCAATACCGGCCGCGCGGGTTGCAACCAGCGGATAAGCGCTCTTCTCCGTCGTCCCCATCAATACGGCTCCTGGGGAAATCGCAAGATGCGTATGCGACTTGAGAAACAGCGCACCAGACAGATACACGCCGGGATCGAGCACCACCGTACCGCCACCTGCTGCAGCAGCTTCGTCCAGAATCTTCTGCAGAGCAGCCGTTACGTCGCGGCTGCCATCGTTCGCCACACCATGCGTACGCACGCTGAACACGCGCCCGCGCGCGGCAAAACCGCAGTTGCAGCAACACAAGATAGATGCGGCAAGAACGAATCCGAGAATCCGGCTAAGCCGGGTCACGCGCAGTATGCGGAAAGTGTCGGCCATCTTCGTGCTCCTGTACCCACTACCGTTCAGGGGAAATGCACCTCCACGCTATCAGACGGCAACGCGCATGGCCACTACTGTGCGCGGCAAAACTATTGGAAGGAAGCAGACGCACGAAAGCCCGGCAAATTGCCGGGCCTTCATGATCGTACTGTTCAGCGGCTTATCGCATCACGCACAGCATCTGTTGCATGCCATGCCGCGAGGCGGGTCTGCCGCACTGCAAGTGCCTTACTCGGCGGCCATCTCTTCGGCTTCGCCTTCCTGACGCATCATCTCAAGCTCGCGCTCGGCGGCTTCGATTTCTGCGCTGACTTCCTGCTGCACACGGGCTGCCGCTTCTTCCAGCTCAGGGGAGAGCTCGACGTTGCGGTAGTACTCCAGGCCCGTGCCGGCCGGAATCAGACGGCCCACAATGACGTTCTCCTTCAAGCCGCGCAGGTTGTCGATTGCGCCGTTGATGGAAGCCTCCGTGAGCACGCGGGTGGTTTCCTGGAAGCTGGCGGCCGAGATGAAGCTATCGGTCGAGAGCGAGGCCTTGGTGATGCCCAACAGCAGCGGGCGGCCAATGGCCGGGCGGCCGCCATTGGCGAGCGCCTTGTCGTTCTCTGCGCGGAAGCGGAACCGGTCCACCTGCTGTTCGAGCAGGAAGTTGGTATCGCCCACCTCGTCAATGCGGACCCAGCGCAGCATCTGACGCACAATCACTTCGATGTGCTTATCGCTGATGGCCACGCCCTGCAGACGGTACACTTCCTGGATTTCGTTCACCAGGTAGGCCTGCAGTTCCTTCTCACCGAGCACGGCCAGAATGTCGTGCGGGTTGAGCGGGCCGTCCATGAGGGGATCGCCTGCGCGCAGACGCTCGCCTTCCTGAACGTTGACGTGAATGCCGCGAGGCACCGAGTATTCCTTCTCCTCGCCGTTATCTGCCGTGACGTAGATCTTACGCTGGCCCTTGCTGATTTCGCCAAAGCGAACCACACCATCGATCTCGCTGATGATAGCCGTTTCGCGCGGCTTGCGGGCTTCGAACAGTTCCACCACGCGCGGCAGACCGCCGGTGATGTCCTTGGTACGCGTCGACTCCTTGGGAATCTTTGCGAGCACATCGCCAGGGCCGACCTCGGTGCCGTCTTCGATCATCAAGTGAGCGCCGCGCGGTAACAGATAACGCTTGTGCGTCTTGGCGTTCTTCACCTGGAACGAAGGCTGACGCTTTTCGTCCGGGCTGTCGCCTACCACCCAACGGGAGAGGCCGGTAACTTCGTCCACTTCCTCATTGAGGGTGATGCCTTCCTGCAGATCCTTGAACTGAACCGTGCCACCGATCTCGGTAATGATCGAGTAGGTGTAGGGATCCCACTCAGCGAGCAGCTCGCCGAGCTTGACCTGCTGGCCGTCCTTGACGCGAAGGCGGGCGCCGTACACAACCTGGTAGCGCTCCTTCTCACGATTGCGATCATCAACAATCGCAACCGAACCGGAGCGGTTCATGGCCACCTGAGCGCCGTCGCGTCCCTCAACCGTATTCAGGTTGATGAAGCGCACGGTACCGTTGTTCTTGGCATCCAGGCGGGACTTATCCGATACGCGCGAGGCAACGCCGCCGACGTGGAAGGTACGCATGGTCAGCTGCGTACCGGGCTCGCCGATGGACTGCGCCGCGATCACGCCGCAGGTTTCACCCAGTTCGACCATGCGGCCCGAACCCAGGTTACGTCCGTAGCAGAGAGCGCAAACGCCGCGACGCGATTCGCAGGTGAGCACCGAGCGGATCTTCACCTTCTCGGCACCGGCACCCTGAATGGCCGAAGCAATCTCTTCGTCGATGGGCTGGTTGATGTCAACCACCACATTGCCGTCGTAGTCCTTGATGCGCTCCAGAGACACGCGGCCGATGATACGGTCGCGCATGGGCTCGATGATCTCGCCCGACTCTACGATGGAACCCACGTAGATGCCTTCCGAAGTGCCGCAATCGAACTCGGTAACAATGACGTCCTGCGCCACGTCCACCAGACGACGGGTCAGGTAGCCCGAGTCAGCCGTCTTCAACGCAGTATCGGCCAGACCCTTACGAGCGCCGTGGGTCGAGATGAAGTACTCGAGCACGGTGAGGCCTTCACGGAAGTTCGAGGTAATCGGGGTCTCGATGACTTCGCCCGAAGGCTTGGCCATCAATCCGCGCATACCGGAAAGCTGGCGAATCTGCTGCTTCGAACCACGAGCGCCCGAGTCGGCCATGATGTAGATCGGGTTCATCACACCGTCTTCATCATTGCGCTTCATGTTCGAGAACATCTTCTCGGCCACTTCGTCGGTCACCGCCGACCACATCTGGATGACCTTGTTCGAGCGCTCGCCGTTGGTGATGGCGCCGTCCATGTACTGCTTCTGGACTTCGATCACCTTGCGGTCGGCCTCGTCGACGATGTCGTACTTGATATCCGGAATGACCATGTCATCCAGACCGACGGACAGACCCGAGCGGGTAGCGAACATGAAACCGAGAGCCTTGATCTTGTCGAGCATGGCCACGGTGGTTTCCAGACCGAGGTTCTGGTTGCAATAGTTGACCAACTGACCGATGCCCTTCTTCTTCAGCAGGCCGTTGATGAACGGCATGCCGGAGGGCAGCGAGTCATTGAGAATGACGCGGCCGACGGTGGTGGAAATGTACTGGCGGTTGAACTCAACCGGCTCGGTATGGACCAGGTCCTGATCGTCGTAGGCGGTGGTCATGTCGAGAACCTTGCCCGTGTAGCGCAGGCGGATCGGGGTCAGCGTCTCCACCTCCTTGGCCTCGAGAGCCATGAGCACTTCCTCGACATTGGAGAAGACGCGGCCTTCGCCACGACCGCCCTTCTTGGCCTTGGTCAGGTAATAGAGGCCAAGCACCATGTCCTGAGTAGGCACAGTGATCGGGTGGCCCGATGCGGGCGAAAGAATGTTGTGCGACGCGAGCATGAGCACGCTGGCTTCGATCTGCGCTTCAGGCGACAGCGGAATGTGCACGGCCATCTGATCGCCGTCGAAGTCGGCGTTGAAGGCGGTGCAAACCAGCGGGTGAATCTTGATAGCCTTGCCTTCCACCAGCACCGGCTCAAAGGCCTGAATGCCCAGACGGTGCAACGTGGGAGCGCGGTTGAGCATTACTGGATGGTCCTTGATGACCTCTTCCAGGATGTCCCACACCACCGACTCCTGCATCTCCACCATTTCCTTGGCTTGCTTGATGGTGGTGCACTGGCCGGTCTGCTCCAGACGGTGATAGATGAAGGGCTTGAAGAGCTCGAGCGCCATCTTCTTGGGCAGGCCGCACTGATGCAGCTTCAGATCGGGACCGACGACGATCACCGAACGGCCGGAGTAGTCCACGCGCTTGCCGAGCAGGTTCTGACGGAAACGGCCCTGCTTGCCCTTGAGCGTATCGCTCAACGACTTCAGCGGACGATTGTTGGCGCCACGCAGCACGCGACCACGGCGGCCGTTGTCGAACAGTGCGTCGACGGCCTCCTGCAGCATGCGCTTTTCATTGCGGACGATCACCTCGGGCGCGTGCAGATCCATCAGCTTCTTCAACCGGTTGTTGCGGTTGATCACGCGGCGATAGAGGTCGTTCAAATCGGAAGTGGCAAAGCGTCCGCCATCCAGCGGCACCAGGGGGCGCAGCTCGGGAGGAATCACGGGCAGCACGTCCAGAATCATCCACTGCGGCTTGTTATCCGACTTGCGGAAGGCCTCCACAACCTTGAGGCGCTTGGCGTACTTGATCTTCTTCTGCGCTGAAGATTCGGTCTTCATGCGCTCGCGCAGCTCCACGCCCAGCTCGTCCACATTGACGCGCTTGAGCAGCTCCTTGATCGCCTCCGCGCCCATCATGGCCTTGAAGCCGGAGGGACGGAACTGCTGATCGAGCTCGCGGAACTTGTTCTCGTCCTTGATGATCTCGCGCTCCTTGACGGGCGCGTCACCCGGATCGACAACAACATAGGACTCGAAGTAAAGAATGCTCTCCAGATCGCGCAGCGAGATGTCGAGCAGGTGGCCAATACGCGACGGCAGGCCCTTGAAGAACCACACGTGCGAGCACGGCGAGGCGAGCTCAATATGGCCCATGCGCTCGCGGCGCACCTTGGAAACGGTAACTTCAACACCGCACTTATCGCAGATCACGCCGCGATGCTTCATGCGCTTGTACTTGCCGCACAAGCACTCCCAGTCGGTGACCGGTCCGAAGATGCGGGCGCAGAACAGACCATCGCGCTCCGGCTTGAAGGTACGGTAGTTGATGGTCTCCGGCTTGGTCACCTCGCCATGCGACCAGGAGCGGATCTTCTCCGGTGAGGCGAGCATGATGCGGATGGCATCGAAATCGGTAATCGGGCTGGTAAGCTCAAACGGGTTCGAACGGAACAAGGCGACCCTCCTTGGCGGGGTTCATGGACCCAGCCGCGGCTTTTTCCCGGGATTCATCTCGGGGTCCTTCCTTCCCGGGCAGCGGTGTTTGCCGCTGTTGAGAAGGACCCTGAAAAACCTGTGCAGCTTGCAGCTATCGCCGTCAGCTTTCAGCGCTTCCTTGCACCCTTGAGGGTGAAGCCTGAAAGCTGACGGCGGAGAGCCCGCTGTTAGTCGGCCACTGCTGCCAATTCCTCCGGCGGTGGCACTTTTTCCTTAATGTCGGCACGCTTGATCAGCTCCACATCCAGACAGAGCGACTGCAACTCGCGGATCAACACGTTGAACGATTCAGGCACACCTGGCTCCATCGCCGTTTCGCCCTTCACAATGGCCTCGTAGATCTTGGTACGGCCAAAGACATCGTCCGACTTGGCGGTGAGCAGTTCCTGCAGAATGTAAGCCGCGCCGTACGCTTCCAGCGCCCACACTTCCATTTCGCCGAAGCGCTGACCGCCGAACTGCGCCTTGCCGCCCAGAGGCTGCTGCGTAATCAGCGAGTACGGTCCGATCGAACGCGCGTGAATCTTGTCGTCGACCAAGTGCGAGAGCTTCAGCATGTAGATGTAGCCCACCGTGACCGGCTGTTCGAACTGATCGCCGGTCATGCCGTCGAACAGAACTGTCTTACCCGACTCAGGCAACGAGGCCGCGCGCAGCAGAGACTTGATTTCGCCCTCCTGTGCACCGTCGAAAACGTTGGTACCAAGCCAAATGCCCTTCTTCATGCCCTTGGCCACACGCAACAACATCTCGTCGTCCAACTCTTCCAGTTGGCGCAAGCAGGCGGTACCGGCAAATTCCTTACGCATGGTCTCGCGCGCGAATTCGACGTCGCTGTTGGCCTTCACCAGAGCCGCAACCTTGGCGCCCAGTTCAGAAGCCGCCCAGCCCAGGTGGGTTTCCAGAATCTGTCCCACGTTCATACGGGAAGGCACGCCGAGCGGGTTCAGCACGATCTCCATGGGACGGCCATCGGGCAGGTACGGCATGTCTTCTTCGGGCAGAATGCGCGAGATGACACCCTTGTTGCCGTGGCGGCCGGCCATCTTATCGCCCACCGAAAGCTTGCGCTTCATGGCCACGTACACCTTGACCAGCTTGATGACGCCCGGGGGCAGCTCATCGCCCTTCTGCAGCTTGGCCACCTTCTCGTTGGTGATCTTGCGCAGCACTTCGATCTGGCGCGAGGTCATCTCTTCGATCTCATCGATCTGCTCGTTGACGCGGGGGTCCTTGTCAGCGTAGCGGATGCGCTTGAGGTTCTTGGTCGAGATGCGCTCGATGGTGTCGCGATCGAGCATGGTGCCCTTGGTCAGCAAACGCTTGTTGGTGCGCTCGTCGTGCAGATCCGCCAGAACTTCCTTGTTGCCCAGAATGGCTTCCAAGCGCTTCAGACGTTCGTCGGTCAGAATGCGGATTTCGTCGCCCAGGTTCTTTTCGAGCTTGGCAACGTACTCCGCCTCGATCAGCTTGGCGCGCTCGTCCTTCTCCTGGCCCTTACGGCTGAAGATGCGAACGTCCACCACCGTGCCTTCGATTCCCGGAGGGCAGGTGAGCGAAGCATCGCGCACGTCGCCGGCCTTTTCACCGAAGATGGCGCGCAGCAACTTCTCTTCCGGCGTAAGCTGGGTCTCGCCCTTGGGCGTCACCTTACCAACCAGAATGTCACCGTGGCCGATCTGAGCGCCGATGCGGATGATGCCGCTCTCGTCCAGATCGCGCAGCGAGTGCTCGCTGACATTGGGAATGTCGCGCGTGATTTCCTCGGGACCGAGCTTGGTGTCGCGAGCTTCGATCTCGAACTCCTCGATGTGCACCGAGGTGTAGTAATCCTCGCGGACCAGCTTCTCCGAGATCAGGATGGCGTCCTCGAAGTTGTAACCGCGCCAGGGCATGAAGGCCACCAGCACGTTACGGCCGAGAGCGAGTTCACCCTGCTCGGTGCAAGGACCGTCGGCAATCACCTGGCCCTTGAGCACGCGCTCACCTTCCCGCACCACCGGCTTCTGGTTGATGCAGGTGTTCTGGTTGGAGCGCTTGAACTTGATCAACTGATAGATGTCGCTACCCACTTCGCGCGACAACTGCGTGGGATGGTGCTCGCCTTCCACGCGCACAATAATGCGCTCGGAGTCGACCGAGTCCACAATGCCGTTACGCTTGGCCAGAATCACAGCGCCCGAGTCGCGCGCGGTGACGCCTTCCATGCCGGTACCCACCAGCGGCGCTTCGGCCACCAGCAGCGGCACGGACTGACGTTGCATGTTGGCGCCCATCAGGGCGCGGTTGGCGTCATCGTGCTCGAGGAACGGCACCAGCGAGGCAGCCACGGAAACCAACTGCTTCGGGCTGACGTCGATGTAATCCACCTCGGCGCGGTTCACCAGCACAAAGTTGCCCTGACGGCGTGCATTCACCAGCTCTTCGGTGATGTTGCCGTTCTCGTCGAACTCGATGTTGGCCTGCGCGATGGTGTGCTTGTCCTCTTCCCATGCGGAAAGATAGAAGCTGAAGGGGATGAACTCGATGGTGCGCTTGCCTTCTGCGGTAAGCTGCGCCTGGAGCTTGATCGCCTCATCCTTCTCCGTGTGGTCGCCCACGCGCATGCCGCTCTCGCCGGCATTCACGATCTCTACGAAGTCGAGAATCTTCGAGTCCTTCACCTTGCGGTAAGGCGACTCGATGAAGCCGTACTCGTTGATGCGCGCAAAGCAGCTCAGCGAGCTGATCAGGCCGATGTTCGGACCTTCCGGCGTTTCAATCGGGCAGATACGGCCGTAGTGCGTCGGGTGCACGTCGCGGACTTCAAAACCAGCGCGCTCTCGCGACAAACCGCCCGGTCCAAGGGCCGACAGGCGGCGCTTGTGGGTGATTTCCGACAGAGGGTTGGTCTGATCCATGAACTGCGACAACTGCGAAGAACCGAAGAACTCGCGGATGGCCGCCATCACCGGCTTGGCATTGATCAGGTCATGCGGCATAGCCGTATTGAGCTCCTGATAAACGCTCATCTTTTCCTTGATAGCGCGCTCCATGCGAACCAGGCCGATGCGGAACTGGTTCTCCATCAATTCGCCGACGGCGCGCACACGGCGGTTGCCCAGGTGATCGATGTCGTCCACCACGCCGATGTTCTTACGCAGCTTGAGCAGATACTTGATGGTCGCGTAGAAATCGTCGGGCGTGAGCGTGCGGTGATCGAGCGGCGTCGCGTCCTGGTTCTCATACAGCTTGATGTTGAACTTCAAACGGCCTACGCGCGAGAAGTCGTACTTGCGCGCGTCGAAGAACATGCCTTCGAACAGAGCCGTGGCGGTGTCGAGAGTCGGCGGGTCACCCGGACGCAGCTTGCGGTAGATCTCGATCAAAGCCTCTTCCGGCTTGTGAATCGCATCGCGCTTCAGCGTGTTGGTGATGATGTTGCCCACGTCGTCGCGGTCCGGGAAGAAGATCTCAATGGTGGTAGCGCCCGCGGCCACGATCTTGTGCAGGCGGTCGGCGGTCAACTCCACGTTGGCCTCGACAATCACCTCGCCGGTATTCAAATCGACCACATCGGAGGCGGTCAGCGCACCATCCAGGTCGGCAGCTTCCACCTCAACGCGCTCAATGGCGGCGGCGCGCAGAGCCTTCAACGTGTGCGCGGTAATCTTGCGGCCGGCATGCGCAATCTCTTCGCCGTTGTGCACAATCGCATGCACCGGCTTGCAGCCGGACAGGTGCGTCTGCTTCTTCGGCTCCTGGGGAATCAGCCACTCGATCTTGCCGTCGCCGATCTGCACCTTGTCGACGGTGTAGAAGGTCTTGAGGATCTCCTCGTCGGAGCGCAGGCCCAGGGCGCGCAGGAAGATAGTGCCCAGGAACTTGCGCTTACGGTCGATACGAACGTAGAGCGTGTTCTTCTGGTCGTATTCGAATTCCACCCACGAACCGCGGTAGGGGATGATCTTGCCCAGGAAGTAGGTGCGGTTGTTGGCCGTCTCAAAGAAGACGCCCGGCGAGCGGTGCAACTGCGAAACGATCACGCGCTCGGTGCCATTGACGATGAAGGTGCCGTTGGGCGTCATCAACGGAATATCGCCGAAGAAGACTTCCTGCTCCTTGATGTCGCGAATGGTCTTGTTGCCGGTCTCCGCATCCTTGTCGTAGATGGTGAGCCGCACCGTGACCTTCAGCGGAGCGGAGAAGGTCATGCCGCGCTCTTCGCATTCCTGCTGGTCGTACTTGAGCTGCAGGCTGACCGGGTCACCGCACTTGTTACAAAAGTCGGGGATGTTCTTGTTGTAGGTGCCGCACTTGTGGCAAAGCACATCGCCCGGAGCAAACGGGTCGGTGATGACCATGTGGCCGCAACGCACGCAGGCCGTACGCAGGTGGTGAAGCCCCTTCAAGTGGCCGCACTTGCACTCCCAGTTGCCGATCGAGTAGTCCACGAAATCGAGCTGCGAGATGCCGCGGAAGTCGGTGATCGGGAAGACCGACACAAACACCGACTGCAGCCCCGAGTCGTCGCGCTCATTGGGCAGCTTGTCCATCTGCAGGAAGCGCTCATAGCTGCGCCGCTGCACTTCAATCAGGTTGGGAATGCGGGTAGCGGTGGGAATCTTGGAAAAATCGAGCCGGCTGCGAAGCGCGCGAATCTCGTTGGGCATGTCCACTCCTAAGACCCATATGGGTGGCATCTGATTTCAGACGCCCGGCAAGCGCTCGAGTCCGTTGTGCGCCAGCCGAAGCCCGTAAATAGTTCAAAAAACTGCTGGAGGCTGTGCCCACCTGGGCGGCCTCCCTGATCTGTTGTCCGGCTCCGCAAACTGTTGTATCGCTCGCGGCGCACTGTTCATCCAGGCACTAGGTCGGGCAACTGTCCAGCGGAGAAATCCACATGGACCATTGCCGCCGGGGCTCGGTGTGAGCTAGACTGCGCTCAGTTGGGGAAGCTGCTCACGTGGAGTGCGCTTGAAAGCGCAACCGCTCCGCTGGAGTTATGTGCGTAACAGGGCATAGCATGTGTGGGTTCCGGAAGAATGCCGTTCTGGAACCGGGAGACACGAAAAGCCCGCAAGGACGCAATGCCTCACGAGCGCGGCCTTAAGCCTCTGCTCCCATTCGAATTCGTTCGCCCCGCAGTCGCTGCTCCAATACTCGCTTCCGCCGCCTGCCAGTCACTCGACATCCGTCAGCAACCTACCCGCCTGGTATTCAGGTAAGTTATTGACACAAAGGCACTTTTCTTCCAGACCGTCATCCACCGCAGCCTGACCGCTACCGGTGCACCCAGTCCGAGTACCCCACCAAGCACTCGCATAGAAAACCGTTTACCAAAACGCACGGTCCAGCCACCGGAACGGGTTCACATACAGACCCCGAACCGGATAGACGCGCAACGATCATCGTAGCGCGTCCCGGCTGGACATGCAAGCGTTAGAAGAAAACTACTTGATTTCGATGGTCGCGATGCCGTCGAACTTCTTCTTGATGGCTTCCGCCTCGTCCTTGGTCGCGTTCTCCTTCAACGGCTTGGGAGCGCCATCGACCAGGTCCTTGGCTTCTTTCAGGCCGAGCGAAGTGACTTCGCGAACAGCCTTAATGGTGTTGATCTTGTTCGCGCCGGCGTCCTTCAGGATCACCTGGAACTCGGTCTTCTCTTCGGCCGCGGGAGCAGCGGCACCGCCGCCACCAGCCACAACCACCGGGGCAGCGGCAGCAGCCGACACGCCGAGGGTCTCTTCGAGTTCCTTCACGAGGGCCGCTGCTTCCAGCAGGCTCAGGCTGCAAATCTGCTCTTTCAACTGTGCGATATCCGCCATGGTTCTTCTCCAATCAGAAATCTGATGATTTGTACTACCCGGTCATCCGAGCCATCCGGAAGGTTTCCGATGCGCCAGACCTGCGCCCCCACTGGCGCCCGATGACCAAAATTCCTAAAACACCTGCCAGCGTCTAGCTACCGGCACTTGGCCCCGCGCTTCCACCTCATGCTTTCGGCCGCACTAGGCAAGCTGAAAGCAGAAGGCTTGAAGCCGGGAACTGCCGCACCTTTTAGGCTGCGGCAAACTTTTCCTTCTCGACGCCCTGTCCAATCACCACGGCCAGATCGCGGCCCGTAGCGTTGATGACCGTCGCCAAACGCTGCGCCGGCGCGCTCATCAGGAACAGGAGCTTCGAGTAGAGCTCTTCCTTGCCCGGCATGGTCGCCAGTGCCTTGACCTCTTCGGTCGACAGCAGCTTGCCGTCCACAATGCCCAGCTTGAACTGAAATTCCGCATTCTCGCCCGCCCACTTGGCAAAGGCCTTGGCCAGCGCCACCGGATCGCCCGAGGTAAAGGCCACCGAGTTGACGCCCTTCAAGCCCTTCAGAGCGGCCTCGATCTGCGTGCCCTTGCCGGCAATCGGAGCCAGCTTGTTCTTGAGCACGCGATACTTGCCGCCCGCTTCGCGGATGGTCTTGCGCAGCTCGAAATCCTTGGCCACGGTCAGCTTGGCAAAGGTACCAATGATGGCCGTCGTCGAACCTTCCAGCTCCTTGGTGAGCAGCTCGACCTTTGCGTTCTTTTTCGCCTTCGAAATCGCCATTGTCTTATCCTTTTCCGAGGACTCGCCCGGGAGGCCCAAGCCTCAACCGGTGTCCCAGATTCTCTTTGCCTGATCGGTTCAGCTCGGCCGTTTAGTGCTTGGCCGTGGCTTCCACAGCCGCCGGATCCAGCGGCACGCCGGGGCCCATCGAGGAGCTCAGCGTCACGCTCTTCACATACTTGCCCTTGGCAGCCGAAGGCTTGCTGCGAACCACAGCAGCCATCACCGTCGTGGCATTGTCGATCAGCTTCTGCCCATCAAAGCTCAGTTTGCCCACGGGAACGTGCACCAGGCTGGTCTTGTCGGCGCGATATTCCACCTTGCCGGCCTTGATTTCCTTGACCGCCGCAGCCACATCCATGGTCACCGTGCCCGTCTTCGGGTTCGGCATCAGGCCCTTAGGACCGAGCACCTTACCCAGACGACCCACAACCTTCATCATGTCCGGCGTGGCGATCAGGGCATCGAAGTCCGTCCAGCTTTCCTTCTGGATCTTCTCCACCATCTCTTCGCCGCCCACGAAATCGGCACCAGCTTCCTGGGCTTCCTTCTGGCGATCGCCGCTGGCAATGACCGCGACGCTCTTGGTCTTGCCCAGGCCGTGCGGCAGAACCACGGTACCGCGCACCATCTGGTCGGCATGACGGGTATCAACGCCCAAACGCAGGGTCAGATCGACGGTCTCGTCGAACTTGGCAAACTTGACCTGCTTGAGCAGCTCAACGGCTTCGGCCAGCGTGTAGCTCGGCTTCACGACAGCCGCGCGCGCCTTCACAATGTTCTTGCTCTCTTTTTTCGCCATTCTTTCCTCGTCTCCCACCGCTTCTGCCAGCTCCTCAAGGAGGAGAGCCCGGAGCAACTGCCCGAGCGGCTGGTCCAACACGCCGCTGCAGACTATGCCTCGAACGGGTTCAAAAGCCGTGGTGCTTATGACTGCACAGAGATTTCCCTGCGCACATCCATAGATCATACTGAATTGGCCCGCCGAATGCAACAACCACCGCCTACGGGTGCGCTGCGGATAGCCCCCGCCTGCTGCACACCAGCCAGGTTTCAGAACGGAAATTTCTCCCGACCCCGGAACCCAACTCGACTTCTTCTGCTACAACCGTAACGATTTCCGCACTTTCCACCGATACCTACTACAGCAGACTGGTTTGCACGCGCCGTTGCCGGGCCCAGCTCTATCCACTCAGAGCACACTAGACCCAGCCGGATGATGAGCCAGTCTTTATTCGGGGGAATCAATGAATTTGTTCAGGAATCTTCCTGTAGCACGCAAGTTTTTACTTTGTTTTGGAATCGAATGTGGGTTGTGCGCGTTGCTCGGCCTGATCGCGCTGGCAGGCATGAGCCGGATCGACCAGTCCACCTCGCGACTGGCCAATACCGCGCTGCCCTCGGCCGAGCGATTAAACCAGATGCGGGTTGCCCTGCAGCTCTCGCGCCGCTCCGACATGGGCATCATGCTCTGCAACACCAAGGACTGCCTGGACTACTACCAGAAACGCCGCGCCTCCATCTGGCCGGGCTTCGACAAAGCCTACCAAGCCTATATCCGGCTGACCGTCGACCCCGCCGAGCGCGCACAAGTAGAAACATCCCACGCCGAATTCCAGAGCTACCTGGCGCAAAGCGATCAAACCGTGGCCATGCTGATCGCGGGCCAGAAGGAAAGCGCCGGAGCACGCCTGGTAGGCGCCGACGCGGCCGCGTATCGCCGCATCGACGAACGCATGAACAAGCTCATCGACGCCAACACCGCGGCCAACCAAAAAGACTGTGAGACCGCCGGCCAAACCTACCGCAGAGTTCGCATCTGGCTGATCGGACTTTTTGTCTCCACCTTCGCCATCACCCTATTGGTAGGCTGGGCGCTGAATCGTTCCATTGTTCCGCCGCTACTGCGCGCCACCGATGTTCTGGAAGCCGTTGCCCGAAAAGACCTTACTCTCACGATTGAGGCCGAAAGCGAAGATGAAATCGGACGCCTCAGTACCGCCCTGGCCACGGCCATGGACGCGGTACGTGACCTGCTGCTCTCCATCGAACGGGGCGTGGAAACCGTGGGAACCGCCGCGGCCGAACTCTCGGTAACCGCCGATCAGAACTCGGAAGACGCTCAGCAGGAGTGCATGCAATCCAACCAGATTGCCAACGCCACAACAGAAATGGCGGCCTCGGTGGCCGAGGTCAGCCAGAACGCGGAGCGCGCCAGTGCCGCCAGCCAGCAGGCAGCTCGTACGGCGGCCACCGGCGGCGAAGCCATTGGCCGGACCGTACAGCGGATGCGCGGCATCAACGAGTTCACCCTCCGCACCGTGGACAGGATGGAGGATCTGAACAAGCGTGCCGATGAAATCGGTTCCGTGGTCAGCACCATCCGCGAGATCAGCGAGCAAACCAACTTGCTGGCCTTGAACGCCGCCATTGAAGCCGCCCGCGCCGGCGAACACGGACGTGGATTTGCCGTTGTGGCCGGCGAAGTACGTCGTTTGGCGGAACGCACCAAGTCGGCTACCGGAGAGATTTCTGGAACCATCGAAGCCATTCAGACCGAGACCCGCGAAACGCTGCAGTTAATCGAGAGCGGCTCGACCGAGGCCTCCGAGGGCATGAAGGAGAGCGAACAGGCTCGCCTCACGCTCGACCAAATTATTCAGCATGCACAGATGAGTGAGCAGCAGATTGCCATGATTGCCGCCGCAGCGACCCAACAGGCAGCCACTTCAGGCGAGATCAGCGAGGCCATTGTCTGCATCAGCCGTACAGCCGGGGAGGTCAGTGCCGCAGCCCAAGACACCCGGCAAGCCAGTCATCAGTTGAGCCAACTGGCATCGCAACTGGAAGAGGTCGTCGGCAGCTTCCACTTTGACAAGGACAGATCTGCTCTAGCCACCATGCCACAATGAAAATGGTTTGGATTGCAGACAGACATAACCGCAGGAGAAAGAAGAAGATGAAACGGAAAGTAATCTGGATGCTTCCATTGGCGGCGCTCTTGGCCGCGGGCACCGTACTGGCGCAGAGTACCCCCGCTAGCCACGATGCCACACTTGCCCGCCAGTTAGAGGACGCCCGCCAGCAACTCGCCGACCAGGCCGCGCTGCTCAACCAGATGCGCGCCGAACTCACCCGTCAGGCTGCGGCAATTAACGAACTGCGTACCCATCAGGCAGCGATCGCACCCGCCGGCTTGTCCGGCACGGCCGAAGATGCGCCCAGGCTGCAGAACGCCGTGCTGGCCATGCGCGGAGGCATACCCGTGGGGCAGCCCATGGCGGTCGCGCAGCGAACCGCGCCTGAAGCCAAACCCGCCGCCGATAAGCCCGCCGAGCTGTTTCTCCGCATTGGCAACGCCAGGCTGACGCCGGGCGGCTTTATCGACTTCACCACCATCTACCGCAGCACCAACGTGGGCAGCCTGCTGGCTACCAGCTTCCAATCCATTCCCTACAACAACACGGTGCAGGGTGGATTGAGCGAAGTGCGGTTTACCGCCCAGGGCACGCGTCTCTCGCTGCGTCTGGATGAGACGGTGGGTAAAGCCAGGGTGTACGGCTACGCCGAAGCGGATTTCAATGGCTATCTGGCCGGCAACGGCGAGGTGTCCACCAACTCCAATTCCCTGCGCATGCGCGCTTTCTATGTGAACCTGGCGCAAGGCAAGTGGGAACTGCTGGGCGGCCAGCAATGGTCGCTGTTGACGCCAACCCGCAAGGCGCTCTCCCCGCAGATTGCCGACATGTTCATTCCCGGCTTTATCGATTCCGGCTATCAGGCTGGTCTGGTTTACTCGCGGCAGCCGCAGGTTCGTCTGGTCTATCACCCCACCCAGCAGGTCAGCGCCGCTCTCTCGCTGGAAAATCCTGAGCAGTACGCCGGTTCCGCCGTCACCTTCCCGGCTCTGTTCCCCACCACCGAGATCGACATCGGCTCCAGCACCGGTTCCGGTGGCGCCAATGCCACTCCCAACCTGCACCCCGACGTGATTGCGCGACTCACCTACGACCACGCGGTCAACGGTCTGCCCTGGCATGGATCGATCGCCGGCATGCTCACCTCCACGCGCATCATCACTCCGGTCTCGGTCACCAAGGCCGGTACGGTGAAGGACAGCCGCGAAGGCGGCGCCATTACCGGCAACATGGCGCTGGACCTGACCAAGAACTTCCGCTTTGTCTCCACCGGCTACTGGAGCGATGGCGGCGGGCGTTACATCGGCGGCATGGGACCGCAGGCCGTGGTGCTGCAGAACGGAACCACAGCGTCTCCGTTCTCGGTTGCCATGATCCACTCCGGCAGCGGCATTGCCGGCTTTGAATGGACGGTGCGCAAAACCGCGCTCACCGGCCTTGGTTCGGCAGCCTACTACCAGCGCCGCTACGGTGTTGACCCGAGCGTAACCTCCAAGACCACGTATGTGGGCTACGGCTTCCCGGGCAGCGCCAACACCAACAACCGCATCATCCGCGAGTACTCGCTGGCCACCACCACCACCTTGTGGAAGAACGTCAACTATGGCGCTCTGCTGTTCATCACCCAGAGCTCGTATGTATGGCGCGCACCCTGGTATGTGGCTCCCGGTTCGCCCAAGGATGCCCACACCTTCATGCAGTTCGCCAACCTCCGGTACGTGATTCCATAACCAAGCGCCACCCGGGCCAACCTGCCCGACGCAAACAAGGGGCCGCATCTGAATTCCGGATGCAGCCCCTTGAGGCTCTCCTTCTTCTCTCGTCTTCCCCAGTGCGTTGGCAACGAGACCTGCCACTCGGATCCCTGTCCGAGCACCGCGTTGCGCGGGAAGGGTTCCGCCTCCCCCGGGCAGAACCCTTCCCGTTTTCTTCGTTTTGTGGCATTCTTGCCCCATGGGAAACAAGGACAAAGGCCGCAAGGAAACCAAGAAAGCCCCCAAGCCCAAACCGAAGCCCGAGCTGGGCCGGCGCACGGAACTGTTTGCTGCGCCCCCTGCCAAGTAGCTTCGTCCAGGCCTTCCCGGCAGCGTCATCCGCTCAGCGGATGTTTGCGGGAGATCCCTGCGCCCTGGTCGCTCCGTCTTGCCTCTGTCTCTCCGCGCCCCGAGATCCTTCCAACCTTCACCACCTGTACCGCCCGCTTCGGAGGCGCACGATGCTTCGCTCGCTTGGTTCCACGGCTCTGGCCCTCTGTCTGCTCTGCTCCGTCCCTCTTTCCGCTCAGCTCGCCGCCAACTCGTCCCTGCCCCCCGCGGTTCCTGCCGGCAGACCCACTCTTGGACTGGCACTGGAGGGTGGCGGCGCACTCGGGCTGGCTCATGTGGGCGTGCTCCAGTGGATGGAAGATAACCACGTCCCCGTGGACCGGCTTGCCGGAACCAGCATGGGCTCGCTGGTAGGCGGCCTGTATGCCGCCGGCGCCACACCCGCCGAACTCCGCGCCCTGGCTACCGGCAAGGCCTTCCAGTCCGTTTTCAACCTGCAAGCGCCCTACGCCGATGCCAGCTTCCGCCGCCGTCAGGACCGCCGCGAGATACCCGGCGCGTTAACCGCCGGACTCCGTCATGGATTTCTACTCTCCAATGCCCTGATCGACGAGCGCGGGGTGAATGGCTTTCTGACCACCAACATGGCGGCCTACAACTCCAGCAATCTCGATTTTGACCGCATGCCCATCCCCTTCCGCTGCGTGGCCACGGATCTGAACACGCTCGGCCCGGTCGTGTTTGCCTCCGGTCCCCTGCCCTCCGCGGTGCGTGCCTCCATCTCCATCCCAGGCGTCTTTCCGCCGGTTCAGGACAGCCGTGGCCACTCCCTGGTGGATGGCGGCATCATGAACAACCTGCCTGCCGATATTGTGCGCAATGAACTGCATGCCGAAATTGTGATTGCCGTACACCTGGATGACGGCGGCCCCGTGGCGGGTGTGGATACCAGTTCCATTGTCAGCGTGCTCAACCGCGCCTTTTCTGCCGGTATTGACCGCAACGTACGCGAAAGCATGAAGAGCGCGGACCTGGTGCTCTCCATCCCGGTCAGCTCTTTTTCCGGAACGGATTACAACAAGGGTGGCCAGCTCATCCGCGAAGGATATCTGGCCGCGGAGCGCAATCGCGCCGCGCTGATCAAGTACGCGCTCTCTCCGGCGGACTGGGAGGCTCACATGGCCGCGCGCCGGGCGCGTATGCGGCCCCACCCCGGCCTGCTGCAGGCCGTCCGTGTGGAAGGCGGAACTCCTGTGGCCCGCGCAAGTGCCCAGGACGATCTGGCCGCATTGAAGGGCAAGCCCATCGAGTCCAAACCAACCCAGGCAGCCCTCAAACCCATCCAGTCCAATGGTGATTACTCCGCCTCGTATGAAACGTATCTGGCTCATCCGCCCGCCCCAGGCAGCACTCCCGCTCCCGACGATGCGCTGCTGGTGCGTCTGACCAAGGACCCCAAAGGACCGCCTTACCTGCTGCTGGCTCCGGTGGTTGCGGCCGTGACCTCCAATCCGGAACGCGCCGCGCTCGACCTGCGCCTGATCCATCAGAATCTGGGCAGCTATGGCTCGGAGTTGCGCGCTTCAGCCCGCATGGGCACAGCGTCCAGCCTCTCCGCCG
>Ga0207738_100128_pt1 | contig 18538 bp, 8 predicted proteins | sample LuqExpMetagenom9_FD_187767 | JGI IMG/M metagenome (GOLD analysis project Ga0207738, IMG submission 187767) | Tropical forest soil microbial communities from Luquillo Experimental Forest, Puerto Rico - Sample 9 (SPAdes) | ecosystem: Environmental > Terrestrial > Soil > Tropical forest ... | reverse complement strand
AATCCGGTCCTTGGCAATCACGCGATCCTGCTTGCCTCCGGTCACAATCTCGCCCGCCAACAGCAACAACGGCTTCTTGGAGTGATTCACCAGCACCAGCGTATTCACCTGATCGTTGCGCTGCGGGCGATCCAGCGGCCCTTCGGGAATCGCCCTCAAGCTGCCGTTGTCGCCCGGCTGCCACCGCACAATCGGTCGCGGACGCACCAATCCTCGTAGCCGGCCAGCCTCGGTCACTTCCACCTCACCGCTGGCAATTCCTTCATCGAGCGTGAGAAACGGCGTCTCCCGCAGCGGTGCACCTCCAGCGCGCACCACGGGAAACAGCAGGAGATTGCCGCTGGCAATCGGCTCCAGCACACGATACTCCACCGCCGGCTGCTCCACCGGCCCCGCGGCCTGCACACCGTAAGGCAGAGAGCAAACTGCCAGCGCGGCCAACACACCTGCAGGCCAACCCAAGATCTTCAGGCTCTTCATCGCTTCCTCCAGCGGCCGTCCCTACCGGCCTACAAGCCTGGAACGAAGTGCCTGGAAATTCTTGCAGACACTTTTTACACCTCGCGGTTTGGGGTATCGTTGGGGCGTGGGACCTGCGCCAGCACAATCCGCCGAGACTCCTCCAGCACCGGACGTGGCTACCTGTCTGGCGCTCCTGGACAGCGCTTTGCTAGACGAGCTCTGGAACCTGAGCGAAGCCGGCTCCTGCGGTCTTGAGCGGGATCAATTCCAGATGCTTCTGGCCCAGGAAGCTGCATGCTTTGCCCCTCCCGACGCCCTCCTCACCCGCGCCGCGCTGTCCGAATATTTCCGCTCGCTGCGTTTGGCCGACCTTACGCTCGCACGGGCATGTGCCCAGGGGAACGAACGCGCCTGGGAACGCTTTGTCGCGCTTTATCGCCAGCCCCTCACCCGCGCCGCCCAGGCAATCACTGGTTCGGAGTCGCTGGGTGCGGAGTTGGCCGATCAACTCTACGCCGAACTCTACGGACTAACCGAGCGGGACGGCGAACGCCGCTGCCCGCTGGCCAGCTATCGGGGCCGAGGCTCCCTGCTGGGCTGGTTGCGCACCACACTGGCTCAGCGCCACGTGGATCACCATCGCCGGACCCGTCGCGAAGAGTCTCTGGACGATACCGAACACTCCTTGGATATTGCCGCGGCCGAGCCCCTGCCGATTGCACTGCCCAGCGAACTACAGGCACTGCGCTCTGCCGTGAGCAGTGCTCTGGAAACCCTCGACAGCGAAGACCGCTTTCTGCTGGCCGCTTATTTTCTGGATGGCCGCAAGCTGCATCAAATTGGAGCCGTGCTCAACGTGCATGAAGCCACCGTCAGCCGCAAACTCAAGCGCGCCACCGAATTGGTGCGCAAACTGATCTTGAAGCATCTCCAGAACACAGGCCTGAGCCGCCGTGCCGCCGAAGAGGCGTTGGGCGTCGATCCACGCGATTTGGACGTGAACCTGAAAACTTTGCTGCAAACCCTCACATCTCCTTCGTTCCCAGAAGAGGCGGCCCTATGACAGGCGTCTCCCAATTCGTCTCCCATCCCGATGCGGAACAGCTTGCCGCCTTCGCCGAGCAAGCCCTCGGCCCGCAGGAGCATGCCCGGATACTGGAGCATCTGGCCACCTGCAACCGTTGCCGCCAGGTCGTGTTCCTGGCCACCGATGCCGCTGCCGAAGAGTCCCTCGTCACGGATGCCGAAGCCCCAGCAGCCGCACCCCGCTTCCATTGGTTCTCGGGATGGCGTCTAGCCTATCTGCCCACTGCAGCCCTGGCCCTGGTGGCGCTCACTGTAGCGTTCCTCCACTTCCACCGCGACGCACCGGTAGATCTTGCCCGCTTGCAGGCGCCACCAGCCAGCGATGCTCCAGTACCAGCACCCAAGTCTCCGCAAACAGCACAGACGACAAATCAGACCACGGCCCAAGCGACCGTTCGCCATGCAACAACGCCGCCACCTGCTGCCATGAAAATCCAGTCCGGGCAAGTGCCCGCGCAAGTGGCAGACGCCTTCGCACCGGCTACGGTATCGCCAGCCCCGGCTGAAATTGCAGCCGAAACCTCGCCGGCTCCCAGCATCTCCATGCTGCGAGCTCCAACTAACGCTGGTCCAACACCCTCTTCAGCCTCTGTGCAGTTAGCCGGCAAAGCCGCAGGCAGTACGTACGATACGGCGAACAATGCATCGCGCGGCCAAGTGTTGAAAGCCGCTTCGCAGCGCGCCCGCGCGTTCTCTCTTGAATCCGCCGCGCAATCCTCCACACCAGCAGACAGGGCCTTCTCCGTGATGCTGCCGAGCACAGGGCGGGCGTTGCCTGGTGGTGAAGCCCCGGTCTCGCTGGCGCAAAGTGCAGCACGCACGCTGGCCCTCGATCGCAAGGGCGCTCTCTACCTGAGTCTCGACCATGGCGCAACCTGGAAACCTGTCGTCGCGCAATGGATTGGACGTGCCGTGGCCGTGCGATTTCATGCCGCTGCGGCAGCGCGCTCACAGCAGGCGGCGCAACCGGATCACGCTGCTCCTGCAAGAGATTTCTTTGAGATTTCTAATGACGCTGGTCAGTCCTGGTACAGCTCCGACGGTGTACTCTGGTCTGCCCGTTAAAATAACTCCGGCACACCATTCCCTCGACAATGCACCGAGTTGCCGTCCCTGGGAAATTGCGGAAAACTGGAGTCCATAAAGCCAGAAAATAAACACCAAAGCGCATGCTGCCTCTGCAGACGTCCCATCGCTTCATCCGGCAGTGCAGCCACTTCACGCGTACCTGACTCGCAAAAACTTCCAGCCTCGCAGGATAGAATCCTATAGATTGCCTGCATCAAATATGATGCAAGCGCTTGCATCTGATCCGCTTGCACTATAGAAGTTTCCTTTTTTGCCGACGATGTAGTCAGCAGAGTGAAGCGAAATACGCATGGGTACCGGCGTTTTTGTTGAACGAGATTAAGTAATTTTAATCCGCGATATTCGATAAGGTTTGGGAGGCAGTAACGATGGGTTCCTGGAGCAACAGCGCCAACCGTATGGCCAATTTGCCATGGGCGCAATTGCGTTTGCCCCCTTTTCCTCAGGTGGCAACCCGGGTTCTCCAGTTGGTGAATCGCGAGAATCTGCAGTTGCACCAGCTCGCGGAACTGATCTCTTCCGATCCGGCTTTTGCCAGCGAAGTGCTGACAGTCGCCAACTCGCCGCTCTATGCTTTGCGCTATCACGCCAACAGCATCATGCAGGCCGTGGCCATTCTGGGCGGCAACGCACTACAGGGCATGTGTATTACCGTGGGCGTGCGCGCATATCTGGGCAAGAGCATGAACCAGCCGGCCATGCGCGTGCTCTGGCGCCACAACCTGGCCTGCGCCATGGTGGCGCAACGGATTGCTCCGGTCTGCGACTTCGACAAGGACACCGCCTACACAGCCGGCATCCTGCATGACATTGGCCGCGCCGCTCTGGCGCTGGTCATGCCCCGCGAGTATCCTGCCCTGCTCAGTACCCACAAGGGTTCCAACCTCACCTTGCTGGAAGGCGAGCGCACTCTGTTCGGCGTGGATCATTGCGAAGCCGGCCTGCAGATGATCCAGGACTGGAAACTGCCCCTGGAGTTTGAAGCTGTGGTGAGCGCCCATCATGAACCCATCGTGCACGGAGCCCAGTGGAACCTTGCCCAACTGATCAAGACGAGCTGCGCCATCGTGGATTCCATTGGCTTCCCTTCGTTTGCCGGATGTGAGTCTGCGCCTTATGACGAGCTGCGCGCGGAGTTGCCCGAGACGGCAGCGGAAAAACTTGAAAGCAAGGCAGGCGCGCTTTTCACCAGCATCGCCGACGCAATCACGCACATCGAATCGGTCTAGCGGCGGCAGAATCCGCAAACGCACGCCACACTCAGTGCATCTTGTTGGCGCTGAATAGCGTATGGTTTGTGTGCGTGCAGCGCGTACCCCGTCCATCACCGGCAATGGAGCGATAGAGCGCCTGAGTCTCGGGCGATGGTTCAATCGCCAACCCGGCGCGCAGATGTTGTTCGCAACGCAAATAGGTGCGCACTGCACCGCTGCGGCTGCCCATCTGGTTCTGGCAAAGCATCAAGCGCAGATACGATTCTTCGTTGAGGGAGTCGATGCTGATGGCCCGCTGATAGTAGTCGGCGGCCTGGCCCCACTCCGACGCGCCTTCCGCCGCCAGCCCCAGTTTGAGTAACAGATGCAGTTGCTTTTCACGCAAGCGCTCACGATAGTCGGAAAAGCATTCCAGTGACCGGTCGCCATTCAGGAAGCGCCCTTGCATCAGGGCAAGCACATGGCTTGCCTGCGAGGCCGCAGGCTCTTCTGTGGCGGTATCCAACTGTTCCAGCATTTGTTCCAACGCCAAACAATCCACCCAGCAGTCGGCCGGATTCAAGGTAATTCTGCGCCCGCGGTACAGGATGCTGGCCTCCGAGCCCAGCAGACGGCGCAAGCGGCTCAGCGTGGTCTCCAGCGACTTATGCGCCAGATCGCCATCCGCCTCCGGCCACAACTGATCGGCAAGCGCCTCCTCGCTTACGTCCACTCCACCCAGCGCAATCAAAGCCTTCAGCATCTCCAGCGGCCGCTTCTTCTCCTTGCCGGAGAACGAGAGGGGCTGATCCTGAATCTGAATCTCAAAGCGGCCCAGCGTATAAACCCGCACGCGGAAAGGCCAATGCGCCAGACTCGCAACAGCCAGAGCGCGATCATGCGCATCCAGAGATGCCAGAGGCGGATCGAGCTTGATCTTGCGGATCACACCACGCACAAATTCGGGTTCGATCTTCTCTTCCAGGGCAGTGGTCAACAGGAAGCGCATTCCATCTGGAAGAAACAGTTCCAGATGGATGTAGCCATGGCGGCGGCCCAGCACCAGCGCGCGCTGCAGAGCCTGAAGTCCTTCAGGCCTCCGGTTCTGGCGGAGCAGCAACCACGCTTCCACGCTCAACGCATACCACTGCATCACCCAGCTATCCATGGCCACGGCCAGATCGCCGGCCATCCGGGCGTGCTCCATCGCTTCCTGGGGCCGGTCCAGAAGAAAGACGGCCTGCGCCAGGCCCAGATGCCAAAGCGCCAGAAAGTAGTGATTCCCGATCCGCTCCACCTTCCGGCTTATCGCCTTCAGATACTCGCAGGCCAATGCGGGCTTGCCTACCAGCAGAGCGTGCCAGGCCGCGTTGATGTGATAGAAGTAAATGTCCAGCGTGCGCTCCGGCCCCAGCAGGGCCGCCAACTGCCGCGTCAGCGCATTTTCTCCATCCTCCAGTTCTCCCTGCGCCAGATGCGCCGCAACCTTGAAGCTCCACAGCAGAGAATCAAAGCCATGCAGGCCGCTCTCCTCGGCCAGCGCCAGCCCGTCGGCCACGGCACGGTGTGCCGCATCATACTGCGCGGTAATCCAGGCCTGAACGGCCACCATCAACTGGACACGGAGAGCGATGAAGGGCGGCAAGCTATGCAGGTGTATCTCAGCATGCGCACGTTCCAGCAACACCGCATTCTTTTCATACGCGCCACGCCACAAGTAATAAACGCTCATGGAAAGCACCGCATTGATCCGGACATCGACCGGCACCTGGGCATCCAGGAGTGTATTCATCCGGTCAATCCAGTGCTCCACCTGCTCCGGACGATCCATTCTGGCCACGGTCAGTGCACTCAGCAGGTGCGAAACCACGATCAGTTCCGTGGCTCGATCCGGAAAGGAAGGATCGTCTGCCTGCAGATTCTCAAACAGCGCAATGCAGTCTTCCAGGGGCCTCCAATCATCGAAGCCCAAGCTGTAGGCATCCACCAGCCCTGACCAAGCCAGATAGATGCCACGGCGATCCTTGCAGGCCAAAAAGCTCTCCAGCGCCACCTGAAGATAGGTTCGGGCCTTGGATAGATCCTTGGTAAAAGCGCAGATGGCGTGCCAATAAAGAATCCATGGATCCTTGGTAGGCTCGCCGGCCAGCGCCACCAGCCAGCCTTCCAGCGTATGACTCCGGCCCAGCTCCAGCAGATCTCTGGCATGCGTCTTGATCATCCGCGCCAGCTCCACACTGTTACCCGCTTCCGCATACAGACGGGCTGCGTCCTCCACCTGCAGAGTCTGCTCCATCAAGCGAGCGGCGCGGGTACGAACGGCATCCATCTGCTCCGGTGAAAACAGCGCTTCCGCCTTGGCAAGAAGAAACTCCTTCAGCAGCGGATGATATTGGTACTCCAAACCCTCGCTATCCAGGCACTTGGTAAACAAATGGCCACGGCACAGGTTCGCCAGGATCTGCTGTGCCGCATTATTCCCAGTCAGTTGACTGGCCTGCGCCACATTCACCGTGGGCAGCACGGCAGTCTCCAGCAGAAACTGCTGCTGCTCCCGATCAAAGTGCGCAAAGATCTCTTCGGCAAAATAGCTCATCACCACATCGGCTCCAGCTTCCGCCAGAGCGTTGGCGGGCATCTCGCGATGTCGTTGTCCTGCAAGCATCAGGGTGAGGCCTGCCACCCAGCCCTGGGTCAGCTCATGCATGCGCAGCATGGCATCCTGGGCCACGTGAGGCTGACGCCTCTGCACCAACTGCTGTGTCTCCTCCACCGTAAACCGCAGATCGTTGAAGTCCATCTGGGCCATCTGCTCGCCGGCCTGCACGCGCACCAGCACCGATGGCGCCTCTTCCCTGCTGATCACAATCGCGCGCACCCCTTCGCACAGGCCATCCGGTACGGCGGCCAGAATGCCGAGCATGGCTTCGGATAAGGGCACCTGCTGAAAGTTATCCAACACAAGAGCAACCGGATGTGCCGATGCTCCCGTAGCCGCCAGTTGACGGCTCAAATTCTCAAAAAATCTGCGCGAGAACAATTCAACATCGGTCACATGCTCAGGATGCAATAACGGCAAGGACGCAGCCCGGCCGCCAAGCGCACGCCGCGCAGCCTCGCACATGTAATAGAAAAAGGTGGAAGGATCGGCATCGCCTTCATCGCAGCTATACCAGACCGCCACCACATCGCGCTGCTGCAGATAATCGGCAACCATGGTGGTCTTGCCTGCACCTGCAGGCGCCACAATCCAGGTGATGCGCTTCTGCGCGGCCTTATCCAACTGCTGATAAAGCCGCGGACGCGGCATCACGTCCACGGTTTTAGGAGGCGTCACCTTGGCAGGAAACGGAATTCCTGTAAGCGGCCTTCGCTGCTTGCCTTCAGCGCCAGGCCCGGTCCCTTTAATATGGCCCTGCAAGTTTTTTTTCTGCATTGATTTTTAAGCTCTTCCTGAATGGCACCGGCGCAAGAGCATGTGGAGGAGTGGCCCTGCTTGTATGCCTGTGTATAGCACAACTAGGAAACGGACTAAAGTGACGGAGGTTGGCGAAGAAGTAACCTCTATAGAACATTTCGATCAAAAGTAAATTTAAATGGCGCTAGGACGGTTAAGATTACCACGACTGCGTGTCGATTTGCAGCATCTGTTGAATACCAAAGGGCGGAAGAAGAACTTCCGCCGCTCTGGCATTGGGCTGGTTTTAGTTATATATATGTTCATCTATATAACTTGGTGAGCAGCGAACAACTAGCCCGGCGCTGTTCGTGCCTGACGGCGAGCCGGAACCGCGATTCCGCACTCCGTTTCAATTTGCTTTGCTGTGCAGTGCGTAAACACCAGTACGCGCCGCGTTGCGTGGCATCAATCAAGGAAAACAGCCGATAGATGCCGGATATAAATTAATCTGCCGGCTTCACAAAAACTCTCCGCCGTTCATCCTCGTTACTTCGCGCAGGCGTTGAAGACGGACGCTACATCCCGCTTCAATCTGCCTTACGCTTTCAGACTTGCTCGTTAGATTGTGGGCAATGCTGCCCATTATTTATGCGGTACCGGCTGCAACTCCACGAAGCAAAATACAGGGAAGCAGAGAGCAGATACGGATCCTTGATAGGAACCTAGCAAATTTCATATCGCGTCTCACCCACAGATCACCCACAGATCAAAGGTTTTTTAGGCTGTTGATTTGGGTCGATTTAATCCAGATCTTCCTTACCGCACAGCCTCTTGCATGCTTTCATAGCCTCACTTGCTTTATCCTTGCTCTGCTCTTGTTCGGCCTCCGCCTTTCGTCTTTTACCACTCCAGATGAAAAGCGCATCGAGTTTGATCGCCTATCGCATGCAGCCAACCCGCACACAAAAACTCGTCTTTCTGGCCGCCATTGCCGCCTTGACCTCGCTCGGGGTTGACATGAGTCTGCCTGCGATTCCGGCTATTGAAGCAGCCCTGGCCGCTTCCACCGGACATGGCATCATGACCTCCAGTTTGTTCATGGCCGGCTTTGCCCTTACACCGCTCTTCGGCGGCCCACTCAGCGACAGCCTCGGACGAACCCGCATCATGATCCTCTCCCTCGCGGGCTTTGCCCTGGCCGCGCTCGGCTGTGCGCTGGCGCCATCGCTGCCGTGTCTGCTGGCCTTCCGCTTTCTGCAGGGCTGCGCTTCGGGCATTGCCACCACGCTGCCTCTGGCCGTGGTAGGCGACCGTCTCACTGGACCGCACGCGCGACAGATGATGTCGGAGATCGCAACCCTCAGCAGCTTCATGCCCATCCTGGCTCCGGCCTTGGGCAGCAGCATTCTGCATCTGCAGGGCTGGCGCGCCCTGTTTGCTCTGGAGGCCGGCTACGCATGTCTGCTGGCCATCGTGGCCTTCGCCATGCCGGAAACACTGCCGGTGAACGCACGCCAAGCGCTGCACCCGCTGCGCATTCTGCGCAATTGCGGCGCGCTACTGGACCAACCAATACTGCGTAATCTGGCCCTAGTGTATGGACTCGCCTTCGCCTGCACCTTCTGTTTCACCGCGGTTTCACCCTTGATCCTCATCCAACGCATGGGCCTGAGCCGCTCGACCTACGCGCTGATCTTCGCCATCAACTCAGCCGGCTCCATCCTGGGTGCAGGCGCCAGCGCCGTGCTCAATCGCCGCCACGTGCAGGCCCACCGCATTGTGCTCACCGGGCTCCTGCTGGTCGTGGTGGCTACAACCATAGGCCTGCTGTTGCAGTTCCGGCAGCCTGCTCTTCCCGCGGCTCTTCTACCCACCGCCTTTGTTGCACTGTTCGGATTCAACCTGGCAGGCCCTTCCCTGCTGGTGGAAGCGCTGCGCCCCGCGCCCCATCTGCGTGGCTCCGGTTCTGGATTGATGCGCTCCATCTTCACCGCGCTCAACTTTGCCACCAGTACATTGCTCGGCGTATTCTGTGCCCAGCATCTCGACCTGACAGAGAGAGCCGCAGCGGCCACGATGGCCTCGCTGGCTGGCGCGGCTCTGGTCCTCTACCTGGCAACCGCACATCGCAGCGGTGGGTTTCAGGAGGTTGATCCTGCAGCCTTTGCCCATCCGCACGGCGCTCAGCAGGAGACGTTGCCCCCGGGCAGCCGGCAACGATTGCAGGGCGCTGCCCGGAGGATGAATTCGTAATGATGAAGCACCCAACCGTTCTCGACGTGGCCCGCATCGCCCACGTCGGCGCATCCACTGTTTCCCGCTTCCTGCGTGGCGTACAGGTGCGCCCCGAGGCGGCCAAGCGCATTGCCCAAGCCGTCAAGGAACTTGGCTACACTCCCGATCAAACCGCACGTGCCCTGCGTGCGGGCCGCAGCCGCACCATTGGTATTGTGCTGCCCAAGGTCTCCAATGTGCTGTTCAGCGAAGCCACCCAACTGATGGAGGAAGAGGCTCGCAAACAAGGGTGCAGCGTTATCCTGCTCACCCACCAGGACCGCATGGCGCAACAGCAGGAACACTTGCTCACCCTGCGCCGCTATCGTGCCGATGGTGTCATTCTGGTCGCCACTCCCGGAACAAAGCTAGAAGAAGTGCGCAGTGTGCTACCCAATGTGCCGCTGGTGGCGCTCGACAGCTATCTATCGCCTGAAGTGGACTCCGTGGTACTACGCAATCGCGAAGCGGCCCGCATGGCCACCGAGCACTTGCTCGCGCACGGCTACCGATCCATCTACTGCGTTGGCGCCAAACCCCGCGTCTACAGCATTCACGAGCGCATTGCCGGATACTCCGATGCACTCGAAGCCGTCAACCTTGCGCCCCGGCTCATCGTGCCCGACGACTACGAACATCTGCGCTTCCAACTGGGCGCGAGCCTGCGCGGAAAAGAGGCGCCCGACGCCATTCTCTCGCTCAGCGACTTTGCCACCCTGCATAGCCTGACCACCTTCAACGAGATGGGCTTCTCCGCCAGCCAGCGCCTGCCACTGATTGGATTTGACGATTTCGGCTACGCACCGCTGATGGATCCACCGCTCACCGTCATCCGTCAGCCTATCGAGAAGATGGTCCGCTATGCGCTCAGCGCCCTATTCCGCCGCATCGAGCAGGATGGCGAAGGCGAGGTGCAGGAAATCTCTCTGCCCGGTGAACTCATCCGCCGCCGTTCCTGCGGCTGCATTTAGCGCACATGAAAAAGAGCCGCCCTCGAGCGGCTCTTTTCCTACGCACATACGGCGCTAGCGCGGCAGCTCTACACTGCCTTTCACTTCGAGCTTGGTCCCCACAGCATCCCGCAACGGCTGCGCACCGCCCACAAACAGCGTGTACTCTCCCGGACGCACCACACGATGCCCCTCCGCATCCACCGTGCTCAACTGGCGGGCATCCAGATGGAAGCGCACTTCTTTCTCCTCGCCTGCTTGCAGATGCACGCGCTCAAAGCCCTCAAGCGCCAGACGCGGCGCACCGGGCAACTGCGGCGCACGCACATAAAGCTGGGCAACCTCATCGCCTTCACGCTGACTGGTGTTGCGCACCTTGACGTTCACGTCCACAGCATCTCCGGCGTCGATCGTGCTGTTGGACACCGTAGCCGCCGTATACGCAAAGCTGGAGTAGCTCAAGCCGTAGCCAAACGCATACAGCGGCTCGCCCGCAAAATAGCGATAGGTGCGGTTACTCATGGCATAGTCGTCAAACGCCGGCAGATCCTTCACCGACTTGTAGAAGGTAACCGGCAAGCGGCCGGCCGGATTGTTCGCGCCGGTCAGCGTCTCGGCAAGAGCACGCCCGCCCTGCTGTCCTGGATACCAGGCCATGAGGATTGCGCGTGCGCTGCGCACCGCCACATCCGACGAAACGGCGCTGCCTGATGTGTACACCACCACAAGTGGCTTGCCAGTTGCCACCACGGCCTCCAGTAGCCGCTCCTGCACTTGCGGCAAGCCGATCTCCACGCGGTCGCCGCCTTCGAACTCCGCCGAATGCACCGGCATCTCTTCGCCTTCCACATTCGGAGACAAGCCGACGAACGCAACCACCAGATCGGCCTGGCGAGCCGTCTCCACCGCACGCGCCAACATAGGCGCTGCCGGAGGCTGCCACTCGAAATCGCAGAAACGGTCTTCGCTGGAGTGATCGTATTCAATGCGGATCGTGTGCGGCTTGGTTCCCTCCGCATGGAGCGTGAACTCCGGATTGGTGCGGCTGTTCACCACGGCCGCTTGCCCATCCACAAACAGCTTGCAGCGGGCGCGCGGACGCTGGCTTTCCGGCACATCCGGCCCGGGATCGAAGACGGCTGTCGGCTTCATGCAGTGGAAGCTCAGCTTGTAGTCGCCCGTTGCGGGCGGCACAAACTCGCCCGTCCAACGCACGGCAAAGTTACGGTCGGAGACGCCCGGCGCAGGCGACACGCGATTCCAATCAAAGTTGATGCGAGCATCCACGCGCTGCGCCACAGGCGCGCCCGTAAAGGTTGCATCGGCAAAGAACTCCGCCAGCAAGCCCGGCTTGTGATCGGTTGTCCGCAGATACTCCGCCGGGATCGGCGCAGGCGTTCCCTCGGCCCCAATCGAACCCGCGGCATAAAGAATGGCATCCGCGCCAAACTGCATCTTCATTCCGGCCAGAGGCGTGAGTGGATGCGAGGGCTCACCGTTGTAGTTGCCTTGCACACTCTCCAGCAGGTCCGCCGTTGCTCCCACCACGGCAATCTTGCGGCGCGTTGCGGCAAGCGGCAAGATGCCATCATTCTTCAAGAGCACAATGGATTCGCGCGCGGCCTTCAGCGCCAGCTCATCGTTGGCTTTGGTATCCACATCGCGCAGAGTCAGCGCGCGGTCCGCTACCATCTCCGGCGGATCGAACATGCCCAGACGAATGCGCGCGGCAAACAACCGTTCCAGCGTGACATTGAGCTCCGCTTCGCTCAGTGCGCCCTTATTCACCGCTGTCGTCAATGCGCGATAGGTGACGCCGCAATCCAGATCGGTGCCCGCACGCAACGACACCACCGAGGCCTCCACATCGCTGGCCGCATAGTGATGACCGCGGTACACATCGGCAACCGAATCACAATCGGAAACCACCACGCCCTTGAAGCCCCAGGCCGTACGCAGATGGTCCTTCAGCAGCATCTCGCTGGCACAAGCCGGCTTGCCGTCAATTGCGTTGTACGCGCACATGATGGAAGCGGCTTTGCCTTCCACAATCGTGGCGCGGAAGGCTGGCAGGTATGTGTCTTCCAGGTCGTGATCGCTGATGGCCGCATTGAAGTGGTGGCGCGTGCTCTCCGGCCCGCTATGCACGGCGTAATGCTTAGGCGTGGCAATCAGCCGGTAAGTGCGTGGATCCTCGCCCTGCAGCCCCTTCACAAACTCCACACCCATGCGCGCGCTCAGAAAAGGATCTTCGCCAAAGGTCTCCTGTCCGCGTCCCCAGCGTGGATCGCGGAAGATATTCACATTGGGCGACCAGTACGTCAATCCGGAAAAGCGCAGGTGTTCGCCACGCCGTTCTGCCTCTTCGTACTTGGCGCGGCCTTCAATACCGATCACTTTAGCCACCTGCCCGAGCAGCGGCAGATCAAAGGTGGCGGCAAGGCCAATCGACTGCGGAAAGTTGGTAGCCGTGCCATTGCGCGCTACGCCATGCAGGCCCTCGCTCCACCAGTCGTACTCCTCCACGCCCAGTCGTGGAATGGCGGCCGCATGGTTCACGGTCTGCGCCACTTTCTCGTCCAGCGTCATGCGGCTCACAAGATCGTGCGCGCGCTGTTCGGCACTGAGCGTCGTATCAAGATAGGCACAAGTCTGCTGCACGCACGCGGGCGACTTGCTCGCACTTTGCTGCGCCAGCGACGGAGCTGCGACCCATGCGCAGCCACAGAAAAGAACTAAGGCAAGAAGCGATCGCATCTTCATCATGACTCTTCGCGGAAGGTATTGTTGTTTTTGCGCACCGGCACAGCTCAAGCGCCAACATGGTTAGCTGGAACGCAGCGTCCGGCACGGCTGTACTTCATCAGAATACATTTGAGTGAACTCCCAGTCTTCGAGCGAAGACTGGGAATCCACAGGGGGAGGCCCAAAACCGCACTAGAAGGTAATACGGCCCTGAATCTGAATGAACCGCGCAAAGGCTGCGTAGTCCGAGGTGGATTGTCCGAAGGTAGCCGAAGTGGGCGTCGCATCCGGAGCGTTCACAATGTTGCGGTTGAAGATGTTGAAGCACTCAAAACGCGCTTCGAACTTCACCCGGTCGTAGAGCGGAATGGTGCGCTGAATGTTGCCATAGGCCGTGTTTGGCCCTTGCTGCCGCACGCCCTGCACGCGGGTCGGGAAGACACGCGTGTTGTAGCTGTTCGGCGCCAGAGTGGAATCGGTGGTGAAGCCCGACTTATTGAACCACTGCGTATAGCTCGGGTGATCCATCTTGATCGAATCCAGATTGCCCGAGTAAAACGCATTGGGGAAGTTCACCAACGCACCCGGCTGAATCTCGTAGGATGCGTCAATCTGAAAACCGCCCAGAGCCTTGGACTGCCAGCCGGTAGTGGCCCACGGCTTGTGCTTGCCGAAAGGCAACTCATAAGCGCCCGATGCCGTAAAGCGGAACGGACGGCTCAGGTTGCTCTGCTCCCAGCTTGGGTTCTGGTCATATGGGTTCGCGTAGTAATCGCGATCCCAGTGGTTGTTCATCTGGAAGGCAGCGTTCATGGTCAGCCCGCTGGCCGAACGACGCGTGAGCGAAGCCGTCAGCGCGTGATACTTGGTTTCGCCGCGCGATGCATACACCGTCACACCGTTCATCTGCGGATACTGCATCAACAGGTTGGCAAGCGTGATCGTCTTGCTCTTGTAAAAGCCCTGCGACGCAATGTAGTTGTACTGTGCCGCATTGGTAGAAGCAAGCGAAGACAGGTTGCCAATGTAGAACGGATTGGAATACGTCGTGGTCAGCAGTGTGTTCTGTGCCGTGGCGCGCGTCTGGCCCGTGCCGTAGTACGCGGCAGGCACGTAGCTCAGCCGTTGCGCCGTTCCTGTCTGCGATTGCGTGCTGTTGGAATTGGCGTCGATGGTAATGTTGGTCACCAATGAACCGGTGTATCCAACTTCCACCATCATCGACGGCGTAAGCTGCCGCTGCATGCTGATTGAAGCACGGTGCATGCGGGCCGGCACGCGGTCGTTCGGATAGTACGAGTAGCCTGCACCGGCAAACGAAAGCGCACCCAGCGCATTACCTACAGGAGACAGGAAGTGGCCGCCCCCAGCAAGCGTGGGGAACGGATCGGTCATGGGCGAAACGCCCGACGCCGGATTGCCACTCACCCAGGTCTGGCCGTAATCGGTCGAGAAGGTGGTGGTGGTGGTTTGCGCGTAGCCGTTCTGTTCCGTGTACTCGTTCAGAGCATTCAGCGTGTCAAAGAACAGTCCATAGCCGCCGCGGATTACCGTCTTGTTGTTCAACTGATAGGCAAAGCCCATGCGCGGCAGGAAGCGGTAATTGTCCTTCCAGGCCTTGGTGGGAGCGCCATTCACACCGGCATACAACGGCGCGCCGATCACCTGGAAGCTCGAAGCCGCAACCTGCGGAGCTGGATTGGCCGCATACGCCGTCTGTGCCAGGCTGGCAATAGGACTGGCAGCCGCTGGATCGAATCCCACCATCTGCTGATTGCTCTTTTCCGACGCGCCACCCTCAAACTCAAAGCGGATGCCAGGCAGCAGAGTCAGGCGCGGTGTTATGCGCCAGGTGTCGCCAATGTAGGCCGCGAAGTAAGGATTAGTGCGCGAGCGTGTGGGCAGGGTCTGCGCACTGGCCGAGGTAGGAATGCCCAGCAGGAACGAGGCATAGCTCAAACCCGCCTGGTTGGCGGCGATGCGGCCATTCTCGGTTGCCTGAACATAGGTATTATCAAAGGTGAACGTGCCGGAACGGTTGCCCGGTCCGCCGCCAGCATTGTTTTGCACGCGATACTCCACGCCCCCGTGCAGAGTGTGGCGCGCCAGAATCCGCGTCAGGTTGGCCCGTGCCGCCAGCGTGCGATAGTGCGTCTGGCCCGTATCCGCGTAGCCAATCGTCGAATAGCTGCTCGATCCCCACTGGAAGATCGGCATCTCGGCATAGGCGCCCGCATTCTGATCCAGATACGCAGGCAGTCCGAGCGAGCTCGGCTTTACCTTGTGCTGATTCGGATAGAGCGTCTGGTTCCAGTAATTGGTGCCGCCCACGGAAACATCCAACAGCGTGGACGAGCTGAAGGTGTGAATGTAGCCAAAGGTGCCTTCGAAGACCTTGCGCTCGTTGTCGGTCTCGTCGTAGTTGTCTACCAGCACGCCATGCTGATGCGCCAGATAGTGCCCGCGTGTGGCGCGGAAGAAATAGCGATTGCGGTCCGAGGGATCAAAGTCAACACGCTCGGTCAGCGCATTGTAGGTTTGCGGGTTCAACCGGTTATACACATAGTTGTTCACAATGTTGCTGGAAGTCGGCGTGGGCATTTGCGCGTTCATGAACGATGCCGCGGGATTCGACTTCTGCCGGTTGGCGGGAATCACGTTGCCGCAAAATGGCGTGCGCACATAGTGGCCCGGATTCGCCGCGTCCGCCTTCACCGTCAGTGGATCGTAGATCTGATAGGCGCCATAGTTGGCATAGCCCGCGCCACAAGCTCCGGTGCCGGTCGAGGTGGGCAGATCAGAGAAATCTCCGTTGCGCTGCTGGGCCGTTGGTACCGACGCGGTAATCGAGGCGCTGTCGGTAAACACGTCGTCGGTGTAGGCCACAAAGAAGAACAGCTTGTTGCGCCCATCAAAGAGTTTCGGTAGAAACACCGGACCACCGATGGAGAAGCCGCCATTGTTTTCATGGATGCCCGGCTGCCCGTACTGGCGCTTGGCCGCATCGCAGGCCGCCTGCGTGGAACCAGCCGCACAGGCTGTCGCCGTCTTCGACAGATACGTCATACGCTGAAAGTGCGTCATGGCCTGCCAACGGCGATTGTTGTACTCATCACGCACCGTGCCGTGCAACAGGTTCGTGCCAGCCTTCGAGGTGGCCGTTACATACACGCCCAGCGTGTGACCCACCTGCGGATCGTAGCCCGCCACATCGGCCTTCAACTGGTCGATTTCGTCGGTCGACGGACCATAGGCAATGTTGCGCGTGTTGCCCATGTTCGGCGCGCCGTCCAGACTGAACTCATTGGCATACAGATGGCCCGCGGTTCCAAAGCCGGAGATTGAAGCGTTGGCATGCAGGTTGCCCGCCATGTACTGGTTCTGCGGCTCCTGCGATTGCACGCCTTCGGCAATCTTCATCAGGTAAGTGGCATTGGCGCCCGATACAGGCAGAGTGCCCAGCGACTTGGCCGTCAGCGTCTCGCCCGCGGAACCCGACTCCGTGTTGAGCAGAGCCGCGTCCGCCGTTACCACCACCGTCTCACTGGAACCGATCTTCAACTCGATGTCGGCCACCACGTGCGCGCCAGCCGTCACCGTGATGCCCTTGCGCACATACGGCGCAAAACCCGGCACCTCAACCTTCACCTGGTAGGTACCCGGAATGATTTCCACCACTTCGTAGTGTCCCGTCTCCTTACTCACAGTGGAGACCGCGACGTTGGTTTCCGTATTCGTCACCTTCACGGATGCATTGGGAATGACGGCCGCCGCCGAGTCGCGCACAGTTCCAGAGATGGAACCACGCCCGGCGCTCTGAGCGCCAGCCTGAAGCGATAAGCCGCCCAGAGCCAGCACAAGGGCCACAATCCACCCTGCGCTCCATCGAGAGCGCAGGAAGAGGGGGTACAAGGAATTCATGGATAGCCTCCGATGTTCAGCTTTGGCCCGGCATATTTTTGGCAACGTTGCCAATATGACGCCTTAGCTAAACAGCCGGGATTCTAGGGAGCGCAATCTGCCGCTGTCAACATAAATCGATAAAATACATCGATTTAGTAAAGTAATCCTTAACGTTACTCGCGCTGGTTTCTAAGGCTTGTCTTCAGCATTTCTCTTCTAAAATCAACAACGTTGCCAATTTTGACGGCCAACAAAAACTGCCGGGATCGCTCCTCCGCGTCCGCCGCATAGAAAGCCTTCGCCTGGCCACATGCTTATGGATATGCCAAGCGCAGCGATCATGTGCCGCTGCACAACTTTCCGCGAAAACCTAGATCAGTTACCGCGCGAAAAGAGGCTGTGCGCCCGCGCTTACGGCACACAAAAAGAAGACTGTGAAAAGTTGAGTACGCATCGTCGCATTCAACCTATCACAGTCTTCCGGCCCAGCTTTCTGCTTGCCTTATTTGCCTTCGCCCAGGTCCACCAGGGCCGGTGTATCGCGCGCCACCATCAGCACGCCATCCTTTTCCTGGAGTTCCGCCACCTGCAGCACGGTACGTTCCGGCGAATGCGGCAGTCGAACATCGTTATCGGCCCCGCCCTGATGCGTGAAGTAAAAGATAAACGCATGCCCGTTTGCGATCACCACATCGCAATGGTGGCCTTCGCCGCGGTCAGTGGCAACCGTTCCTGGCGTGCGCAGAATATTCTCCGTCTGCGGCGTCCAGTGCTCCAGATCTGTTGACCGGTACACCCCCAGCCCCTTCCACACATCGGTGATCATCCAGTAGGTACCATGCCAGGCAAACACTTTCGGCCCTTCGCCACTGCGGTCGGCGATGGCCGCGCCCTTCAGCGTCCAATGCTTCAGATCCTTGCTGTCGGCCGTATGAATATGCGAGTGATCGCGCTCGTCCTTGTACCAGATCCGCCAGGTTCCATCGGCCAACTGGAACAGGCATGGATCGATCACGCGATCCGATCCCAGTTCCAGCTTCTCTTCAAACTTCCAGTGCTCCAGATCCTTGCTGGTCAGGTGGATGATGCTCCGCGGCGCGTTCCAGTCTTTAAAGGTGCCGGGCACGATGGTAAGAAACATATGGTAGCGTCCATGCCAGCGCTCCACATCCGGCGCCCAGTGCGTGTAGCTGGCGTCGCCGTAGGGAATATCGGCCACGCCTTTATAGCTCCACGTGCGCCCATGATCTTTCGATACCGCAATGCCGAGCCGCGTGCCGTGAACCCACGCTACGTCCTTGGCATCGCCGGTGGCCATGTCGGCCCGGCGGTTGGTATAGAACATCCACCACTGCTTGCGTTCCGCGTTCCACACCAGAGCGGCATCTGCAGCGCCGTCATGCACCGGATCGCGGAAGAGCGGCTTGGGCGCTGCG
>Ga0207738_100127_pt1 | contig 18579 bp, 12 predicted proteins | sample LuqExpMetagenom9_FD_187767 | JGI IMG/M metagenome (GOLD analysis project Ga0207738, IMG submission 187767) | Tropical forest soil microbial communities from Luquillo Experimental Forest, Puerto Rico - Sample 9 (SPAdes) | ecosystem: Environmental > Terrestrial > Soil > Tropical forest ... | reverse complement strand
GGATAGGTGGCCACCTTAATTTCACCCTGCCAGTGCATCTTGCGGAAAACGTCGTTCATATCCGGCAAGCCGCGCGCATAGAGCACATGCACATCGGGCCCCGCAAAATTCGCAATGCCCGTCAGCACGGATGTGGCCTGGAAAGGACTGGCTTCGCTCGATCCGCCACCACCGGGCATCGCCGGAAACGCATCCGGACCGATCACGGCAATCGTCTTGATCTTCGCGGCGTCGAGCGGCAGAAGCTTTCCCTCGTTCTTGAGCAGCGTAATGCTTTCCAGCGCGCCCTTCATCGCCACGGCGCGTGCGGCCACCGAATACGTCGACACCGTGGGATCGAACTGCGGACGCTCCGTAAAGCCGTACCGCAACTCCGTCCGCAACAGGCGCAGCACCTTGTCGTCGATCACGGCTTCTTTCACCTTGCCAGCCTTGACCGCCGGAATCAGCGTGGCTGCATTCATGAAGCGCGGACTCGGCATCTCCAGATCCAGTCCGTTGTTGGCCGCTGCCACACCGTCGTAGGTAGCATCCCAATCACTCATCAGCACGCCCTTGAAGCCCCACTCGCCCTTCAGCACCTTCAAGTTCAGAAACTCATTCTGCGTTGCGTGCACGCCGTTGATCAGGTTGTAGGAATTCATCACTGAATCCACCTGCCCCTTGACCACCGCCGCCTCAAAGGCTGGCAGATAGAGTTCGCGCATGGTGCGCTCATCCATATCGGCGCTGGCGTTGTGGCGATTGAATTCCTGATTGTTCAGGGCATAGTGCTTCACCGTCGCAATCACGCCGGTCGACTGCACGCCCTCAATCCATGGCACCACCAGAATCGAATTCAAATACGGGTCTTCCGACAGGTATTCGAAATTGCGCCCCGCCACCGATGCGCGAGCAATGTTCACGCCCGGTCCCAGCAGGAAGTTCACGCCCCGCGCACGCGAATCATGGCCCAGGCTCACGCCCAACTCGCGAGCAAACTGCGGATCCCACGTAGCCGCCAGGGCCACGCCGCCCGCATAGGCCGTCGCCGGCCCCCAGGTGCGCACGCCCACCGACGCGTCCGACATCTTGAAGCGCGGAAGATTGATGGACGGCACAGCGTTGGTAAACATGCTGTCCACACCGCCAATCAGCTTGACCTTCTCTTCCAGAGTGAGCTTGGAGAGCAACTCGCGAGCCTTGGCTTCAATCGCCGGCGAGTCGGGTTGGGGGGCCTGCGCCAGGGTGATTCCGGGTACAAGCGCCAGCACTGCGGCGAGAACGAAGGCAGAAAGAACTTCAATTGGATGTAGACTGTGCTTTTTCATACGCCGCAAGGTTAGCGCAGCGGCCGGAGAACTGTACAGATAGGCTAAATCGTTTATCCCGCGCAAGATAGAAGCTAGCCTAAGAGAATCATTCACTTACGCTCCAAGATTTTTCCCTGCCCGCCAGGTAAAGCGCTTCCTCCAAGGACTTCCTCCGCCCCTCCTGCAGACAAACCTTTGCTCGCACACAACAAAACCCCAGCCGCATGAGCCATTTTGCGACTGGGGTTGCTTGTTGCTTGCGCGCTACTCTTTCTCCGTCGAGGACGACGGTGGAGGATTCTTCCGTCCCCACTCCGCTGGCTTGTCCGCCATCGTCAACACCAATCGCCCGCCACTCACAATCTCCCGATGACGCAGCCAGGCCCGGTCCAGAGGCTTGCCATTCAGCTTTGCCCGCACCACGTAGATGGCCTTGTCCGTCAGCCCCTCGGCCTCAATCGTGAATGTCTTCCCCTCGGCCAGATGCAGCGTGCTCTTCCGATAAGCCGGGCTCCCGATCAAGTACACATCCTGGCCCGCATTCGGGAAAAAGCCCATCCGCCCAAATGCATACCAGCTCGACATCGCGCCTGAATCATCGTTGCCCGGCAAGCCTTTCTGCCCGGCGCGGAAGCTGCGCGCCAGAATCTCGCGTACCCGCTCCGCCGTCTTGTCCGGCCGTCCCGCCCAGATGTAGAGGTAAGGCGCCAGAAAGCCCGGTTCATTGCCCACGTCGTAGCGGTGCGGAACATCGAAGAAAGCATCCAAGCGGCGCAAGAAGGTCTCCGTACCTCCTGCCTGCTCGATCAGTCCCGCCACGTCCTGCGGCACAAACAGCGAGTAGGTCCAGGAGTTGCCCTCATAGAACGTTGGCCCACCCCAGGTGCAAAAGTCCATGGCCGTAAACGGCGTCAGCCAGCTACCATCGCGATGCCGCGAGCGGATAAAGCCGTTGAATCCTCCATCGGCAAAATCCTTATCCCACAAATTCCGCCAGTTGCCGCTGCGCTGCAGATATTTCTTGTAGAGGTCTGTCTTGCCCAACCCACGCGCCAGCAGTGCAATCTCATAATCGTTCGCCGCGTATTCCATGTGCACGCTGGCCGGGCGGTCCGAACCTTCCAGAGTCACATAGCCCAGCGTCTTCCAATCCTCCAGCCCGCCGCGGCCTTCCTTGAAGTGGTCTGCCGGAGCCACCTCGGCATCCTTCAGCTCCGCATCCAGCGCCGCCTGCCAGTCGATCCCCTTCAGGCCCTTCAGATAGGCGTCGGTCAGCAGAAACTCGGCATTCGATCCGCCCTGCGTCCGCCCGTTCACATTGCCTGCGCGCGCATCGGGCAAATAACCATCATGCCGGTAGATGTCGATCAGCGAACGCACAATCGCCGCCTCTCGCTCCGGCGCCATCAGCGTCAACAGCGGGGACGAAGAGCGGAAGGTATCCCAGATGGCATAGAAATCGTCGTAGTACGGCTCCTTCGATTGCCACAGTGGATTCTCCCCCGTCCGGTCTACCGGCATCAGCATGGTGTGGTAGAGCGCGGTATAGAAAATCTGCTTCTCTTCCTCCGTCGCGCCCTCGATCTCGATCTTGCCCAGCGCCTCGTCCCATGCCTTCTGGTTGCGTGCGCGCACGGCGGCAAAATCAAAATCGGGAATATCCTCCGCCAGCGACTTGCGCGCCTGCTCCACACTGATGAATGAAATCGCCAGCTTCATCTGCACCGGATGCGTCAGCGTCGTACCAAAGCTCATCCACGCGCCCACCGGTTGATTCACACCGCCCTCTGCCCGCTTGCCGCTCATCTCGCGTTTGAATCCCTGCCACACGCCAGACTCGTGCGCGGGCGTATCCAGCAACGCGGCAAAATACACCGTGTAGGGCGCAATCTGCTTGTTCCATCCGCCCTTCACCGTGGTGGAACCTGCCAACTCGGTAGGCGATACCACCTCAATCTTCGACCCCACCAGCGCCTGCGTTTCCCCCGTTCTGAAGCCGGAGCGCAGCAGCGCCGACACGTTCACCAGCACATTCGCCTGCTGGCCAGCCGGATAGCTGAAGCGGTAAAGCGCCGACCGCCTGGCTGCGGTAATCTCCACCCCCACATTCCAGCGCGCCAGCTTCACCGCATAGAGTCCAGCAGCGGCATGCTCCTCGGCCCGCTCGCTGGCCGCGTCAAACGGAGCAGCCTGCCCGCTTGTGGGCTGGACCAGAATGTTGCCGTACTTGGCTCCGCCGCCCGTGCCGCTCACATGCAGTTGCGAGAAACCGCGAATCACGCCCTGATCGTTCCATCCAGCGTTGTAATCGCGTTCGCCCCAGGTCATGTCCGGCCCGGGCTTGATCATGCCAAACGGCACCACCGGCCCCGGAAAAACATTGCCGCCCCCGGCCACGCCCAGCATCGGATCCACAAAGCGCGACACGCCGCTTTGCCCGGCCGCCAGCATCCCCGGCCAGGCCGTCAACACCCCTCCAAGACAAAAAAATGCGATCCTGCGCTTCAACTGCATCCGATTTCCTCTCTCCAGCGCGCAAATTTCTCGCCTCCGCGCACCCAACCACACATTTTCTTCGATCACACTGCAAGACGCCAGCAGCAGGAGTTTTCTTCCTGTCATATTTTTCTAACTTTTATTTTTTGTTACACATGCAATCCTTTCCTCGGCCCGGGTCGTAGTTGTCGCTCTTCCTCGCGCATGGACGGGATTCATCCCCTTGTCCCACCTTGTGACCAGAGTCACAGCCCGGGGTGGCTAATGTCACAGCCGGTGGATTTTGATGGGGAGCAGACTCGGAATCCTATGGGAATGTCCCAAGGGCTTCCCTTGCGCATGTAGACTCCTCGTGGGTGCAATGGAGGATCAATGAGTTTCGCAACCGGCTTGAAGACCATCGTGGTGGCCACGGATCTCCATGGCCAGTCGGAAGCGGCCTTGGAGTATGCACGCAAGATCGCAGCACATTACCAGGCCCGCATTGTTTTGGCGCACGGCACGGACCCCATGGAGTACGCGGCCGTCGGCGGGCTTCCCGCCAACATTCTGGACACACTGCCCGGTGAAGCGCGCGCCGCCTTGGAGCGCATGACCAGTTCCCTGCTGCGGGAAGGCATTCCCAGCCATTCCGAAGTCCGTCAGGGCGCCGTAGCGCAGATGTTGGTTGACGTGGCCCGCCAGTATGAGGCCGGGCTGATTGTTATCGGGACCAAAGGACACGAGGGCGCAGGGCCGGTCGTGGTGGGCGCTATCGCAGAACAACTGGTTCGCATGTCTTCCTGCCCGGTGATGGCCGTAGCGGCCGATTGGAACGCCGGCCCCTTCCGCCCCACACCCGGCGGACCTGTGATGCTGGCCATGGAATCCAACGACGCTACCGCCGAGGCGGTGGCCGACGCCATCTCCCTGGCCCGCACCTTCAACCGCCCTTTGCTGCTCGTGCATGCGATCAGCACAACCCAGCCGGATCCCTGCGCAACCACGGCAGCGGATTACGGCATAGAATCATCCGCCGGTCTTACGGTTCACTGTATAGCCAAAAAAGGAGCACCGGCTGAAGCCATTGCTGAAGCCATCGCTCAGTACCACCCCTGCATCCTGGTCGCGGGGGTTAAACGGGCCAGCGAAACGCCCGGACCGCATGGCACAGCCTTCCATTTGCTAGCCAGCTCGCGCGTTCCGGTTTTGTGCGTACCGCCGGGGCTTGCCACAGGGGTTTAGGGGCAGATTCAGCTCCTGAACTGATTCCGTTTCGCCGAGGCGGTGCGCTAGACGCCGCCCGGTTCGCAACATGGTTTCCTATGCCGTCTGCACAATGGAACGCGCAGACCATGAAAAGGCGGGAAATAGGGTTGCTCCTGCGTTTTTTCTTTTTCGTCTTCCAGATGCTGCCAACAAGGAGGCGACTCATCCGATGTTCACGCGGAAAAGTCCGGCGCGAGCCGGCAACTTAGCAGCATGCCCGAAACCGGCCAGCAGGACTTCCCTCTCCGGGGTAAGCCGCAGGACCGGCCACGGTTTGAAACAAAAGGGAGCGCAAACCATGCAGTTCGAAGCAAGATCCGAGCGTCTGGACGCCGTAGCAGCTCGCCCTCTGGCTGAGTTGCTGGAATGCCCTCCGGAAACCGGTAACCTGCTCAACGGCGCGGCTCAGTCCATCGAGTTCGATGCCGGAGACGCTGTCTTCGAGCAGCAGGATCCTTGCCGCGGTCTCTATGTTGTCGTCAGCGGCAGCTTTTCCCGCAGGGCCCAGCGGATGCAAACCCGTCTCAATCTGGCCTCCGCCCACCCGGGCGATCTTGTCGAGTTGGCAGCCGCCCTCGGCGATGGCCGCCACACCTATTCGCTCACCGCGCAAACCCCTGGTTCCATGCTGCTTTTACCCATCGAGGGGTTGCAGCGGACCTTCGACTCCTACCCTCCACTCCGCATGCGGCTCCTGGAAGAATTGGCCCGCGAAGTCTCCCGCGCCTATCTGGTTTGCTGTCTGAACCGGATCGTGCGTACCCGCCGCTCCGCTGGCGTCTAAGCCGCGGCTCAACAACTCGACTTCCACCCTGGTTTCTCCCCCTCGGTTGGCCCCTGAGGCCCACTATGGAAACCATGGGGAAAATCCCTGTCTTGACACTCAGTTTTGTGCGCTATACTTCAAATTGACCAGTAGATCCCTGTATGGCCACAGCCCATTCCCATCACCCCCCGGAAGATTGCTTGAATTGCGAGCATCGCCACCTGCGTATGTTCTGCAATCTCACGCCCGATGCTCTACGCGATTACGACCAGATCGGCATCATGATGAGCCACGCGCGGGGAGCTAAACTGTTCTCCGAAGGAGACCCGGCGCGCAACGTCTTCGTCATTTGCTACGGCCAGGTCAAGATTTCTTCCACCTCCCGCGACGGCAAAACCATGATTCTCAAAATTGCCGGTCCCGGTGACGTGATGGGACTTTCCGCCGTTCTGGCCAACGTACCCCATGAGGTGACCGCCGAGGCTATTGAGCCTTGTCAGGTCAAAACGGTACGCAAACAGGAATTTGTGGAGTTCCTGGGCCGCCACGGCATTGCTTCCATGCATGCCGCGCAGTCGCTCTCCGGTGAATACCTGACCGTCTTCCATGACGCCAAGCGTCTGGCCCTGTCCGGCTCCGCAGCCGGCCGTCTGGCCCGCCTGCTGCTCGATTGGGGACGCTCGGCCGCCAACGGCAAGCCCGAGCTGCGCTTCACCATGGCGCTGACCCACGAAGAAATCGCCAACATGGCCGGCACTTCGCGCGAAACCGTCACCCGCTTGCTCAACCAGTTCCGCCGCGATCAGTGGATCACCATCAAGGGCACCAGCCTGACCATCGTTCGCCCCGAGCAACTGGAACGTCTTACCGCCTGATCCTGCAGAACTTTTCAGAACCCGGGTCCCCCACCCGCCGCTCCGTGTTTCAGCACCTTCCACCCCACAGGCATGCCGCGCTCAATCAGCGCGCGGTTTTGCACGTCTGTAGCTTCTTCCTTTCTGATTTAGAAAACGAGTAGGCGCACTCCGAGAGCATTCCTCAGACCGCTATCCACTGGCCGTAACCACTTGAATCCGTAGGCTCGAGGAAACAGTCTTCCTACCCCCTCCCGGCCGCGGCGGCCGACACTGGCGCCTCCGTAGTGATGGCGCAGGGGCTGCGCAGGATCATCACCGGGCACCGTGCATGTGCCAGGACCTGAAGAATCGCGCGCTCGCGCGTCAGGTTGTCGAAGACTCGCTCGCCTTCGATCCCCAGCACAATCAGGCTGGCCTGGCATTCGGCCGCCGTGGCCAAAATCTCGATTAAGCGGTTGCCATGTACTAGCCGTGGCTCAATCTGCAGCCCCTCACACCCGGCTGCGGCCGTCTCATGGCTGAGTCGTTTCAATTCCCGCATGGCTTCTGAGTCCAGCCCCACACGCTGGCCTTTGCGCCGCATCTCGTCCACGTGCGGTGCCACATGCAGCAGAACCAGACGGCCGCCCCACTGAGCCGCTATCTGGCAAGCAAGCGCTGCGCCCGGACGGGAGGTCTCTCCAAATGTGGTGGCATGCAGGATAACGGGTGGTCTATCTCCTGCTTCCTCCTGGAGATGAGCCTCTGGACCCACGGTAATGACCGGGGTATGGACCGAACGCAGCACTTGCTCAGCCACGGAACCCAACTCCAACTTGCGGCGCTTGCTTGGATTCCGGGTGCCAATCAAAACTCTGTCGGCGGAAAACGCCTGCACAGCCTCGCGAATCTGCTGTGCCGGGTCGCCTTCACGCACCACGGCCGCGCACTCCAAATCGCGCGCCGCAGCCACCTCGCACCAGGGTCTCAGAACCTGTTCCGCCAGGCTGATTGCCTCCTGAGCGTCGTAAACAGCCAGCCCCAGCTCATCGAGCAAAACCGCGGCATCCACCGTAATCACATGTAAAAGAATCAGATGCGCCTGGCTGACTGCGGCCTGTTCCAGCGCGTGCGGCATCAAGCGGTCAAGGTCGCTCAAATCCGTCGCAACAAGGAGCACTCCAGGTTCGGACCATCGAACTGGCAGAGATTCCGGCATAAATACGCCTCATCTGAGCTTCTCCCGGCATGCCTGGCTCCTGCTGTTGATCGTGCTCAAAAAATGGCGGAAGATGCCGGGGAACCGCCATAGGCCAGTAGGTTGCCACCAAGTGCAGACCGCGGATGTGCCGGCCAGCACGTCTTCAGGTGATCTATATCACCCAAAAAGCACTTTACGACCTCACCCATATTAAGACGCACTTAATGACCTTCGAAACACCAAAAAATTACACTCAATTCTCAGCAAGAGTTAACACAATCCCCAAAATGCCGATAAGGAAAAAGTAACCCGGTCGCCCAAGGGCCGGCGATGGAGGCCCCATGCACGCCCAAATTGACGAAGCGTCTGTCATCAAAGCCAATGCACAGTTCTGGGAACAGATGCTCGCCATGCATTTGGACCATCTGCCTGTAGCACAGGATTTCTGTGTGGAAGCTGGCCATCTTTGCGCCAGCGTCCGGCTGAGCGGCGTTTGGACCGGACGCATCGAGGTCCGGCTCACCGATAAGCTGGCCGTTACCGCCACTGCAGCCATGCTCATGCAGCCCCCCGAGGAAGTGGTTGAGGCCGATGCCCTGGATGCCACAAAAGAAATTGCGAACATGATCGCCGGCACCATCAAAAGTGCTCTGCCGCGGCCGTGCGAGATGACGGTGCCGGAATCCAACATTGAAACCGCCTCCTACTGTGGTCCGGTGCAAACCGACGATTCACTCTCGGTTGCATTCCGCCACCCCGATGGCGATCTGATGGTCCGCGTTCTCGAGCAGTCGTGCGTGCAGTAGTCCGACTGCTCTGCCTCCCCCTCCGAGGCAATTTCCCGGAGCCCGCACCCCGCGGCTCCGGGATTTCTTTTCACCAGGGAAGAAAGGCCCGGCGCGGGGCCGGGCCATCAGTCGCAACCAACAACCGAAACAGATACAGGCTCTAATTGAGCCAACGCAGCCCATCAAGTCTGGGCGGCGGCACGGGTAGCACGATGAATCCCTCGCGCCAGTGTCCCTGCTCGCGACGAGGCGGTACTCCCACAATCTTCAATGCTGAATTATTGCGCTCTTCCAGCGCCAAACCCGGCAATCCGCCCACAATCGCCTGAAGCTGATCGTGGTTCGGGGGCCGGTTGGTGGTAAACGGCACCACCCGGCGCAGCTCCGCATAGGCGCGTGCCAGATCGCTTAAGTGCGCCCGCCGCTTGGAGGGCAAGGGGATGATTCCCATTGACTTCCAGGCCGCATGCGGATAACTCTCCACCAGAATCCTCTGGTTCGGCTCAATCGCCTGCGTGCGGGTTTCCAACCGCCGCCAGCCGCGCCGGCCCAGGGCATCGTATACATCGATGCAAAACTCGGAAAACGTGCGATACGTGGCTGGCTTCACCAGTCCCGGCAAGCCGGTCTTCGAAACCGTATTCAATGCCCGCTCACTCAGGCGAGCATGCTCCAGCCCATTCACTTCCGATTTCCATGCCTGCGGGCCGTCCAACATCAGGATCTGGATGTTGTTCACTCCGCACAGATGGTTCAACCGCCCCGCCAGAATCTCGGCATTCACGGGCCCGTCTTCCAGCCCATCGGCCGAAGAGGGAATGATTTTGCACTCGATCGGCTGTGGCGGCGGCATGCCACGATGCACGGGGGCAGCCTGCGTGGACGCACGATCCAAGATCACGATCCCCAGATCGGTCCAACGGCGGCATGCGAGATCGACAGAGAGTACGGGCACGCCTTTCAGCATACGCAGAACCTGCAAGAGCAACAGATGCACGTGAGTGAATCGACCGGCCGGCAAATCGGAAATGGAACTGGCGACAAACAGGTTCCGAAATGGAATCGATGGAAGCAATACGGCAGCGGTTTCGAACTGGTTTCGTGCTAGCTCCTGCCCCTATCCGCCTGCTTCGTGCTCGGCCGCAAGCCGCCATCCGCTAGACTAAAAACAGGCCTTTCTGCGGTTCGACCGCTCCACCGGCCGCGGACTTCGCTCATGCTCGTTCCCATCTTGTTGTTTTGTGTCTCGGCCCTGGCTATCTACCTGGCCTGCGAATATTTTGTCAACGCCATTGAATGGTGTGGCCACCGCATGCAGTTGGGAGCGGTGGCGGTTGGCTCCCTGCTGGCGGCCTTTGGCACAGCGCTGCCTGAAAGCACCGTCACCTTCATGGCCGTGGTCTTTGGACGGACCGAAGCGGAGCGGCAACTGGGTGTTGGCGCTGCCCTGGGCGGCCCCCTGGTACTCTCCACCGTGGCGTACGCGATTGTCGGTTTGGCGTTGATGCTGCGCGGTGCTGGTTCGACTCCCATCTCCCTGTCTCGCCCCAGCCCCATCCGCCGCGACCAGTCCATCTTTCTTCTATTGTTCCTGCTCAGTCTGGGGCTGGGCCTGGTGGACTTCCTGGCCAAGCGCTGGCTCGCTCTCGGATTTGTGGCGGCCTACCTGCTCTACGCCCGCTCCAAAACCAAGCATGCCGGCGCGGTAATTGACGAAGAAGAGTTGGAGCCTCTGAAGCTGCGTCCTGCCAGCCCCACGCTCGGCTGGGCCGCGCTTCAAGCCATTGCCGCGCTCACCGTCATTACCTTAGCTTCGCGCATCTTTGTCTCGCAGCTAGGTTCGATTGCCGTGGCGCTACACTGCCCGCCGCAACTGGCCGCCCTCCTGCTGAGCCCCGTAGCCACCGAGTTGCCTGAAACCATGAATGCGCTGATCTGGGTTCGCCAAGGCCGCGTGCGGCTGGCGCTGGCCAACATTTCCGGCTCCATGATGATTCAGGCCACCATTCCCGCGGCACTCGGCCTCTACTTCACCAACTGGCATTTCGATCCCACGCTGATCATTTCGGCCGTAGTCACCGTGGCGGCCATCGCTTTTCTCTGCTGGGTCTTTTCCGCGCGCACCGTGCGCCCGCCAGCACTGGCCGCTGCGCTGGGCTTCTACCTGATCTTTGCCGCCGTGGTGGGCTACTTCTTTGCTCACCGCTGGCAGCATGTACCGGCAGCCGACCACACCCGCCCCAACCCCTATGCCACCTCCACCACGGCAGCGGCCGAAGGTCGCGCCATCTTTGCAAACCATTGCGCAGGATGCCACCGGGCCGGCGGCGAAGGCCCCGCGCTGGCCAGCGGTAAACTCAAGCAAGCTACCGACGGCGACCTTGAGTGGTTCCTCCGCCAGGGCGATCTGGGGCAGGGGATGCCTAACTGGCGCTCGCTCACGGAAGCCGGTCGCTGGCAGGTTATCCGCTATCTGCGAACCACCCAATAGACAAGGCAGAGTGTGGACGAAGGCAAAGAACTGCGCCATACTGTCACTGAGGAGGGCGCATGCCAGCACCACAACGGTCAAATACAAATGACGCTCGTGCGGCCGCCTGCGACAGCAAGCCAATCTTCGGACGCAACGGAAACTTTAAATCTTCTGTTCCTTCTGGGGCAATTCGGCCAAAACCTGTGCCCGTTCCCCCCAAGACAAAAAGTAAGTAAGGCGCGCCATGCCGGAAAAGATGGAAGCCCTCGGTGTGTTGTTGGTGCTTCTGCCAGGATTTGCTTGTGCCTATGTTGTGCAGATGTTGGCCGTGCGGCGCAAGCAGACCGAATTAGACAAAGTCGTCGAAGCCCTACTTTTTAGCCTCATACTCTACGTCGCAACACTTCCTTTTTTTGGCAGCACCTTCCCACTCCATTCGCAAACAACCCAAAGCTCCGGTTTCGACATAGGTAAGATTGTCGTGGATTGGCCGCATCTCGCCGTTCTAGCGGCGGGTTCTCTCCTCTTGGGATTGCTTTATGCCACCAGCATTAATCGCGATTGGCATATGCGGCTCTTCCGCTGGATCGGCATTACAGAACGAACCGCGCGCAGCACCCTGTGGAACGATGTATTCCAGGAAACCGGCGGCTATGTTCAAGTGGGCCTGTGCGATAACCGTTGCGTGCTGGGCTGGCTTCACGACTATGCCGATGATCCCGAGGAGTCTTCCTTGTTTCTGGAACAGGCCTCCTGGGTCGTTCAAAATGAGGATGGCGGCGACGAGGAAATCGAGATCGAAGGTCCTGGTATTCTTTTGACGAAAGAAATAGAGATCGAATATGTAATTTTCCTGGGCTGGCGTCGTGAGCCTCGAAGCCGCACCAGCACTCTTCACGAATAGTACTGATAGCCCAATGAACGGTTGACTGATAGCGAAGGTGAAAGCGCGTCCGCTGCCCCTGCCTCCCGCGCTAAAATCCTTGTATGCCTGCAGCCGCTCTTTCTCCTGACGTACTGGCCAAGTACGAGACCGTGATTGGCCTCGAAGTCCACGTGCAGCTGTTGACCGCCACCAAGATCTTCTGCGGTTGCGCCAATCACTTCGGTTCGGACCCGAACACCAACATCTGCCCGGTGTGCATCGGATTGCCCGGCGCGCTACCCGTGCTCAACCAGCACGCGGTGGAGTTTGCCACCAAGGCATCTCTGGCGCTCAACTGCCAGGTGCGGGAGCGTTCCATCTTCGCACGCAAGAACTACTTCTATCCCGACCTGCCCAAGGGCTACCAGATCTCCCAGTTCGACCGGCCCATCGCCGAGCATGGCTGGATCGAGGTCCCCACCGCGGAGGGCGGCAAGAAGAAGATCGGCATCACGCGCTTGCACATGGAAGAGGACGCGGGCAAGAGCATTCATGACGGCTATCCCGAGTCGGCCAAGAGCACGTATCTTGATCTGAACCGCTGCGGCACACCACTGGCCGAAATCGTCAGCGAGCCGGAAATCAGCACCCCCGACGAAGCCTGGGAATACCTCACCCGCATGCGCGAGATCCTGCTCTACTGCGGCGTCTCCGACTGCAACATGGAAGAAGGCTCGCTCCGTTGCGACGCCAATGTCAGCGTTCGCCTCAAGGGCGAAACCAAGCTCGGCACCAAGGCAGAAGTGAAGAATGTGAACAGCTTCCGCTTTGTCCGCGCCGCGCTTGAATATGAAGTTGAGCGCCAGATCGAACTCATCGAATCTGGTGGCCGCGTGGTGCAGGAAACCCGCCTCTGGAACGTCAATGAGGGCCGGACCTATTCCATGCGCTCCAAGGAGCAGGCGCACGATTATCGCTACTTCCCCGAGCCGGATCTTCCGCCGCTCGTCTTGACCAAGGAATTCATCGAAGGCAAACGAGCGGAGCTCCCCGAGCTGCCCGAACCACGCCGCGCCCGCATGATTGCCGAGTACGACCTGGCCCCCAAAGATGCGGCCACGCTCACCGCCACCCGCGAGTTCGCCGACCGCTTTGAGGCTGCCGCCAAACAGGCACGCAACCCGCGCCGCGTTGCCAATCTGCTGCTCAGCGAAGTGGGCGGCCGCTTGAACGCGTTGGGCATCGAGCTCGATCAGTCGCCGGTCACCATGGCCGGCATCGTCCAGGCTGCTGACCTGCTCGACGAAAACAAGATCAGCTCCAAGCAACTCAAGCAGCTCTTTGACATCTGCTTTGAGAAGAGTGAAGACTTTGGCCCGGTTTACGAACGCGAAAAGCCCCAACAACTCACTGACACCAGCGCCATCGAAAAAATGATCGACGAGGTGGTCGCCGCCAATCCCAAGCAGGTGGAGGCCTACCGCGCCGGCAAGACCACGCTGGCCGGTTTCTTTGTAGGCCAGGTCATGCGTATGAGCAAGGGGCAGGCCAATCCCGCGCTCTTGAATGAACTGGTAACAAAGAAGCTGGAAGGATAAGCACGTTCTAGAAAGTCGTGAAGCCCCGAGAGACGCGTCGCGTCGCCCGGGGCTTTTTTGTTCCCACAGATTTGTCCTACTCCTCCGGGGCAATCCACCACGCAGGACACAACGTGCTCTGTTGCATGCAATGCCGCACCGCAGATGCTTAGTCAGCCTGGTATTTCATCAGCCTGCCCAGGCCATTGAAGGCAGCCACTTTGTAGCACTCGGCCAGCGTGGGATAGTTGAATACCGTGTCGATGAAGTATTGGATTGTGCCGTCGAGCACCATCACTGCCTGGCCAATATGGATCAGCTCGGTAGCGCCTTCGCCGATGATGTGTACGCCCAGCAGCTTGCGCGTCTCCGGGTGGAAGATGAGTTTCAGCCGCCCCGTTGTATCGCCACGAATCTGTCCACGCGCTGTCTCGCGATAGTAGGCAAGACCCACTTCGTAGGGCACATCTTCCTGGGTCAACTGCTCTTCCGTCTTGCCGATGAAGCTGATCTCTGGAATGGTGTAGATGCCGTAGGGATAAAATCCAGGATTCGAAGCCGTGGCGTGATCGTCGAAGGCGCGGCACGCGGCAATGCGTCCCTGCTCCATAGAAACCGAGGCCAGCGAGGGAAATCCAATCACATCGCCCACGGCATAAATGTGCGGCACCGCGGTCTGGTAGTTCTCATCCACATGGATGCGCCCGCGCGCGTCCGCTTCGAGGCCCGCCGCCGCCAGGTTGAGATCCTCCACATTGCCCTGCCGCCCCACGGCGTAGAGCAGCGTATCGCCATACACCCGCTTGTTGCTCTCCAGATGCGCCACCACCGAGTTCGCGGCGGTGGACTCCACACTCTGAACCTCTTCGCCCAGCCGCATCACCACACGGCCATCGCGCAGATGATAGCTCAGCGCCTCGACAATCTCCCGGTCGGCAAATTCCAGTAGCCGGTCGCGCTTTTCAATCACCGTTACCCGCACTCCGAGCACAGCAAACATGCAGGCATACTCCACGCCCACCACGCCGCCTCCCACCACCATCAGCGATTTCGGCATGGTTTCCAACTGCAGAATCTGGTCGCTGTTGACGATGCTGGTGCCATTCAGCGGCACGCGCTCTGAGGTGGCAGGTTTTGTACCCACGGCAACAATGATGCGCTCGGCCGAAAGCGTGGTGGTCATCTGCGGCCCACGCACCACGATCTCATGCGGATTGATGAAGCTGGCAATGCCATGCACCACATCAATGCCATTGCGCGACAGTTGTGCTTCGGTCACGTCAATTTCATTGCGGATGACCGCCTGCACGCGGAAAGCGAGGTCGGCCATGGTGATCTTTTCTTTGATCTTGTAATTCACGCCATAGATGGAGCGGTAGTTATAGCCCGACAGGTGCAGCACGGCTTCGCGCATGGTCTTGGACGGTATGGTGCCGGTATTGACGCACACCCCACCAACCACCGTACGCGCTTCCACCAGCGCCACACGCTTTTTCATCTTGGTGGCGGCAAAAGCGGCACGCTGGCCACTGGGTCCGGAACCGATCACGATCAAGTCATATTGAACAGCGCTCATGCGGGTCGATCTCTCCTCGGGAGAAATCCGGCTTGCGGCGTACGGGGAGCAAGCGGGGAATGCTGCTACTCGGAGGCTAGCACAGCTCAGGCATAGAGCGGAAAACAAGCGCACTTTCTGCCGTACAGAAAACGAACGCGCTGCCCGAGATGGACAACGCGTTCAGTGATACGGCGGCAGCTTGAGAATACCGGCGATGGAGGGGTGAGGATCGCCGCTACGCAGATCTGTTTCCCGGCTGCCGCCAACTTGTGGGCCCTACGAGTGGGCAGTACGCAGAGTCGTCTGGCGGAATACCTTCTTGCCTCCGGAAACCGAACCACCGCGCTGTGTGTTGTAGTCCAAGGTGAACTGACGAATCATGCCATCCAGTTCAGAAGCCAGACCGGCCAGGTTCTTCAGCGATTCAACAGCTTCTTCCGCGCCCTGTGCCGTCTCGTTCGAAAGCTGCGAGATCTGGCCAGCGGACTCGGAGATCTCTCCTGAAGCCGCGGTTTGCTGAGTTGCCGCCGATGCGATCAGGTTGATCTGGTGCTCCACCTGACGGCTGGACTCGATAATTGCTTCCAGGCTGACGCGGGCATGCGAGGTCTCCTGCAGTCCGTTTTCGACTGCCGAGCGGCTCTCCTGCATCACGTCCAGAGTCTCGCGGGTCTCATCCTGAATGGAGCGGATGGTACCGGCAATCTCTTCGGTTGCGCCCTTGGTGCGCTCGGCCAAGCGGCGGACTTCACCGGCGACCACCGCGAAACCACGGCCATGTTCACCGGCACGGGCAGCTTCGATAGCCGCGTTCAGGGCCAGCAGGTTGGTCTGCTCGCTGATCTCCTGAATCACGCTCACTACCTTGCCAATTTCTTCCGAGCGATGCGCCAGCGAGGTCATCTTCTCTGAAACCGAGCTGGTGGCAGCGGCAATCTTCTCCATGGTGGCAGCGGCGGCCGACATCACGGAACCACCCTGATTGGCGTTCTGCGCCGACTCGCGGCTAGCCGATGCGGCGTTCTCAGCGTTGTGGCTGATCTCGCCGATGGTGGCCGTCATTTCCTGCGCGGCGGCTGCAATCTGGTTGATCTTGCTGGACTCGGTACGGGCATTGCCAGCGCTTTCCACCGAACGCGCGCTGATCTCGGTGGTCGAAGTCGACAGCGTTTCCGCCGAACGAGCCACCTGCGCCAACACTGCGCCGATCGATTCCGCACTCTTGTTGAAGGCCTCACCCAATTGCCCAATTTCGTCACCACCCGACACATTCAGGCGAGGCGTAAGATCTTTGTTCGCCATGCCTTCCAGTGCTTCCTTCAGGTGGATCAAGCGGGGAGCAATCTCGCGGGTCAGCAGCATGCCGGTCACAGCACACAGGCCCACGATCAGCAGCGACATGCACACATCGATCCAGGTGGCCGCCGCCGCCGACTTGGTTGCGCCGGTCGCCGACTTCATGCCTTCCTTGGCATTCAGATCCAATGCCGCCTCAGCCGCTGCCGTAGCCGACTTGAAGATCGAGATGATGTTTTCGCTGGAGAGCAGGTCCAGAGCTTCGCCGGCGTTACCGCCCTTCAAAGCGTCCACACCCTTGTTGCTGACTTCCATATAGTGTGCGAAATCGCCGGTCAGCTTTTGATAGATGGCGCGCTCGCCGTCATAGCTGACCTTGGTTTCGTACTCCTTGATGGCCGCCTGGTAGGAGTCGAACGCCCTCTGGCGCTCGGCAATCTTGGTGTTCACGCATTCAGGAGCCTGGCACAGCAACAGGTCCAAATCCATCCGGCGGATAATATTCATGGCGCCGGCAGCGCGTGAAATGCTGATGGTTGAAGGAAATGCGTTCTCGCTCACATCGGCACTGTGCGTAGAGACCGAGTGAAACGTTACGAACGTATAGGTTCCCAGTGCGATACACAGACCGCACACGACACCGAAGGCATAAAGAAACTTGCGGGAGACCGAGAGATCGCGTAGCCACTGCATGGGTGTGTAACCCCTTCGACAAGATGTACTCGAGATTTGTATCGGCCGATTCCCGAGGAGCTTCAGTCGTTTCCACTTTCCGATGAGGAAGTGCTGAAGAAACTATGCGGAGTGGTCCCAAATCGTCCCAGAATGAGAAAAGCCCGCCTCTCAACCTCAACACGCTATGCTGGAACCCAGCGTAAGGCCCCAGATCGGGAACCAACCGAGCCCGCAAGGACGACTGCCATGGCACAATACACACTTTCCACGCGTCCATATAATTGGATTCCCTTGCTGGCATTTTGCCTGTTCGCAGCCCCCGTCCTCTGTTGCCAACAGGCAGATCGCGCCACGGCGGCCAGCGACCGCCAGGCCATGCTCCAGCAACTTGCGATCTCTTCCCTGCGGCCGCCCGTCAGCCAGAAGGCCGCCAACTACGATGAATTCCGCGCCAATCTATATCCAGCTCTGCCCGATCCGCTCCGCCTGAACAACGGCCGTCCCGTCCGCACGGCCCGCGACTGGTGGCAGCGTCGCCGTCCGGAACTGCTCGCACTCTTTTCCCAGGAAGTCCTCGGCCAGGTTCCAGCCGGGGCTCCCAAGGTCCATTGGAAGATCCTCAGCCAATCCCGGGAAACTGCCGCCGGAATCCCAATTACGATCAAGCATTTGGCCGGCGAGATCGACAACGTCTCGTTCCCGGCCCTCCAGGTCTCCATCGACCTGCTTGTCGTCACACCGGCGGAAGCCCGGCGTCCCGTTCCGCTGGTCATGGAACTGGCCTTCTCCGCCGACAACATGGCCTTGCTCGGCCGTTATTTTCCGGAAATGCTGCCCGGGGGCAAAGGGAATGAAGGCCCCAGTTGGCAGGAACAAGTGCTCAACCGCGGCTGGGGTTATGCGATTCTGCTGCCCACCAGTCTGCAGGAAGATTCCCCGCTCGGCCTGCGCCGCGGCGTCATCGGACTCACTAGCCATGGTCTACCCCGCCAGCCCGGCGACTGGGGCGCTATTCGCGCCTGGGCCTGGGGCGCCAGCCGCGCCATGGACTACTTTGCCTCCGACCCAGCCATTGACGCCAGCCACGTCGCCATCGAGGGCCACTCCCGCTTTGGCAAAACCGCTTTGGTTGCCATGGCCACCGATCAGCGCTTTGCCGCCGCCTACATCAGCTCATCCGGCACCGGCGGCACCAAGCCTTATCGCCACATCTTTGGTGAGCAGCTTGAAAATCTGGCCGGGGAAAATAGCTGGCATTGGATGGCAGGCAACTTTCTCCGGTACGCCGGGCCAAAGACTGTTGCAGATCTGCCCGTGGATGCGCACGAACTGATCGCCCTTTGCGCCCCGCGTCCCGTCTTCATCGGTGTGGGCTCTGCAACGGCAGGCGACGCCTGGGCTGACCCGGCTGGGGAATTCCTGGGCGCGGTGGCCGCCGGGCCGGTTTACCGGCTGCTGGGCGCGCGCGACCTTAGCACCGGCCAGATGCCCCCCATGGAAACCGCGCT
>Ga0207738_100126_pt1 | contig 18599 bp, 15 predicted proteins | sample LuqExpMetagenom9_FD_187767 | JGI IMG/M metagenome (GOLD analysis project Ga0207738, IMG submission 187767) | Tropical forest soil microbial communities from Luquillo Experimental Forest, Puerto Rico - Sample 9 (SPAdes) | ecosystem: Environmental > Terrestrial > Soil > Tropical forest ... | reverse complement strand
GCCGTTCCGCACTTTGTTAATCCTCCCAGCATGAAACTAGCGGGCGCTGCAAATAAGTACGGATCGACTTTGATGGCGCGTGCTGCAGATTATTCAGATCCATAGAGTTCAACTCTGACTAATCTTCTCATGTCACCCCAATTCTGAGCGACTCCCTTCATCCTCTCGGAGCAATACCGGCAAAGGCTATCTAAAACTGAGTGCTGATGATGTTGGCTTGTGTGGGCAGATCGCCAGCGCTGGCATGCCGTAAATGAAAGTACGGAGCTTTGCATTCATCCAGACTCGAGAGCTGCCCGTTCCAGGACAGACTCCCGCGGACCGCAGGCGCCCTGGCTTGTGCGAGCGTTACGTGAGAGCACCGGCTGAAATCACCGCAAGCCATTCCCACATTATAGAAATCCTATATCTGTCCAAGACGAACCCAAAAATCTATCATGGAAGCGCTATCCCACCAGCTTTGATTTTGCTGTTTCAGCAAAGGTCATTCTGCAGATCCTGTGGAGATTTTGCAGCCTCTTCTATTGACGACCTATTTCGTTCCTTCGAAGGCAACTTAGTCTTCCATGGCATGCTGGATTGATAGCCCACACGAACCAGTTCTTGAAATTGGCCATGTTTGCATAGGATCGAGATCAACGCAGGCTTGGATTCAACGAGGAGGTTTTTGCTCCTGCCCTTTGGAAACCAGGGCATTGATCACAGCCAGTGTTTGTCATTTTTCTTCATACCTATTGACATTCTATACGAACAAGCGGATATTACTCCTATCAACCTTCGATAGGAGAAGCCATGAGCCCTAGTCCCACGAATCTGCTGCAAGGAACGTTGGATCTATTGATCCTCAAATCGTTGGCGCTCGGGCAACTGCACGGACTCGGAATTTCGAGGCGTATCGAGCAGGTGACACATGGCGCCTTTCAGGTCAAGCCAGGCTCGCTGTTTCCCGCGCTCCACCGCATGGAAGAGGCTGGATGGCTCAGTTCCGAGTGGGGAGAATCAGAGAACAATCGACGAGCCAAGTACTACCGACTGACACATGCTGGTAAGCGCCAGCTTGGCGAAGAAACCGAGCAGTGGAAGAAGATCGCGCTGGCAATGAGCGACGCACTCAACGCGACCTAAGCAGCTTCTAGTAGCAGAACACAGCGAAAGATCGAGATGCAGAATATGCTGCACACGAGGGGCAGGAAAACCCCGTGGGATGTTTGCGTCCTGAAAACACGAGAAAGTTCATGGGGAAAGCATGAAAGTCTGGTCGTGGATCAATAGCACGTTGCGTAATCTATTGCACAAGCAGCAGATGGAGAGCCAACTCGACGCTGAAGTACGCGTTTATGTGGAGATGGTTGCGCAGGAGTATATCGCCAAAGGCCTTTCGCCGGAAGAAGCCATGCGCCGCGCGCTGGTAGAGTTTGGCGGCGTGGAACAGGTAAAGGAGAGTGTCCGCGAGAGCCGCTCAGGAACCACACTTGAATCCATCTGGATGGATGTGCGCTGGGCAGCGAAGAGCATCCGACGCGCGCCCGGCTCGGCGCTGGCCATGGTGTTGCTGTTGGCACTCGGAATGGGCGGCGTTACAGCCCTCTTCGGGCCACTCTACTCCCTGGTGCTCAAGCCGCTCCCATTTCCGCATCCCGAGCAACTGATGCGTGTACAGGGCGGCGTGCAAGTGGATTTCTATGCAAGCCCAACCTACTTCAAAAACCAAAGCCAACTGGACACGATCTTCAGCGGAGTCATGACGTACTCGCCGGACATCCTTTCCCAGGCCAGTGCCAGCGCAATTCCCTCTCCGAACCTTACCATCGTGAGCGCGAACTTTTTTCGCACACTAGGTGTCGAGCCTCGCCTGGGTCGCGATTTTCCATCCGGCAACAACTTCACCTATCGCCAGGGTCAATACACACCGCCGGGCGTTATCGTCAGCGACCGCTATTGGCACAGCACGTTGCACGCGGAGACCAACCTAGCCAAATGCAGTTACCCGTGGGGAGATGGCAAGGTGCAGGTGATCGGCGTGATGCCGCCGGATTTCGACTACCCGAGCGGCACTCAGGTTTGGGTGCTCGGTCAGGTCAACTTTGGTTATAGCAACATTGTCGTGGGAAGGCTCCGCCCCGGCATAACCGCGACGAGCGCACTCACCGCAATCAAGTCCACCTTCAGTCAAGAGGCGCAGGGTAAAGCAGGAGTCACACTCCAGCCGCTGCACGATTATCTCTTGGGCGACAGACGCCCGTTGCTTTGGATTTTGAGCGTGATTTCCCTGCTCTTTCTGGCCCTCTCGTGCGCGGGTGTGGCAAACATTCTGTTGGCACGCGGCGTGCGGCGACGCCCGGAGATGGCTCTGCGTCAGGTGCTCGGCGCGCGCCGCGGGCGCTTGATCCGCCTATTGCTTACTGAAACTCTGCTGCTGGCGGTTATGGCTGGTGTCGCGGGTGTTGCCATTTCTGCCGGCGCAAGCTATGGTCTGGAACGCCTGCTGCCGGAGGTCGTTGAACAATCAGCACATCTCTCCGCAGCCTCGTTGATGGCGGCGTTGGTGCTCACGTTGGCGGTCACGGTGGTTTGCGGCGTGGCCCCGGCCTTCCATGCCACGGATGCGGATTTATACTCCTCGCTCAAAGCCGGTGGATCCAGTCATGGTATGCGGCGACGCTGGCATACTGTCTCCGCACATGAGCTCTTCGCCGGCGTGCAGTTATTCGCCGCCATGATCCTGCTGGTATGCACCGCTCTGCTCATGCGCAGCCTCTTGGCTCGTATGAACTTCCCCATGGGATTTGAGGCGAAGAATATCGAAGTCGTCCAAACATCTGTGATCCGAATTCCAGAGGAAGACGCACAACTCAAAAGTGCCTGGAAGAAATACCCTCACGGAATCACCAAAGATGAAAAGTCAGCATCCGAATTTGTTAGGCTGGTTGAGCCGATCAACGATGCTGAATCCGCGCGCAACCAACTACTCTATCGCGAGAGTATGGAAAAGCTGGCGGCAATCCCAGGGGTCGAGTCCGTGTCCTTCATGAGAATGCCGCCTTACTCTCTGAATCTCGCCAACGCCAGACATAGAGTTCGCTTCTGGCCCAGCAAGGAGGAGGGAGGTTCTGATCAGTGGAAGCGCTTTGTTCCGCAATTCACGCAGGAAATCAGTGTCAACGCTTTTCAGATACTCGGCATTCCCTTGTTGGCAGGCAGGAACTTTCAGCCGGAGGATATGCCGGCTCCCGGGGCATGGAAATACGCATTCTACGGCGAAGGCCACCGTTTGCATACGCTGCCGCCTTCCCAGGTAGCCATCCTCAATGCCACCGCCGCAAAGAAACTGTGGCCCAATCAGAATCCTTTGGGCAGGACGTTTACTTTGGACGGCAACCCCTGCAAGGTCATTGGCGTTGTGAGGGACATTCACGAAACGCGGAACGATCTCGAAATCTTGCCAACGGTGTATAAGCCATTCGCTGCCAGTCATCCGCTGGACGGACAATTGTTTCTCTTCATCGTCAAACTACGTCCCGGCATTTCGAAATCGGACTTTGCCGCGCAGGCGCGGAGCGCCCTGCCGTCTGGGCTCGATCCGCCCAAGATAGGACCGCTTGAAGAAGGCAATGGCAATCTGCCGCTGGTGCTGGTACTGCTGGGCAGCTTCACGGTGGTAGGCGTGATTGTGGCCGGACTAGGCGTTTTCGCTACGGCCACGATGATGGCCGCGTCGCGCACACGTGAAATGGGCATTCGCATGGCGCTCGGTTCAAGCAGCAACCGTATTGCACGCATGGTCCTGTGGCGTAGCCTGCGCATGGCTGTGGGAGCTCTGCCGCTGGGCGGCTTCGGCGCCTGGGTCTTGAGCAAGGGACTCATGCACCTGCTCTTCGAGGTCAAGGTCAACGATCCACTTAGCTACGCGGTCAGCGGCACTATACTGCTCGCCATCTCGCTCGTTGCAGGGCTCTGGCCGGCGATACATGCCGCCGCACTCGATCCCTCAACAACACTGCGCTACGACGGCTAAGCACGCGCTCTGGCAGGAGAACCTGTGATGGATTTCGAATTGCCCGAAGCCTCGCATCAACGCATACTGCGCCTCAGCATCTATAGCGCACTGGCGGCGCTGGCCGTGATCGGCATAGTAGTGGGACTCGCGCATCTGCAGCCTGCCGCACCGGTCATCGACAAGAGCTCGATCTGGACCGACGAAGTAAAGTTCGGCGATCTAACCCGTACGGTGCACGGCGCTGGCACGCTGGCTGCGGTTGACACTCGCTGGATACCGGCCGAGAGCGCCGGCCGCGTCAACCGCATCCTGCTACAACCCGGTGATCGCGTCCATCCGGAGACAGTACTGATGGAGCTAACCAATCCGGAACTCCAGCAACAGGTGCTCGACGCTGAGTCGCAGCTACAAGCAGCGCTTGCCGATTACGCAGACCTGAAGGCGCAATTGAATGCCGACCTTCTGAAGCAGAAGGCAGCCCTCAACACCACGCGTAGCCAATTCAAGCAAGCCAAGCTGCAGAGCGATGTAGATGAACAATTCCGTCAGGAAGGCTTGGGATCAGAGCTGAAGGCCAAGCTCTCGAAGGGTCAGGTCGAACAGTTCTCCATTCAACTGCAGGCAGGCGAAGAGTCGCTCAAGAGTTCCTCCGACTCCATGCGTGCACGTTTGGCGACAGCCCAGACCAAGGTGGATCAGCAGCGACGCATGTACGCTACGAAACAACGCAATGCGGCCGCTCTCCAAGTGCGCGCGGGCACTGAGGGCGTACTGCAACAGGTGAGCGCGGAAGCCGGCCAGCAGGTGGGTGCGGGGTCGAATCTAGCGCGGGTTGCCAACCCTGCGCGGCTCGAAGCAGAGTTGCGCATCTCCGAGTTGCTCGCCAAGGATGTAATGGTTGGACAGACGGTTTCTATCGATACGCACAATGGACTCGTCGCCGGCCGCATTACCCGCATCGATCCTTCGGCCACGAATGGAACCGTGCTGGTCAATGCGGCCATTGAAGGTACTTTGCCAAACGGCGCGCGCATGGATCTGGGCATCGACGGCATGATCGAAATCGAAAAACTGCACAGCGTCTTGTATCTTGCGCGGCCGGCAGGCGTTGTCGGCAGCGGCGTCGCCACATTGTTCAAACTCGCCGGCGATGGCGCCTCTGCCACGCGCGTCAATGTGAAAATCGGCAGAAATTCTGCGGAAGCGGTGGAAATTACGGCGGGGCTGAAAGCCGGAGATAAGGTCATTCTCTCCGACACCTCGGCCTGGAGTAGATTCGAACGAATTCGATTGAAATAGCCTGCTGAAACAAGGGGAAAACGATGAACGAAAATGCCGATGCTTTGATTGAGCTACGGGATGTAAGCAGAATTTTTGCCACAGAAAAGGTGGAAACCCACGCGCTCTCGCGCATACAACTAAGGATATGCAAAGGTGAGTATGTGGCGGTGTCAGGGCCGTCGGGTTGCGGAAAATCCACGCTACTCGCAATCATGGGACTGCTGGACACGCCGACGCAAGGCGAGTACACACTGAATGGGACGCCGGTCGCTGGCTTGACGCGCAACCAGCGGACACAGATCCGCAATCGCGAAATTGGATTTATCTTTCAGGCATTCAACCTGATCGGCGACCTCACCGTCTATGAGAACGTCGAACTGCCGCTAACCTTCCGCGGCATCGGATCGGCGGAGCGAAAGCGGCGCACTCTTAGTGCATTGGAACGTGTCGGCATGCCGCATCGCATCCATCACTATCCGGCGCAGATCTCAGGCGGCCAGCAACAACGCGTCGCCGTTGCCCGTGCACTCGTAGGCGACCCTCTCATTCTGCTGGCCGACGAACCCACAGGAAATCTCGACTCGAAGAACGGCGACTCTGTGATGGAATTGCTGGCGGAGCTGCACCATTCCGGATCCACCATCTGCATGGTGACGCACGATCCGCGCTATGTGGGCCACGCCAAACGAACAGTACATCTGTTCGACGGCAAGATAGTAGACGGCACAACTGAGCTGTCAGCACTGCGCCTCTCCACCGCCACGAACAAAAACTGATGCGTTGTTTTCGATCGAAGAGGGTGGCATGAAAATCGCAACACGCACGCAGTTGGCGAGCTTCCAATTCTGCCTAAGTCAATGGACAAAACGAAGACTCGTGGAAAATCTCGTCAACAGATTGCATCGCTGGGCAAGCGCATTTCTACTGGCGATGCTGTCGCTGCATATATCGCAGGCGCAATCCACGCGACTTGAGCGCTTGACCGGCATCAGCCCGCACCAAATACCGGCCGTACCCCTTCCCTCACCGCAAGGGCTGCAGGAACATGTGGTCAATGGAAAGCTGGTGTTGTCGGTGGCCGATGTCGTACGCCTGGCGCTCGCAAACGATACGGAGATTGCCATCGATCAGACGAGTCTAGACTTCGCACAGAATAGTCTCCATCGTTCCTATAGCTCTTTCGATCCGCGGGTCATGTCTAGCTTCACTGCCGCGCGCACCAAGACCCCAGCAACCTCTCAACTGGAGGGAGCTGCGGTTCCCAACTCCCTTTCGCAGAACACGCAAATTGCCTACATGCAAACCCTGCAATCGGGAGCCAGTGCCCAAGTAAACTTCAACGCCAGCAAGTATTCGACGAACAGCAATTACTATTTCCTGAATCCCTCGTATAGCAGTACATTGCAGTTCTCCCTGACACAGCCACTATTGCGTAATTTCGGTTTCTTCCCCAGCAAAGCACCTATTTTGATCGCACGACATAATCTGAAGCAAGCTGAGTCGGCTTTTGAAGCTCAGGTGAACAGCGTCATTTTTGGCGCCATCACACAGTATTGGGCCGTGGTTCTCGACCGCGAAAATATGGCTGTACAGAAAGAGTCCGCCGATGCAGCTCTACGCAGTTTCAACCGCGACAAGAAAAAATTGAGCCTGGGAGCCATAGCGCCCGCGGATACATACCGCTCCGAAGAACAGGTGGCTACGCGCCGGTTTGCACTGATCCAAGCCGAATACACGCTCAAGCAGGATGTGGACGCCTTGTTACGAATCGTGGGCGGCGACCTGCCCCCTGGTATCCGCGACCTCGACCTCGAACTCACGGATAATCCGAAGCCGGAAGGGAAGCTCGATTCCGTCGACCTTGCAGATGCTCGTTCGCGAGCACTCACCAATCGCCCGGAGATGGATGCAGCACGCCTTCAACTTGCATCCGACGAACTGAATCTTCGTCTTGCACACAACAGCTTACGTCCAGATCTGGAGATGTCCGCATCTTATGCTAGCCGCGGCCTCGGCGGAAACCAATACGACACCAGCGTTCTTCCATCCAGATTAATTTCTTCCGGAGGATTCCAGGACAGTTTGCATCAGGTATTCGGCTTTGCGTATCCAACCTATTCGCTGGGAGTTTCTCTCACACTGCCTCTAAAGAGTCATGCCGCAGAGGCAAGTCTTCGCGATGCCTTGGTCACCCGCCAGCACGACCTCTACCAGCAGCGCAACACGCAGCAAGGCATAGAGCAGGATACCGACAATGCGACCCTTCGATTGGAGCAGGCCGTACTGCAAGTCGAAGTAGCAAAGCGCGCTGTTACTCTGGCGCAAAAGAGCCTGCATGCCGAGGAGCGCAAACAGCAACTGGGCGATGAGCCAGTCTTCTTTGTCCTGGAGGCACAGACAGAACTGGCAAGAACCGAAGCTTCGCTCGTACAGGCGGAATGCAACTACCGGATTGCCTTGGCCAATCTGGACCGTGCAACCGGAGTACTCTTGTCGCGGTATAACATCAAAATCCTCCGCTGATTGAATGCTGATAACACGTTTTTAAATTACGTCGGGGTTCAAATAGAATCGAATATTTGCGAAATACGACCACGGCGCACAGTAAAGTGTTCTGCAATCCATCGTCTACACTGATGGATTTTTCTTCTAGGCAATTCAGCTTTTCTGCAAAAGTGAAAAAGGGTGAGACCAGAGATTTCTCTCTCTGACCTCACCCCCACTACTATCGTCTGGCAATACCAGAATCGAACCCGTTAAATTGAAGGACGATTCAAACTGCACCAACATCTAGTTGTGTTCTGCGAAAACTTGTCAATTCAGCCGAACTTGGGCGATAAGCTCTGATTCGACTTCCGCGATAGGCAGGCTACATCTAGAGCAGCTTGCATTCGCCCTTTCAGTACTTCCGGCAGGCTTCCTTGTAGCCATTCCGCAACGGTTTGGACCGTCGTGCAGCCAATACGGGGCAAGGATCGGTGGTTTCGCCACTACTGTCCAACGTTTACCTTCATTATGTTTTTGACCTTTGGGCTGAGCGCTAGCGACGGCGCGAAGCTACGGGAGACATGATCTGTGTGCGGTATGCCGACGACATGGTTCTCAGCTTCCGCACGAGAGTGACGCCCGCCGTTTCAGGGACGCGATGAGCGAACGGTTGCGGGAGTTTTCGCTGGCGCTCCATCCGGAAAAGACCCGGCTAATCATGTTCGGCCGTTATGCGGCGCACCAGCACGCAGAGCGCGGGCTTGTCAAGCCGGAAACGTTCAACTTTCTGGGATTCACCTTCATCTGCGGCAAATCGAAGCAAGGTAAATTCCTGCTTTGCAGGAAGTCTCGGCGTGGCTGTGTGAGTGCGAAGCTTCAGGAGATCAAGGAGGAACTGCAGCGGAGGAGACACCTGCCTATTCCGGAACAAGGGAAATGGCTTGGACAGGTTGTGCGCGGATTCTTCGCCTATTACGCCGTGCCGACGAACTGTTATGCACTGGTAGCGTTTCATCACCATGTGGCGAACCTTTGACGGCGGTCGCTTCGACGACGTAGTCAGAAGGACCGAACCACATGGGAACGGATGCTGCAGTTGACTGAAGCCTTTCTCCCGCAACCACGCATCCTTCATCCGTTGTCAAGCGACCGCTTCGCCGTCAAACACCCGAAGTGGGAGCCGAGTGCCTTAGCTGGGCTCGCTCGAATCTGTGCGGAGGGCGCAAGGTGACTTGCGTTCCTACCGCGATCGTTGCTGGGCGCGGGCACGCCGCAGGAATGGAGGAACCGCAGCGGGGCACTACTTTTGCTGTCCTTGGGCCTGCTTTCGGACTCTTTGCGCCGCCTGCGGCCTTGTTGAGATCTCCTCGCGCTATCGGGAGCTGTTCAGATTACAACAATGCCGACGTCGCTCCACTCAAGACGCTGCCGGAAAAATGACTCTCACCACAGGCTGCTAAGGGATACGTGTTGTGGGCAAAGTCAAACTGCCTTTCTGTAACTATCTTTTCTGGCTTCAGCGAAGCACGATTCCATCTGAATTTCCACTTAAATATACTGTGCCAGTGTTAGTTCCAGATGCCGGATACGCTGCCAAAAAGGAGAGCTGCAACCGTTGACCATGCAAGCTTGACAGATCAAATCCTTCAATCGGTTATCCGTTTCTTAATGCTCAGAAACCATCTTCACCCCCATGGAGAGGCTATATGCAAAGAATTATCTCGGATGAACCACCTGCACGATCTGAACCATCCTCCAGTACCTTGTTCTCTCAACAAGAAGTCGTCATGGAACTCAAGAAGGTGCTAACAAGCCGGCACTTTGCGTCTTCGCCGCGACTCAGACGCTTTCTTCAATATGTTGTAGAGAAGGCCAGTCGCGGCCAGGATTCCGAAATCAAGGAGTATAGCATCGGAATCGACGTTTTTGGCCGACCCTCTGGCACCTACAATCCCGCGATCGATCCAATCGTCCGGGTGCAAGCCCGCCGATTACGAGCGAAGTTGAGCGAGTATTACCTCGATGAAGGGGGAACAGATCAACTTGTCTTTGATCTCCCGGTTGGCTCATACGCTCCCCGCTTTCGAGCCCGAGAGCAGCCACCTCCAGAAAAGGAAGCCAGAGAAGATGCAGAAATCGTAGAGCATTCTCTGGCAATTTTGCCTTTTATCGCCATCAGTTCCGATCCTCAAATTGGAATATTCGCAGCGGGCCTGACGGAAGAAGTCGTCTTCTCGCTTGCTCAGTTTCCCGATTTGCGGATTGCCGCCCTTGCATCGATGCACAGCCTGGATCTGCGCCCTCGCAACATGCGCGGTATCGCTATTCGTCTCGGCGTAGCCCAATTGATCGAGGGAAGTGTGCGCAATTCCGACGCGAAACTCCGAGTTACGGTCCGTTTGATTCGCGGAAACGATGGATGCCACATCTGGACCGGGCAGTTTGATCACCAACTGACGGATCTATTCACCACCCAAACCGCGGTATCGCGATCAATATGCAAAGATTTACGGCGCTGGCTCTCGCCGGCTCCGTAAGTTGCGATACAGTAATGTAACTGTTACAGACCTGCTGCTGATTTTCATATCAGCCTACTGTGAGTCATCGGTCGGCTGCTACTCCCCGGCCGGCTGCTTCCCGAAGAGGAAAGCAGTAACCACGGGAAAGGAAAACCCATGCCTTCGATCACAGTCGTGAATGCCACCGAAAACAATGAAGTGGTACGTGTTGCAATCTACAAGAAACCCGTCATAACTCCCACGCTTGGCACCATCGCGTGGCGCATTGTCAATCCACCGCCCAGTGGAGGGCAAACCGTCGTGAATCTTCCGGCCAACTATGGAGTCTATGCGAACTATCCCACGCCGGGGATTGACGACCCCACGGATCCATCCGCAGGCAACCGCACGGCCATTCTTTCCTTTGGTGAGGTCACTGCCCGCTTCCTCGTCAACAGCGCCAACACCCAGGATCGGCAGGCTTCTGCCGCAAGTATTTCGCAGGTATTTACAGGCCTGGTTCTCAACGAAGTGCGGATCGAGAACAACTTCAGCACCGGCATCTGGACGCATGTCACCAAGGACGGAGACGATGTCTACGCTCCGCAAGTCTTGTGGCCAGGCGGCGTACGGATGGAAGATATCCGCGCCAGCCTGTACCTAGCGGTGGTTTCCCAGTTTGTTTTCAAAGGAGCTCGGCTTGTGGACGAGGAGACATCCTTGTCCGAGACCGAGGTTCTGGAAGGCCAAACCGCCACCGTTACCGGGTCGATGTGGAAGGGGTACACTATTTCGATCGCATAACTGCCTCTTGTCCTGTATGCCGGAAAGATGCACGCCCGGCTATCTCGGGCAGGCGCAGTACGCGATAGGAAAACTCCTTCCGAACAGGGGAGACGCACTGTTCTCCCCTGTTCTTTCTAAACACAATATCCGGAACAGTGCAAGGGAGAGCAGATGAAGCAAATCACAGTTAGCTTTTCGTTGCCCAATGGCTATCAGAATCAATTTGTCACATTGAACCAGAACACACACACGCTGAATTTTACGTTGCACCAAGGAACGAATACGGCTGAGTCAGACTTTGTCGATCTTGGCATACTCCACCGATTTGAAGGCCGGCGGCTGCTCGGCAAGTTCTCGTTTCAATACAGCTATGACACCGAGCGCCGTGTCGTGACTGTGTGCGGAACTGATTTTGACTCTGCGCACTCCATGTGCCTGACAACTTTTCCCGAGGGAACTACAGAGTATTGTCACCAGCGCGCGGCTGGAGGGGGATTCGAAGAGGATGATCTCAGAGCCAACCCGCACTGGAACTACGCGTCGCCGCTCACACCCGGCCTTAAAGATCTATTCAGCGGAGTTGTTCGAACAGTAAACAATCAATTGATTGAGACGCTGCAGAAAGAGCCTCAGATGGTTGTGCAGGTTCGCAAGCCCCTGCCGGAGCTTTCTGCTGAAGAGCATCTTCAATTCCTCACAGTCTACCGTCGCGGCGAGTTTCTGGGCAGTTATGACGCGAACCGTGCCTATGGCCCCGAAGACACGGTGGTTCATGTCGAGTCGGTCTTCGGCGGCGAAGTCACAATGAACTACGCGGAGAATTTCGCCAACGTGATTGGGAGCACCCCAGACCCGAAAATCGCGGGCCTATCGTGGATACAGCTATGGGCGAGGCAGTTTGGTTCCTATCCGACCATCTGCACGTCCTACAACTACGGCGGCTTCGCCTGCGGGCCGAGCCTCGTTGGCGGCCATGTCATCCTTGGGCAACACGCCGCGGTAGTTCCAGCAGGTTCTAACTCGGTGTTCATCTTCCCAATTTGCATTCAACACAACAATAACGACAACGTCTTCATGGCGGCTCTTCAGTATCTCAAAGGTATTTGGCTGAATAACTATCTTGGCTCCTGATCCGGTCGATGGCAACGTCTACGGTTCTATGTTAGCCAAAATTGTGAATTCCGTAGCTGCATCTCCAGCAGAGGAATTCACAAATGCCTGCGAAGTCGTCTTGGGTCCGCCTTCGGTCGTTGTTGTAAATCTGCCTGGTCCAGTGATGCACGCGAGACGAGGCTTTATTTCAAAGAGGGGAAACCGTGCAATTCTCCCCTGACCGCAAACAGAGAGGCAACATATGCCGAGACAGCGACTGCAAAATGATACGCGGGCAGATGTGATCTGGTCACCGCCGGATAGTTCCGATCTCGTGTTCTCTGTCTGGATCAACGCAGCTCAGAAGCAGGCTTTCACTGTGCAGATAACCCTTGCAGGGCATCCGATCCTGGAGAAAACAAGCATTCCCGCAGACAAGGTTATTTCACTCGGGAACGTCAATTCGCCCCTCCAGGGAAAACTCAGTTTGAGCTCAAATGAAGTTGAAGGGAGGAACATCTTGAATCTCGTCGGCCTCAAATATCCGAATGGCGGTGCATTCAGCCCAACTTCCGCCGGATTCTTTCCTAACTGGTCGCCGCCGGATTATCCGGATCTTGTCTTCTCCGTTGTGGCGATCGCAAACCCGGAACCGGCATTTTCTGCGGTAATTAACTATCGCGGCCAGCCATTTCTTGAGGGCACGCTCAACACCGCGCAGCCCAGCATTCCGTTTTCGTTGAGCGATGAAGACATGCCAGAAAAACCGTTCATCAAAGGACAGCTCAATTACACTGTTCTGAGCGGCGGTGTGATCGAGCTAACTGTAACGGATCTGCAATATCCGGGCGGATCTGTGACCAGCCAATTCCTTGCTTCAATCCCAGTCACTTCCACTCCTGTTATCTTGCCCGCAAGCGGAGATTACACGGCCCCTCAGACTGTGACCATCACCGATGACACCGAAGGCGCGCTCATCTACTACACCACGGACGGTTCAACGCCAACAATCACTTCGACCTTGTACAGCGGCAGTTTCATGGTGTCAGCCAGCGGGACCACAATAGTGAAGGCAATCGCTGAAGTAACTGGCTCCATGGCCAGCCCGCCGGCAATTGCTTCCTATACCCTCGTCCTCCCTTGAGCCTGACATCGCCGCAGTTCCAATGACGGCACAGTCCTTGAAATCGTGCAGTAATTGCCTACCATTTGATGCGCGGTGCATCGCTACGCGATGAATGGTATTTTGATAACCTTCCCTTCATCCCGCGCGTGGTGTCTGTCACCAGGCACCATGCGCGCAGTTTTGTATAGAGGAATTCACGGCGAAAAATCGCGGTGGCATTGCGCAAGCCAAGATTTTTGGAGACATTCAATTTGCTTGAAGGACTGCTTGCAGAGATGCCAGCGGAATCAATCCGCTAGCATGTGGATTTGCTCCAGCTATGCATAAGCCAGCTCATCCTCATCGCCTGGTTACACGATCTTTTCACGAGCATGACGACGGACGGCTTCTGTCGGTTTGCGGGAGAGACACGCTTTTCGGAAATGACGCGGATAGATTGACGCCAAATCGTCACTCGCGTTTCCAGACGTCCTGATTCTGGAAACGCGACTTCCCTACTCTGCCCGCAGAGCATCCGTGGGATTTACGCTCGCCGCACGGTGTGCGGGAATCAGGCTGGCCAGCAAGGCCGAAACCGCCAGCAGGGCGGCGACGGAAACCAGCGTCGTCGCGTCCCAGGCCTGTACGCCGAAGAACAGCTTGCGAATCAGCATGGCCGCGGCCACTGCTCCTGCCAGTCCCACCGCAACTCCCGCCGCAATCAGCCGCCCAGCTTCGCCGAAGATGAGCAGGTAAACCGAGCTTCTTTGTGCTCCGAGCGCCATGCGCACGCCGATCTCGCGGGTACGCTGGCTGACCGAATAGGCAATCACGCCGTAGAGCCCTACAACGCCCAAAAGCAGCGCCAGCGCGGCGAAACTTCCTATCAGATAGGCCGCCGACCGATGAATATACGCGGCCTGCGAGTCGTCGATGTTCTGCTGCATCGTCCGCTCCCAATCGACGCTCACATGGGAATTCACCGAATGGATCGCCGGCGCCAGAGCCGGCAAAATCGACGCGGCATCCTGCGAAGTGCGCAGTACAACGTAAAAGTATCCACTGGGACTCTGATCGAACGGCCAATACTCGGCAGGCCATTGCTCCTGCCCCAAGCCCGCATCCTTGAAGTTTTCAACCACGCCCACAATCTCACGAATCGAAGCCGGCGTCAGCGCTGTGTCGCCAAGCTTTTTTCCAACCGGATCTTCTCCCGGGAAGTACTTCTGCGCAAAGGCCTGGTTGATGACGATCACATTTGGCTTGCCCGCACCATCTTCCTCCGAGAAAAATCGTCCGCTCTTGAGCTTCACACCAAGCGTACGAAAAAATTCCGCGCTCACCACGCGCTCATTCACCTCGTTATGGACACCATTGTAAGGTTTCCCAACAAATCGAACCCAGTCGGTATTGCAGTTGCAACTCACCGGAAGCATGCTGGTCAGAGCCACAGACTGAACGCCGGGCAGACTTCCGAGGCGGTCCAGTAGCGCATGCCCGAATGCAACCTGTTGCCGGTCGGTCGCGAAAGCAGACGGAGGCAAACCGACATTGACCGTAGCCAGATGGTCGGCTCTGAATCCAAGGTCCTCATGCACCAGGCGGTACAGGCTCTTGGCCAGCAACCCCGCGCCCGCCAGCAACACCACGGCGGTGGCCAACTCAATCACCACCAGATTCGCGCCGATGCGACGCCAAAGTATTCCCGCCGACCCGCGGCCGCCTTCTGTCAGGCCATTGCGCATGTCCGACAGCCGGAAGTGCAGAATCGGAGTGATGGAAAACAGGATTCCCGCAAGCAGAGATAGACAAGCGGAAAAAATAAGTATGCGCGGACTCAGTCCCAATCCGTGCAGAAACGGCATCCCCGCCATCCAGTCCTTCGAGATCAACCCGCTCAATCCCTTCATGCCGAGATCAGCAAGTCCGAGCCCAACGGCGCTGCCTGCGGCAACCACGGTCAGCGCCTCGGTAATAAATTGCCGGCTCAGCCGCGTTCGCGATGCGCCCAAAGCTCCGCGCACTGCAATTTCGCGCCGTCGACTTTCCGCGCGCACCAGCAGCAGACTCGAAACATTCACGCAGGCAATTAACAGCAGCAGGCCCGCGCCCCACAGCAGCACCAGCAGCACCGGCTTGATGTTGCCCACAATCGCCGCAGACAAGGGCATGACGCTTGCTCCCTGGCCGCGATTGCTGTCGGGATACTGGCCCTCCAACTGCAATGCAATCGACTTCATCTGCGCCAGCGCGCCGCTCACGGTAACTCCGTCTTTGAGCCTGCCGACGCCATTCAGGTTGTGACAACTTCGCCGCTTCTCGCACTCCCCGGTTGGGCGCAGAGGGACATAGAACTCGGCAATCTCCCGCGGCGCAAACTCGAAATCCGAGGGCAGCACTCCTACAATGGTATGCGCCACGCCACTCAAATTCACTGTCTGTCCCACCACATCAGGCCTGCCGCCGAACCGCTTTTGCCATGCTCCATAGCGCAGCATCACCACCGGAGTTGCGCCGGGCAGATCCTCGCCGGGACGAAAATCGCGGCCTAACATCGGGCGAATCCCCAGCGTCCCCAAAAAACCCGCGCTCACCTTGAGACCATGCACCGATTCCGTGCCGGACGGCGTATTGATATCAAGACGGCCTGCGGTATACACATCCATCGAACTAAACACGGTGTTCATGCGCTTCCAGTCGACATAATCGGCATAGGAAAGATTGCCCCGCGGAAACAGCGCCAAGCTCTCCGTGACTTCGACCAGCCGCGTGGGATTCGGATAGGGCAGTGGCTTGATGAGCGCCGCATCGACAAACGCAAAGATGGCGACACTCGCACCGATGCCCAGCGCGAGGATGAGAATCGCCGTGACGGCAAAGCCGGGATTGCGGCGCAACTGGCGCAGCGCAAAATTGAGGTCCTGGAGCACAGTTTCCCAGCGAAACAGCACCACTTCGTGACTCTTCTCCTGGATGCGGGCCGAATTACCGAACTGGCGCATCGCCGCGTAGCGAGAGGCATCCGGCGTCATACCGGCGGCAAGGAATTCCTTCTCGGCCTGCTCGCGGTGGAAGGCCATCTCTTCGGCGAGTTCGCTCTGGAAGCGCTGGCGGGTGAAGAGGATGGCGAGCTTTTTGACGAAAGAAGAAAGCGGATTCACCTAGGCCTCCTGCGGGTCCTGCAATACACGACTGATGGCCGCAATCATCTCTTCAAACTGCGACAGCTCGATTCCCAATTGCTTGCGCCCAGCGGCGGTGAGCGTGTAGTAGCGCGCCCGACGCTTAGTCTCGGTGACTCTCCACTCCGCCTTAACCCATCCCTGCAGAAGCAGCCGCTGCAGCGCTGGGTAGAGCGAGCCTTCTTCGACCGTGAGCACATCGTCGGAAGAGCGCTTGATGGAAAGAGCAATGCCATAGCCGTGGAGCGGAGCGCGAGCGAGGGTCTTCAGGATGAGCATGTCGAGCGTACCGGGGAGAAGATCGGATTTCCTGGCCATGGACCAATATATAGATTATCTATGGGTAGAGAGTCAAGGTAAAAGGTGAAACTTTTCCTGCGCCATAATGCCCTTCCTACGGCAGCGCCAGAGGCCTGACAGTCGCTGGCGGTGGGAGACAATTCGCAAAATTATCCGATTCTGGGAGTGATACGCTGCGGACGTTTCCATGCTGTTGAATAAGGCACCGATGCGGGATTTCCAGTGCATTAGCGTATCGGGATAAAACCGTCCGGCAGCATTCGATCCCACCGAAGCTGAAAGAGTTATCCAAGTCCACGTGGCAATCTCCTGTCGTCAGGGTTGCGAGAAACCTAAAGCCTGTTATTAGCTTTTGGCGAGAGATCGGGCAAGATTGGCGAGCATGAGGATTGCGAAAACCAAATAGTGCAGACCGGCCAGTGTTGCAGCTAGTCGTTCGTACTCTCTGGCCAAGCGGCGGAAGCGAGCCGCCTAGGCGAAGTCTCGTTCAACGACCCATCGCCGTGGCAGCAGCGCAAAGCCGCGCTTGACCTCGGTATGCTTGACCACCTCCAGCCGAATACTATGCTTCTCGGCGGCCAGGGCAGCATTTTCGCCTGTGTAGCCTTGATCGACATAAGCCAGCTCCGCGTGTTCACCGGTAATCTGTTGCACGGCCTCGGCCAGCGTCCCGACCTGAGCGTGATCCTGCTCGTCGGCTACCGTAACATGCCGCGCCAACAAGTGGCCGAGCGTGTCCACGGCAGCATGCGCTTTTGATCCTTTGTGCCGCGTCTTCACGGCACAACGCCAGATAGGGAGCCACAAACGCCCGTTCCTCATCTGTCACATCGGTTTGATAGCCACACCGACGGGAAGCATCCATGACTCAATCGCCACGCAGCGAACGACCATTCTCTCACTACAATGCAAACAAAGGATCAAGGTTAATAACAGCCTCTAGGCGGTATCCACATATATCTGCAGTCTGATCCAAGCACAAGCGAGGGCGGTGCACGAGCGGAAGGCTTCGATGGTTCTGCAGTAGCGTGTACTGAAGCGGCGGAACTGTTTGAGACGGTTGAAACAGCGTTCGATCAGGTTGCGCTGCTTGTAAAGTTCGCGGTCGTAGCTGCGCGGCTGTTTCCAGTGCCGTCGCGGTGGGATCACGGCTGTCGCGCCCAGGTTTTGGATCTTGTTTACGATCTCGGTCGAGTCGTAGCCCTTGTCCGCGATCACAGCTTCGGCTTGTTGGCCTTCCAGCAGAAGGATGGCCTGAGCATACTCGGCCGCCTGCCCAGCCGTAATGCGAAAGTCCACCGGCAGCCCCGTTTCATCGGTCAGCAAGTGAATCTTAGTGCTCAGTCCACCTCGGGAACGCCCCAGAGCCTTGTCTTCGCAGCCCCCTTTTTGCGGCCCGTGGCCGCTTGCTGGTGAGCTCGAACGATGGTCGAGTCGATCATCAAATACAAATTTTTCTTGTCGGTCACCAGGTCGGCAAAGATGCGCTCCCAGACACCGGCACGTGCCCACCGCATGAAGCGCGCGTGCACGCTCTTGTACTTGCCGTAGCGCTCCGGCAAATCGTGCCAGCGAGCACCGGAGCGCAATACCCACAGAACACCGTTCACGAACTGACGGTTATCTACCGCTGTCCGGCCCACATGCTCCACCCTGCCCGGAAGCGTGTGCCTGATCCGCTCCCACTGTGCTTCGCTCAACTCATATCGACTCGCCACATATCCAGTGCAACAAATCAATTGAACGGCGCAAAGTCTATATGTGGATACCGCCTAGGGCAGACGCAGCAACGTTTCGCCGTAGCTGTGCAAACGCAACAGGAACCATAGATGCAAAATGGCCCGGGACCGTTGTCTGCCAGGCAGACGGGG
>Ga0207738_100118_pt1 | contig 19038 bp, 9 predicted proteins | sample LuqExpMetagenom9_FD_187767 | JGI IMG/M metagenome (GOLD analysis project Ga0207738, IMG submission 187767) | Tropical forest soil microbial communities from Luquillo Experimental Forest, Puerto Rico - Sample 9 (SPAdes) | ecosystem: Environmental > Terrestrial > Soil > Tropical forest ... | reverse complement strand
TGTAGAGTGCATCGGCGACGATGGGATGATCTTCCGGCATCATCATGTACGGCATGATAACGATGCTGCTGGTCATGCCTGTGGGGCGTGTGCCGGTTCCACCGCCCACAAAGATGCGCGGTGTGCCTTCGCCCAGCAGGTTAACGAGTTCGGTGCCGGTAATGCCAAGTTTGCCTGCGTCCCATTCGATCTTCAGTTGCGGAGCATGGTTCGACATATCCTCAGGCTGCAGATGGCTGGTCGTCACGCCTGGCAGTGCGGTGACGCGCTTGGCGATGGTGTCCAGCCAACTCATCCATACGGCCCACTCTTTATCGTGATCGCGTTTGGACCATTGCTCGGCAGCCGCAAGCATGCCCATGATCTCTTCTTTACCAACTTTGAGCGAGCGGCCAAAGGCGTGATGGGGCGCGCTGTTCAGCCATGCGGCCTGCACCAGATCCTTGCGTCCCAGCAACAGGCCGGCACACTGGGGTCCGCGCATGCACTTGCCGCCGCTGTAGCCAACAAAGGTCGCGCCACGGGCCAGATAGATGTTGGGTTTGAAGCTGGGCGTCTCGGCCGCGGCATCGATAAACACTGGAACCTTGTGTTCCGCTGCCAGTGCGATCAGCTTGTCAATGTTCAGCTCTGCCTTTTCCGCTGTGGGAGAAGTCATCACATACACCATGGCGGTCTGCGGCCCGAGCGCATGACGCATTTCGGCTTCGGTTTCCACTTCCACAATGCGTACGCCGAGCATGCGGGTGGCATGATCGTAAACATTGCGGGAGTAGGCGGGAATGATGACTTCGTTTTTCAGGCCGCGCAGGTCGGGGAGTTGCTGCATCTTCTCCGGATCGCCACCGGCCAGGCAAGCCGCGGTGGCATTGGTGATGGCGGCCGCGCAGCCGGCGGTGACGATGCCCCACTCGGCTCCGGTGAGCTCGGCCAGCCTGTGCCCCACGCCTTCCATCAACTCGTCCAGTTGAACGTAGTGACGCGAGGCCTCATCCATAGCCTGCTTGACTTCCGGCAAGGTTTGCGAACCGCCGATGATGGTATAAGTGCCCCGGCAGTTGATGACCGGACGCACGCCGATAGCTTCGTACACAGAGGTTGTGGCAGCGGCGCGAGCTGGCGTCACGGTCCGAGTGGCCGCTTCCGCAGACAGGGGAAGGGAAGATGCGATGGCCGCCAGGCTTCCGGTCTTGAGCAGACCACGGCGACTGATGGCCTTGCGATGTACTTCGTTCATGAGGAATCTCCTTGAGTGAAGCGGCGCGCTTGAGCAGCGAGCGCCGCCTGCTGCCATGCAAAGCGATCAGATGTAGGCGATGCAGTCGATCTCAACCAGTGAGTTGCCGGGCACGCCGCCGGCGGGCGCAACGGTGGTGCGCACCGGTGGTTCGCCGCCAAAACGGCCTAGATAGACGGCGTTCATGGCGGCATAGTCCTTGAGGTCATTCAAGTAGACGTTGACCTTCAGCACCTTGTCCATGGAGGAGCCGGCATTGATCAATTCTTTTTCGAGATCATCGAGCACGTGCTTGGTGTGGGCGGTGATGTCGCCTTCAAAGTGCGCACCCTTGCCGGCGATGAAGAGAAGGTTGCCGTAGGAGACGGCGCTGGAAAACATTGGAGTCTTGTCCGGTTTTGGCCCCTGGTAGTGCACCTTCTTGCCGGGCTTGGCGGCATCCTTGGTTGCGGCCTGAACAGGTACAGCAACGGCGGCCGCGGTGACAGCGGCTGCGGCTCCCTTCAGAATGTTGCGGCGGTTCTGATTCATCTTTGTTCTGCCTCCTGTAGTGCGGTGTGCCATGGTTGTCTTGTTGCTCTGGGCTTAGTGGGTGCGCTTCGCTACGTCGGAGCTGAGTGTTCCGTCCCAATTGGGTGAGCCCTGGGCGCGGTAGTTGCCCAGCGTTTTCCAGTCATCGCGGGTGCGTCCGTTTAGATCCCATACCACTTTTCCAGCGCGTAGAGTCATTTCGCATTGCAGACGTTCCGCGCCATCCATGCGTGCGCCAAAGGTATCCACAAAGCCGAACTTGCCATGCTCGATGTTGAATACGGCGACGTCTGCTTCACTACCCACGGTAAGTGTGCCCAGGTCGGGCCGTTGAATTTCATGGGCGGGATTTGAGGTGGACATGCGGATGACGTCGTTGAGCGATAGACCCATATTCAGGAACTTGGACATGACGTTGAGCATGTCTTTCATGCCTGCATTCATGCTGGAGATATGCAGGTCGGTCGAGATGGAATCGGGCACCCAGCCCTGTTGGATGGCAGGCACGGCCTGACGGAACAGGAAGCTGCCGCCGCCATGGCCCACGTCAAAGATGACGCCGCGTTTGCGGGCCTGGGCCAGATAGGGCAGCAACTTGCCGTGCTCGTCGAGCAACGGCACCCAACTGAGATACATGTGCGTGGAGATGTCGCCCGGGCGCAGTTTTTCAAGCACCAGTTGCTGATAGGGGCGTTCCGGACGGAAGTCTCCAAAGTCCACCATCACGGGGATGTGCGCGATGCTGCCGGCTTTAACGGCCTGCTCCACGGCAATCCAATCAGGAGCCATGTAGTGCGCGGTTTTGATGCCCACGATCAGGCCAGGATACTTCAGCGCTTCTTCGCCGGCTTTCTGAGCGTCCATCAAAGCGGTGTCCTGTTCGTAGCGTGTGCCACGCATACCGTCGCCCACGATATTAAGAAAGGCCAGCACGCGCGTCTGGGAGCGATCGATAATGCGTTCTTTGAAGTCGTAGAAGTTTTTCCAACCGGAGCCACCGGCATCGGCAACGGTGGTCACGCCGGTGCGGAAGGTGAAGCCATCCGGATAAACGCTGTTATCGCCGGCATAGGAGTTGCGCTCGCCGGTGCCGGCATAAACATGAGCATGTATGTCGAGCAGACCGGGTGTGACTACGAGGCCGTTCACATCTACCACGCGCAGGCAGGCGCTGCCCTCCACATGTTCGGCGATAGCGGCAATGTGGCCATTGGTGATGGCTACGTCGCGGATGCCATCCAGATGATTGGCAGGATCGATAACACGCCCCCCATGGAGCAGAAGGTCGCAGTGTTGTTGGGCCCGTGCGCAGGTTGCAAGTGTGGAAACCAAGGCGAGGACAATAGCAGAGCGCCAGAAGGCGCGTAGGAGTGGTTGTGCTGAGAACTGTGCGTCTTTGCTCAAGATCTTGACTCCTGCTGATACTACGGCACCCTACGCTCAAAATAGCGGCGTGCCATGGAAGGTTACAGCGGAACGGAAAAAGCGGCCGCGAACGCGTGTCGTCGTTCGCGACCGGAAAATAGGGGAGACGGAAAAGCTAGAAGATGATCTTTCCTACCAGTGAAACAACACGTGCGCCGCTGATGGTTCCAGCCACGCTCTGGGTTCCGGTTACACGGCCGAAGCTGCTGAAGTCCGGCTGCGAGATGGCCGAGTTGTCATGCCCAATGGAGACACTGGGATTGGCTGCACTCGGGTGGTTGAAGACGTTGAAAGCCTCGGCACGGAACTGGAACCGCATCTGATCGTGGATGGGGAAGTTCTTCATCAACGAGAGATTTTCGTACGTGAGACCGGGGCCGTGCAGAGTGTTGCGGGTAGTGTTGCCGAAGGCGTACGCGCCGGCCGTGATGTTGGCCGGCAGGGTGTAGGCCGAGGTGTCAATACACGAGCTTTGATTGCCCGAGATGTAGTTCTTCAGGCTGCAATTGGCGCTTGGGGTATGCACCCAGCTCGGGCGCTGCGTGCCCTGGCTCATGTTGGCGCTATTGTAGCTGAGATTGACGTTGAATGGCGTGCCGGTTTGCCCGTTCACCACAGCGGCCACTTCCCATCCACCCACGGTCTGGCGAGTGAGCAGGTTGTGGTTGGAGAACGAGGGCAGGGCGTAGGTAAGCGTTGCTACCACGCGATGCGTGATGTCCCAGTTGGCGTTGCCGTAGTCGGACTTGGGGTTGTACTGCTGCGAGAGCGTACCGCCACCATTGGAATCAGCCGAGAGATCCAGGTCGTGCGACCAGGTGTAGCTTACCTGACCGGAGAGCCTGTGGAACGAGCGCTGGCGCAGAACGGCCGTCATCGCGTTATAGCTGGAGTAAGCGTCGTTCTGGATGCGGCGTATAGAACCGAAGAGCTGGTTGGGACGGCGAGAGTTCACCGATCCGGCAGCCGGCGTGAGCGGTTCGTTGCTGTAGAAGCTGCGATCCAGATGCAGCGAGCGCGAGCCGATGTATTGCAAGTCGAATGCGGCTCCACTCCAAAGCTGGTAGCCGGCATCCAGGTTCCACTGATAAGCGCGCTGCGTTTTGTTGTTCGGGTTGTCGGTGAAGACACTCACGTAGGTGCCAGCTACACCCGCTATCGGTGAAGTGGAAGCCGCGCCCGGTGTGTTGTTGGTGAAGGTGACAATGTTGGATGCGGATGAATAGTAGTTGGCTGTTGCAGCAAACGGATAGTTGCCGGTGGCCAGCGTGTAGCTGTTCAGTTGGTTGGCGTTGTAGTAGAAGCCGCCGCCCGCGCGGATCACCAAGCGATCGGTGGCGCGGTAGCTGATGCCCAGGCGCGGTCCAAGGTTGTCATGCTGGGCATTGATGAACTTGAAGCCCGGCACCGGCTTGTAGCTCGCACCCGTACAGGCGGTGCCGGAGGGGCAGTTGGATTCGGGAATCAGCGCCGTTTCCGCGGCGTTCAGTATGCGGGCATAGCCGTTCAGGCTGGTGGGCACCGTGGGCAGATCGTAGCGGAAGCCATAGTTGATGGTGAGGCGCGGTGTGGCTTGCCAGTTGTCGAGGATGAAGAAGCCATCGCGCCACTGCGCGACAGAACCCTTGATGGTGGCAATCGGCGTCTGGTCGTTGTTGGCATAGCCGATGACGAAATCGGCGCGGGCATCGCCGGTGGAGAATACGCCTGCCTGTCCGGCGGCGAAGGTGAAGCCGCCAAGCGGCGTGTTGGAGGCCATGCGGCCCAGAGCCAGACGGCGGAATTCAGCGCCGGCCATGATGTTGTGGCGGCCGCGTGTCCAACTGATTTCGTCGTACAGATCGTAGGTGCGGTCGTCCTGGAACCAGTTGGAACCGCTGTTGCCCACGCCCTGCACGCCATTGATGGTGACTACCGGAACGCCGGGATTGCCGTACTTGACGTCGGCGGTGAAGTTGGGGATGCCAAGGTTGGAGCCTGCCTGCGTGAGGCCGTTCTGGTACCAGTAGTTCACGTTGTTGCTGATCAGCAGATTGGCGCCGGCATGAAAGTCGTTCACCAGGTTGGGCGTGAGGACGTGCGTGTAGCCAAAGGCATAGTTGCGGGTGTTGGTGGGGCCGTAGCTGGCATTGGCCGGGAAGAAGGTGCCGGACTGAATGCTCAGGTTCTGCCAATGAACGCGGAAGAATAGCTTGACGTTGTCGCCGATGTTTTCATCCACGCGGTCCAGCGTCTGACGAATGTAGTAGGCGCTTGGATAGCTCATGTTCAGGTTGTTCTGGGTGCCGTTGGAGGAACCGGAGACGTTCGGCGAAATCATGTACTTCTCATACGCCTGTGCGATCAGGCCGTTGGCGCTGTTCAGCAAAGCGTTGGGAACCTGGTTGTTGGTGAAATAGTTGCCAGGGCCTAGTGTGGGGTCCTGCAGACAGACCGGCGTGCCAGTGTATCCGGACGGAGCAGAGCAGGCTTTGGTGGCGCTGTTCCAACTGCCGATGGCGGAGAAGTCGCCCTTCTTCATGGCATCGGTGAGCACGGTGGCAATGCCGCTTGTTTGGCCTACATTGTTCAGCTTTTCATAGCTGGCGAAGAAGAAGGTCTTGCTGTGGCCGTCGTAAAGGCGGGGCAGGAAGACCGGTCCACCCAGCGCGCCGCCGTACTGGTTCCAGTGCAGAACCGCCTTGGATTGCGCCGCGGTTTGGGTATAGGTCTTGGCGTTCAGCGCGGTGTTTTCAACGTAGTCATACGCGGTGCCGTGCAGTTTGTTGCCGCCCTGCTTGCTGGCCAGATTGATATGAATACCAAGGTAAGATCCATACTGCGCGGGATAGTTGCCGCTTTGCATCTGCACCTGCTGGATCATGTCGGTGCTGGGTCGCGCGGGAGCAGTGGAGACGAGGTTGTTCATGATGGAGACGCCATCCAGCGTGAGGCTGTTCTGGATCTCGCGCTGACCCGCGCCCTGAAAGTCTTCACCCGGAGGAATGCCCGAGTAGCTGGACTTGGAGCCGATGTAGACGTTGGAGGACATGGAGGCCACATCCAGTGCGTTGTGGCTCATCATGGGCAGGTTCTCCACCTGCTCGGAGGCGAAAGTTTCGCCCAGCGTGGCATCGTCGGTGGAGATGGGAGGCGTGCTACCTGTCACCTCCACGGTGACATCTTCGGAGCCCACTTCCAGGGTAAAGTCGGTACGGACCGCAAGGTTGATCGGAACCGTGATTCCAGTCTTGGTAATTTTCTTGAAGCCTGCCTGTTCGACTGTGATGTTGTAAACGCCGGATGCGATAAAGGTCATCGCATAGTAGCCCTGATCGTTCGTGGTGGCGTTGAGCGTGACCTTGGTCGACTGTTCGACCGCCTTCACATGCGCACCCCCAACAACGCTGCCGCTGTGATCTGTGATCGTTCCCACCAGCGACGTGTTATTAGCGATCTGGGCATACAATCCGGTGGCGCAGGCCAGAAGCAACCAGCATATTGCCAGCATCTTTCTCATCGGTGACACCTCCAGAAATTTTCTACAGAGTGCGATTCGGCCGCTGGCCGCGTTACACAGGACCGCGAACCGTTTCTGGCATCGCACCGCAGGTTGCCGTTCGAAGGCGTTGCAAACTGCAGTAGATGCTTGATCAGCATTGAATCGCGCGAGAGAGGAGGTGTCATCAGGCCCATGCCCCGTCTTCATCTAGGACAAATGCCCTGCGAAAAGGCGAAAACTTTATGAGATTCCATGGTTGTTTTCCACAATATCTATTCCCAGTGCACCAGGCCGCGCTTGAGCGCGAAGATGGTGGCCTGCGTACGATCACGCGCGCCCATCTTGGCGAGCACGCTGCTCACATGGATGCGCACGGTTTTTTCCGCGATGTTGAGGCTGGCGGCAATGTCGCGATTGTTCTGCCCCTGGGTGATGCAGGTGAGCACTTCCAGCTCGCGGCTGGTCAATTCAACCGCGGGAATGCGCTCCGCGAGCAGGTCGCGGGTTTGGCGCGGGAAGTAGCGCATGCCGCGCTGCACAATGCGAATGGCCTCCACCAACTCCTGGCCGCTCACATCCTTGGTCAGGTAACCCATGGCGCCATTGCGCACGGCGCGATACACATCCTCGCTGCCATCGTAGTTGGATACCACGACGATTCTGGCTTTGCGGTCAGCCTTGCGAATAGCGGTGATCGCATCAAAGCCGCTCAGTCGTGGCAAGCGAAGATCCATCACGATGATGTCCGGAGCAAGCTGGCGGGTCAACTCCACGCCATGCTCGCCATTGTCGGCCTCGCCCACCACCTCCATGTCGGAGTGGGATTGCAACACGGAGCGCAAGGCCATGCGCGCCAGGAAGTGATCTTCGACGATCAGAATGCGGATAGGCTCGTTCTTCATGCCTGTACCTCTGCTGCCAGGGCTGCGGAGTGGAAGGGCAGATGCACAACCACAAGAGTGCCGCTACCGGCATCGGAATCGATGCGCAGTGTGCCGCCCACCTTGCGGGCGCGCTCTTCCATCACGGGAATACCGAAGTGTCCACGGCTGGATCCAGCGGCCAGGGCCGGCTGAAATCCCATGCCGTTATCGGCAATGGTCATGGTCAATGCGGCATGTTGATAGTGAAGGCTGATGCGGATCTGCGAGGCCTTGGCATGGCGCAGCACATTGGTGATGGCTTCCTGGCAGATGCGCGCCAACTGATGCACGCAGCCCGGAGCCAGCGGAACCTCGCGGCCCTGCACGTCAAATTGCATCTGGATGCCGCAGGCCGGAGGAACCTTGGCCACCACCAGTTCCAGGGCCTTGGTGAGCCATTCGGTCGGCGCATCGTCGCCACGCAGATCCCAGATAACGCGCCGTGCCTCGGCCTGGGCATGGGTGACCATGCTGCGCGCCAGCTCGCAGGCATCCAGCGCCGAGCCGGGTGTGCCGCCATCTTCGCGGAACAGCCGCGCGGTGGTTTCAAGCTGCCAGTTGATGGCGGCAAAACCAGCCATCAGTGTGTCGTGCCACTCCTGCGAGATGCGGTTGCGTTCTTCCAGAATCACGCCCAGCCTGCCCTTGATGCGCATCACGCGCCAGCGGAACAGGAAGTAGACGCTTACGCAGACAGCAAGAGCCAACAGCGCGCCAAACCAGATGGTCTGGTAAAAGTAGGGGCGCTGGCGCAGATTGAGCGTGGCCATGGGCGCGCTCCATGCCATGCCGGTGTCGCGTGCCTGCACCACGAACCGGTAATGGCCCGGAGGCAGATGCTTGTATAGCGCGGCACGCCCCTTGGTCAGGTTCCAGTCATGGTCGTAGCCTTCAAGCTTGTAGCGGAACTCCAACTGCCAGGGGTTGGCCAAACGCTTGGCGGAGAAGTTGAACTTGACATCGTTCAAGCCGGGTTGCAAATCCAGTTCAGGTGTTGCCGCTACTTCGCGGCCATCGATAGTCATGCTCAGCACCCGCGCCAGGGGCGGAGGATACTGCACATACGGCGCCAGCGCCGAGGTGCGTACAAAGCCTCGTGCCGTGGCAAACCACAGGCTGCCATCGGTGGCCATGGCGGCCGATGGTTGCGAGGGGCCGCCGCACTCGCTGGAGCGCATGCCATCGGATTTGCCCAGCAACAGACTGTCTACGTTGGGACGCTGTCCGTGCGCGAGTGCGTTCAACTGCCAGGCGGGCAAGCGCAATACGCCGCGCGTGGTGCCCATCCACACAAAACCACGGCCGTCGTCGATCAGCGAATAGACGGGATAGGCGTCGGGCGAATCGAGCAATTGCACATGGCGTACCCGGTCACCGGTCAGCAGATCGATTCCGCCCGCTTTGGTGCCGATCCAGGTGTTGCCTTCGCGGTCGCCCGCGATCAGCAAAACATGCGCATGGGAGAGCCCGCCGATCTGGCTCACCGTGTTGTCGCGAATGCGATACAGACCGGTCGAGGTTCCCGCCAACAGGGAGCCATCGCTCTGCCGGGAGAGGCAGGTGATCAGCAGGCCGTGCAGAAACATCTGACCGCGTCCCGGCCCCGGCGTGCCATGGTCAAACTTCAGCAGGCCGGTGTAGGTGCCTACCCACATGGCGCCTTGCGCATCGTGTGCAACGGCGCTGATGGCATTGCCAGGGGATTCATTGCCCAACAGGTAATGCTGAAAGCGCTTGCCATCATAGCGGAACAGACCATCGAACCAGGTGCCAATCCAGAGGTTGCCTCCGGCATCTTCGGCCAAGGCGCGGATGGGCATAATCTCCGGCATGCCCGGCAGCGGCATGTTGCTCAACCGCCCATTGTGCATGCGATAGAGGCCCTTGCCCCAGGTACCCATCCACATGTCGCCATTGCGCATGGTCAGCACGTTGGCTGCATATTCAGCGGGGAGGCCCTCGGGCTTGCCGTAGGGAATGATGGGCGCGCGCCGCCATCGGTTCAGCCCGCCATTCAGCATGCCGATCCACAAGTTCTGCTCATCGTCGATGAACATGGAGCGGATGGCATCGTTGGGCAAGCCTTCCGTGGTGGTCCAGTGAGTTACCTTGCCGTCGGCGGCCAGATGGCAGACGCCGTGATGGCGGGTGCCTACCCAAAGCTCGCCATCATTGGTGCCCAGCAGAATCGTCACCGGTCCGTGGACGCTGCTGTAGGCTGTTTCGCGCCATCCATCGCCTTCCGGATCCAACCTGACCAGCCCCTGAAAGCGGCCGACCCAGAGCCTGCCCAGAGGGTCGCGGTAGATGGCCACTGGAGGGCCCATTTCCGGGTGCTGCAGGGGATAGGGGCGTACCACACCGGCTCGCCAGTGAAACATACCGCGTGCGGTAACAAAGAACATGCCGCCATGGCCGTCTTCGGCAAACGGCGTGGTGATGTCGCCGGAGATCATGCCGGACTCTTTCAGCAGCTCAATGTGCCCGTTGCGAATTCGCTCGACGCCGTTCTGCGTGGCAGCCCACATGGTGCCATCGGAGGCTTCATGGAAGTTGCGGATGCGATCACGCGGGAAGCCTTCTTTTTCGCTCAGGGCGATGGTTCCGCCCTCATGGCGCTGCACCACAATGCCGCGTCCATCTGTGCCGATCCACAGATCGCCATTACGGCTCACCAGCAAGGCGTTCACGGCTTCATTGGCCATGGCGTCGCGTTCATCCACCTTCACCGGAACAAAATGCATGCCATCAAAGCTGACCAGCCCACCGCTGGTGGCCACCAGCAGGTTGCCGTCCGCGGTTTGGATGATCATGCGCACATTGCTCTGCGGCAGGCCGTCTTCCACCTGCCAGTCCTGCTTTTGGTACTCAGAAATGCGTAGTGGAGACTCCGTGCGCGCGTGCGCCTGCAACGCCGAGGCCAGCAGAGCACAGCCGACCAGCTTCCGCAGGCAACGTTGCATGGAGAGGGTTTTACTCACTAGCCTCCTGTAGCTTGGTGGTGGGATCCACGGCCAGCCACGCCAGCGCGCCGGCCAGCGCCAATGCCGCGGCCACCGCGAATGAAGCCTGCCAGCCAAAGTGCGCGGCGATCAGCGGTGTGAGGGTGGCGGTGACGGCTCCGCCAGCCTGTGCGCCCATGTTCATGGTGCCGGCCACCACGCCGGAGTGGCGTCCGGCAATGTCGGCGGTAACCGACCAGAAGCAGCTTTGCGCCAGGTAGAGAGCTCCTGCACCGCCCGCGAGAATGATGCCGGCCATCTGTGCGCTGGCTGCCTCCGACCCGAGCACCAGAAACAGCGCGGTCAGGGTGAGCGAGACAATGCCCAGTCCGCAGCGGCCCACGCGCAGGCTGTGACGGCGCACCAGCTTGTCGCTCATCCATCCGCCCAGCAGGCAGCATACGGTCATGGCAACAAACGGAAACATGGTGAAGATGGAGCTGAGGCGCAGATCCAGTCCGCGTACCCGCGCCATGTAAATGAAGAACCAACTGAAGAAGATCCAGGCCACATAACCAAACGAAAAGTAGCTGAAGGTGAGGGCCAGAATACTGCGGCTCTTGAACAGACGGGCCCAGGGCAGAGGATCGTTTTCCGTGATGCTGCGCGGTTGCCCGGCTTGCAGGCCGTTCTGGATGTGCTCAAGTTCGGTGATGCCCACCAGCGGATGGCGCTCGGGCGTGTCCGTGGCTACGGCGAACCACACCGCGCCGGCCACAATACCCACCACCGCACTGAACCAGAAGGAGGAGCGCCAGCCGAAGTTGGTGATGATGGCGGTGAGCAGCATGGGCGTCAGACCCGATCCCACACCTACGCCGGAAAAGATGGCACCATTGGCCAGTCCGCGCTCCGCGGCGGGAATCCAGCGGGCCACGAATTGATTGGAGGCCGGGTAGACCACCGCTTCGCCTGCGCCAAGCGCAAAGCGTACGGCGATCAGCAGCGCCAGGGAGTGGGTAAAGCCCGGAGGCACCAGCGCGGTTGCGGCCGTGAATACGCCCCACCAGCAGACGCCCGCGGTGAGCACCCGCCTGGGACCAAGCCGCACCGCCAGCCAGCCACCGGCAATCTGAAATACTGTGTAGCCCACCAGAAAGGCGCTGAAGATCCAGCCCAGATGAACCTCATCCACGCCGAATTCGTGACCGATCTCCACGCCGGCAATCGAAATATTCGTGCGGTCGAGAAACGCCACGGCCGATAACACCATCAGCCAGAAAACCAACAGGCTTCGTACGCCAATCCGGTCCAACTGCCGTTGCCAATATCCCACGTTCATTGCAAAAGACCTTTTCTCAACTCATCTCCTGCCTGCCGGCAGGGTGCACTCTAAAGCCGCCCAAATTGCTTGACTGCCGCGCTAATGGACTTCATCTTTTCGATCCAGGCGTACATGGAGTGCTCATTGAAGTCCATCTGCCGCGCTCGAGCCAGAACCTCCAGAGCCAGTTCATGCGGTACCACAACCACGCCGTCCGGGTCAGAGCTCACAATGTCGCCGGCACGGATGGGAACGCCGTCGACCACTACCGGCACGTTGGCGCCTGCAAACTGGTAGTGCCCTACCGAAGTGGAAGGCGTGCGGCCAGCGGAAACCACCGGAAAACCAATCTTGCGCAGGTAAGCCGAGTCGCGCACCGCGCCATCAATCACTGCGCCTTTGAAGCCGCGAGCCGCCATGGCCGTGCCCATCAGTCCACCCATGCCTGCAATATCGTTTCCGTCTTCGATGGACATCACGTAGACCGAACCTTTTTCTCCGCGGTCGATGGCTTCCAGCATTCCATCCAGGGAATGGGGATCCTTGTTTTCCCGCTTTTCCAGCCGGACGGTCAGCGCGTAGCCTGCAAAGCGTGCCGTAAACAACGGCTGCATCCGGTGCGATAAGTACATGCGCCGTCCTGCAATCTGCTCCAGGGCATCGGAGACAGAGGCCACCTCAACGTGTTCAAAGGCGGTCAGCAGCGCCTCGGGATTGGCCTTCAGCTCCGCCTCGTCGGTTTCAGCCGCCTGTGCGCGGTGAGGCGCACGCAGGACCAAACCCAAGGCTCCGGCGAACAAGAGTGTAGTAACTGTAAGATAAATCACCCATTTCTTTCGGTTGGATCGCATCGCCGACCTCCTTCCGCGCCCAGTTGCATTCTGATGGGACACCTCAGTGTAGAGCGGCGTTCCGCGTGCACCATACAGCATTTGTCCTATGCGCTTTGACTTCAACGTTGTAGCTGGGAAAATGCGGCTAGCCGGCAGGCTAGCTTCTGCCCGGGGAGGCGCCACAAAACAGCACACCCGCACTTCGAAAAAAGAAGTGCGGGTGCGGGGAGGTGCAGAGGGATGTCCCGCTATGCGGGCAACAGGTAGACGCCGAACTCTGCCAGCGCAATGGGCGTGGGGGAGTCGGTGATCCGCAGACGGAGTTTGACGCATTCAACCGGAGCGTTCAGACGCAGGTAGCGGCATGCGCCCACACTGGTAGCGTGCGCCACCTCGCGCCAGTTGCCGTCCTGCTCCACATCCACGGCAAAGCTTGCAATGCGCTGCCCGATCTGAATGGCTTCACTGAGCCGGATCACGTTGAACCGCCGCGTACGGTCGAGGGTGAGGGTGAGCTGCGGCGTATGCACCGTGTCATCGGTGGCCCAGTAGGTGTCTGGATTGCCGTCCACCAGCAGGTGCGCTCCGAACCGGCGGCTGGAGCCACGTACGTTGGAGGCATCCAGCCGTGCGCGACTGGCAAGATTCTCGCTCTGCATCTGGTCCAGCTTCTTCCGGAAGCCGAGCAGCGCCTGCACATCCGGCTCCGAGAGCTGGCCCTTGGGATTGGGAGGGATATTCAACAGCAGATTGGCGCCGCGCCCGACGGACTTGAAGTAGAGGTCGAGCAACTGCTCCACCGTCTTCACCTGCGCGTCTTCCTTCTGGTGCCAAAACCATCCGGGCCGGATGGAGACATCGCATTCGGCCGGCATCCAGCGCGAGCCCAAACGTGTGCCTGTCATGGAGGCGCTGGTCAGCACGTCGCCCGGTGCGGCAGCTCCGCCCCGCTCACCAACCGGGTCGAAGGTGGCCCAACAGGTTTCATCGGCGTTGCCGTTTTCGTTGCCCACCCAGCGGATGTCGGGGCCCGCATCGCTGAAGATGACGGCTTGCGGTTGGAATTTGCGCACCAGAGCGATGGTGCCTGGCCAGTCGTAGTAGGTGTGTTTGTCGATGGTGCGTTTTTCGCGCGCACCACCATAGTAGCCAAAGCCGCCGTTGGCGCCATCGAACCAGACCTCAAAGATAGGACCGTAGTTGCTGAGCAATTCCGTCAGTTGCTGGCGATAGAGCGGAATGTAGGCGGGTGTTCCGTAAGTGGGCTGATTGCGGTCCCAGGGCGAGAGATACACGCCGAATCGCAGTCCATGACGTTTGGCGGCCTCCGCCACTTCGCGCACCACATCGCCCTTGCCATTGCGCCAGGGGCTTTTGCGGATGCAATGCTCCGTGGTCTGGGTGGGCCACAGGCAAAAGCCATCGTGATGCTTGCAGGTGAGGATCACACCCTTCATGCCGGCCTCGCGCAAAGTTTGCACAATGGCATCGGCATCGAAGGCTGCGGGATTGAAGAGTGCAGGATCTTCATCGCCGTTGCCCCATTCGCGGTCCGTGAAGGTGTTGACGGTGAAGTGCAGGAAGGCGTTGGTCTCCATTCGCTGCCAGCGCAGATGGCGCGCGGCGGGAAGCACGCCGAAGGGAGCGGGCGATGGTACGTGCTCGGCCTTTGCCATGGCGCATCCAGCGGCCAACATGGAACCGATGACAAAACTGCGTCGGGTGGTGGACATGCGAATCCTGGTCCTCTCTTCATGAGCCGGTGGTGCGGCTTCGGGTTAGTGAGCAGATGCGTCTGGAATGGGATCGGGCGCGGGCTGGACAGGCGGAAGCCCCAGGGACTCAGGCGAAGGCAGCGGGCGGTTGGCGCCCAAATCATCCATCAGCCCACGGAAGCGTTCGCCCCGTTTCTGCCATTCCTCGATGCGCAGGTCGTAGCGCACGGTTACGTTATTCAGCCAATAAGGGCGGTTTTCGCTCATCCACACTTGGGTGTAGTCGGTCTTCAGCGCCGAATAGGCATCGCGCAAATCCTGGCAGCGCCCATTCATGCCGCTGATTTCGTCCAGCATATTGCGCAGTTTGGCGCGCTGCTTGGTGTCGTTCTGGTGCTCGTACACATACGTGTAGTCCTTGACGATTTCCTGAGCCAACTGGAACTTCATGCCGATCAGATCCAGACGCCGCGCGGCCATCTCGATGCCATCCAGCACATCACGTTCGCGCAGATCCGGATTTTCGCGCCGTGCCCGCGCCACCAGCTCAATGGCCTCCTCGGCCTTCATGCGGATCTCATGCGCGTTGGGCATCACCTTGGCGGCCACTTCGCGTCCCTCTGTGCTCCAGGGATCGATCCAGAAAATGGTGTCGCTGTTGCGATGGGCGTGGCTGCTGGCTAGCGCCGTCATGGCCTCCAGCATTTTTGCCTGGGCCTGATCGATGCGTCCGCTCCGGTCGCCATGGAAGATGCGCCCGTAGCCGGCCTGGTAATCGGCAATGGAGCTTTCGCCAGGCTGCCAGGCGGCAACCGCGCCAAACAGCACCGGATACCAGTCCAGATTGAACAGGCCTTCGCCGTCGTCATTCCACACCGTGGTGAGCGCGCCGGTGGAACCCATCTTTTGACCATCGCGAATAAAGCCCTGGATGTTGTCAAAGGCCATACGGAGGGAGGGATACACTTCGCTCCAGTTGCCATCGCCGGGCGCTACCCAGGTTTCAATACCATTTTTGGCAAAGGGCTCGATCATCTTTTCAAAGCCGCTCTTGTCCCAATAATTCCACGGGACGGCGATCATGTCCTTGGGCAGGCGCGCCACTGCGGTCGGATCGTCGGTGCCAATATCGCCCCAGAACAGCAGCTTGCGATTGAGAGGCTTGAGCGTGTCATGGATCTGAGTCAAGAAGTCAACGTACACCGGCCCGTAACCACGGCTGGCAACGGCCTCCGCGGTGCGGCCCTGGCCCAGATCGAAGGTTTCATCCGCGCCAATGTGGAGAAAGGGAGAAGGGAACTCATCGGCAATCTGCTGGAACCAGTCCTTGATCAGCGGGAGAGTTTCTGCCTGTCCCGGAGCCAAAACATGCCCGTGCGGTGTTTCCGCCGCATCGCGATAGAGTTCGTACTTGAGCGTGTGATGCAGATGCCCGAAGGCCTCTTGCTCCGGAATGACGTCGATGTGATACAGGCGCGCGTAGTCGATCAGTTCCTTCACCTCTTCCGGTGTGAGCGAACTGCCGCGCGGCGCGGCCAGCGGATGTTGCGTGAACAGAAGCGTGTGTTCCAGATAAGGCGAATAGATGTTGGCCTTGAAACTGGCGAAGACGCGAATCTGATGCTTGATGAAATCCAGCGTTGGAAAAGGGCCGCGCGAGAGGTCGTCGTCGATGCCGCGATACTTCATGGCGGGCCAGTCGCGCACCACGCCCAGCGGCAAGTTTTGCGGCTCTCCACGCAGAGGCAGCAATTGCTTGAGGGTTTGCACGCCATAGAAGACGCCCGTTGCAGTGTGGCCCACGATGGTGGCCTGGTGTTCATCCACTGCCAGCACATAGCCTTCGGCCTGCATCGCGGGCGCGAACTCCAGATTGTGCGCGGTCAGCCAACGGTGCGCTTCCGCGCTGGTGTCGCGCAGTAGCAGAACACGATATGGCGCGGCTGCCTGGATGGCAAGACCGTTCGCCTTGGCTGCTTCTTCCAGATCGCGCGCGGCAAATGTATCTTCTGCGTCCGCGCCGGGAACCTGCACAGTGAGTGCATGCACGGACGCGCTGCCGCTCTTCCATTGCGCCTCGCGCGGAGCGGGCAACAGATGAGGCGCTTGCGCACTGGCCGCTCCCGCTGCTACTGCCAGAGCGATGAGAGTCACGGAACGGAGCAACAAGGTAGAGAATACGATCTGCGGCTTCACGGCTTACCTCTCTGTTGTTCTGCAACTCATCGAACCATATGCCCTGTCTTGCGGGCAACTTTGGGCTAGGACAAAAGCCTTAGTCGGCTGTCTATGGTCATGGGTGCATGTTGAAGGACGAAGCCGGAGTTATTCCGGCATGGGCTGACGATCATGGATTTCAAAAGTGGCGGGCTGAAGGTCTGTGTCTGCTGGCTGGGCTCCGCCAATCCAGACCTTGTATTGTCCTGGTTCCACGCTGCGCTGCCCGTCCACGCGCACCGTGCTGAGTTGACGGGGCTTCAGCACAAATTCAATCCGGCGCTGCTCGCCCGGTTTCAGATGAATGCGTTTGATCCCAGCCAGAGCAAGGTGCGGCGCGTCTTCGGCTTGTGGTGGCGCAAGGTAGAGCTCCACCACCTCATCCGCTGCGCGGGTGCCGGTATTGCGCACCGTGCTGACGGCATGCATCTCGCTTCCGACTGCAAGGAGGGCGGCGGAGAGTTCAGGCCGTGTGTAGCTGAACGTGGTATAGCTCAGGCCATAGCCGAAGCGGTATTCGGGCTTGGCCGCGGTGTAGCGATAGCCGCGTTCCCGCATCGAGTAGTCGGTGAATGCAGGCAGATCGCTAGTTGAACGATAGACCGTAACAGGCAATCTTCCCGAGGGAGAGACCGAGCCCGTGAGCAGATGGGCCAGGGCTTCGCCACCTTTCTCGCCCGGATACCATAGCTCCAGCAGAGCCAGCGGTGCACGCATGTCGCCTACTGCTTCTCCGGTAGCTACCGGACTGCCGGAGGTGATGCCCAGGACGATGGGCTTGTTCAGCGCTTCCAGGGCTTTCAGCAAATCTTTTTGCGCAGAGGGCAAGCCAAGATCGGTGCGGTCGCCACCATCGAAGCCGGGAATCTTGACCGGCAGAGCCTCGCCTTCCAGATCGGGCGAGAGCCCACCCAGCACCAGAATCACATCGGCCTGTTGGGCTGCGCGGACGGTTTCTGCGCGTAACGCTTCGGCAGGCGCCTTCCATTCCAGACGAATGCCCTCATCGTGTCCGGTGTGGCGTAGTTCAAGCTGCAGGCGGTGCGGGCTTGCGTCGGACCAGTGCAGGAGCGCGGCATTGTCTTTTGCTGCTTCGGTTCCACCCGCATACTCTGCCACCACTTTGTCATCCACCAGCAGACGATAGGCATCATGGGTTTTGCAATCCCAACAACGCTCCACACCCACCTGCAGCATGTAATCGCCTGCCGCTGGTGGGGTGAGCGTTGCCTGCCAGCGCACACTGAAGGGGCGATCACTGCTTGCGGCTGCCTGCATATCTGCGGGCTCCGCAAGCGCGACGCGGTTGAAGTCAAAGTCCACGGTGCGATCTTTACGCACCAGCGCCGGAGCACCTTCGAACGTGAGGTTGGTGAAGTACTCACCCTTCAGGCTGCCGTGGAATGCGGTGGAGGGGACAGGCACAAACGCGCCCTCCGCCAGCGTTGCGCCCTGCGCGTACACAATCCGCACATCGGCGGGCAGAGCCTTGCGTAATCCTTCCAGCAATGTATCGGGCTGGTAGGCTGTGCCATGATAGTTCGCCTGCAACACGGAGAGCAGTTCGGCTGTGGGGCCAATGACGGCTAGCGTCTTGCCGTGCAGAGGGAGCGGCAGCAGGGGCGTGCCGCTGCTGGTTTTGTCGTTGCGCAGCAGCACCATGGATTGTTCGGCTGCGTGGAGCGCCAGTTCCCGGTGTGCATCGCTGGCCACGGCATTGGCAGGGATAGCCGCGTAGGGCGAGCAGGACGCAGGCTGCAGCATGCCCAGCCGCATGCGCGCCAGCAGGAGACGGTGCAGGGAACGATTGATCTCTGTCTCGGTAATCAGGCCAGCCTGCAGCGCGCCCGCCAGATGCTTGTAGCTCGATCCGCAATCCAGATCCACGCCCGCCTTCAGCGCCAGCGCCGTGCCGTGTTCCTGGTCGGCGGTAAAGTGCAGGTAATCGGTAATCTCCCCCACAGCATCGCAGTCGGAAACAACATAGCCTGCAAATCCCCATTGCCCGCGTACCCGCTCGTTAAGCAGCCCGGCGTGCGCGCATGATGGCTCACCATTGATGGCGTTATAGGCGCACATCATGGCCGAGGCATGGCTTTCGGTCAGCACCTGGCGAAAGGCCGCCAGATACGTATCGTTCAGATCGTGTTCGCTGGTCTTGGAGTTGAAGCCATCGCGCAGCTTCTCCGGACCACTGTGCGCGGCAAAATGTTTGGGCGTGGCATTGGCACGTAGATAAAAACCATCAGGTCCCTGAATGCCCTCGACGAAGGAGGTGGCCAGAGTGCCGGTAAGAAATGGATCCTCGCCGTAGGTCTCCTGGCCGCGTCCCCAGCGGGGATCGCGAAAAATATTGATGTTCGGCGACCAGATGGTGAGTCCTGCGTAACGCAGCGAATCGGACTCTGCA
>Ga0207738_100115_pt1 | contig 19279 bp, 12 predicted proteins | sample LuqExpMetagenom9_FD_187767 | JGI IMG/M metagenome (GOLD analysis project Ga0207738, IMG submission 187767) | Tropical forest soil microbial communities from Luquillo Experimental Forest, Puerto Rico - Sample 9 (SPAdes) | ecosystem: Environmental > Terrestrial > Soil > Tropical forest ... | reverse complement strand
CTGAAGAACAAGGCCGCCGTCATTGACTACGTCAACAATCTCACCAACTCGTCGCTGATCAACGTGCGGTATTCAGCGACGCGTTTTTACACCTCGACCACCATGGACGCCAGGACCACGGCCACGCAGTTGGGCATCAATGCCAATGCGACGGCGGGAGTTCCCGACGTTGCTTCCGGTTTCCCCTATGTGAACATCACCGGCTACGCACTGCTGGGTAAGGGCGATCCTAGTTTTGAAGCAGACACAATTCACGATGCGCAGATGAGCTATTCCAAGATCTATGGCCGGCATCAGTTGAAGTTTGGTGCTGAATGGCGTTTGTATCAGGCCAATCAGGCGGACTACACCAACGAGAAACTGTACATCCAAGCCAAGGGCACGTATATGACTGGTCCGTCCAGCACATTGTCCGCCTCGGCGATTGGTCAAGGTCTGGCCGGCATTGAGATGGGCATTGCTGAAAGCACCAAAGAAACCCTGGCGGCACGCACCTCGAACAACACCACCTACTGGGCTGGCTATGCGCAGGACGACTGGAAGGTGACGCCGGAACTGACGTTGAACCTGGGTGTACGTTACGAATACTACGGTCCCATTGTGGAGCGGAATGGCAAGAGCATTACGTATTTCGATACTTCCGTGGCCAGCCCCATTGCGGCTACGGCGGTGAGCAACTATGCCGCGCGCTCCAATGCGGTGGAACAGAGCCTGGTGCCCGTCAGTGCATTTTCAGTCAAGGGCGGCTTGAACTTTGCAACGCCGCATGAGGGCTTGTGGAACTCGCAGCACTTGAACTTCTCGCCGCGCTTTGGCTTCTCCTGGAACCCCGCACCGAAGCTGGTGGCACGCGGCGGTTTCGGAATTTTCTATCAGCACATTGGCCAGATTGCTGCCTACGGCAGCGCGCTGGGCTACTCGCAGACCACCAACACCACGGCCACCAACAACAACGGCGTTACTTTTGTGGCAACGCTGCAGAATCCCTTCCCGAACGGGTTGTCGCAGCCTACTGGAAACACGCAAGGGCTCTACCAGAATATCGGTACGTCGATCGGCGCGCTGTATGTCAAGGACCCCAAGACGCCGTATTCGGAGCGTTTTAGCTTTGGTCTCCAGTATGCTCTGCCGAGCGATCTGATTCTAGAAGCTGATTATGTTGGCAGCATGGGCCGCCATCTGAAGGTTACCCGTTATGTGAATGCTATTCCGAACAGCGTTTTGAGCACGGACAAGACCCGTACCCAGGCGATGAACGATTTGAATACCAAGCTCTCCGCCTCCTATCCCAACCCGTTTAATGGCATTACGGTGCCGGTATCGCAGTCTCTGTTTACCTCCAGCTCCATTTCTGGAAACCAACTGGTGATGCCGTATCCTGAGTTTGGCACGATCAGTGGGAGTGACTGGGCGGGTATGAGCAACTACAATGCTCTGCAGACCACGCTGTCCAAGCGTTTCTCGCATGGCTACAACATGAGCGTGGGCTATACCTGGTCGCGCTCGCTGGATGCACTGAGCTACCTGAACAATGGCGACGCCAAGCCCTGGTACGGCGTTTCCAATAGCGACTATCCGCAGGTGCTGACCACCTCAGCCATCTACGAGCTGCCGTTCGGCAAGGGCAAGTTCTTCCTGAGCAATGGCAACACGCCGCGCTGGTTGAATCAGGTTGTGAGCGGATTCCAGGTGCAGGGAACTTACCGCATCCAGAGTGGCCAGCCGCTCTCGTTCAACAGTGCCGGCTCGGTGCTCAAGTCTGGCAAGACGCCGGCAGACATCAACGCTGCTTCGGCCCATAACTCCACGCAGTGGTTCAATACACATGCCTTCGAGAACGTCCAGGATACGGCGACTTACGCGAATACGCTGGCCCTGGTGTCGAACGTACGTACCTTCCCACTGCGCTTCAATAATGTTCGTCAGGACTACCAGAACATGCTGAACCTGGGTGCAACCAAGCGGTTCAAAGCCTTTCAGGATCGTATGAGCGCCGAGTTCCGTTGCGAGGCCGTGAATGCTCTGAACCATCAGGTCTACGCAGCGCCGAATACAGACCCGTCCAGCAGCATCTTTGGCCAGATCAGCGGGCCGGGTAACTTTGCGCGCCGTTTGCAGTTTAACGCCACGTTCAGCTTCTGATCAGATTCTGCCGCGCAAAGCCAGATAGGCTTCGCGCGGCAGTCCTCCAACAAGAAAAAGGTCCGCGAGCATTGCTTGCGGACCTTTTTCTTGTTTGCACAAAACGCGCGGAAGATCTTGTTGCGGTACGGATCAGTTAGATTTGCTGCAGAACAAAAGCCTCGAAATCGGCCTTTGGCATGGGCTTGGCGAAGAAGTATCCCTGAGCAAGATCGCAGCCCGCATCCTGTAGCATCTGGCGTTGCCCGTCGGTTTCCACGCCTTCGGCAATGACTTTGATATTCAGTTTGTGGGCCATGGAGATGATGGCTTCAATAATGGCCTGGTCGCTGGGGTCGACGGTCATGTCGCGCACAAAAGACTGGTCGATCTTCAGGAAGTCGATGGGGAAGCGCTTCAGATAGGCCATTGCGGAGTAGCCGGTGCCAAAATCATCCAGAGAAAACTGGATGCCGTTGGCGCGGAATCGGGTGAGCTTCTCCATGACGCCATCACCGTCATCCAGCAGCAGGCTTTCCGTGATTTCAATCGCGATGTTGTCTGCCGGCAGGTGGATCTGGTGCAGATACGATATCCAGTCAACATCGGTTGAGCCACTGGTGATCTGGCGAGACGATTTGTTGATGCTGATTTGCACCCTGCCGGTTTGGCCCGCAAGCTGCTGCCAAATGCCGGCTTGGCGCACAGCTTCGCGGAAGACCCAGTCGCCGATTTCGTGAATTAGGCCAGTCTCCTCGGCCAGCGGGATGAAGACCGCGGGACTGATTGCGCCTATGCTCGGATGCAGCCAGCGCAAGAGCGCTTCCGCCTTGAAGCAGCGGTTGGTGCTGAGTTCGACAATTGGTTGGTAGTACACGGCCAGTTGCGATGCGGCGAGCGCATTTCTAAGCTCGCGGATCAGTAGTTGACGCCTTTGCAAGGTCTCCTGCATGGAAGACACAAAGTAGCTGAAACCGTTCCTGCCTTTTTCTTTGACCTGGTACATGGCTTGCTCGGAGTTTCTGAGCAAGGTGTCGCTCTCCGCGGCGTCGTTGGGGAAGAGCGAAATCCCGATGCTGACGGTTACAAAGAGCTCATTGCCGTCGATGGTGAAGGTCTGTTGAAAGGCCCGCAGCAGAGATTGCGTGAAGCTGTCGAGGTGGTAGATTCCTTCAAGATCGGACAAGACCAGGATGAACTCATCTCTATCCAGCCGGGAGACGGTGTCGGACGTGCGCACGCAACTGCTGATCCTGTGTGCGGCTTCACACAGCAGGTTGTCTCCGGTTGCGTGGCCGTAGATGTCGTTGATTTCCTTGAAGCGGTCCAGCCCCAGCGACAAGACGGCCAGCATCTTGCCGGTCTGGCTGACCTTTCTGAGCTCTTGTTCCAGGCGGTCATGAAGAAGCCTGCGATTGGGCAAGCCGGTCAGGTTGTCAAAGTTGGCTTGCCGCCAGATAATTTCATCGGCAAGCTTGCGTTCGGTTACGTCTTCAAGGACCGCGATGATGTAGTCTGGAGAGCTATCTTCTTTTCTGAGCAAGGATGCGGAGACAACACCCCAGATAATCTTTCCGTTCTTGTGGTGGTAACGCTTCTCGTAGAAGTACTGATCGCGCTCGCCGGAAAATACCTCGTGCAGGTTCTTGATCGTGACAGGGATATCTTCCGGATGCGTAATGTCGACGATGTTCTTCTGTAGCAGTTCTTCGGCGGTGTAGCCCAGAATCTCGCATTGGCGCTGATTGACGCGCAGCATGCGCCCGTCGGGTGACATCAGCGAGATGCCTACGGTTGCCTGATCGAATGCTGCTTCAAAGCGCAGATCGCTTTCCCGGATCCGGGTCTTGGTCCGGTGTCCCTGTTGCAGCAGGTTGTGGACGCTGGCGAGCAGTTCATCCACCATGAAGGGCTTGTTCAAATAGCCGTGCACGCCGGAACGCACCATGTCCAGCCGGAACTTTTCGTCGTAGCGGGCGGTGAGGATGAGTACGGGGATATCCTCCATCTCCGGTATGTTCCGCAACTCGACGACCATCTCATCGCCGCTCATGTGGGGCATCATGATGTCCGTCAGAATCAGATCGGGGACCAGGGTCGTGGCTTTTTCCAGCCCTTCGCGTCCATCGAATGCCCGCGCGATCCGGTACTGAGGGCTCAGCAGCCCAACCAGATAGTCATTCATGTCCACGTTGTCTTCCACGACTAGAATGAGCGGAAGGGAGGACTCTCCCTGCGTCTGCTCATCACGGTTCTGGTGGAGCGACAACTCCTCGACAACCTGCTTGAGCAGATCGTTTTTCGGCTCCACGGTGTCGGTGATGACCGCGCCTAAGGGGGCGCGTAGGGGCAGACGGATGGAAAACCTGCATCCCCCGCCCGGAGCGTCCTGCACGCATATTGTGCCCTGGTGCAGTTCGACGAAGTCTCTCACGATTGCCAGGCCCAGGCCGGTACCGCCATGCTGCCGTTGTATGCCGCCATCGATCTGCCGGAAGCGCTCAAATACGGTCGATTTCAGTTCGTCGGGAATTCCCGGGCCATTATCCGTAATTTCCAGAACAGCGCACTCCCTGTCCTGATGTATCGCTACGCATATTTCTCCATTGGCAGGAGTGAACTTGAAGGCATTGGAAAGCAGATTAAGCAGGATGCGCTGCAGTTTTTCAGCGTCTATCTCCGCTGTGAGCACAGATGGAACCGTTATCGTATAGCGGATGTTCCGCTCTGCGGCCAGGGAATCGAAGTCGTGCGCAGTGTGACTGACAGCGCGCGCAAGATCCACCTGGGACCAGATCATGATCATCTTGCCAGCTTCAAGCTTGGAGGCATCCAGCAGATCGGATACGTGCCGGTAGAGCAGGCGCGCATTGCGCAGCATGATTTCAATGTCACGGTATTCCGCCGGCGAGCTACCCGATTCTTTCAACTTGCGAAGACGGGACTCAAGCGGAGAAAGTATGAGAGTTAAGGGCGTGCGTAGCTCATGGCTGACATTGGCAAAGAACTGGCTCTTGAGTTTGTCCAGTTCAAGTGACTTGGTGTATAAGCTCTCCAGTTCTTCGTTGGCGTTTTTCAGCTTGGCGCTAGCTTCGGCCACTTCGCGGGAACGGGCGAAGATTTCATTCTCCATCCGCACCGCATGTTCCCGGAGTGACTCATTCAACTTGTCCTGCGCAACCCCTTGCTGCTTCAGTTTTACAAAGTCAGTAACATCTTCCACTTTATGAATAATGCAAATTACGTTTCCAGAGTTATCGAGTACGGGAGTATTGATTGGGCTCCAATAACGTTCTTCAAAGCCTCCGCCTTCGTTCTCCGGTTTCCGGATGTCGTATTTCTGCACCAGCATGGCATCCGGCTGGGAAGTTTGCAGAACTCTCCGCAGGGAAGCATGGAGGTTGCGGACACCTTCGGATGCGGGATCGTTCGGATTGTCGGGAAAAATCTCGAAAATTCCTTTACCGAGGGCCTGTTCCTTTTCAATCTTGGTTGCACGCGCATAGGCTTTCGTGACGCCCACGATAATCAAATCGGGATCGAGAACCAGATAGAGGTCAGGGGCGTTGTCGAAGAGGTGCTGAAAGTCGATAGGCGAATTACCGGGGGCCGAGCCGATCATGACCAAAGCCTGCCTTTCCCTGGACTGAATTTCCCTATATGCCGCGCCGGACAGGCGGGCACATTGTTCGGTGCGGTCTTCTGCAAGCCGATTTCAGGGAACGATCTGCAGCGTCTTCTAACTGAGACTGCTACGGAGATTTCAGGAAAAAGTGGTCAAGAACAGATAGCTCAGTGTGCGTTCGTGTCGGAGTCAGTTTGTCCGTCCCGCTATTTCCCTCTTTCTGTTCACTAGCTCTTGCCGTTCCGGAAGCTACAGCGTGACAGAGTCTTTATAAGACACTGTACGCATTTTGTGGGGAAAGTCTTGCTGGTTGAAGCAACTTTAAGTACTTGCTTTGTTCCGCTTTGGAATCACGCAGACAGTATGTCATAAACAGCACTGTGTTACGCGTCAATGGCCCTTCGTTATCTGTTTCTGCTGCAAGCCGCATTGTATGAGAAATGGACAGACAGTTTCCATTCCACGGCTGAGCGTACAGGTAATTGCCCAGGTTGCCAGTCGTCAAGCTATCTAAAAGAAAACAAGAATATGGGTAAGAAAATCCGCAGTGTGCGGCCATGGAGGCGGAACGGCACAAGCGAAAATATTCATCTTGCGCGCGGTTTTTTACAAAAATATGCCGCAAAGAGCAAGTGGCAGACCTGCCGGCTTATGCCGTCTCGTCTGCCACTCGGGACTTTCTTGTTGGCACTCACTGCGCGGGGTTTCACCCTCGCCCTAGAGCAAACAACCTTAAAGCTTTAATTAAAAGGGAATATCTTCATCTGAAATCTGCGCGGCCTGGGAGTATTCATCACTGCCGCCCGCGGCGCTCGGAGCGGGACGCTGGTCGAAGTTGCTGGAGCCGCCACGGCTATAGCCGCCCGAACCGGCATTCTCGTCGCGGCCGGAGAGCAGGGACATGTCATTGACGATGATCTCCGTGCGATAGCGCTTCTGCCCGGTCTGCTTGTCGTCCCAGCTATTGGTGCGCAGGCTGCCTTCGATATAGATCTTGGTGCCCTTCTTGACGTAGTCGCGCACAATTTCGGCGGTGCGGCGGAAGGCGACCAGGTTGTGCCACTCGGTGCGATCCTGCCATGCGCCCTGCTGGTCCTGGAAGCGTTCGCTGGTGGCCAGGGTAAAGCTGGCGACGATGGCGCCTGCCGGGGTAGAACGAATCTCGGGGTCCTTGCCGACGTTGCCGAGAAGAATGACTTTATTCACACTTTTTGCCATAACGAGCTCTCCAGTTCAGTGATCAGCATAACAAACCAGACAGGCATTGGCGCGCCGGCAGCCGCTGGGCATGAAGGCGGGGCACGGCCCGCGCAAGCCGGTTTACTGCACGCTGATGTCGCCGTCGCCCTCAAGAATCAGGTTGTCGCTCACGATGTGGATGGAGGTGAGGCGGAGGCGCTCCAGAGTGATCTTGTAACCGGAGGCGGCGGTCGAATCAGAAAGCGCCTTGCGGAGCAGGTCGGCGGCGTTGATCTTCATGCTGGCCGGCACCACATGCGCGAGAAAGGGCTGGAGGATGAAGTTTAGCTCTTTCTGATCGCTGATTTTATCGAGCCGCGCGTCCAGGAAGCCCACGGTTTCACCCTGGGCGTCGGGTGCAAGCGAGACCACCACGGGCATGTCCAGAGGAATGCCGAAACACTTGCCACCAAACGACTTACCCAGACGAGCATGGGCGCGCAGGTTGACTAAAATACGGTTTTGCGCGAACACCACCTGGGGCTGGTCCACATAGGTAAAGCAGGGGGTGTTCTGATCCCCCTTCACGTAGTAACGGCCATTCGGGCCGGAAAAAAGTTGTTGGCGGAGGGTACGGTCCAACGCGCCGCGGCCAACACGCAATTCCACGGCGTGGACAGGAAGGCAAACCAGGAAGGCCATTCCGAGCGAGATCCCAGCAAGTAAAACCCGAAGTGAACGTGCCATGTTTCTATGGTGCCACTTCACGGTTTTGGTCGACTAGGAGGTGCATCATAGAACGGTACAAAAGGCATGAGGGAAATGGGACAATCCCTTTGGTAAGTTACTGATTCTCTGTGAAGTAATGTGGAAAACTCGGTACGGAATCTATGAGAATTTGTTGATGTGGGTTACGTTTTTCTATTGATTTTTGAAGAAAATCTACTTAAAATAACAAGGTATTAATTTCCTTTGGACTTACAGGGCCCCCATCCCAAGTCTCAAGGATGCGCGGACAATCTACCCACCAACTTTAAGGATACAGAATCGATGGCAAAGCGTCGTGGAAATCCGAATTGGGGCAAGCCGGAGCCGATCGGCCCCGTAGCGCCCACAGTAACCTCCTTCGAGCAGATCGTCAAGGAGTTTAAACTGCCTCCGGATCAGTACATCCGGTCTACTCGCCTGCGCGAGTGGGCTCGGCGCAACAAGAACTCGAAGTACATCCCCGAGGCGCTGCTCGAGGCCTGGGGCTTCGAGATCGAGTCGACTTTGTAAGGCTTTTTAAAGATTGCCAGTTTGACCAGAGAAAGACGCCGCCTGCGAGGGCGGCGTTTTCCTTTTACGGGCAGGTTTGGTGCCCGGCGGTGGCATCGGCGAGAATAGATAGGTTGCCATGACCCCAAACGTACGTAGTATCGAACCGCCCTTTATCGATGTTCCGGGAGCGCTGGAAGACATTCGCGCTGGCCGGATGGTGATTGTTGTCGACGACGAGGATCGCGAGAACGAAGGCGATCTGACGATGGCGGCGCAATTTGTGACGCCAGAGGCGATCAACTTCATGGCCAAGCATGGCCGTGGGCTGATCTGCATGCCGTTGACCGAGGAACGGGCGGATCATCTGCACCTGTTTCCGATGTCGCAACAGAACTCCTCGCGCTTCGGCACGGCGTTTACCGAGTCGATTGAGGCGCGGGAGGGCGTGAGCACGGGAATTTCCGCTTATGATCGCGCGCACACCATCCAGACCGCAATTGCTCCCAAGTCCACTGCAGCCGATCTGGCGCGGCCGGGGCATGTGTTTCCGCTGCGGGCCCGCAAGGGTGGCGTGCTGGTGCGTGCCGGCCAGACGGAGGCGGCGGTGGATCTGGCGCGGATGGCGGGTCTCGATCCCTCCGGCGTGATCTGCGAGGTGATGAAGGACGACGGCACTATGGCGCGGGTTCCCGATCTGATCGAGTTCTGCCGGGAACACAACCTGAGGATGCTCACCGTAGCTGAGCTGATCCGCTACCGTTTGCGCCATGAGCGCTATATTGTCCGGGCTGGTGAAACCAGGATCCAGACCAAGTATGGCCCCTTTCGCATGATCGCCTACGAGAGCGAAGTGAACGGGGGCGAGAGCCACCTGGCGCTGGTGCGCGGAGAGTTGTGCGCCGAGTGCCCGGCCTGCCAGGGCGGTCCAGCCATCACCGAGACCGAGGAGCGGCCAGCCTGCGAGCGGGCGGTTCTGGTGCGCGTGCATACCCGTTGCACCTCGGGTGATGTGTTTGGCGCGGATTGCCACTGCCGGGAAACGCTGGACGAGTCGATGCGCATGATTGCCGAAGAGGGCTGTGGCGTGGTGCTCTATCTGCACAACACCTCGCGCGGCTTTGAGATTGAGCATGAGCCGGCCAGCGCCTTCGATGCCGGAGGCGCCGCGGTCAGCAGCGACGCAAGCCGTCTACTGCTGCACCAGGAATTGCGTGCGCGCGAAGGGCAGCAAGCCCGGAGCGGCCGTATTCTGCGCGCCATCGGGTTGGGCGGCCAGATTCTCTCTGATCTGGGGATTCATCGCATCCGGCTCTTGTCGAACACCCCCATGCATATTCCCGCGTTGGAAGGTTTTGGCCTGGAGATTGTGGAGCAGGTGCATGTGCCGGTGGAGAATGTGCTGGCCAAGTGAAGTGCTCCCCGGTCCTGCTGTAGAGTAAGCTGATACCGAGCAACCGGCTCGCAAGATGGATGGCTGATGCGCGTGAGGAAGACAGGTTCGCGCTTTGCTATGGCGCAGGTGTGCGCTTTGTCGCTGCTGACGAACGGATGTTCGAAGAGCAGCAATACCAGTTCGTCGGCCAGCGGGTTCTCGTTGGCGTTGAGCAGCACCAGCGTCGTGGTGGGTCGCGATGGCTACCCAGCGACCTTGGGGCTCACGGTGACAGCGCCTTCCGGAACCGAGACGGTGACCACCAGCGGTGTGCCCACGGGCGTGACGGCCAGCTTTACGGCGCTGAACGGCGGCCCCTCGGGCACGTTGACCTTGGTGGGCAGTTCGTCGGCCGCGGCCGGCAGCACAACAGCCAGCGTAACGGTGACGGTGGGCGGGCAAAGCGTGAGCCAGAGCTTTACGCTGGTGAGCGCCGTGGTGGTAAAGCCCACTGCAAGCGTGGATACCACGGCGGGCGTGAGCGGCGCCATGAAGCAGGTGATGAGCACCAGCTTCCAGGTGGCGGAGTGGACGCCGCAGATCTTCAGTACGGCTTCGACGCTTACGGCGCAGGAGACGCAGCTCTCTTCGCTGCTTCCGCAGCATGTACGCCTGCAGGCGCTTTCGAATGGCATTCCGATGAAGTCCGCGAGCACGGCGTCAACGGCGTGGGATTTTTCCACGCTCGATGCCATTGCCCAGCCGGTGCTGGCCGCGGCCGATAACAGTCCCCAGTTTCAGATTGCCGCCGCGCCCGCATGGATGTGTGATGCCAACGGCGTGCTGGATGTGACCAACCACCTGCAAGACTTTGCCGACTACGCTGCGAATCTGGTTCGCTACTACAACAAGGGCGGCTTTGTGTGGGGCGGGGTGGCGTTCAAGTCGGCCTCCTCGCATCCGATCACGTGGTGGGGCATTCTGAACGAGTTCAACCTGACCACCATGACCGTGGCGCACTACATCCAGGTGTATAACGCCGTGGTGCCGGCGATGCTGGCGGTGGATCCCTCCATCAAGATTGTGGCGCTGGAGCTTTCCGGGTACGGACTTGGCACCGGGCAGGCAGGCGATCCCATGCTCTACATGCCCACCTTTGTTTCCAGTGTGGCTGCGGGCGGCGTCAAGGCGCAGGTGAATGCCATTGCTACGCATTTGTACGCGGGGTGCGATCAGAGTTACACCGACAAGACCCTGCTGGCTGCGGTGCCGGACTTTGCTACCCACGTGAACTACCTGCGCGCGCAGCTTGCCACGCGCACCGATCTGGCCGCCGTTCCGGTATGGGTGACGGAGAATAATATCAACGCCGATTACGCGCTATCGAGCGGCAAGAGCTCTTGCACGCCGACCAAGACGTTTGTGGTGGACACGCGCGGCGCGGCTCCGTTCTTTGCCGCATGGCGCGGCTATACGTTTGCGCAGATGGCGAAGGCCGGGAATCAGGCGCTCTACCACTGGCAGTACACCGGCGATCAACAGTATGGCGAGGTGGATACGACGGGTACGCCGCGCATCGGCTACTGGGTGGATCGCGCCTTGGCTTCGGCTTTTTCGAGCTCGTCCACGGTGCAGTCCATCCTGACCACCTCCAACACCGACAGCTCCGAGGTGGAGGCGCTGGCCACGGTGAACTCCAGCGGGCAGGTGACGGTTCTGGTGGCCAATCATGCTCTGGCTGCGACTACAGACAACAATGGCGCAGGTCTGCCGCGCACCGTCATCGTCGACCTGACCGGCTTTTCGCAGTTCTATGCGGCCAGCCAGACGCAGGTGGATGCGAATACGAATCTGACCACGGGCCCGGCATCGGCTGGGGTAACAGCCGCGTCGCGCATGACGGTGACCTTGCCCGGCTATGGAATGACGATTCTGAAGATGACGCCGTAGGTCGGCAACTTTCAGCCTGCGGTTGTGTGTTTTTTGAGGCTGGAAGATGCTGTTCTGGGAAATCCGGGCGGGGAATGGGCGCAGTGTGTTTCTGGGCGAAGCGCCGTCTTGGTATCCTGTAAAGGCTATGAGCAACTGTTGCACCAAGAACAACCTGATGGGCAAGGCTGTCACCGGCAAACCGGTGACGGAGTGCCAGGATCTGAACGAAGTCTTTCTCCAGTCGCTGCCGGCCTTTGGCGGGGCGTACCTGCGCCGCGTCTATGAGGCGTTGAAGGCAGTGGTGGAGAAGCGCATCCCGCTGGTGATCACCTGCGCCGGTCCAGTCACCGTGAGCGACCAGCATCGTGCCTGGCTGATTCCCCTGATCCGCGCGGCCAATACCGCCTACATCACCGTAACCGATGCGATTTGCTACCACGACGGCCATGATTGCCTGCGTCCCAGCGAAGAGCGCGTGATTCGCGAGGTGAATCTGTGGGGCGACGATGCCGAGTTGCGCGAGAACGGCGTGATCCGCGTGACCGACACTGGCTTTGACGAGCAGGTGCTCTTCGATCAGGATGCGGTGGCTACCGAAATTCTGCAGATGCCCCAGTTCCAGAAGCGCATGACCACGACCGAGCGCAATTATCTGCTGGGTCTGGAGTACGGGAAGCGCGAAAAGGCACTGGGCATTGCTCCGGGATTGATGAGTACCTGCGCGGAGTTGGGACTTCCGGTCTTTATCGGCGCGCCTGCCGATGGTTCGCTGTTCCTCAACTCGGTGAAGCTGTGGATGCTGAACCGGCTGGGCAAGACGAAGTACGGTTTTGATTACGATCTGCATGAGGACGTGTTCGAGTCCTGCGCCTACCATCACTGGGGTCTGTTCGATTCCGAGCAGAAGACAATGGCGGTGATGATTCTGGGCGGCGGCGTGCCGAAGAATTACTCGCTGCAGCCAGAGCCGGCGCTCTCGCAGATCTTCTTCTTGGACAAGATTCGCGGCTATGACTACGATGCGCAGATTGTGTCGTCGCCGGTGACCGATGGCAGCTTGTCATCGTGCGCGCCGGCCGAGGCTGTGTCGTGGGGCAAGGTGAACCCGGAGACCTACACCACGCAGACGGTGAGCATGCAGGGCGATTACTCGTCGTATATGCCCTTCCTGGTGCGCGCGCTGGTGGGTAAGGATCTGTTGCACAATCCGCCCGCGCCGCTTGGTCTTTACTCCAAGCGCGACGAATTGAAGCAGCGCTTGTTGGCGAAGATTGCCGGCGACGAAGCGGTGATGGAAAAGATCATGGCAACGCTTCAACTGCCTGCTGATCTGAAGGTGTAAGGCGGCAGAACGGATACGAGCGAGGAAGCGGCGGTCTCCAGTGGAGGCCGCCGCTTCTTTTATGCGGGGTGCGGCTTGCGCTCTACCAGCCCAGTACGCAGGCAAAGACGAGCGGAACCACGATCGACGCGTCGGACTCGATGATGAACTTGGGTGTCTGTTCGGCCAGTTTGCCCCAGGTGATCTTCTCATTGGGCACCGCGCCGGAGTAGGAGCCGTAGCTGGTGGTGGAGTCGGAGATCTGACAAAAGTAGGCCCAGAGGGGCACGTTGTCGCGCCCCAGATCCTGATGCAGCATGGGGACAACGCAGATGGGAAAATCGCCGGAGATGCCGCCGGCAATTTGGAAAAATCCCAGCGGTGTTTCCTGAGCTGTTGCGGTGTACCAATCCGCCAGGCGGGTCATGTATTCAATGCCGGTGCGTACGGTATGAATGTTGCGGATCTCGCCGGTGATGCAGTGGCCTGCATACATGTTGCCGAGCGTGGAGTCTTCCCAGCCGGGCACAAAGATGGGCAGGTTCCTCTCTGCCGCGGCCAGGAGCCACGAGTCTTTCGGATCGATTTCGTAGCTGGATTCGAGCTTGCCGGAGAGCAGCAGACGGTAGAGGAATTCATGCGGGAAGAGGCGCTCGCCAGCCTGGTCTGCGCGGATCCACTCGGCCAGTACATGCTGCTCGATGCGGCGCATGGCTTCCATCTCGGGGATGCAGGTGTCGGTGACGCGGTTCATGTGACGGGCGAGCAGTGCGCGCTCATCGGCCGGTGTCAGGTCGCGGTAATGGGGCACACGTTCGTAGTGGCTGTGCGCAACCAGATTGAAGACGTCTTCTTCGAGATTGGCGCCAGTGCAACTGATGGCATGGACCTTGTCTTGCCGGATCATTTCAGCCAGGGAGAGGCCGAGTTCAGCGGTACTCATGGCTCCGCCCATGGTGAGGAACATCTTGCCGCCGGAGGCGAGCAGACGGTTGTAGCCTTCAGCCGCGTCGACAAGAGCTGCGGCGTTGAAGTGACGATAGTGGTGTTTGAGAAATTGAGTAATTGCAGACATGGCGGTTCCTTTACTCCTGAGAGCATGCACTCAGGAGAGCGTGATCTCCACTGTTCTGAAACAGAGGGCTTTCTCTCGCGGATTTTCCTTCCTCACGCAAGAGGCAGCGGGTGAGCTTCGGACGAGCGCACCGATCGGAACTGCTAATGCCAGACTAGCATAAGAGCTGCGCGGACCGCAGGGCAGATTGCAGCCGCGCTACTGACTCTCGCCGCGCATATAGAGAACCGGACCACCGCGATGCATGCCCTTGGCGAGGCGCGCGGCAGTGCGCTGATCCACAGGGAAGACTGCGATGGGCGTGGCGAGAGTGAACTCGATTTGGGACTCAGAGGGAATCAGAGCGATGGAGGGAGGCGAACTTGCCGCAATCGCCGTTCCTATGCCAGCTCCGATTCCGGCCACAATGGAATCCCCTTTGGCGCGGTCTGCTGTGGAGATGGGATGAGCTGTGGCGCTCGGGCGGAGGGCTTCCATGGTGAGTGTTCCCGCGGCTGCTCCAGCCACGGCCTTGTTCACGGTGGGGCGGGTTTTACTTTGCCCAACAACCTTGAAGGGCGGCGTGTAGAGGGGATAGGTTTTGCCGTCCAGGTCGAGTTCTGTCAGTTGCAGGGTGAGGCTGGAAGCTCCAGCGAGCCGCGTGGCCTGTTGTGCGTTAACCACGGTTCCATAGGCTCTCGCGCCGCAGGGAATCACCAGGATTCCGTCGACCACGATATCGCGCGTCACGATGAAGGGAAGCTTTGCGCCTTCCTTGGCCGTGCGTGAACTGATGGGCGCGTCGGTGATCACCTGCAACGTCGTGTTCTCCAGCACGGTGATGGCGCTGCCGGTGGCAAAGCGCACCTCAGTGGCCGTGCCGGAGGAGGACGAATCTTCTCTCGTGGGAGCGGGCTGCTGATGCTGCACGGCTGCGGCCGGTTGCGTGGTAAAGGCTGCTTCCGGGAGTTTCGCTTGCGAGCACTGCGCCGATGCGAGGGGAACGGCAAAGATTGCGCACAGAAAGAATGCGCTCACTGCGTTACATGCGACGTGAATCCTTTGGACTGAATCCGCCATGGGGTTCTTGCCCTCTCAGTGAGTCGCACCAAGAATAACTCTTCCATTGCAGTTGTACAATTTTACGTTCTGTTCCATGCTGTTTGATTGCGCGAATTTCCGCGCGCGAGGAACTGCCGGTACCCAGAAGAGCGCGCAAGAAAAGCCCCAGACTCCGCGAAGGCGTCCGGGGATTTCTTTTGCTTCTAGGTTGTTTACTTGGCCAGCAGTGCGTTGACCTTTTCCATTACCTCGAAGGCATCGGCGATGTAGACGACATCGGCCTTGCCACGCGTCCAGCCACAGTTGGCATCGAGTGAGATGGCGCGGCGGTCGCCGATAAAGCGCCAACCCACCACATGCGGCTCTTCGCCGTGGCAGCAGGTGCTGAGCCCCTTGGGATGGCGCGGTGTGGCGCCGGTTTGCCCAATTTGATTCATGTGCGTCAGGAAGGGCAGAACGGAGTTGCCTTCGCCGCCCTGATCCACCAGCGACTTGGAGCTGCCCAACGAGGATGAGGTGGAGCGGAGGAAGCCGAGGATGAGTTCGGCGGCCTTGCCCGTATGAAGCTGGCCATCGGGCTGTTTTTTAGTCCAGCCAGCGCCGGCTACAAACAGCAGTTTGGCGTCGGGGCGGATGGTCTGCTGGCCCTGTTCGGGAGCGCGCAGGCCGGTAACGGTGGTGCGGGTGGCAGGCGCCTCAACGGAGACAGTTTCAACCGTTGCCGTGCCAGCGGTGCCGGCATACGGTGCGCGGCTGCCGGCGTCGAGCACCAGAATCCAGGGACGAGCGTCGCGCGCCAGAACCGCTTCGATGCGCTGGCGGTAGAACCAGCGGTTGGCTTCCAGCTTGGCCTCGCCACCCAGGGCTGTGATGTGGGTATCGACGAATCCACCCAGGCGCGCGGCAACGCCAGCCGCAACCCGGTTCAAGCGCGAGCTGCCAGGAGCGAGCACGATGGTGGCTTGAGCGGCGCGGCACAGGGCTTCCAGCGCGGCGGCGTCGGTGGCGTAACGAGCCTGGGCAAATGCCTCGCCGGTGACGGCGAAGAACGTTGCGCCGGTGGCAGCTACGGCGTTGAGCGCTGCCGGCGCGCCGACAACACCGATGGCAAGCGGAGCGGAGAGGCGCGCGGCCAGCTCCTGTCCGGCGGCAACCGCCTCCAGGGAGGCTTTGGTGAGCTCTGCGCCGTCGCAATGTGTCAGTACAAGAATCTTTTCCATTGGTCGGCTCCTTTACTCGGCTGCGATCCAGGCTGCGAGCTCGGCGGCAATCTCATCCGTGCTCATGTTCTTTTCGACGCGCGTTTCGCGGGTCTGCTTGGGCAGGCTCACCGAGGTGTAGCTCAGGCCGTTGGGGTCGAGCTTGACGGTCTTGGCCTTCTGCAGCGCAGGCATGATGGTGCGCATATTGGCCATGCCGATCTGCGGATTGTTGCGCGGCTCGGCGAGCGATCCGGTAGCCCAGCCCAGCACGGCCGGAGCCGAGGCGCAGACCGAGACCTGATGTTTGCCACCTTCCACGCGTTCCAGCACTTCAAAGCTGCCATCGCCCTGGAGCGTGATCTGGTCGACGCCCTGGAACTGTTCAGTGATGCCCAGCTTTTCGCCGATGATCTGGAGAGTGACGCCTGCGCCACGGGAGGCTGATTCCCAGCCGCCGAAGACAAGCAGTTTCTGTTTGTCGAGACCGGGCAGGGCGGCAATAGCTTCAGCGAGCGCGGCGGCGGTGGAGTGCGCATCGGGGAATCCGCCGATGGGGCCATCGACCGGGACCAGCTCAAAGGCGACCTTCTGGGCCACGGTCATCATCACCTGCTGCAGCTTGGCCTTGGGGCCGAGCGAGACCAGCCAGAGCTTGGAGCCGGGGTTCTTCTGCGCCAACGCGGCGGCTTCATACAGGGCGCTTGCGGCCCAGGGATCAAGCACGGCGGGCAGCACCATTTCATTCTTCAGGCCAGGGCCGGCCGGAGTGGTGACAGGCTCAAGGGCCTGCAACGGATCCGGCACAATGCCGGCGCAGACCACGATCTGGAGTTCAGTGGGCACGGATAATCCTCTTGATTCTGGAAATCTGTACTTAGTTTAAATTCCCAGGGGCAGGTGTGGGGAAGGGATCTCAAAGTGCGGCGTTGGCCTGCAAGCCGGAAAGAAGGGAAGGGCAAGCTGCCCATGTTCCTAGAACAACGAAGGGCACGACTGAAGTCGCGCCCTTGCAAAACAATTTCAGTTGTTTGCTGTTGCATTACCAGGTGAAGCCGCGTCTTTTTCCTAGCCCCTAGCCCCTAGCCCCTAGCCCCTAGTCCCTTCGTCGCCCCTTGCGCTTTTAGTTTTCCGCCGAGTGCAAGCCGCCGGAGCCGGCTTTGAAGGCGAGGTTGGAGGTTTCGCCCGCGGGCGGATGAGCGCAGTTCCAAAGGCATGCGCCGCAATGAACGCACTTTTCGCGCTCGAAGGCGGGCTTGCCGTCCTCACCGCGATAGATGGCCTGGCCACTGCACATGCTGATGCAGGTCTTCTCTTGGCACTGGCCGCAGAGAGCCTCATCGAAAAAGACCACGTGGTCGGCATAGCCGGGCATGGCCTGGACCTTGCCGCCCATCAAGAGGGCATCTTGGTGGGTGACCAGCAGGCGGCCGTCAAAAGGAATTTCCGGCCAGCCGCGCGCGCTCATCAGCGCGTCGTGGAGCGGTCGGGCATCGGCCAGGGCGACATCGCCCGCCTTTTCAGGGCTCACACTGGCGATGGTTGCAGCGTGGGCCTTTTTGATCTGCTCGCTGGCTGTGGGGATGTGGCCTTTGAGAGCCAGTTTTCCGCCCGTCAGTCCGGCCAGAGCCATGCCGATAAGTCCAGGGATGAATCCTTTGTGGAAGCCGGTGCGGGCGTCTATCGCTTCCGATGCGCCCTTCTCCACCCAACTGGCACGACGGCGTTTTTCGTAGCTGTTTTTCAGATTCTCTTCGGTGAAGGGCTGGCCGGCGCGCAGCAATTCGATCACGGCTTCAGCCAGTTGCGTGCCGGTGACCCAGGCCTCGTCCACGCCCGAGCCGGTGAGCATGTTGGTGGAGCCGGAGCCCTCGCCGATGCGTGCAAAACCATTGCCGCTGAGGATGGGCTCGCCGTGCTTGCCGCTCTCTTCCAGCGACTTCGCGCCCCAAGAACGTAGCGTGCCATTCTGCAGGTGCTTCCAGAGCAGCGGATGCTGGATGTAGTGCTGCAGGTAGCGATAAGCGGTGCGGCTGGGTTCGCCCATCCAGGAAGGAACGAAGACGCCCACCGAACAGAGCCGGTCCGGATGCACATAGAGGAAGCCGAAGATCTCCGGCTCAGGGAAACCGAAGGTATGCCAGACAGTGCCGGCCTCAAGCTCAGTGTCCTCGGGTAGCTCGATGAGGAACTTCATGCCCAGAGCCCACTCGCGGTGCTTTGCGGCGGTGCCGAATTTCTGGTCGAGCGCGCGGCCGATCTGACCAACAGGTCCATCGCCTACGACGGTGAGAGCGGCCTTCACGTCCATGCCTGCCATGAAGCCGTCGGCAGGATTTCCCTGTTTGTCCACGCCCTGGTCGGCGAGGCGGATGCCGGTGACGCTGGTGCCGTCGAAGAGCGGCTCAGAGACGGGCATCGAGGGCCAGATCTGTACCAGGCCGGAGGACATGAGATTGGAGCCCACCCACTGATTGAACTGGCCAATGGACATCACCAGACCGCCATTTTTGTGCAGAAAGCTGGGAGCCCAGGGCAGTTCGTAGGCTGCGTGCTTTACACCGAGGACGGGGCCCAGCATCTTCAGCGCCGCATCGCCCATGCGCAAGAGGCCGGAGCGTTGGCTGGCGCCGATGGGGTCGAGCAGATAAAAGATCTGCTCCTTCTTCACGTCCACGGCCATGGGGATTTCAGCCGGATTGAGCTCGGGGAAAGTGGCGCGGATGCCCTTGCCTTTGGTGACCACGCCGGAGACACCGGCGGCCAGATCGTCGGCGCGTTCGTAGCAGAGCACCTGCAGCGGCATGCCGGGGGCAACGCGGCTCTCAAAGGCCGGATCGGCGGGGTTCTCATTCCAAGCGTTGACCAGCGTGGTGAGGAAGCCGCCGGTGGCGGGGCCAAAGCCGACACAGGCCAGGTCGACCTCCATGGTCTGGCGGTCAATGATTTCGGCGGTGGCGGTCTCGGTGCTCATGTTTCCTCTCTTGGGCGGATGTAGGTTCTAGGTGCGGAGGTGCTAGTTGCTAGGTGCTGAAGACTGCGCTGATCTTGCTTCATCCGAGTTGTTGCGCTGGGTAAGCAATGACCGTCTACATTCGCTGGCAGCCATCGCTTCCCAATTCTAGTCCCTAGTCTCTTGCATCCAGTCCCTAGT
>Ga0207738_100114_pt1 | contig 19385 bp, 9 predicted proteins | sample LuqExpMetagenom9_FD_187767 | JGI IMG/M metagenome (GOLD analysis project Ga0207738, IMG submission 187767) | Tropical forest soil microbial communities from Luquillo Experimental Forest, Puerto Rico - Sample 9 (SPAdes) | ecosystem: Environmental > Terrestrial > Soil > Tropical forest ... | reverse complement strand
GAGCCCCGACACTGACAGGCCGGGAACCAGGCACTTGGCTTGTTCAAATAACCGAGCAAGGCGTTCGGGCCGTCGTTGGGTTCCATCAGCATAGGATTCTCCGCCAACCCGTTGGCCTGGAGCCAGCGAGCGGTCTGAACCGATCCGGAGATGGGATGCCGCCACTCCTTGATGCTGACCGAAAGCGAAAGCAGGCACTGCTGCGCAAGGATCACATACAGCAAGGGCCGCGCCATTCGCGCCGCAACGCCATTTGTGTTCTCCGTGGACGGTTGCGCAGCATCCATGAGAATCGCAGCCACGAAGGCGACATAAAGAAAACCATAGTGGCGGGTTTCCGGAGTGAGCGTAACCTGTGCCAGAACCACCAATCCCAGCAGAAAACAGGCGGCGAGAAAAATGCGTGCCTGCCGGGTACGTATCGCCAGCAGCGTAAGCAGCAGCGTAAAAGCAGAGAGCACCGTGGCCGGAATCGTTGGCAGCGATTTGGGATCGAGCAAGGCAACCACATGCGATGGTAGATTTCCGATAGGAATGCGGAAGAAGATGCGCCACAGCCTTCCCATCACAAAGAAGAAATGGCCCAGCACAGAAGGCTGATTCACATCGAGCGGCAGCAGGTCGGCCGCAGGGCGCACCGTGGCATAGCAAGCCCCAAGCGCCGCTAACAGAATTGTGGCCCCGGTAAGCGTGGAGCGGTTGGTGAGTTGCTGCATCCATGTGCGCCCGGCGATAGCGCGCTGGGTGAACACAAACCATCCCGCCAGAGCCAGCACGATGGGCACGGTAAGAAAGTGAGTATTGATGGCCAGCCCCATGCAGAGGAAGGCCAGAACGGGGCGTTGCCGCTCCGCTAACAACAGACGCACGGCCGCAACGATCAACAGTGCGGCCAGCAGGTAGCTGCGAGCATAGGTGCTGTATTCGTTGAACAGAATTGACGAAAAGACAATCAGTGCAGCCTGCACAGGACGCAATCGAGGTGCGGTAAGAATCAGAGCGGCCAGCACCAGCGCCAGCACGTAATTGAGTATCTGCATGACGGCTGGGTCCGCAGTGAGGCGGGTAAGCGGATAAAGCAGCAGATACCAGAGCGCGGGGTGGCCTTCATAGTGCAGGTGATGAAAGAGCGCAGCCAACGAATTGCTATCGCGCACCAGCAGCCAGGCCTGCACCTCATCGAACCACATGGCATGGTGCAAAGTGAGCACACCGGTAAACAGGGCGAAAAGCAGCCACACCGGTTCGACAAAGGTAAATCGGAGGCGCGGCGCAGCGCCGGCGGCCGGAAGAGAGGAACTGCCTAGCATAGTTTATGTCCGTGTTGAAGGGTCGAAACCATCATGCCTGATGCAGACCGGTGACGCAAATTTTTCTTTATCGCCACCGGGGCTTGATGCCATCTGCGGCCAAAACACAGAAGGGGCATCCTCTCGCGAGAATCCCCCTTACATGCTGCACTGTCCTCTACGGCAAATGATTTAGGGGGCCACCTCCACCAGGCGCTCCACATGCAACGGCAGTGAAACGCCCAGCGAAGTCTCCGGTTGGCTGCCTCCGAGAAACAACGTGTAGTCCCCCGGCTCCACGTGGCGTTTCCCTTGGGCATCCACCAGACTGAGCGTTCGTGCATCGAGCACGAGGCTCACGGTGCGGGTCTGGCCAGCAGCCAGATGCACCTTCTCAAAAGCCACCAGCTTGCGCAGAGGAACTCCTGGCCGGGCCTTCGGAATCAAGTAACACTCCACCACTTCGTCGGCATCGCGAGCGGAGGTGTTTGTTACATCGGCAGACACAGTCACAGGCAGACTCGTGTCCGGATCGCCTTTGAGTTGCGCATGGGCATAGGCAAAGCTTGCATAGCTCAAGCCGAAACCAAAACCATAGGCAGGTCTGCCGGCAAAGTAGCGATAGGTGCGCCCCTGCATGGAGTAGTCGGCAAAGGGCGGCAACTGCGCGGTGCTGGCGTAGAAAGTGACAGGCAGGCGCCCCGACGGGCTATTGTCTCCCCACAGCGTTTCCGCAATGGCCTGTCCGCCCGCCTGCCCGGGATACCAGGCTTCGAGCAGAGCGCTTATCTTCTGCTCCGAGCCCGGAAGCGCCAGCGCGCTGCCACTCATTAGCACCACCACCAGCGGTTTTCCGGTGGCAGCCAGAGCCGTGACCAACTCCGCCTGAACGCGCGGAAGATCGATGCTGGTGCGGTCGCCACCGCTGAAGCCATCGATATGGATAGGCATCTCTTCGCCTTCGAGTTCAGGACTCAGACCAAGAAACGCCACCACCGCATCGGCCGACTGCGCGGCCCGCACGGCTTCTGCACGTTGCGCTGCGATAGGCGGTAACCAGTTCATGCTGAGCCCTGCACCAAAGTGTGGCGAGTTATGAATGTACTCGATGCGGATAGGATGCGGGCGGTTATCAGCAAAGGTCAGATCGAAGCGCGTAGTGGGCGCGCGGCGTCCGTGCGTGGCCGCATGCACAAACTCATACACCTGCTTGCCGTCCAGCCATACCCGCACGGTTTCCGCATCATCGCAAGTGGAGCAATGCGCCATGGAGAAACCAAAATTGAAGGTGCCCGGAACCGGCATGGCAATCGAACCCGTCCAGCGAATAGCAAAGGCCGCGGGAGTTATCGAGGCATCAGGAGTGGCGGCGTTCCAGTCAAAATCGATAGCGCGATCGACGCGGCTCATCTGCGGTTTGCCGCGCAGACTGTTCCCGGAAAAATATTCCGCCGTGAGTCCCTGTGCGGGCTTGCCATCTACCACCGTAGAGAAGGCTGTGAGGGGCACGGGAATTGGAAAACCCTCAACCAGCGGCGCGCCCTGCGCATACACCACATGCGCGCGAACCTCTAACGCCTCCAGCGGGAAGGAAGGACGCGAAGCAACCGCGTTGTAGTTGCCTTCCAATGCCGCCAACGAGCGAGCGTTCGGGCCAACCACGGCAAGGTTCTTGATCGACGCCGCAAAAGGAAGTGTGTTGCCGGCGTTCTTCAGCAGCACAATCGAACCGCGTGCCGCTTGCAGAGCGACTTTGGCATGCTCGGGAGAATCGTTGGCGCTGAAAGGAATGGCATCGAGAGCGGTATTCCCTGCTCCCACCAGTCCCAAGCGAATGCGCGCCGCCAGCAAGCGTGTAAGAGCCGCATCGAGCACAGACTCGCGCACCAGCCCGTGATGCACGGCATCCACCAGCGAGGCATACTCCTTGCCGCAGCTCAAATCGGTTCCCGTCTGAAGCGAGGCGGCGGCGGCGTGCGCCATATCCGACGCAAAACGATGGCCGACAGCCACGTCGGTAATAGCGGCACAGTCGGAAACAACGTAGCCCTTGAAGCCCCACTGATCATGCAGAACCTTCTGCAGCAGCAGGTCGCTGGCGCAGGCAGGCTTGCCGTCCACGGCATTATAGGCGCACATCACAGCGTTGACGCCCGCATCGACAACCAGCTTGCGGAAGGCGGGCAGGTAGGTGTCGTACAGATCGAAGTCCGAGACGTTGACGTTGAAATTATGACGAGCCGCTTCCGGCCCGCTGTGCACGGCAAAATGTTTGGCGGTGGCGTCCACGCGCGGAGCCAGCGGATCGGAGCCCTGCAGACCGCGCACATAGGCCGCGCCCAGCGTTCCGGTCAGGAGCGGATCTTCGCCATAGGTCTCCTGGCCGCGTCCCCAGCGCGGATCGCGGTCAATGTTGATATTGGGCGACCACATGGTGAGGCCATAGTTGATGGAGCGATTGCCCTCACGCCGAGCCTGATTAAACTTGGAACGCGCTTCCGTGGAGATTGCGCTGCCCATCTGTCCGATCAGTTGCTGATCCCAAGTGGCGGCCATGCCGATGGCCTGGGGAAAGACGGTGGCATAGCCGGAGCGCGCCACACCATGCAGCGCCTCGTTCCACCAGTCGTATTCCGCAATACCGAGCCGCTGAATGGCAGGCGTTTCGTTCTGCAATTGAGCGGCTTTTTCTTCCAGTGTCATTTGCCGCACCAGAGCGGCTGCGCGCTCTTCGGCGGAGTTGGAAGCCAGCGTGGAGGGTTGAGCAGAGCGGTTGGCTTGCGCAGCCAACGGCGCAACAGCAGAGAGTGTAACCAAGAGCACGGAGATGCAGGCATGACTTGCCGAAAAGAGATGCACGGGGGTCCTCAGGGCTGAGTCGATCAGCTCGTGGAAGCGGCCGATCTGGTTTGCGGCCGATCAAGGATGAAAAAGAAGGGCGTCCGCCCGCTCTGCAAGCGGACGCCTGAGGCACAGCATGGTTCCGGTTAGAACACCAGCTTGAGCGAGAACTGCGCAATGCGCGGATCATTCGTGTAGTTGGAGTTTTGCGGAGCCGTGCTGGTAATGCGGCCGAAGGTCGAGTTGGTGGTTGTGCCCGGAGCACCAAAGTTGGTGTGGTTGGTCACATTGAAGTACTCGGCGCGGAACTGCATGAAGATGCCTTCCTTGATGGGGAACTTGCGTCCCATGGTGGCATCCCAACCCGCGTACTGCGGCCCCACAAATGCGCCCTTCTTGATGTTGCCGTAGGTGCCCGTGGTGTTATTGGTAAAGTTGGACGGGTTCAGGAACGACTTGCAGTGCGTGCCCGCAACGCAGGCCGAGCCACCGTAAGGATTGGCTCCATTCCACACCGCGCGGTCACGCGTTTGCAGGCTGCCTGAGGCGTTGTTCGCGCTGGAGACAACCGTAAGCGGATCGCCAGAGCGGAACTGCACCAGGCCCGAGCTATCCCACCCGTTGAGGATGTAACGCACCACCGGCGACAGGTTGGTTCCTATCTTTGGCAACGCGTAGACGTAGGACATGGAGATCACGTTGCGGTGATCGAAGTCCGACGGACCGTAATCGAGTGCCTTGTAGTTGGCCACGTTGATCGGCATCACGTAGGAGTTGCCGGAACCAATCGAAGTAGCAGCCGCGTTGAAGGGCATGTTGTCCAGGGCCTTGGACCAGGTGTAGTTGAAGCTGGCCGTCAAGCCATAACGCATGCGCTGCTCCACCGACATCTGCAGCGAGTTATAGCTGGTGTTGGCGCCGGTGTTGGCTGCAGTAATGGCCTGCGAGTAGCAGCTATTCGTGGCCGAGCAGCCAGTCTGGTTGTAGATGCGCGCGCCATTGACGTACGGGTTCAATTCCACCGGAACCCATTGGTGGCTGGAGTGCGAAGCCACATAAGCCACGCGGGCTGAAACGCTGGGCGTGAGCTGCTGCTCAAGAGCTAGATTCCAGCTATAGGTGACCGGATCCTTGAAGCCGTTGAATGGATCGTAGGTCAGATAGCTCTGCGGAGCGATGGCCGAATTGGACGGCGGAGGCTGCGTTGCGGGAAACGGATTCGCGATACCGTAGCTGCCGTAAGGATCGGTGAATTTGATGTTGGCGCTGGAGATGTCGACGTTGGTGATGAACGGCGAGGCATTGGAGTAGATGTTAAACAGCACGCTCGAAATGCGGCTGTCGTAGAACATGCCCGCGCCGCCACGAAGGCTGGTCTTTCCGGTACCGAAGACATCCCATGCAAAGCCGAGGCGCGGCATGAAGTGGTTATAGGCAGCGTCCACACCATTGGGGTTGAAGCCCGTGTCACCGGCAAACAACAAGCCGGCCGGAGCGTTGGGATACTTGGTCGAATGGGTGCCCGCAGCCCACAGCTTCGGGAAGAAACTGCCCATGCGGCCCTGGTTCTCATGCCATGGCTTGAAGGGTTCATAGCGCACGCCATAGTTCAATGTCAGGCGGCGATTCAGCTTCCAGCTATCTTGCGCATAGAAGCCCAGGAAGTTGCCACGTGCATTGAAGAACTGGCCGGAGGCCTGCTGGAACTGATAGACGTAGCCGAACAGGAAGCTGGCGATGGCGTCATTGGTGTTGTTGGCGTTGAAGTTGAAGATGCCGGGCTGGCGATAGAGATTGTCCACGTCCACCTTGGAGATTTCGCTATGGAAACCGAAGGCAGCGTTGTGGTTGCCCTTCTGCCAATGCAAGTCGTCGTTGAGCGTGTAGTTGGCGCGGCGGAAGAAGCCTTGCGGATTGTCGCCCACGGTAAAGAAACCGGAAACGTTGATTGAGTTGATTTGCTTGGTGGCGGGCTGCCAGATGTTGACGCCCAGATCAGCCACACTGATAGAGCCGCCCAACGGACCGCGGCTGGCATTCAGAATCTGGTAGCTGACCACCAGGTTGTTCAACAGGTGATCGGTGAAAGTATGAGTTTCCGAGATGAGTGAGTTGTAGTACTTGATGTTGGCTTCGTCGGCGTAGGTGAGCAGGTTCTTGGTGTTCAGAACGCCATCCAGATGGTAGTTATCGCCGAAGTAGCGAACCACGAGCCGATCCCTGGGGGTCAGTTCCTGATCCCAGCGAGCGGTAATCTCACCCATGTTGGAGAACGAGGGCTTCTGATAGCTGAAGGTACCGGCAGCGCTCAGTTGCGAGGCTGAGGGCAAGTAGTTGAGCAGAGCCTTGGCGGCCGAGCTGTAGTAGCTGGTGTCAACCGTGGTGGTATAGGTGGAGCCCACCTGCGTGCAGCTCAGGATGGCAGCGGAGTTGAAAGGATTCTTGATGCAGGCGCTCTCACCAGCAAAGGTGCCGGCCAACTGCGCCGTGGTGGGCAGGGTGGTGGTGCTGGTCGACATCGACATGGTGTGGATGATCGACTTCTGATAGCCCACGAAGAAGAAGGCCTTATCACTGGAAAACAGGTGCGGAATCTTGACCGGCCCGCCGAAGGTGCCGCCGAACTGGTTGCGCTTGAGCGGATCGACGGTCTTCACACCGTTGACGTAGCTGAAGTAGTTGGCCGCGTTGAAGGCACGGTTGCGGATGTACTCAAAAGCATTGCCGTGGAACTTGCTGGAGCCGCCTTTGGTGACAATATTGACCACGCCACCGGCGTTCTGGCCGAAGGCCGCATCGTAGTTGGAGGTCTGGACGCTGAACTCCTGCAGCGAGTCCGGCATGGGAAAAGGAGCATTGACGTTGGTGTACTCGTCGACGTTGTTGCCGCCATCCAACAGGTAGTTAGTCTGGCCCACGCGCGTGCCGTTGGCGGTGATGGTGTAGGCCATCGGGAAGGTCTTGGTGCCGCCCTGATCTGCCTGCGCCGAGGGGGCTACGGAAACGCCGGCCACTTCGGCGGTCAGAGCCGCAACGTTGCGGCCATTCAGCGGCAGGTCGTTCACCTGCGCCGAGCCGATCACCTGGGACAGGGTGCCGGTAGTGGTGTCCACCTGCACAACTTCGGCGTTGACCGTGACCGTCTCACTGGTGCTGCCGGGCTTGAGAGCAATGTTGACCGAAACCGCGGCGTTAGCCTGAAGGATAATACCCTTCTCGCTGTATGCCTGGAAGCCGGCCTGCTTGATCGAAATGTTGTAGTTCGAGGGGGCAAGGGTCGGGAACACATACGAACCCACTGCCGAGGTGGTGGTTTTGAACTCCAATCCGGTGGATGCCTGCGTGGCAACCACGGTGGCTCCTGAAACAACCGCACCGCTGGTATCGGTCACCGTGCCGTTGATCGTGCCGTAGCCCTGCGCCATGGCACCAGATGCTAGGCAGCTTATCCCCAAAAGCAGCAGTGCAACTCTGATTTTCTTTCTCCATCCTGCAATCACAATGGGCCTCCGCTCGGCTGGACTTCAGCTTGCCGGAACAGCGAAACAACCCTGCCCGGAAAACTCGGTGAGCCCCGCCGAAGTATTTTCAAAACAGATCCTTGCTACGGGAGCAACACCACAGCAGCCAAGACAAGGACGGCCCGTGACCGTCACGGATCAATTTAAGTGGTTGAAAATAAAGGAAATTTAAGAATGGTTCCCCTGGTCAAAAACTACTCTTCACTGATGGCCACAACACGCGCCGGTCCGGGCGTGGCATCTGTGACGGTAGTTTCCAGCACAATCTGGAGGCTCTTGTGGCTATCCATTGCGCTCACCCGGTTCAGTGCTTTGAGAGCTTCCGGGTCTGAAAGGAACTCCCCTGCCGCCTGCGTCCCGTAGACAAACAGGCCACCCACGACGACCAGGAAGTGCCCTGTCTGGGGAGAACGAACCCGGCTGATCAGAGCGTAGTCGTGCAGAACCGGGGTTCCGGCACCACCCACATTGGAGACCGGCTGATGAGTCCCCCAGCTCCAGTTGCGGGACTCCGGACTGCGGTTGTCACGGATATAGATCAACTGGCGGGCGTCATCGAGCGCCAGACTGAAGCGCAGCTTGCCGATCAGTCGCAGGCTCCAGGGATTATTGAAGGCACCAATCAGCACCACCGGCCCCTCGCGCAGATCGGAGAAGGAGATGGAACTGCCCGGGCGAACCAGCACACGGTTGCCCCGAGCCTGCAGTGCACTGTAGAGCCGGGCCATGGTGACAGCATCGGCCAATGGCACCGTACCCTGAGCACTGGGTTGGGCAATCACCGGCAAAGGAGCCTGTTCACCAGGATTGGCCTGAGCATGAGGCGGGCCATTGGGCACATCTCCCAAAGCCAGCAGAACCGGCTGGCGAGTATCCAAGATAGGCTGCCAGAAAGCCATCTCCGCGCTGGTGCGCTGATGCACAAAAATGCCCAGACCGGCCACGGCCATTACCACCGCCGCTCCCGCTGCCAGACCAAGCCAGCGCCAGCGCGACACGGGTGCGGGGAGAACTGGTGGAGCAGGGGACTCGGGTACGGACAGCGGCGAAACTGCCCGGGCAGCCGCATCTTCCTCGCCGGTTTCCTGGGCCGGAAGTGTAAAGCGCGGAATGTAGGAACCCGGCGGAATCAGAATACGGAGTTCGCCCCGGTGCGCCTCGTCACCATAATAGATAGCCAACCGCTTGCGGACTTCGCTGGCGGCGGTGCGCACAATGTGGTCCAGATTCGGCTCGTAGGAGGTGGAACGTCCGAACACCTCCACGCCGATGGTGCGTTCCTTGATCTGGTCGGCGGCGCCATTCAGCGTTTCCTTGATGACGTAACGCAGGAATGCCACGGAACGCTTGCTGGAGCGAAAGCCCTCATCATGGGCCAAAGTCTCCAACTGGCTGCGAATCATCTCCGCTGAGATGGCCTCTTCGGTCTGTCCTGGGGTATCAATGTCAACGGATTTCATCAGATTCTCTACCGGCCCCACGATCTTAGCTCTTGCTCGAAGCGACTGGCAACGTTTGTTTTAGCCGCAAGGCGGGTGGGTTCCCCGCTCCCGTATCGCGAAACTCTGGCGGCTTTCTCTGCCTACACTTCGCTCGCACGCCAGACGACAAAATCAAAAAATTGCCTGCAGTTCTATTGATTGCCGAAGCCTTATATTCCGGCAGCCGGAAGCAGACAGCAACGCGGCGCATTCCCTCAACCGGCCCGAGCGGTTCACAATGGTAAACATGACACGCTGGCTTCGCTCGCTCGTTACGCTTGTTGTCTTGTCCGCATCCCTGCTGCCTCTTGGCGCTCAGTCGCTGGCCGATCCCGCGGGATGGCAACGCGATCTGGAGGCATGGCGTGCTGCCCGCGAAAAACAAATCGCCGCACCCGATGGCTGGCTCTCGCTCGCGGCGATGGCCTGGCTGAAGCCGGGCTTCAATGCTTTAGGTTCCGATGCCGCGGCCGCGCTCCGCTTGCCCGCCTCTGCCCCGGCGCGCGTGGGTCTGATCACGGTGAACGGCAAAACGGTGCAACTGCTCTCGCCCGCCGGAGGCTTTCCGGCTGCACTCACCGTGAACGGCGAGCCCGCCCGTGAGCAGGCTCTTGCCACCACGGATGCGGCCCCTTCCGTGATCGCCTTCGGCTCGCTGAAGATGGTGGTGATGGAACGCGCGGGGCGTTTTGTCTTGCGTGTGAAAGACTCTGCCTCGCCTGCTCTGACCGCCTTTCATGGCCTCAATTGGTATGCCGCCAACCCCAAGCTGGTCGTGCTGGCGCGCTGGACGCCCTACACTGCTGTCCAAACCGCCGAGATCCCCACCGCGCTGGGTCAAAGCCTGCACATGCCGGCTCCAGGAATTGCGGAGTTCCTGCTGGATGGCGAAAAGGTGGAACTGGAACCGGTGGTGGAAGACCCTCAGAGCCATTCGCTGCTGTTCATCCTGCGCGATTCAACCAGCACCAATACAACCTATCCGGGTGGACGGTTGCTGCATACACAGATTCCCGATCAAGGCTTGGACAAGCCAGGCACCGTGGTGCTGGACTTCAACCGCCTGGAGAATCCGCCTTGCGCCTACACGGATCTTGCCACCTGCCCGCTGCCGCAGGAAAAGAACCGGCTGCATGTGCCGCTGGAAGCCGGCGAGAAACGTTTTTCGCACTAACTCCCATCGGACATTCCCCAGCAGCCCTCGATGCCTATGTGGCTTTGAGGGCTGCTCTGTTTTTGCGTCCTTGTAAGAGAGTTCTTCAGCACCCTCAGTTAGGAACGAGCTGCTCATCCTAACTGCACACGTTCTCACCGACTTTCACCCCTAGTTACTCCTTATTTATCTTTGTCTAAGCGCCCACTCCGCCCACCTTCCTTGTTGCAGAATGCGAAATCCTCTCTCTTCATGCGGTTTCAAGATCGGTACACGTGTGCACAACGGAGTTTTAACTTATTCGCGTAACAAGACCGACTTAGAAGGTTTTCTTTCCGGATTCTTTTCCTCTCTCCCACGCGGAACTATGCTTTCGCATGCCTCGAATGTCCTGTAGACTCGTTCTTCGGTACAGGTTGCACATAGAAGCAACCGCAAGGAAGATACCGTTCCAGCAAGGAGGCAAAATGGCGAACAGGCTTTTGAGACGGAAAATGCTGTATCTGGCGATGCTTCTCGTGCTTCTTGCATCCTCACCGCTGGCCATGGCCCGCTCCAAACCGGATCCAGATAAACAAGCCCACAAGGTGGCCAAAAAACTGGCGCATTTCAAGCAAGGTGCCTTGGTGCATCTTGTGTTTGCCAACAACACGGAAAGCACCGGCGCACTCGGCCAGTTGGGCGAACACAGCTTCACCCTGCTCAATGTGGAAACCAATGCGAGAGAGACCCACAGCTATGCCGAAGTGGAGTCGATCCGCAAAGGAAGCAATGAGATCGGCGAAGGCACGCGCCGTAACCGCCGCGGCCCGTTCTGAGCCCGGCACTGGCCGGCGGACAGAACTCACAACAGACCGAAACCAAGACTACATCCAGCAAGGCGAACGGCATTTTCATGACGGAGCAGCGTTCTGCAACGACTTAAAAAAAGCTTTACCAGCAAGTTCACGAGGCGGTTGCAGAGTGTTTTTTCTCCCAGCCTGAACCCGGCAAGCGCAGACGGCACAGAAGGGTGTCAAGGAATTCGTCTCACTCAGTGGATTGATTTGATTTCATTCAACTTCAGGGCAATAGGCCGCGTGCGGCAACCTGCCGTTTGGAGAGAATCGGTCCACAAGCGGATGAAAGCAATCAAGTTGCGCCGCCAATCCGCTCTTGCAATGGACTCCCTATTGAACCAGGCAAAATCCAGAAAAATTGAGTTGACAACCCCTAACCCCGGTGTTATTTGTTCATATCGCGGTATGCACACGTGTAAATTTTTGAGATCGCTGCCGCAGACGGGTCTTTTCACATCGTCCAAAAACGCTGGTTCAACCCGCGGTTGGATTTCACTGGTGCCGGTTGTTGTGGTTCGCTCTTGGGTTCTCATGGTGCGGCATGCATCCATTGACGCGCATGTTCTGGCCTGTGGCCTGCGCCCCTCCGGGGCATCGCCAACGGCCTGTTTTACCTTGCTGCCTCGGCAGCCTGCCGGCCCCGTACATTTTGGTGGATTCTACCTTTGCCTGCAGTTTTAAAGCCAGATAGCGGCCGAAGGGGATCCCGCATCAGCGAGAAAATCGTTTGCTTTCCTCAGCCGGTGCACACGTTAACAAGAGTTTCATCTTCCCTTGTTAGGAATGTTCCAAGCAGCGCACAACAGGTCTCCTCGCGTGAGACCCCAAACCAAAGTCTCCGGGACAGCTTCAGATCGTTCCATTACCGGTGTATCCCCCCGCGGCCGACCGATGCCATACAACTGCGTGCATGGCGTCGACACGGGGAACGATCACACAACTGATTCCGGTCTATTTTTCAGGAGGACTGACGATGCACCTCTCACCCACAGGCGTACCACTCGAGCCGGTAAATCCAGGCACAGGGATCCGGCCCGATTCTCCGCTCCACTCGATGCGCACACGTTTCTGCGCTTTTGTTGCAATTGCCTTGCTGACGCTGCTCACGGGACCGGCCGCATGGGCGCAGTTTGATGCCGCTTCCGTACTAGGCTATGTGCGCGATGCTTCCGGTGCGCCCGTAGTGGGCGCCAATGTAACGCTGCTCAACGTGGCCACCGGCGTTTCTGTGGCACGTCCCTCGGACGATCAGGGGCACTTCGAGTTCCCCAACGTGCGCCCTGCCAAGTATCAATTGCGCGCAGCGGCCGCAGGCTTCTCTGACTCCCAGTCTGAGCCGTTCCTGGTGGATGTGAATACCCGCCAGCGTGTTGACTTGTCCCTCAAGCCCGGCAGCGTGAATGAGACCGTAACGGTTTCCGGCACGGCCACCCAGTTGGAGAGCGAAACCAGCTCCACCGGTACAACGATTGCCGAAACGCTCGTCCATGACCTGCCGTTGAATGGCCGCGCTTACGGCGACCTGATGGCTCTGGCTCCGGGCGTGCGCCGCAATAACCTTGAGAACCAGACGGTAACCAGCCGCGACGCCAGCTTCAACGTGAACGGCCAGCGCTCCGAGTTCAACAATTTCATGCTGGACGGCCTGGACAACAACGCCTACGGCACCTCCAACCAGGGCTTCTCGAACCAGGCCATTCCGCCGTCTCCGGACGCGATTGCCGAGTTCCGCGCTGAGACCAACAACTACTCGGCAGAGTTTGGCCGCGCATCCGGCGCGGTGGTGAACGTATCCATCAACAGCGGCACCAATACGCTGCACGGCAAGGTGTTCGAGTATCACCGCAACACCGTGTTCAATGCCATTGGCCCTTTCACACCGCCCACCAGCGCGCTCACCGGCAAGTCGCAAAAGCCGATCCTGATCCGCAACCAGTTTGGCGGAACCATCGGCGGCCCCATTCTGCGCAACAAGCTTTTCTACTTTGCCGACTTTGAGGCCAACCGCCAGGTGCAGGGCCAATACACGACGGCGACGATTCCCAACGTGAACCAGCGTCAGGGCATCTTCACCACCCAAGGCAACGCGGCAGCGGTTCCGCTGCGCAACCCAATTACGGGCACGCTTTACGCCAATGGCGTGGTGCCCACATCCGACTGGACGCCGTTGGCCAAGCTGGTGATCGCGGCGCTGCCTGCGCCGAACGTTACCGGAGCCTTCTCCAGCAACTATGCCTCGCTGCCCAAGGCCACCCTGAAGGATTACAAGGGCGACGGTCGCCTGGACTACATCTGGAACAACCGCACCACGATCTTCAGCCGCTTCTCCATGCATCAGGGTGACATTGTGGACGCCACCTCGATTCCGGGCGATGCCGGCGATGGCGGCAATGGCACCATTCACGCCTATAACAAGCAGTTGGCCGCAGGCGTTACCCACCAGCTAAGCGCCAGCGCCGCCATTGACGCGCGTATCGGTTTCACTTGGACCGAAGGCGGCAAGAATCCTTATCTGGGCGGCCAGCAGAGCCTGAACGTGCAGGCTGGCATCACCGGTTTGCCCACTGATTCCATCGTCATCCGCCGCTTGTCGAACGAAGCGGTGAAGAACTTCACCACCTTTGGCGCGCAGACTTCGAATCCTCAGTTCCAGAATCCGTTCGTCGTCAACCCGAAGGTGAACTTCAGCTTGCAAAAAGGCCGCCACTCGATGAAGTACGGCTGGGAGTTCCTGTCGATCAATACTTCGATTGATGACTTCAATCCGGTCTACGGCGGCGAAACCTTTAACCAAGGCTTCAGCCAATGCGTCACCACTTCTACTGCGCCAAATGGCAGCAAGATCTTCATCGACAAATGCAATGGCAACACCCAGGTACAGGTCGATCCTGGTGATACAGGCGCAGGCCAGGCTGCTTACCTGACCGACTTTCTGACCGGTGCACGTGACAGCTACCAGTTGAACAACTTCCGCATCGTCAACTATCACCAGTTGATGAACCACTTCTACATTCAGGACGACTTCAAGCTTCTGCCCACCCTGACGCTGAATGCCGGTCTGCGCTACGAGCTGGTGACGCCGCAGTACACCGACGGCGATCACATTGCCAACTTCGATCCCACGACCAAGACGCTGATCCAATCCCCGGGCGGCTCCATCACCCAGCGCGCCATGGTGGACATGCCGAAGATGAGCTTTGCACCGCGTGTGGGCCTGGCTTGGCAAGCAACTCCGAAGACCGTCATTCGCGCGGCCTTTGGCCTCAGCTTCAACCAGTTCAACCGCGAAGGCGGCGAGAACCTGCTGGCCTATAACGGCCCGTTTATCATCAACTCGCAGGTGAACCAGGTTGCGCCCTATGCCTTTAGCGGAACCCCCCTGCCTCTCTGCACCGGCGACAACTACGCAGGCTGCTTCCGCACGGTCACACAGGGCTACCCCTCGAACTTTGTGGCGGCCTCGAACTTCAGCACTGCGCTCGCACAAACCCGCTACATCCCCAAGGACATCAAGACCGGCTACGTTGAGGCCTGGCACCTGGACGTGCAGCGGGAGATCGCCCGCAATACCGTGTTCACGGTCAGCTACGTCGGCGAGCACGGCGTGCATATCTGGACGCTGGCCGATTTGAACCAGGCCAGAGCCAACACGGCCACCGGCGCGTTGAGCGTGCAGGACCGCCGCCCCATCTCCACCTTCACCACCATCGAAGAATCACTGGCCAATGGATTCCTCAGCTACAACGCACTGCAAACGAAGTTCGAACACCGTTTCTCCGGTGGCCTCTATCTGTTGAACTCGTTCGTGTGGTCGCACGCTATCGACAACGCCTCGGGTCACCTGGACACACCGAACGGCGACAACTCGCGTGTGAACCTGGCCAATCTGGTAGGCGAGCGCGGCCAGTCGGCCTATAACCAGCCCGTCAACGAAACCCTGAGCCTGGTGTGGGATGTGCCGTTTGGCGCAGGCCGCAAGTGGGCCAACCATACGCCGCATGCCGTGGATATGCTGATTGGCGGATGGCAGCTGACGGCAATCGAAACCAACACCAGCGGCCAGCCGGTCAACCTGACCTACAGCCCGCCGGCAGCCTATCAGTTGAGCCCGCTGCTGACCCAGCGTCCCAACCAGAACGGCAATCCCATCAATCCGAAAACCAGCTGGGTGAAAACCGCGACCTCACTGAACGGCTATCTGAGCACCACGGCTGTTACGTTGCCCGCCGATCCCTCGCATCCGTACGGCACCGCTGGCCGCAACTCCCTGCGTTCGATGACCTATAACGCGCTCGACATGGGCCTGCATAAGAACTTCAATCTGTGGAAGGATCGCGTCAAGTTCGACCTGCGCGGTGAGGCCTTCAACATTCTGAACAAGGTGAACTATCAGGCGCCCACCGGCAACCGCAGTTCGGGTTCGTTCGGTGCCATCACGGGCAACCTGCCGCCACGCCAGCTTCAGGTGGCCGGCAAGCTGTCGTTCTAATCCTTATGGGCTGGCATACCCTGTCAGCCTGCTCCCAGGGCCCATGTTCCGCGCGGAGCATGGGCCCTTTTTGCATCCTGACAGTCAGGCAGGAGCACGCATACCGGCTCTGCGACGACGGACGTGAAGCATGCCTGCCGCACCGCAGGTGCCCTACAATGAAATCGAGGTTGCTATGAATCCAATTTCCCGCCGCCAGTTCACCTCGCTTGCCGCTGCTGCCTTTGCCGCGGAAATGACCAAGTCCCTCTGGTCGCAGAAGGTTCCTGTCGATCCCACGGGGCGCAAATTCTACATCGCGCTTCTGGCCGACACGCACATTACCGACAGCTTCTACGTGAAGGGCTCGGAGAATGGCGTGGAAGACAACGAGAGCATTCTGTACACCACCGAGCGGATGACCATTGCCCGCGATATGGTGAACGCTCTCACGCCCGCCGTCGACAAGGTGTTTGTACTGGGCGACTACTTCCACAACTATCCCTCCACCGATTACGAGTTCTACTTCCGCAACATCACGCGGCTCGACAACGCTCATGCCATCACCTGTGGCTTCAAAGCGCCTGTGCATCTGGTCTTCGGCAATCACGACTACGCGGTAAAGACTGTAGATCGCGCGATGAGCCACCGCCTGTTCAAGGCCAAGTTCAATGCCGATCCGTATTCGGTGGTGGATCACAAGGGCGTGCGTTTCATCATGGCCAACAACTTCCTGGGCTCCACGCAGGACCGTACCGCGTCCGACTTCAATCCCGGCAAGGGCTCGATGGGTGAAACCCAGTTGCAGTGGCTGGAAGCACAGCTAGCCGAACGCAAGCCCACCTACATCTACCTGCACTTTCCGCTGCTGGCCATGCAGCCCATCGAGGTGAAGGACTTCGGCCTCTATCCCTTGCTGCAGAAGTATAAGGACACCGTGCAGTTGGTAGTGACCGGCCACGTGCACAAATGGATCGACTGCCACACGCAGTACGGCCCCGAGCACATCATCATGGCCTCCACGCGCTACGACCAGAACGCCGTGATGCTGCTGGAAATCGACTCCGTTACCGGCGCTTACCGCTGGGTGAATCAGGATCTGGTGGAGTGGAATACGCACTTCGCGAAACCATACAAAAGCTAATTAGGTTGTATTCCGCGTGGCCTTCTTCCAAGCTGCGGCAATGGGGAAGGCCACATGGCGGAAGCGCGTAAAGTAGGTCCGATTTTGTAGTGCAAAGCATCCCATAGGCTACAATCCGCCCAGGAGCTGCCCATGCGATTCGCCATCCCTCTACTGGCCCTTGCCTTCGTTGTCCCTGCCTTGGCCTCGGCGGAACTTGCGGCGCAACCGCAGACCACAGAGTTGATCATCGACAGCTCCGAAGCGCACCAGGCTCTTGCGATCCTGCATAAGCAGCTCAACAAGCAACCGGTCACCAATGAGGATTGGCAAAAACTCTTTGCCTCGCTTCCCTATCGTGGTTTGAAAAGCCGCGAAAGCGAAATCAAGAACAGCTTTACCGACGAGCAGTTCAAGACCTTCTTAACTGCGCCCGAGTCTCTCCAGCGCGTGGCGGAATGGGAGAAGGCCCTGGCAGAGATTGAGTCCAGCAAGATGCCGGAGATCGCCTCGCACGTGCTTGCCTGGCTACCGGCGGAAGCAAGCATTCAGGCACGTGTCTTTCCGATGATCAAACCGCGGGAGAATAGCTTTGTCTGGCGCGACGCGCAAGGCGGCACCGCGATCTTTCTCTATCTCAGCAACAAGAGCCGGGCGTCCTTTGAAGATACTGTGGCTCATGAGTGCCACCACATCGGATTGATGAGCTTGAATGCCCGGCAAAAAGCGCTGCTCGACAAATTGCCGAAACCGGTCAGCGCCACAGTGGACGCCATGGGAGCCTTCGGCGAAGGCGAAGCGGTATTGGCCGCGGCCGGCACCACCGACCGCAGACCTCACTGGCAGGACGATGCCCTGGCGCGCGCCCGCTGGGATAGCGACATGATGCACTTCAATCAGGATGTTGCAACACTCACGCAGTTCTTCACCGAAGTGCTCGATGGCAAGCTCACCGGCGACGCGGTTGATGACAAGGTTGGAAGCTTCTTCGGCTATCAAGGCCCCTGGTATACGGTGGGTTACGAGATGGCCGCGCTGGTAGAAAAGCGGTACGGACGCGAGGAATTCCTGAAGTGCATGCTCGACCCGCGCCTGTTGCTGGTTCGCTACAATCAGGTTGCCGCTGAGGCCAATCAACGTGGTGCGCGGCTTGCTCTGTGGCCACAAGAACTACTAACACGCGTCTATGCCGACCAACCAGTACCAGCGCCGCTTCCTGCAGCATCCACTCACTGAAAACTCCTACACCAGCTCTCAGCACGGGCAATCGCACGCACGCATTGCCCGTATAACAGGAACCTGCAATTAGCCGTACTGGCCATTCAGCACTATGCCTCAACAACCAGCACGCCCCCTTCCGGAACGGACAGAAGGTTCATCCCCCATTCCAAGCGCAGAATGAAACACCCTCCACGCATGTTTTCCTCTCCAGCACTAATTTAATCTACGATTTTTCTTAGTTTTACAATATTGAACTCCTATCTCTTCCCTGCAGTATCACAGCCAGCATTCCTCCGCTGTTAGCATAGAAGTTGATGCCGCGTGCCGGCCGATCCCTTTGCGCGCTCCATTTTGTGCGTGGCAGACCAGGAAGAACATGTTCCATACGACAGACGATATTCATATTCAGTGGACGAAGGTTGTCCTGCCTCCCGTTTTTCTGGAAGAAGAGCGTCCGGTAACGGATGCAGCCTCAACCACCATCTTTGAGGCCCGCAAGGAGATCAACGACATTCTGGCGGGTCGCGATTCGCGCCTGCTGGTACTGGTGGGACCCTGCTCCATCCACGACCCCAAGGCCGCCCGCGAGTACGGCCAGCTCCTCAAGCAAGCCATTGCCGAGCACTCGGCCGACCTGCGCATTGTGATGCGGCTCTATTTTGAGAAGCCGCGCACGATCCTGGGCTGGAAGGGCTTGATCAACGATCCCTATCTGGACCAGTCCTACAAGATCAACGACGGCCTGCGGCTGGCGCGCAACCTGCTGCTGGATCTGGCGGAGATGGGCGTGCCCACCGGCACTGAATTCCTCGACATGATCTCGCCGCAATATATTGCAGGACTGGTGAGCTGGGGCGCCATCGGCGCACGGACAACGGAAAGCCAGGTGCATCGCCAGTTGGCTTCAGGCATCAGTTGCCCGGTAGGCTTCAAGAACGGCACATCGGGCGACGTGCAGGTGGCGATTGACGCCATTCTATCGGCCTCCCACTCGCATACCTTCCTGGGCCTCACCAAACATGGACAGTCGGCGATTCTGGTCACCACCGGCAACCCGGATTGCCATATGATTCTGCGCGGCGGCAAGGGCATTACCAACTACGATGCCGCCAGCGTCGAAGCCACCGCCGCTGCCATGCAGAAGTCCGGCGTGGAGCCGCGCATTATGATCGACTTTTCTCACGCCAACAGCTCCAAGGACTACCGACGCCAGAGCGCGGTGTGCCAGAACGTGTGTGAGCAGGTTGCGGGCCAAAAAGGTCACAAAGCCGATACCCGCATCATGGGCGTGATGATCGAATCGAACCTGGTGTGCGGCGCGCAGCCGCTGGTAGCAGGCAAGCCTTTGGTCTACGGGCAGTCCATCACCGATGCATGCATCGACTTTGACGAAACCCGCAAGCTGCTGGCCGATCTGGCCGCTGCCGTACGGGCACGGCGGGAGTCGCT
>Ga0207738_100112_pt1 | contig 19877 bp, 16 predicted proteins | sample LuqExpMetagenom9_FD_187767 | JGI IMG/M metagenome (GOLD analysis project Ga0207738, IMG submission 187767) | Tropical forest soil microbial communities from Luquillo Experimental Forest, Puerto Rico - Sample 9 (SPAdes) | ecosystem: Environmental > Terrestrial > Soil > Tropical forest ... | reverse complement strand
GGCCAGTCCCTGCCAGTAGGGAGCCCGCCGGTAAAGCGTGACCAGGACCAGCAACAGCACCAGCGGAAACATGGGCAACAGATAACGGGTCAGCAGAGCGCCACCCAGCACGCTATAGAGCACGGCCTCCACCGCCAGCAGAACAAAGATGCGCAGCAGCGGCAAGCCGTCCAGCGAAACCCGTTCGTGCCCCTCGGCATCCGGACGGGGAGCCAGCAAAAATGCGGCCAACGCCATGCCTACCGGCACAAACAGATTCATGTGGGCCGTCAGATGCAGCAGCCGGTGCCCGAACGCAGCCAGAAACCGGAGCGGCGAGAGATTAGCCTGCGCGTTGTAACGCAGGAATTCGGGATTGCCGAACAGAAAGCCGGTTTTGAAACGATGGAAGGCGAACCAGGCCATCAATGGCACGGCGGAACTGGCCAGCCAGGCGGCTTCAGCAAACGCGCGCACCCGTTGCGTCCGAGGCAACCGGAAGGCGCACACCACGCATAGCAGCGCCAGCACGGCAGGAATCAGAATGGAGGTTTCCTTGGCCAATCCGGCAGCCGCAAACCAGGCCGCGGCGGCAACCGGGTTGCGGCCACGCGCAGGCACGCTATACACCAGTCCCCACAGGGTGCAGGCAGAGGCAAAAATATCGGCATGGGCCAGCGTGCTTTGCGCAAACCAGACCGGATATAGCGCGGTAAGCGTCACGGTCCAGAAGGCCACGCTGGGCACAGCCACCAGCCGCGTTGCCAGACGCCAGACCGCCAGCAGGGCAAACGCCGCCACCAGCAGTACGGCCTCTCGGGTCACCTCCGGCAAAAAGCCCGCCGCCTTCCAGCAGAACGCCAGATAAATGCTGGGCAGGGGCGGATGGGCATTGGTGAGCGTCGAAAGCGGAATCAGCGAACCGGTACGGAAGAAGTCCCACGCCGCCGGAATGTAATATCCGGCCTCATCCCAGAAGTAGGGCAAGCGGAGCAGCCCGAAGTGCGTTGCATAGAGCGCCACAAAAATAACCGGATAGATCAGCCACAAGGGCATGGGCTGGTCAGCACGTGGCGCCAGAAAGCGGCTGAAATGCAGACGCGGACTTCTTCTCATCATCGGCTAATTTACGGGCCCTTCAGGCAGAACCGCAGCCTGAGGTTCAAGGTTCAACACACCGAATGCCTGCTCGTACTGGGCAAGGTTCTGGCCGAGGATATTCCACAGAGCCTTGGCCTGCTGCGGGCTCAAAAAGATGGCCTGTTTGTTGGTGATGGTCACCTGGTCGGGGGAGTCACTGGAGGCCAGGCCAAAGACGAGCTGGAAATCCCATACGCTCACCTTTACCTGCACGCTGTTGGCATAGGTTTCGCGGTAATCGTCGGCCTGGACGACCGCCATTTGCGGTTGCTGAGGGTTTGAACTCATGATGCTTCCAGATTACACGCAGGACTTCGTGCCGCGCTTCAGATCGTAGGCCAGGGGGCACCCCTCGCAACGAGCCGCACGCCCGCAATGCGCCTTCCCCACGGCAACGGTGAGAGCATGGAACTCGTTGTAAAGCTCTGTCTGCATGGCGGGCGCGTCGCCCTCAAAAGCGGAGCGGGTAAGCGCGGCAAGCTGCTCATAGCGGATGCGGCTGCCCACCGGTTCCACCAGTTGGTGACGCTCGGCAATGCGACGCAAATACTCGTCGGCTACCGGAACCGGATGCCCCAACGCGTAGAGCAGAATGGCATCCGCCGTCTCCGGCCCCACACCTGGCAGAGCCAACAATTGCTGACGCACCCTGGCAGTGGGAGCCGCAGCCATCTGCTCCAGCGATCCACCATATTCTTCATCGAGCAATGCGAGAAACGCTTTGAGCGAGGGCGCCTTGCGAGTGAAGAACCCCGAGGGCGTAATGAGTTGCTGAAGCTCTCCGAGCGGAACCGCACGCAATGCCTCCACGGTAAAAACTTCGGCCGCGCGCAACTGGTCCAAGGAGCGCTCCACCGCTTTCCAGGAAGTGTTCTGCGTCAGATACGCGCCCAGAATTACTTCGAAAGGCGTTTCTGCCGGCCACCAACGCTGCGGCCCGTAAGCCGCCATCAGGCGATCGTGCATCGTGCGGAGACGCTGCACTGGGGAAACGGCCTTCACTTCTCTGCATCCTCCGCGTCCAGTTGCTGCCGCCACTCAACCACGCGTGCGCGCCGGGCAGCAGCCTGAGCCTGGGCAGTGTGTCCGGCCTGGGCAAAACATGCCGCCAACTCGGCGTGCGCCAGTGGATTCCGAGGCTGCAACACGGTAAGCCTTAGAGCAACGCCAATGGCCTGTTCCAACCTGCCGGATGCGCGCAGCGCGCGCGCCAATTCCAGATGCGCATCGGCATGTTCGTCATCCGCCTTCAGCGCCTGCTGAAAGTGATGCAGCGCCGCATGCACATCACCAGCGGCCAGCGCTTCCCTGCCCCGCGCACAGCATGCGTCGGCGTGGAGTGGCTCGGAAATGGTCGGCTCGGTGATGGGCTTGGCCGGCTGCATGGCTATCCTTAGAATAATCTGTGCGTACGCAGTCACCCCAAGCCGAACCGGAGAGAGGCCGTGCCCATGAAAAGTCATACCGAGTATCTGGTGTTTGAAACCCGCCGCAATCGCGAGATGGTGCACATCACCGATAAGGTAGAAGAGATTGTGCGCCGCAGCGGGGTGCGCGATGGCTTGTGCTTTGTTTCCCCCATGCACATTACCGCCGCCATCTACGTCAACGATAACGAAAGCGGCTTGATCGAAGACATTGAAAAGTGGCTTGAGGAATTGGCTCCCGCGCGGCCCGACTACAAGCATCACCAGACCGGCGAAGACAACGGCGATGCCCACCTGAAGGCCATGCTGCTGCATCATGAAACGACGCTGCCTGTTACCAATGGACGCCTCGATCTGGGCACGTGGCAGCGCGTCTTCTATGCGGAGTTCGATGGCCAGCGCCGCAAGCGCGTCATCGTCAAGGTGCTGGGCATCGAATAATGCGCGCCGATGGCGGCACACGCACCCCGCACTCTAATAAAACCTGCAAAAAGGCGCCTCTTCAAAAGAGAAGAGACGCCTTTTCTATTCGCTCCGGAGTTATACGACGGGCTCAAACAGCAGAACCCATTCCCGTGTATCCGGCTTGTGCCAGTTCAAGCCCTCCGCAGTAGCGGCGCTCTCCGCACCGGTGCGCGGATCAAACCATGTGCCCTTCACCCGCGCGGCAGGCAAGGGCTTGCTCAACACGATGGAATCACCGGCAAGAGAGTAGATCACGACAGGCTCGGCCGCGCCGCCGGCCAGCACCCAAGTCGACTCCGGCACGCGTACCCATCCATCCTTTGGCTCCATCTTCATCAGAACAGTAGCAAGATGCGCGGCCACAAACTGGCTGGCAATCTTGTCGTCATTGCTGGCCGGTTGGGGAACTTGCGCGCTCACCGGACGCGCGGGATACATGGAAGAGGCAAGTTCTTTCTCCGTAGGCGGACGTGTGCCCCCGCGCGCCACTTGCGCCGATTGCGAGGCGGCACCAGCCATCAGCACGGGCCACGGACCCGCGCCCGCCTCCATCGGCATCAACGCAATCTGCGGATAACGGTCGCGATATTCGCGCACCTGCTTGTACACCATCTGCGCGGTGGTGAGCGGCGGTGTGTCGGTATATCCCGGGAAGGCGCGCGCAATCAATTCGCGGAAGGCATGATTCTCTCCGGCCTTGGGGGCGAATAACGATCCATCAGGGAGATAGATCCAATAGCGCATGTCCACCATGGCCACCTGGGCCGCACGCTGGGGATTGGCCAGGATCGCATCCGTAATCTGCTTGCTGGTGGTCAGCGCGATGCGCACCTTCTTGCCATGCTGCTGCTCCCATTCGCGCACCGTGTCCTGGAAAAATTCTTCAAACTCCAGCGGCCCGGCATACTGGTATGCAACACCGAAGATCACGTTAGGCTGATCGCCCATTTCGTCCAGCGAATGCAGGATGTAGGCACGATGCAGCTCCCGCAGCGGCGCGTAAGCCGTGGAGTAGAACTCATTGCCCTCGTCCGAGCGCCCATGTACACGCAAGGGCGGCGGCTCAGGGAGACCGGTGTTGTTGATGTTGTTGGCCGGCCGCCACGCATAGTCAATCCAGTGAGGCCCAATCTCCAGCACATTATGTGTGTTGTAGAGATCGTAAAAAACCACGAAACCTTGCTTTGCGGCCTCGGCGGCAAACTCGCGCTGACGAGCAAAATAGTACGGGTTATAACGCGTCAGATCGAACTTGCTCAATCCATCCCACGCAATGCCCTTGCCGCTGCGCGCCCAGGGGACCTCATAAAACGGAGCCCACACATCGCCGTCGGCACGATGCTCCACGGTGTGCGAATCGCGGCGGTGATCATACCAAAGGCCTGGATTCACCTGGAAGGTGACCACGCCGCGCCTCTTGATGCGCGCTGCCATCTGCGCCAGATCCTCTGTAAGCCCCGGAGCCTCCACACCCGGCATGAAACGCGCAACCGCAGAGCCCGTGGACTCCATCGCAGTCAGTGGCGACGTATCGCCACGCCACCATGCTTCAGTCTGCGAAGGCCCCCACAACACTTTTCCATCCACCACAAAACGCCCATTCATCACCGTTACCGGATGCCGCACCGGCTTGGCCGCAGGCACAAGCGACACAGCAGAGGCACGCAGTTCCTCGATGCCAGCAACGCTTTCGCCGGGCAGATTCTCCGCTGCTTCAAGCGGTTTGCCGGTACGCGCAAGCAACTGGCTCTCATAGAGCAGATCTTTGGATTCCACTGCAAAATTCGGCGCTTCCGGCGGCCCCAGAACCTCTATATTCGCGGCCGTCGAGTTCCACACCACGGAGTTGGCCGCTGTCCAGCCCGCACCTTGCGCACGGGCAAAGTCGAGTTCCAACTGGAGCCGTGCAGGCACATGCACGCGCTCATAGAGCACACCGGAAGCCCAGCCTTCAAACGAACCGCTGGCACCCAGCGAACGCTCTGCCGTGCAATCCAGAAAAACATTGGGGCCGGCGGCCAGCATCCCGCTGGCAAAATCGTTGGTGCCCAGTTCGCTCCAGGCACGATGTACCAGAACCTGCTGCCCATCCACCACAAAGGACTGACGGCGATAGCCGCCTTCTTCCGCCACCGGAGCCTCATTGCGGCAATCTTCAACCGTGATGCGGCGTCCGCGCCAGTTCACCCGCACAGCCGAAGCCACAAAATGCCGCGCGGTCACTTTGCGCACCCATGCATCCTCCACGCGATCCAGAAGAATGGCGATCCAGGCATGCTCTTCGTCCTTGGTGTAGGCACGCTCCCAGGCGCTCTCCACCACCAAAGTCTCAACACCGATGTGCGCGGGTAGAGCGGACACTAGACGGGCGACCGTTCCGCCTCCATATTTTGCTTCAAGAGCCGTAGTAATGGGTGCATCGAGCGTGATGGTCTTCCCTGCAGGATCAATCGCCGCAATGGTGCGATCCCAGATCAGGTCATGCGAACCCGCGCGCCAGTCCAGACGCGTGTTGGCAAAGGTTCCGGGAAGCCCCGTCATACTCATCGCCGAAATCCATGCGTCGGTGCTGGGGCGACGCACAACAATATGATCGCCCACGTGCAGGCCATCGATAGAGGCCAGCGAGAGAACCATGGACCCGGCGGGCGCATCAGCAGCAACAGCCACAGAAGGCGCAAGCTCCGGATCTGCTTTTGCGCCTACTTCAATCAGCGTGCGGCGACTGTTGCCTTCAGCCACAATCGTGGTTCCGTTCGCGCCTGTTCCCATGCCCCGCAGCACCACCCCACTCGCCCGCAGAGCCAACTGGCCTTTTACATGAAATCGCCCTGCAGCGAGCAATACCGCGCCACGAAAACCATCCGCGGCAATCGGCCTTGCGGCCACGCGGTCCAACGCCGCCTGGATCAAAGCCGTATCATCAGCCCCCGTAGGCCGGATGATGATCGAAGCTTGCACGCGCGGCAGGTGTCTGCCTCCGCCTTCGTAGCCGGCGTAAGAAAAATCAATGCCGGATGGACTTGCAGGCGTGGAAGCCTCTGCGACTGCCGTGAAAGCCAGCAGCAACGCACCGAGACAAACCGAAGAAGACAGACGAGAGAGCGGAATCATTGGTACCTCTTCCCTTGCACTGCGCGCTCACAGCCCGAAGGGCCAGATACGCTGGACGGTTCCTGCAAAGATCGCACGGCGATCTTCGGCATTCAAAAAACTAATGTGATCGCGATAAAGCTCGACCAGTCTTGCATACGGCAGTTGCTTGAGTGAGACCGGCCAATTGGTGGCCCACATCAGCCGGCGCGGTCCAAAAGCGTCATATACCTGATGCGCCATTTGTTGCGCATCAAGATAGGGATAGGGCTGTTTGGAAAGCACCCAGAGATCCGTCATCTTCACAAACACACGGGGATAGCGAGCCAGGGCCAGCAAAAACTTGAGCTGGTCCGGACGGTCAACCGGGCAATCGGCCATGTGATCGATGACAACTGTAAGCTCAGGATTGGCTTCCAGCAGCGGTACAAGATCCGGCATCCGGGTAATGGGCGCAAGAATCGTCATGGGAACCTTGAGATGGTTGCAACGTTGCCATAACGGCTTCATAAGCGGCCCACGTATCCAATCGCCCTCCGCGCTTGCAGCCGGACTCAGCCGCACGCCCCGGAAACCATCGGCCGTGTGCTGGCTCAGGTGATCCGGCGCCTGTGGATCTTCAGGATTGACGCGGCATACGCCATAAAACTTGCCCGGATAGCGGCGCAGCACATCCAAAAGATAGCTATTGTCCCAGCGGTAGTGAATAACCTGAATGATGACGGTACGCGCAACATGGTTGGCGGCCATCAATTGCAGCAGTAACTCCGGCGAAGCATCCTCTGCAGGAGGATGAGCCCCCACTGCAAATGGGAAACGCGCCGTCCGTTCAAAGACATGGACGTGCGAGTCAATCATCAAAGGAGGTTCCACACTGGCAGCCGCGACCAACGGTGCCTGCGCGGCTAGAGCTGCGGCAGAGGCGCTGGCGAGAAATTGGCGTCGATTGAGCATGGCACAGGTCCAGGAAACGGCTCCCGCCATTGTACGGTTGCCTTGGACCCCGCAACAAGCCAGGCTGAAGCGCACTCAAAAAAGTTGCGGCGGAGAAGAACGAAAACATCTTTCCATTCTCTCCGCCGCAGTTTTATCGAAAACATGAAATCGAGAGGCTTAATCGCCGTCGGTAATCTTCTTCCATTCCCCGCTTTTAGCATCGCCGGGGGTGGAAGAATTTGCGAAGTTGGTATGAGAGCGTGGCAAAACCACAATATCAACGCGGCGATTCTGAGCGCGCCCTTCCGCCGTGGTATTCGGAGCTACAGGATGGAACTCCGCGTAACCGGCTGCGGATAGCTTGTCAGCACCAACGGATCCGGTAGCCAGCAGCAGTCGCGCAATCCGCGTAGCGCGGGTTGAAGAAAGCTCCCAGTTGGAGTCGAAAGACGCGGTATGAATGGGAACATTGTCGGTGTGGCCTTCAATCCGCAGGTCGTAAGGAGTGCGGCTGAGCGACTCGGCAATGTGCTTCAGGGTGGGCACGGTCTCCGGCTTCGGTTCAGCAGATCCGGAGCTGAAAAAGCCTGCCTCACGGAGGCTGATTACCAGACCGTCGTGACCCATTTGGATCGAAACGGTATGGGTGGCCACCTGGTTCGACAGCACCTGAGTCAGCTCGCGACGAACGTGATCCAGATTCTGCTTAACCTCGGCTGGCGCCATCACATCCTCGCCCATGACAATATTCATGGGGATTTGCGGATTCTCCGCGCCGTTAGCCGTGGTGCTCTCCTGCGCTTTGCCGCTGGCTGTGCCGTTCACACCGCGTTCAGACTTACGCGAGGCTTCAGGAAATACACCCAGCGAGCGGAAGGCCGCGTCAATGGACTCAGAGACCTGTACCTGCTTCTTCTGGTCGGCACGCGCAAAGGCGTACATCACCACGAAGAAAGCAAACAACAGGGTAATGAAGTCAGCATAGGAAACCAGCCACCGCTCTTGCGAGACATGGCCACGCGCTTTGCCACTCATGCCGCGACTCCCTTCGGCGCCTTGCCGGACGGATCAAGGAAGCCTGCCAGTTTTACTTCGAGCATGCGCGGGTTGATGCCTTCGAGAATGGAGATCACTGCCTCCAGCATCATCTCGCGGCGGCGATGATCATCGCGAATGCGGATGCGCATCTTGCCGGCAAAGGGCAGGAAGAAGAGGTTGGCGACGCCCACACCGTAGATGGTGGCCACAAACGCTACAGCAATGCCCTTGCCGACTTCGGTGATGTCGTCCAGATGCTGCATCACCTGGATCAGGCCCAGAACCGCGCCTAGAATGCCGATGGTTGGCGAAAAGCCGCCGGCCGATTCAAATACCGAGGGCAAACGCTCTTCATCTTCATTCTTCGAGTCAAGACTCACTCGCATGATCTTGCGCAGCTCAGCAGGCTCCGTACCGTCAACCGCCAGCATCAGCGACTGCTTCAGAAAGGGATCCTGAATCGTCTGCAAATCAGCATCGAGCGAAACAACGCCATTGCGGCGAGCCTTGTTGGCAAAAGCCACCAACTGAACAATCAATTGCGCGTCCTGTTTTGTAGGGGCGGCAAAGATATGAGCCATCCCACCAAAGGCGCGCACAACCGTAGTAAGAGGAAACTGCAGGAGCACAGCTCCCATGGTGCCACCGAAGACAATGAGTGCCGCGGTGGGCTGAATAATCTGTCCGAGATTTCCGCCTTCAATCAACAGTCCGGCGACAATACCAGCTATTGCAAGAAGAACGCCTCCGATGCTCGCCTTATCCATTTACTGCTCCTCAAAAATGCCCGCGAGCGCGCCGTAATGAATTAGCCGCGTCCGGCTCTTAAATGGGTGCCCGGCAAAGCCGGGCATATCCAAAGTGAATTAAGACTCTGCACCGTCTGTGCGTTTAGCAGCAACGCGAGATCCGTTCAGATCGAGGCTGGAAACTCCCGCCATACGGGCTGTGGCAGCCGCATCAGGAAGCCTGCGCGCAATTTCAGCCAACAGGCGTGCGCGATAAGCCAGGACTCGCTCAACCACTACAGCGGTTTCTTCGCGGACAATCAGCTTTTCGCCGGTGATCAGCGTCAGCATGGTGTCAGGCGATGCTTCTGCGGTCTTAATCAGATCGCTATTCAATACCATTGGACTTCCGTTAAGCCGTGTAAGTTCGATCATCGGCGCGATACTCCTTCGTCGTGATTATCGGCAACTATCGGGGAAAACTTAGCAAATTAGAGAGCAGGGGGTAGTTTTTGTCGCGCTGTGAACGGAAAGCGGACAGTGATAAAGGTCCGCAAGGGCAGGCCGAAGAAGTGGCCAGATGCAATGGCACAGCCCGAAGGAAGCCACCCTGGATTCACACAAAAATGGGGGCAATTTCGAGGAAATGACCTAAATCACTGCATCCCAATAAGGAGTACCCCATGTCCCTGGGTGTCTTGAATAACATCAATGCGATTTACGCGACCAACAACCTGAACAACACCTCCACCAGCCTGTCGAAGACCCTGCAGCAGCTCTCTTCCGGTTCGAAGATCAACTCCGGTTCCGATGATGCCGCTGGCCTCTCGCTGGTCAATGGTCTCCAGGCCAACTCCACCGCTCTGGCTCAGTCTTCCACCAACGCAAGCGAAGGCGTGGGCTTCTTGAAGGTGGCCGATGGTGCTCTCTCGCAAGTGACGAACCTGCTCAACCGTGCCGTGACGCTCGCCACCGAGGTCTCCAACGGCACCCTCAACAGCTCGCAGCAGACAGCCGCGAACCAGGAATATCAGTCCATCCTCGCTGAAGTTGACAACATCGGCTCCACCACGACCTACAACGGCAACACGGTCTTCGGTTCGACGACCAAGATCTACACCAGCGACTCAACGACGTCCGGTGCATCGATCAACACCCTGTCGGTCAGCGCTCTGTCCTCGAAGAACCTGGGCGATTCCAATGGCAGCATTTCCTACACCTCGGCCGGATCCACGTATACGTTCGGTCATGCTGCGGCGCAAAGCGATGTTCTCTCGGCTGTTCCGGCTAACCTCTCCTACACGGATTCCAACGGCAAGGTACAGTCTATGGCTCTGGGCCTGACGGCTGCCACCAGCACCATCACCAACCTGGAACAGGCGATCAACTCCAGCACCACCGCCACCGGCGTTACCGCCTCGTGGGATGCTACCACGGGATCGCTCAAACTGACTTCGTCGCTTGGCGTTGCCACGCTCACCGACAACAGCGGCAATGCCGCAACCGTCACCGACACCACTGGAACCAAGGTCGAGGCTTATACGTTCACTGCCGCCGCGCAAACCGATACGCTTTCAGCCGTTCCTAACGCGCTGAATTATGTGGACGGCAACGGCAAGTCGCATACGATGTCTCTGTCTGGCCTCACCGCGAACTCCAGCACCATCGACAACGTGATTTCCGCCATCAACACCACGACCGGCACCTCGGGCGTTACCGCCGCATGGGATGCCGCCAACAAGGCGATCACTCTCTCGTCCGCGAATGGCACTGCCACACTGACAGGCGCCGTCACCGACGCTACCGGCTCTGTAACCGCCAGCAATGGCGCGGGCACAGCAGCAGCAGCGACAGCCAGCGCGCAAACAGCGGTTGCCGCAACGATCAGCTACAAGGCTTCCGCAGGACAGGATCTGAGCTCGACCGATCTGTCCAGCCAGGATGATGCGCAGGCTGCTCTGACCAAGCTGAACGCCGCAATCACCTCGATCTCGGCCCAGGATGGTTACATCGGCGCCCAGATCAACACCCTGAACTCGGTCAGCTCCGTGCTCGCCACCCAGCAGACCAACATCGCTTCCGCTCAGGATGCCATTCAGGCCACCGACTACGCGACAACCACCTCCAACATGTCGAAGTATCAGATTCTGAGCCAGACGGGTATCTCGGCGCTTGCCCAGGCCAACTCGCAGGCCCAGATGGTTACCAAGCTGTTGCAGTAAGCAGGACACGCTGTCGAACCTGGCAGCTAACCGGAAAAGGGCGCCCACGCGGGCGCCTTTTTCTGCTCTGGATCGCTCCTACAGGATCCGGGCAAGAATCTCTGAGCGGAGCACAAACCGGGGTGCCGTCCTCTAAAAAGCGCGGCAGCTTGATCCAGGGCCCAGGGTACCGTTACCCGGATTTTGCTCGAAAATGAGACTCCTTTAATTTCTTTGGAGCAACTGCGGCCGCCTGGCTGCAGGAGTATCCCACGGGAGGAATCGATGGGCACTGTTGGCCTGAGTTTTGGATCTGCGACTTCCGGCGCTGGGTTTGATGTAAGCGCAACGGTTGCGCAAATTGTTAGCAATTTGCAGAATGTGGAAAAGCCTTGGAAAACACAGTTGGCCAGCCTCCAGAAGCAGGATGCCGCCATCTCGAGCCTCGGAACACTGCTCTCCAAAGTCTCCAGCGACCTGAGTTTGCTGACGAATTTGACCGGAATCATGGAGCAAAAAACCGGCTCGAGCTCGGATAGCAGTGTGGTTTCTCTCACCTCGGCTACGGCCTCCGCCCAGGCGGGCACGCACACCGTTGCGGTAAAGAATCTGGCCATCACTGCCAGTGGCTATCTGGACAAGATAACCAATACCGCGGACATACTTTCAGGTTACATCGTGCTCCAGGTTGGTTCCGGTACCGCCACGACCATCAATCTGGATTCAAGCAACAATACGTTGAGTGGGCTGGCGAAGGCGATCAACGCCTCCGGTGCGGGCATCACGGCGAATATTCTGACCGATTCCACCGGTTCCCGCCTCAGTCTGGTCAGCGGCACATCGGGACAGAGCGGCAGCATCTCCGTGACCTCAAAGATTACCGACTCCACCACGAGCAAGGACCTTGGCTACAACGATTCAGCCTTCGGAGCCGACGCCACCGTGGTGGTGGATGGCATTGAACTGACCAGCACCTCCAATACCGTGTCGAACCTAATTCCGGGCTTGACCTTCCAGATTCTCGCTTCCAGCGCGAAGGACACTTCAGGCACCTACACTCCAGTCCAGGTGATCATCGGCAACGATACAGCCGATGCCTACAGCGCCATCAGTGCCTTTGTGAGCGACTATAACGCTCTGGCCAGCGCCATTCAAACCCAACAAGGCAATGATGCTTCCGGCAATGCTGAGCCTCTGTTTGGTTCGCCCACGCTGTCGCTGCTGCAACAGCAGCTTATCAGCGGGCTGAACACGCAGAACCCGAACGGGTATGTTGACGCCATTTCCACCTCGCTGGATGTGACCGTATCCGGCTCGATGGTGCTGAAGGTCGGAACTGGATCAGCACAGACCATTTCTGTCGACTCCGCCCACAACACCCTATCCGGATATGCCGACACCATTAATGCCGCCAACATTGGCGTTACCGCCACCGTGGTGACCAAGAACGGCTATCAGACACTGACTCTGGATGCAAAGACGAGCGCTGCACTGACCGTAACTTCGTCTCTCACTGCCAATGCGGATAGCGCACTGACATTTACTGACGCGGGCTACAAAGTCGCGACGGCCGATACCGGCACGCTTGGCTCGATCGCTGCAAGTACCGATATCCTCTCCGGAACACTCACGCTCCAGGTCGGCAGCGGTTCAGCCTACACCGTCACTATCGATTCTTCCAACAACACCCTCTCAACGCTGGCCGAGTCGATCAACAAGCTAAGCATAGGAATGTCTGCGACAGTCAACAGCGATGGAACCGGACTCACCTTTACCTCTGGCACCAAAGGAGCATCTGGCGTCATCACGGTCACTTCCGGGCTCAACGATGATACCGCTGGCACTTCCGTAAGCTACACCGACAAAGGCTACACCGCAGAAACCGCCGATACCGGCAAACTAGCAGGTCTGGGCACCAGCACCGATATTTTGTCAGGCAGCTTGGTCCTCCGCGTCGGAACCGCGGCGGCGAAGACCTTTACCATGGACTCATCCTCGAATACCATCTCGGGACTGGCCAAGTCCATTAACGATGCCAATATCGGTGTGAAAGCCACGGTAAGCGCCGATGGCAGCATCACGCTGGAGTCCACCACAACCGGATCGGCCGGCGCGCTGACGGTCGCCTCACATCTTCTGAATCTGACCACCCAAAGCGCGTCCGCGCTGGGCTACACAAACTCTTCCGACATCAGCACGCTTTCCGGCCTGGGGATCACCATCTCGACCAATGCCAACGGAACGCTGGAGTTGGACAGCTCGACACTTGACTCCCTGTTGAATTCGGATTTCAGCAGCGTGGTGGGATTCTTCCAGAACGCCAATAGCTGGGGCAAAGAGTTTGCCAACATCCTGGACTATGCGGGAACCAGCAAGAGCACAGCCATGCTCGCTTTGTCGCTATCCTCCAACAGCAGCAGCGAGTCGACATTGAACGCCAACATCAGCCGCGAGGAGAGCATGATCTCCGCGCAACAAAAACGCCTTTATGCACAGTTGACCAGCGCGAACCAGATTCTGCAGGCCATTCCGCAGCAACTGTCGGAAGTGAACATGATTTACTCGGCTATCACTGGCTACGGCAAGAGCAGCTAGCCCTAACACGCCGTCGAGCAATACGCCGGCCCCAGCCGAGACGACGGCAAGCGGTTAGCAACCTCCTGGGGCCAGGAAGCAAAGAAGGAGTTTCACAGGATGTCAACTTATCAGGAACATGCGCTGGAAAGCGCATCGGCGGTCGATCTGGTGGTGGCGCTCTACGATGGCATCATCCGGTTTCTTTACTATGCCATCGATGCGGTGGAGCGCGAGGATGTCGAGGGCCGGCGCGGAGCTGTGAAGCGCGCGCTGGACATCATCATCCACCTGCAGGCGAGTTTGCGGATGGATGTAGGTGGTATGCCGGCTCAGGCTTTGAGTGAGTTCTATGCCTCGATTTTTGCGCAGATTCTGAAGGCGTCGCAGTCGGCATCAAAATCCAAGTTCGAGCATGCGATCGAATGCGTGCGGAATGTGCGGGACGCTTGGCGCGAAGTCGCGAAAGATCCCAGCGTAAATCCGGCTCCTGAACAGGTGCTCAGCAACAACTCCTTTGCCTACTCTGACGACGGTGTTTCAAACGGCTCGCGCTGGAGCGCCTGAACCCGGTACCTGCAGAACCTGATGCTTGCAATCGATACGCCCACCGGCAATCTAGCGGGTGGGCGTATTTCTGTGCCGCGCAAACTCTCAGCAACGGCGGCTAGCCGCTGACCGTGAGTTCCTCTTCAAGCTGTTGCTTCTGGAAGAGACTGGCATAGTATCCATCGAGCGCCAGCAGTTCCTCGTGCCTGCCAAGCTCCACAATCTTTCCGCCTTCCAGCACGGCAATTTGATCGGCCTGACGCACGGTTGAAACCCGATGAGAGATCAGGATGGTCGTCGCAGTCTCCGTGTAAGCCCGCAGCCCGCCCAAAATGCGCTCTTCCGTGTAGGTATCCACCGAGGCCAGCGCATCGTCCAAAATCAGAATCGCAGGACGACGCAGCAGTGCACGGGCAATGGCGGCGCGCTGCTTCTGCCCGCCGGAGAGAGTCACACCGCGTTCGCCCACCATGGTTTCAAAGCCCAGCGGAAACTCCGCAAACTCCTGCCGGATGTGTGCAGCTTCCGCAGCTTTCAGCATCTCCTCGTTGCCTGCGTCGGGTGCCCCAAAGAGCAAATTCTCACGGATCGTTTCGCTGAACAGAAAAGTCTCTTGCGGAACCATGCCGATATTGCGGCGAAGCACCGCCAGCGGATACCGGCGCACTGGCAGGCCATCGATGAACAGCGTGCCCTCCGGCGCATCGTACAGCCGTGACAAAAGATGGACCAGGGTCGTTTTGCCTGACCCAGTGGGGCCCACAATCGCCAAACTCGATCCGGCAGGCACAGTCAGTGAAATATTTCTGAGAACCTCTGCCGAGCCATAGCTGAAGCTGAGGTTGCGCAGTTCGAGATCGCCCTTCAGCACCGTGGCCGGATCCATGGGCAGAGTTTCCGCGGTATCTTCAATGGCCGGCTCCGAATCAAGAATCTCCTGAATGCGAACCACCGACGCGGTACCACGCTGGAAGATATTGATCACCCAGCCAATGGCAATAATCGGCCAGGTCAGCATCACCATGAAGACGTTGAACTCAACAAACTGGCTGACCGAAATCTGGTGACCGAGTACAAGTCGTCCTCCCACAAAGAAGGTAACGATCATGGCAATGCCGAGCACAAATTCCAGTGAAGGCCAAAGCATGCCCATCAACTGCACCAGCTTGAGCGCGCGCGCAATGTATTCGCGATTCAAACGCTCGAAACGCTGCGCTTCACTCTGCTCCCGCACAAAAGCGCGGATTAAGCGCACTCCGGAAAAGTTCTCTTGCGCCTGCGCGGAGATATCGGAAAAGCTGGCCTGGATACGCTCAAAACGGGTGTTGATGCGGCTGCCGAAATACTGAATAAGGATGCTGGCCAGCGGCATCGGCGCCCAGGCAACCAGGGTGAGCAGCGGGCTGATGCGCAGCAGGAAAAACAGCGCGCAAATGGTAAAGAAGATGGTGTTGGTGGAATACATCAGGGCCGGCCCCAACAGCATGCGAACAGCATTCAGGTCGTTGGTGGTGCGAGCCATGATGTCGCCGGTGCGATAGCGCTGGTAAAAGCCCGTATCCTGACTCTCGAGCTTACGGAACAGATCGTTGCGCATATCGAATTCGATTTCGCGCGAGATTCCGATGAGCACCCAGCGTTGGGCGTAGAGAAATGCGCCGCGGGCGGCATAAATAGCCACCAGGAGGCCGGAGTACAGCAAGATGGTTTGCCGCGTGGCTTGATGATGCTCAATGGCGTCAATCGCCATGGCAAGCACGCGGGGAAATTGCACAACCGTAATGTTGGTGCCCACACAAAACAGAATGCCGGCCAGGTATCCCCAGCGGTAACGGCGCATGTAGGCGGCGAGCGGTCGCAGGTCGCGAAGCATAGAGCTATTGTAGAGGCTTCCGGGTGGGATACCGGAATGTGCGCTTCGACTATCCATAAGTGTTTGAAATTCAGCCTCTCAAAAGCCGCGTGAAAAGACTGGCGTTCTCTTCTGATGCTCCTTGGCTGCATGCCGATGAAGATAAGGAAGTCACTCTGATTGAGGTTGATATGATTGACGATCGGAGCTTTGCGCCCATCGACGGGGACGACATGCCCCCGAATGGGATTGAACGCAGACACTGCCCGCGCTACAAGTGCGAAGGGCTTGCAGAAGTTGAAGTCTCCCACCCCTATACCCTGATTCGCGGAGAACTACGCGACATCGGCCTGGAAGGCTGTTTCGTGGCCACCCGTGCCTACGCCAGACCCTCCTTGAAGTCGGCGGCGCGTCTTCGCTTTCAGCTAGGCGAGCACGAATACAGTACCAATGCACAGGTAGCCAACATCCGCCCGGGCGAGGGCATCGGGTTGGAGTTCCAGTTCACCAGCGAACTCACGCGAAAAGTGGCGCGTGCCATGATCGAGAGGCTCCAGCACCGCTTCCCTGAACCGGAACTCGGACATCATCTCTTCCACTACGGCAACACCTCCTCTCACGCCTGAGTGCACCAGGGCCCCTTTCCAAACAAACCAAGCAGGCGGAATCGACAAAGATTTGCGCAGTCGCGCGAGTTGTGCCAGGCCTGAGCACAGGCGGCAGTTGTGCCTTGGGCCCGCAATGTGGCACAGCGACTCGCGCAGAGGCATCACGCGCCGATAGGAAGGACAAATTAGCTTTGCAGGAGAGAGAGTAATGATCGACCAGACGCAGCGTGAACAACGAGCGATCGAGGCATCAGGTCGATCAGGAACTGAGCGCCGACGCAGCCGACGTTTCCTGTGCGATGGATTCGCCGAGGTTCATCTTCTAGCCCGTGACACCATGTTCCGCGGGGAGATCTGCGACCTGAGCCTGCACGGCTGCTTTGTTGCCACGCGCGCCCGGGTTCATGTGGAAACGAAAAACGCCATCGCCCTTCGCGTGGCCTTGCGCAACCAGACCTTCTCTACAGAAGGCATTGTGGCCAATATCCGTCCTGGTGTCGGGGTTGGAGTGGAATTCCAACATCCCTCCGCGCAGATCGAAAAAGATTTTCGAGCCTTAGTAGCGGATATTGAAAACGGCACGCCGGTTCCCCTCCAGCATTAGGTTGGAGTCCGCAGCAGAAGATAGCCGCCCACCAATCCAAACAGCACATCGGAGGACCAGGCGGCAAAGACCGCGGGCAGATAATTCACATTGCCCATGGCGCTGAAGGTACCATCCACAACCCAGTACGCAAGCGCTACGCCAATGGCCACAGCAATGGCAGTCAGCGAACCGCGGCGGCCCATCTGCAAGGCGAAAGGAATCGCCAGCATAACCATGACAACCGAGATCAACGGATATGCCAGCTTGTGCCAGAGCGCCACGCGCAGGCGCATGGTATCAAACCCGCTCTGCTTCAGGTCGTCGATATAGCGGGCCAACTGGTCGAAGTTCATTTCCTGCGATTGCAGGTTTTCCTTCGTAAAGTAGCTTGGCTCTTCGTGAATCTGGCTGAAGCTGGTGCGTTGGAAGGGCGTAAAGTCCGCACTCTCCGAGCCAGAGATGGTACGCGACCATCCCTTTTCAAAGACCCAGGCCGACGCATCCGGCTCCCAATAAACACGCTCCGCGAAGATGCGGCGCGAAAGGGCGAAGGTGGAGGGGTCAAACTCAAACACCGAGAGATTGGCGAACTCTTTCCGCTCCGGATCAAAAAACTGATAGTAGAAAATCCGGCCGGGCTCGCCCGGATGCTGCTGACCGAAGAGCCACTTTTGTTCAGGATGGAGAAAGGTTTGCGGAGGCCGCCCCTTGATGGTGGCGCGCAAAGCTTCCTGGCGACGGTTGGCCTGAGGCAGATAGAACTCGTCGAAGAGGAAGAGGCTGACCGAGAGAATCGCGGCAATCGAAAGGATGGGAATCACCATCCGATAGAGGCTGACGCCGGTCGCCTTCATGGCCACAATCTCGCTATTGCGATTGAGCACGCCAAAGGTGACCAACGCCGCGATCAACACCGCCAACGGGGAGATCTGGTAAAGCATCGACGGGGTGAGGTTCACCAGATACGCGCCGACCGTAGTCAACGGAATGCGGTTGCGGAGAATGTCGCCCACCAGATCGAAGAAGGTGAAGATCAGCATCAACAGAACGAAGGCTGAAAGCACCATCAGGAACATGACCACGAATTCGCGGATCACATACTCATCCAGAATGCGTGGAAAGGCATTCCGCGAACGGGCGCGTTGCGGCCGGGTCAGAAGGCGTTCAATCTGCTGGCTGATCCACGCGATCACGCGGCGCGGTGCGCTGGTGGTTCTCTGCCCTGGAGCGCGAGCCGTACACGTGGAGGCAAAGCGCGCCAGAATACTGCCCCCTGTGGCCATCTGCCAAAGCAGAAAAATGCCCACTGCGGCAAACAGGAAATTGGCAGACCACACGGCCACTACCGCGGGCAGCTTGTTCTGCTTGCCCAGCGCCATGCCGGTGGACGAGAGGAAGTAGTAGAAGAAGACCAGCAGAATGGTGAAGACAAAGCCCGAGCTCTTGCCGCCGCGCCGCGAGGCCACACCCAGCGGAACACCCACCAGCATCAGGACCAGACTGGCCGCGGGAAACGAGAAGCGGCTATGCAGCTCGATCTGGTAGCGGCGGGAATCCGGTCCACGCGTGCGCTGGATCAGTTCACCCATCGGCAAGGCGTAGATGGCGGTATCCATGCGCCCCAGGTGCACATTGTTCTGTCCCCCCAGCGCGAGCGGCCGGTCGGTGGTGGTGAAGGTGGAAATGTTGTATTGGTCGGCCTGGCCGGTTTTGGTGTCGTGACTGGCGCCATCGCGCAGACGCATAAGCAGCACCTGCGTGGAGTCGCTCACGACGGTCGCGGAGGCAGCGGTGGTCACCACCGGAGTCGTCGGATCGCTGACGTCGGCAATAAAAACCTGACGCCAGTTCGCGGCGCCAGTCCCAGCGCGCACATCCTGCACGTAGAGCACAAAATTTTTGAAGTCTTCGTAAAAGACACGCGGCTGAATCTCGTAGGAGGCCTGCGCTGTGCCCAGCGCGCGCTCCATGTCAAGAATGCCGCGATTGGCCCGGGGCGCCAGATAGAGCGAATTCAGCAGACCGATCGAGGTTCCCGCAACCGCCACAATCGCGGCCACGCGCACAAAATACCAGATGCCCAGTCCGCTGGCCCGCATGGCCACAATCTCGCTGTCGGAAGCCAGCCGGCTGAAGCCAAGCAATACACCCACCAGCACCGACATGGGGATGGTGGCGCGCAGCAGATTGGGCAGGGTAAACAGGAAGATCTCGCAGGCTGAAGTCAGGCTGGAGCTATTGCGCACCACCATTTCCAACACATGCGGCAGGTATTGCATGAACAGGATGAACGTAAACAGCGCGCACCCAATGAGCGTGTGGGAGAGAATCTCACCGAGAATGTAACGGGTCAGGATGCGCACAAGCTGGCTCAGAAGTACCTGTAGCTAGTTTAACGTGCCAGAGCCCCGCCCGACAGGCGAGCTTGCGGGAAGTTACGCTCCGGAACCCAGAGAAAGAACTGCCAGCCCGCAAAGAGCCGGCGGCGAGGCGGCCATTTCAGCAGTTGGTACAGGCAGCACGTCAGCTAATCGATTTTCCAGATGGAGAAAGCCAGGCTGCCCACACAGACGGCAGACGCACGGACGAAGGAGTTGGGGGTGTTCTGTGAAAACATTTTCAATTTCGACTGGACGGACCTTCCCCCTGATGCTTAGAGTTGTTTCTGAGTTTTCAGCTTGTTTTTGGCGGCGAAAACAGG
>Ga0207738_100110_pt1 | contig 20045 bp, 14 predicted proteins | sample LuqExpMetagenom9_FD_187767 | JGI IMG/M metagenome (GOLD analysis project Ga0207738, IMG submission 187767) | Tropical forest soil microbial communities from Luquillo Experimental Forest, Puerto Rico - Sample 9 (SPAdes) | ecosystem: Environmental > Terrestrial > Soil > Tropical forest ... | reverse complement strand
CGTTGCCTCCAAAGAACATGCGGCGCGATTTTGCCGCCGGGGCTGATAACGTTCTCGCCGCCCGCCACCCTACCCTCCCGCAACCTGCCGTAGACCTGCCCCCGAGTCCCGCAGCTCTGTCTGCGACAGAAAAAGGACCGGGATCAACCTCACTCTTCACCCTTTCTGATTCGCTGCACAACAAGGAGACAGTGATCATGCCAATCTGTAACCTACTGAGGCTGCTCAGGCCAAGCCCCAACGCCAGGCCGCGCAGTCCACACCCGCATGCAGGGCTACCGTTCTCACTCCAACCGATGTCCCATCTCCTGCTCGTTCTGCTGATGGCCATCGTCTCTGCCTCCATGGTCCTCGCGCAGAGCGGCGCCGGCGCCATCCAGGGAACCGTCTCTGACTCCACCGGCGGTGTCCTGGCCAATGCGGCCGTCCACATCGTCAACGTCGACACCAGCGTGGCGCGCGATACCGTCACCAACGCGGCCGGTTTCTTCACCGTGCCCGGTCTGTTTGCCGGTAACTACGAGGTCAGCATCTCGGCGCCCGGCTTCAAGCAGAGCGTCCAGCGCATCTCCCTTCAGGCGGCGCAGAATGCCGTCCTCAACCCCACCCTCGGTGTCGGTGAGACCTCCGAAAAGGTCGAGGTTGTGGGCGAAAGCATCCAGCTCGCCACTTACGACTCCGGATCGGTCAGTTCCGTCCTGGACGCAGCCAGCATCAGCCAGATTCCTGAAAATGGCCGCAGCGTCACCAACCTGTTCTCTACCGTCACGCCCGACGCCTTCTCCAACGGCGGACGCCCCCGCTTGAACGGCGCCACCTGGCAGGCCACCAACCTTGTGCAGGACGGCTCCACCAACGTCGATCTCAACTTTGGCGGAACCCTAATCGCGCAGCCCGACATCGACTCCATGCAGGAAGTCCGCGTCGAAACCAGCGCCTCCAACGCCAAATATTCCTCGCCGGCCACGGCCGTCATCACCACCAAGTCCGGCACCAACCAGTTCCATGGCGCGCTTTTTGAAACCGCGGTCAACAATGCTGTCGGTGTTGCGCGCTCCCGCTCGAACCCCTCCGGCTTCGTTCAGCCTCACTACGTGCGCAACGAATTCGGCGGATCGGTAGGCGGCCCCATCCTCATCCCTCACTTCTACGACGGCCACAGCAAGTCCTTCTTCTTTGTGGCCTATGAGCGCTATTCGCTCCGCTCCGGCAACTACGCCCTCGGCACCGTGCCCACCCAGGCCATGCGCGACGGTGACTTCAGCGGCGCGATCAACTCCAACGGCGTACTCCAGACCATCTACGATCCCAACACTACCGATGCCACCTGGAAGCGGCAGGCTTTTGCTGGCAACAAGATCGATGCCACCCGGGCCAGCGCTCTAGCCAAGGTGATGAACGCCATCACCCCGCTGCCGACCAACAATTCCAATCCGCTGGTCAACAACAACATCGCCTATCCGGCGCTCAGCAACAACACCACGCCGACGCTTACCTTCCGTCTCGATCACACATTCGATCCCAACAGCAACGCCTACGTGCGCTTCTCCTCCATCAAGCGCGATACCGTTCAGACCTACGCCTCCAACCAGCGTGCAGCCTCGGTAGCCGGTGCAGGCATTCCGGCCGGAGCCAGCAACCTGGTGGGCGAACATCAGCCCGAGTACACCGCTGCTCTCGGCTTCACCCACATCTTCTCGCCCTCGCTGGTTTCGCAGACCGTCCTTGGTGGAACCTGGGAGACCGAGTGGTACAACATGCCGCCCGTCGGCGGACAAACCAACTTCGAAGCCAAGCTCGGCCTGCCCAACAACTTTGGCGCACTAGGCATGCCGCAGGTATCAGGCCCCATCTACCCGCTGACGGCCACACAGATCAACTGGGGTGGCGGCGAGGTGATCCTCAGCGCGGCTGAAGACCTTACCAAAACCCACGGCAAGCATCAGATCTACTTTGGCGGCCGCTATGGCTACACCCAGATCGGCACCTTGCCTGATCGCAGTGCCGACACCGTCTCCTTCGGCAGCCAGGGAACCGGCCTCTACGATCCCAGCACCGGAGCCAACCTCGGCCAGACCGCCAACACCGGTCATGCCAATGCCGATCTCTATCTCGGCACGGCTTCTTCCTACAAGGTCAACCTGCAGCCCGGATACGAACACTGGCGCGCCATGCAGTTTGCCGCTTACATCCAGGACGACTTCCACATCACCCGCAAGCTGACGCTCAACGCTGGTCTGCGCTGGGAGGGCATGCCCGCTCCCATTGAAATCAACAACCTCATCAACGGCTTCGACATCAAGAACAAGGCCGTTGTTCTTGGTACGCCGATCTCAAAGCTCATCGCCGACAAGCGCACCACGCAGGGCATCATCACCAACTTGCAGAACCTTGGCGTCGTGTTTGAAACGCCACAGCAGGCTGGTTTGCCCGAGCACATCATGCATGGCAACTGGAATCTCTTTGAGCCGCGTTTGGGCTTTGCGTACGCACTCTCCGGCTCAGGACAGGGAACGGTCTTCCGCGCCGGTGCGGGCCGCTACGCCTTCCAGATGCCGATGCGCTCTATCTACTTCCCGGGCGCTAACAACGCTCCCTACTCGCAGGGCTACACCATGAGCTACACGGCAGGCAACCAGTCTCCCGACGGACTGAACAACTACCTGCTCCGCTCCAAGCCCACCGTCATCGCTGGCCAGAACAGCGCCAACGTTATCGATACCAGCTCCATCAGCGCCATTACTCCCGGCGTGCGTGAGGTTGTTCCCAACGCTGATACGCCGCCCAACATGATGTGGCAGATCAACGGCACCATCGAGCAGCCGCTACGGCCCAGCTCGGTTCTGCGCCTCAGCTACATCTACAACTACTCGAGCAACCTGGATCAGGAATACTCGTTCAACAACGCCATGTCCACCTACATCTGGGAGGCCACCACGGGTACAGCACCTCCAGGAGGCACCTACTCTTCGGTCGCGCTCAATCCCTACGACTCCAAGACCTACGGCACGCTCATCTCCATCAACCCCAGCGGTTGGGCCACCTACAACGCCATCCAGGCCAACTACCAGCGTCTGTTCAAGAACGGCTACGGTTACCAGATCTCCTATGTCTTCCGCAAAGGCATGCGCGTAGGTGGTAACGCCAATCGCGATACAGCCCTCTATCCGGTCGGCAATTACATGCCGGGTCTGGCTCCCGGCGGTGGCGATCTGCATGCCATGAACCGTGCGCAAAACTACGGCATCGACTCCACCTTCGGTCCGCAGTCCATCTCCTGGAACGGCGTGATCGATCTGCCGGTGGGCCGCGGCAAGCGCTTTGTCGGAAAGGCCAATCGCCTTCTCAACGAAATCATCGGTGGCTATCAGTTGGCCTACAACGGCTCGGCCTGGCTCAACTGGATGAGTGTGAACAGTGGCAACTGGGGCGGCGCGAATCCGGTCAACACCGGCTCCACCGACAAAATCAAAATCTACAAGCACAAGCACAAGGTCACCGACTGCTCCAGCGGCGTCTGCTATCCCGGATACCTCTGGTACAACGGCTTCATCTCGCCTGTGCTGCGGAACAACCCTTGCACGGGCACCAGCCAGATCTCTGGGCTGCCCTCTGACTATCAGCCCTACCAGACACCCATCAACATGGATCCCGGTGGCTACACCTGCCCCAATGGCACCTTCAAGGCCAATAACACTCACTACCTGGACAATCAGGTTCCGGTCAAACTGACCAACGGCACCACTGTCTATACGGGCTACTCACCTGGTCCTTCCACAAACGCCTTCAGCCACACCTTCCTGCGCACGCCCTGGTTCTGGACGACCGATATCTCCATCTTCAAGGTCTTCCCCATCAAGGACGGCGTGGGTCTGCGCGTCAACGTGGATGCCTTCAATGCCTTCAACGTACAGGGTGACAATGCTCCCAATAGCAACGGCATCCAGTACTTCACCTCGTCGCATAACACGCCGCGTCAGTTGCAGTTGTCCATGCGCCTGAACTTCTAGCGTTTCTGTACCTCTTGTTCACTTTGCCGCCTGCGCTTCTTTCCTGCGCGGGCGGCACCTTTCCATTTCAGGAGTAGACTTCGATGAATTCCTTCTCGCGGCGCATTTTCAACCGTGGACTTCTCTATTCAGTGCCTTCGTTCATGGCCGCCTCCGCGCTGGCGGTCCAGCAACCCGCGGCGCAATCCGCCAGCACGCCTGCTCAGCCCGCTAAACTCACCGATTGGCCCAAAGGCTACGATCCCACCACGCTCGCCAAGTCCGTGGCCATGCACTTTGCGGAAAGCCGCCCCAATCGCACCTCGCGTATCACCTACCCTGAGGTCTGCACTTGGTATGGCGCGCTGGAGATCGCTCGTCTCACCGCCGACACCCAACTACAAGCCCGCCTCATCGAACGCTTCGAACCCTTCTTCTCCACCGAATCCTCATTCCTCCCGCTCCGTGGCGAACACGTTGACTTCTCCATGTTCGGCGGCCTGCCGCTGGAAATCTATCTGCTCAACCACGAGGCCCGCTTCCGCGATCTCGGCCTCGCCTATGCCGACGCGCAGTGGCAAAAGCCCACTCCCGAAGGCCTTACCTCTGAGACCCGCTTCTGGGTCGATGACATGTTCATGATCACCTTCGTCCAGCTCCAGGCCTATCGCGTGACTGGCGACAAGAAGTACCTGGATCGTGCAGCCGTGGAGATGGCCGCCTATCTCAACAAGCTGGCTCAGCCCAACGGCCTCTTCTATCACGCTCTCGATGTGCCCTTCTTCTGGGGACGCGGCAATGGCTGGTTTGCGGTGGGCATGAGTCAGATGCTGCGCGAGCTGCCCGCCAATCATCCGCAGCGCGACACCATCCTGCGCGGCTACCGCACCATGATGGCTTCGCTGCTGCGCTTCCAGGGCTCTGACGGCATGTGGCGCCAGCTCATCGACCACAACGAATCCTGGCCGGAGACCTCTTCCACTGGCATGTTTGCCTGCGCGCTCATCGATGGCGCCCGCAACGGCTGGCTCAGTGATCCCGCGGCCACCTCTGCGGCCCGTAATGCATGGATCGCGCTCGCCGGTTACATCGATCAAAACTTCAACGTCACCAGCGTCTGCGAAGGCACCAACAAACTCAACAGCTACGACTACTACATGCTCCGCAAGCGTCGTACGGGCGACCTCCACGGCCAGGCTCCTGTTCTGTGGACAGCGGCCGCACTCCTGCGCTGATTGCTTCCTGTTCCCGACTTCCTAACCGCATTCCAATGCCTGGAGAGACGAGTTGCAGCATGACCTTCATTAAGTTGCGCGATCTTCTTCCGATCGCTTTTTCTGCATTCTTCCTGGTTCTTCCCTGTGCCAGCTTTGCGCAGCCGCAGCCGCCCCACATCCTGCTGACGGTCGACGACTTCGCGCGCCTCAACCAAACCGCAGCTCACGAACCGTGGGCTGCGAAGCAACGTCAAGCCATCCTCGACGAGGCCGATGCTTTCCCGGCCTCCTATGAGAAGCGCTTCGGCCTCACCTCCATGCAACTGCCGCCCGAAGGCGGTCAGTGGCTCCACTACTACGCCTGTCCCGATACCGGCTCCGTGCTTGTCTTTCATCCACCCGATCAGCACATTTGCCCTGACACCGGAAAGGTCTTCAAAGGCTATCCCTACGACCAGGCAGTCTATCAACTGCGCGCCGATTTTCTGGAGAAGGCCGCACTCACTGAAGCCCTCGCCTATCGCCTCTCCGGCAAGCGCATGTATGCGGAAAAGGCCGCGTCCATCCTCAAAGCCTATGCCGACAAGTACCTCAGCTATCCCATGCACGATAACCAGGGCCGTGAGTCGCAGAGCGGCGCTCGTGTCTACTCCCAGACTCTCGACGAATCCATCTGGCTCATCGATCTGGCCTGGACCTACGACCTGATCCGCGACTCCGATCTGCTTACCGACCAAGACCGCGCCCACATTGAGCGCGATCTTCTCTACGCCTCCGCCATCACCGTTACCCGCGCCAACATGGGCATCACGCAGAACATCCAAACCTGGATCCTGGGCGCTGAAGCCGCCGTTGGTTTTACTCTCGACGACAAAACCCTCATCGACAAAGCCCTCCATGGCCCGCGCGGTCTGCACGAGCAGATGCAGCAATTCGTCCTGGACGGATTCTGGATCGAGGGATCGTGGGGCTATCAGTTCTACGCCATGCGCCCAATTACCTTCATGGCGCTCATGGCCTCAAAGGCCGGCATCAACCTCTGGCAAACCGAGCCCAATATCGGACGCCTCTTCGCTTCGCCGCTCGGAGTGGTCTTCCCGAACGGCATGCTTCCAGCCTTCAACGACAGCTCGGAAGTCAATCTCTACGAACACGCCTATCTCTTCGAACCCGCCTATGCCGCGCTCGCTAATCCGGCTCTTGCTGCCGTTGCCCGCGACGCGCATCGCGACTCGCGTTTCGCTTACCTCTTCGGCGCGCCGTCGCTTGATACCGCAAGCCCGCCCGCTCCCACCAGCACCGTCTATCCCGATGCCGGTTACGCCGCCCTGCGCGCGTCTGGTTCCGATCTCACCGTCGTGCTCAAGTTCGGCCCCCACGGTGGCGCACACGGCCACAACGACAAGCTCAACCAGATCATCTATGCTCGTGGCGGCCTGATGAGCGTCGACCCAGGCACCCACTTCTACGGCATCCCCATTCATAAGACCTGGGACAAGATGACCGTGGCTCACAACACGCTCAGCGTCGATCAGGCCCTGCAAAAGCCCGCAACCGGCCGCCTGCTCCAGTTCGAGACGCATCCGCAATTCTCCGCTGTCTCGGCCGATGCCGGCCCGGTCTACGATAACGCCTCGCTCACCCGCACCACCATCCTCACCTCCGACTACGTCCTCGAAGTAAGCTCCGCTCAGGCCACCGACGGCAAGCCGCACGACTTCGACTGGAACTATCACAACTTCGGAACCCAGAAGGCGGAAGGCTCCTTCACACCCTGGTCAGGCTTTCCAACCGGCAATGGCTACGAGGACCTCACCGCCACGCAAACGGCCGATGCGACCCGCGGCCTTCACTCCACCTTCACACTCACGCCGCAACGTACCATGAACGTCTGGCTCATGGCCGACGGCACGCACACGCAAGCCTTCACCGGCACCGCACCTGGACCCGACCTCCGCGTGCCCATTCCGTTTCTCATCGCCCGCCGTCATGGCCAGAGCGCGCGCTTCATCGCTCTCTACCAGCCCGGCCCCACAGCACCCGTCCTCGATTTCACCGCCGACGGCGACCGCATCCACATCCGCACCGCGCACTGGGAAGACACCTTCACCCTCGGCGCGCACATTCAGTACAACCGCAAGCCCCTCCCATAACGCCCATCATGTGCACACTGCCCAATCACCGCGGCAGTGTGCACACCTCCACGTCGAATCGCCTAAGTGGCCCCGCATCCAACCCGGCTTTCGCGCAAATCGTCATTGACCCGCATCTTTCGTCGATTCACTTGAACGACTATGAAACCCTTCGATTCTGCGTTGGGTACTCCGAGCCCTCAACTCTCTTCAGGCTCGCAAACTTCAGATATTTTTTTAGGCGCATCGCCAAGTGGCTCCCCTGGTTCGAACGATGCTGTGGTGCCTTCAGGAAGATCCATGTCTTTCACTATTTGATTGAGGAACTCTTGCATTGCTTGGTCTTGGAGCGGAAAACGAACATTCAAATTTAGAATCTTGTCGGCTGGGATATAGAAATTTGAGCCAGGAATTGGCCTCCAAAACTGCCCCTGATCCACTTTTTCGCTTTTCGCTTTACTTTCCGCACAAGCGCATTCGTAGTCCTTTCTACGAAAGCGCTCCACATCTTTCATATAGAGGCCAGATAGTTTTCCTCCCGTATCCAGGAAATAGTCTGCTACCCTGCCCTTGTATAGCATTTCTTCGCAAAGCACATCAGCGAACACATCACGTTTTGGATTTTTAGGGAAAATAAAAGCCGTCAGTAGGAGCTGCCATTCCGAGACATTAGGAAGAAGGAACTTTCTCGCAATCCAAGCGTATATTCGACAGTTTGCCCATTCTCCATACTGGCGCGCAAGAAAACCATACAGCACTCCCTCTAGCGCGGCGAATGAATAACACCAGAAGAGAAATCGTGCCTGTCTGCGCCAGATCGTAGAGACAGCCTCATCATAGGGAGACTTAGCATCTTTGACGCGCTCAAGAAGCTTCTCCGGATCTTGAGAGACAACTAAGCTAAGCCCGAGCCGATAGTCACTTTTATAGTTATCCACCGAGCCATAAGCATAGGGAAACGGAAACTTCTGGGCCAAAGGAAATTTCCACACACAGAGATTTGCAAACACTATAGGGAGAAACGCTACCAGTACCCCGAGAGTCACCTCTTGGGTTCTAGTTAATTGAAAAAGACGGAGTTTGACAAATAAGCCCGCAACGGACCTAAAGAGCACCCCGGGAATAAGAAGGAAGGCAACAACTAGGTATGTCGTCAACAGGGCAATCACAATCGTGCCCTCCTTATGACTAACGCAACTCTATCTGACTGCTCGACGGCTTGGAGCGATGCGAAGCACCCTGCCGGAATCATCTCTGACTGTAAAGGATCTTCCATCGTTGATAGCCGCAATGACCTCGCTCCGCCGATCTTCGATCTGGCGCTTGAGCGACTTCTCCGGAGTATCAGTACGGAGGGAATCTGTCAGCTTTTTCAAATCTGCGGTCATGCGAAACCTCGTAGTCACATTAGACTCTCGACTCTGCAAACAAGAAGCAAAAAAATCAACCCTGCTCACTTTTCATCATCAGCCAAATCTGGCTAAAAGATTAGAAGTTCTCTGCGCTCGTCGCCCTGATGCGACAAACCATCAATCTACCTTCTGAATACATGGCTCAAGTTGTTGATTTAATTGGCGTCCCCGACGGGATTCGAACCCGTGTTATCGCCGTGAAAGGGCGGTGTCCTAGGCCGGGCTAGACGACGGGGACGCACTTGAGGCGTGTGGGATGGCCAGGGTGGCCACATACGCCCATTCCAAGGCTACCAACTTGAAGCCCAGGTGTCAAAGGTGCACGGACGGATCTGCTCTATCGAATCGATCTAGGCCCAACATCCAGCGGGATTCGCAGGTCAAAACAGGAAGACAGATGTAACCGAAGCAAGAAAATCAACAAAGACAACCGAAGACAAAGCGAAAATTTACGCTATGCTGAGTGGGTTGGAACTGCTCGCTCCTGGCCCTGCGCAATTCGGGAGGCCGACACGTTTCCGAAATCATCATTTTGCGACAATTTGCAGTGCTGGCGCGTCCAACTACTTGGGGCAATTGGCACCCAGTGCCGATCCATTTTGCAATTTTCCGGCTGCAGGCTGGAACCCGTATGACTCGGCCTGCGTAAATTACTTCAGCCGCACCCCAGGGGGCAGTGTGCCCTTGCGCCAGCGGCATCACAGACAAGAACAGCACACACGCGGGTCCAACGCGACCCCAGGTAAAGGATGTAGCGGGTGAGAAACTTCCGAGCGAACCACATTGCAGTATTGATCTCTCTGGCTCTAGTAGGGTTGGCGGCCACAGGCTGCCATAAGAAAGACGCGGCGCCAGCCGGCCCGGCAATGCAGGGCCTGCCCGTGCAAACCGCTGCCGTGGAACTGCAACCGGTAGCACGCACCAATGAATATGTGGCGACCATCAAGTCGCGCCGGTCGGCGACCTTGCAGCCGCAGGTCAGCGGCCAATTGATCTCGATCCGCGTCAAAAGCGGCGATCATGTGCGTGCCGGCCAGACCATGATGGAAATTGATCCGCGCCAGCAGCAGGCGACGGTTGCCTCTCTGAAGGCCACCGAGCGTCAGAAGAAAGCTCTGTCCGATTACGATGCCACGGAACAGGCGCGCCAGTCCAAGTTGTTTGAAGCGGGCGTGGTGAGCCGTCAGGTTTTCGATCAGGCGCACCAGGCTGCGGAAAACGCGAAGGCCGACTATGAGGCTGCGGTCGAGTCGCGCAAGACCCAGGAACAACTGCTGGCCTACTACACCATCCGCGCGCCCTTCGATGGCGTGGTGGGCGATGTGCCGGTGCATGTAGGCGACTACGCTTCGCCTACTCTGCAACTCACCACTGTGGATGAAAACAAGGATCTGGAAGCCTACATCTACATCCCCACCGAGCGGGCCGCGGATGTACGGATGGGCCTTGAGGTGGAGCTGACCGACAACAACGGACAGCCTCTCGAAAAGTCCAAGATCAACTTTGTCTCGCCGCAGGTGGATTCCACGCTGCAAGGCATCCTGGTGAAGGCGCCCGTCCACGGCACAGCCGAGATGCTGCGCACGGCACAGATGGTGAAGGCGCGCGTGATCTGGGAGACCAAGCCCACCGCGGTTGCGCCTGTGCTTGCCGTCATCCGTCAGGGCGGCCAACCCTTCGTGTTTGTGATGGCGGAAAAGGGCGGGCACTACTTTGCCGCGCAGACCGCTGTCTCTCTGGGTGATGCCGTGGGCAATGTGTACGCAGTCAACTCCGGCCTGAAGCCTGGCGACAAGGTCATCGTCTCCGGCACCCAGTTCCTGGTGAACAACATGCCGGTCATCCCCTTACCAGCGGGACCGCCACCGGCCGGCCACTAAGTTTGTTCCTCCCGGGCCTCCACCAGGGCCCGGGGCACCCGCAGAGTTGCGAGAAGCGCGCGTCAGCTACCTCCCCGTTCGCCCCGGAGGCCAAGCCAGAGAAGCTGCCGAGGATACGCAACACGCATCCTCCCTCGCCGTGTATCACAGACCATCCTTCGTGGTGGCCGCAGCTACAGACGGGCAACCTGCAAAGGTTCATCCGCCGTCTGAAGCCAAGAAGAAAGAGGAACTCGCTTGTTTGTCGATTTCTTTATTCGTAGACCGGTCTTTGCCACAGTCTGCGCCCTGCTCATTATCCTGAGCGGCGCAGTGTGCATTCCGAATCTGCCCATTGCCATGTATCCGGAGCTTGCGCCGCCGGAGGTTTCGGTCTCCTGCAACTATGTGGGCGCCAATGCTGAAACCGTCGAAAAGGCCGTCACGATTCCCTTGGAAGAGTCGATCAATGGCGTGCAGGGCATGCGCTACATCCGCTCCACCAGCACCAACAGCGGAACCAGCCAGATCTCCACCACCTTCCAGACCGGCTACAGCCTCGATATTGCCGCCGTGGATGTGCAGAACCGCGTGGCCAGTGTGCAGGGCCGTTTGCCTTCCGCCGTCAACTCCACCGGCATCTCCATCACCAAGTCGAACAGCAACTTTGTTTTTGGCGCCGGCTTCTATACCCTGGATGGCCGCTACTCCAGCGAATTCATCTCCAACTACCTTGATGTCTATGTCAAGGACGCGCTCAAGCGCGTACCCGGCGTGGGCGACGTAATGATCTTCGGCGAGCGCAAGTACGCCATGCGTGTCTGGCTCGATCCCGTGCGCTTGTCTGCGCACGGACTCACCGCGGCCGACGTAACCAGCGCACTCACCGAGCAGAACGTCGAGATTCCCGCCGGCCAGCTCGGCCAGCCACCCTCGGATAAGCAGCAGGCCTATCAGATTCCAGTGCGCGTTGTGGGCCGCCTGTCCAGTCCGGAAGAGTTCGACCGGATCATTGTGAAGAACGCATCCACGGGCCTGGTCCTGCTGAAGGATGTAGGCCACTCCGTGGTGGGCGCCGAAGACTATAGCTCCGTGCTCAAGTACTCCGGCCACGAAGCCATGGGTATCGGCGTTCAGCAGCTCTCCAACGCCAACGCACTGGAGGTGGATCGCCAGGCAAAGGCCGTGCTCGCCGATTTGGCCAAAAACTTTCCTCCAGGCCTGAACTATGCGGTAGCATTCGACTCCACAACCGTGGTGGGCGACTCGATCCGCGAAGTGATGACCACGCTGGCCGAGGCCATCCTCATCGTCATCGTCGTCATCTTCCTGTTCCTGCTGGATTGGCGCGCAACCATTATTCCGGCCGTCACCATTCCGGTTTCGCTCATCGGCACCTTTGCCTTCATCAAGGTCTTCGGCTTCTCCATCAATACCCTCACGCTGTTCGGCATCACGCTGGCCACAGGTCTGGTTGTGGACGACGCCATCGTGGTCATCGAAAACGTGCAGCGTCACATTTCGATGGAGCATTCCAAGCCGCGTGAAGCTACTTCCCGCGCCATGGGTGAGGTAACCAGCGCCGTCATCGCCACATCGCTGGTGCTGATCGCGGTGTTTGTGCCGGTCTCGTTCTTCCCTGGCACAACCGGTATTCTCTACCGTCAGTTCTCGCTCACCATCGCCTTCGCCATCGCCATCTCGGCTTTCAACGCACTCACGCTTTCACCCGCGCTCTCGGCGCTGTTCCTGCGCGGTGAAGAGGATCGCCCCAAGCAGTTGGACTTCCTGCACATTGCGCCGCTCTCGCGGGCGTTTGCCGGTTTCGTCCATGGCACCGACAACGCCATTACCTGGCTGGCCAGCTCCTACGCCAAAGCCATTCATGTGGCCATCCGTCTGCGCTATGCCCTGCTGCTCGTCTTTGTGCTGGGCCTGGGCGCAACCGTGTGGACCTACAACCGCGTTCCCACCGGCTTTATCCCGCAGGAGGATCAGGGTTACCTGATGGTCATCCTGCAGGCGCCTCCAGGATCTTCGCTCACCTATACGCAGTCGCTGGCCGATCGCGCACAAGCCATCATCCAGCAGGAGCCCGACGTGGATGGTTCCTTCTCGGTCATGGGATACAGCATGACCGGCAGCGCCTCCAACGCCGGCATGATGTTCCTTAACCTCAAGCCCAGCGATCAACGCCGCGGCAAGGGACACTCCGCAGGCGATATCGTCAAAAAGCTCTCCGGGCCTTTCGGCATGATGATGTTTGCTTCGAACGGCGGCTTGGTGATGGCGCTTGAACCACCTGCTGTCAGCGGCGTCGGCAGCTACGGCGGTTTCCAGTTCATGTTGCAGGATCGCGGCGGCAGCACGCTCAGCGACCTGGACCACGTCGCCCACCAGATTGTTAACGCCAGCAAGGCACAACCGGATCTGACCAACTTGATGACCACCTTCTCGGCCAACGATCCGCAGGTGCTGGTCACCATTGATCGCGAGAAGGCCAAGGCCATGAACGTGCTGCTCTCGCAGATCACATCCACACTCAATGTCTTCATGGGCTCGCAGTACGTGAACGACTTTGACTACAACAACCGTACCTATCGCGTGTATGTACAGGCCGATCAGCCCTTCCGCATGACGCAGAAGGACCTGCACAGCTACTACGTGCGCTCCTCTACCGATCAGATGATCTCGCTCGACAATCTGGTCACGGTGAAGGAGAGCTCGGGCCCGCCGGTCATCATGCACTACAACCTGTTCCGCGCCGTTGAAATCGACGGATCGCCCGCGGCCGGCTTCAGCTCGGGTCAGGCGTTGACATCCATGGAAGACCTGGCACGCAAGCAAATGACGCGCGGCATGGACTTCCAGTGGACAGGCCTCACGCTAGACGAACTGGAATCGAGCGGCAAGGCGCTGATCATCTTCGGCCTGGGCATTCTCGTTGTTTACCTCACGCTCTCCGCGCAATATGAGAGCTTCGCGTTGCCCTTCATCATCCTGCTGGCCGTGCCCATGGCGGTGCTCGGCGCATTGGGCTTTGTATGGGCACGCGGCTTGGCCAACGACGTTTACTGCCAGATTGGTCTGGTCATGCTGATCGGCCTCTCCGCCAAGAACTCGATTCTGATTGTCGAGTTTGCCGAACAGCTCCGCCGTAAGGGCCGTTCCATTGCGGAAGCTGCCATCGAGGCTGCGGAGCTTCGTCTGCGCCCCATTCTGATGACCTCCTTCGCCTTCATCCTGGGCGTGCTGCCGCTGGTCTTTGCCACCGGCGCTGGCGCCAAGGGACGGCAGTCGGTAGGCACCACGGTGGTGGGCGGCATGTTGCTCTCCACGGTGCTCAACCTCTTCTTCATCCCCGTGCTCTATGTGCTGCTCAGCCGCCTGCTGGGCAGCAAGCCAGAAGAAGACGAGTCCACGCCGGCTGAAGCATAACCCTGCAACACGCAACACAAACGGGGATGAGCATAAGCTCATCCCCGTTTTATTTGGACTCACCTTCGGTCTACTTCTCCGGTTTCTTCATCCGATGTGCGATCACGTAGTTGCGGATGCGTTCATACGCTTCGGCGCTGAGCACGCCGCGATCCACCAGCTCGTTCTTGGCGTGATAGGGCCGGAAGCGCACAATCCGCCCGGCCCAGCTCGCGGTCATGCCCGGCACCGTCATCAGTTCCTCCAGCGAGGCGCGATTGATGTCGACACGCGCTCCGGCCGGCACCTGATTCCGTCCGCTGGCCGTGTTGCTGGCGCGTTCCCAGGATCTCTCCTGGGCGGGTACGCACCACGCGAACCCCGCCAGAATCAACCCGATCGCCAGCTTTTGCCGGAAGAAATGCACCGTGCCATTTTGACCCTGAAAAGCTAAGCCCGCAAGAAAATATTTGACACATTCCGGAAGGCAATTTATCTTCAGATGCAGATGCAGACCCGCCACCATCACGGTCACCACCACCATCATGGACATTCCATGCCGGCGGACTGCTGCGGTCTGTAACTAGCCAGACCAACCAGATCTCAAGAAATATCAGCCCGCCGGCGCTCAAGCCCGCGGGCTTTTTTGCGTCTCCACCACCCCCACCAACCATGCAGAAACGGAATCCAGGAACGAACATGAGCGACAAGAACCCGACAATCGACTTCGAGAAAATGGATGGCCTCGTCCCCGGCATCGTGCAGGACGCGAAGACCGGCGAGATGCTGATGCTGGGCTTTTTGAACCCCGTCAGCTATGCCAAGACGCTGGAAAGCGGATACGTAACCTTCTGGAGCCGCACCCGCCAGAAGCTGTGGATGAAGGGCGAATCCAGCGGCAATCGCCTCAAGATCGTCTCCACCACCACCGATTGCGACAACGACACGCTGCTGTTCCGCGTCGAAGTGGAAGGCGATGGCCTGGTTTGCCACGAAGGCACCGTCAGTTGCTTTACCAAGAACATCACGCTCGATAACTCGGAGGCAAACCGTGGCTAACAAACTCAGACTGGGCATTCCCAAGGGCAGCCTGCAGGACGCGACCATTGCTCTGTTCAAGCGCGCTGGCTGGAACATCTACGCCGACGGACGCAGCTACTTCCCGTCCATCGACGATGCCGAAATCGAATGCATGCTCATCCGCGCGCAGGAAATGGCCCGCTACGTTGATCACGGCGTGCTCGACGCCGGCCTCACCGGCATCGACTGGGTCGTCGAGTCTGGCCTGGAGCTGACCAGCATCACCTCGCTCACCTACGCCAAGACCAGCCGCCGCAAGGTTCGCTGGGTTCTCGCTGTTCCCGAGGGCTCGGGCTTTGAAAAGGCCGAAGACCTGGAAGGCAAGATCATCGCCACCGAGCTCGTTGAAGTCTCCAAGCGCTACTTTGCCGAGAAGGGCGTCAACGTGAAGGTTGAGTTCAGTTGGGGCGCCACGGAAGTGAAGCCTCCCATCCTGGCCGATGCCATCGTCGAAGTTACGGAGACCGGCAGCTCCCTGCGCGCCAACAAGCTCAAGATCATCGACACTGTGATGGAGAGCGAGACCCACATGATCGCCGGCAAGAACGCGCTCGCCGATCCGTGGAAGAAGTCCAAGCTCGACCAGATCGCCACCATGCTGCGCGGCGCTATCGACGCCCAATCGCAGGTCGGCCTCATGCTCAATGTTCAGCGCCCGAACCTCAAGGCCGTCCTTGATGTTCTGCCCGCCCTCAATTCGCCCACCATCTCCGAGCTTTCCAACTCCGAGTGGGTGGCTGTCAACACCATCGTGGAAGAGCGCACGGCGCGCGATGTTATCCCTCGCCTCAAGGCCGCGGGTGGCACCGGCATCGTCGAGTATCCACTGAACAAGGTCGTTCTGTAACTCTCTGCGCTGTGCGTGTGGAGCAGGCGCAAGCTTGCTCCACACGTCCGCGCAACGCTCACCGGGGAACGGCCAGGTGAAAAAATTATGTCGAGTAACGAATCGCGCAAAGACGCAGTTCGCAAGTTCAAAGAGAAAAAGGTGTCGGTCGGCATTTACGCCGTGCGCTCTGCCACCGGCGGCGTGTGGGTAGGTGGATCAAAAAATCTCGATGCCACACGCAACAGTTGCTGGTTCACGCTGCGGATTGGCAGTCACATTGAAAAGTCACTGCAGAAGGAATGGAATGCCCAAGGCGAATCCTCCTTCTCCTATGAAGTGCTTGAGGTCTTCCCGGAAGATCTCCATCCGCTGGAAGTGGGTGACATGCTGAAGGCACGCAAAAGCAGTTGGGTGCAGCAATTCAACGCGCAGCCGTTGTTGTAGCGCATAGCGCAGCGCTCGCTGGAACGCTGCCGAGCGCAGGGAGACGAAGAATGAAGACGATCCGGACCCGTGGACGCGGAGCCGAGCAGGCCGCTGAGGCGCTTGCCACACTCGAAGCCCGCGCGGGCATCGCGCTCGGCACAGTATTGCCTGCCGTCACACGCATTGTGAACGACGTGCGCCGCAAGGGCGACAAAGCCCTCTTCAAGTACGCTGCCGAATTCGACGGGCTCAACGACTATCCTCTGCTCAGCATTCTGCCGGAGGAGATGGAGGCCGCTTGGAAGTCCATCTCTGCGGAGATGCGCAAGGCGCTTGAGACGGCCGCCCAACAAATTCGCGGTTTTGCGGAAGCGCAACTTCCGGAATCCTGGACGCAGACTTCCTCCACAGGACTCACCACGGGACAGCTCGTTCGTCCGCTCAACTCCGTCGGCTGCTATGTTCCCAGTGGCCGTCATCCTCTTCCCTCCACGCTGCTGATGACCGCGATTCCCGCGCAAGTTGCGGGCGTCACGCGCATCGTCGTTGTCTCCCCCAAGCCTGCGCCTGAGACGCTCGCCGCTGCCCACCTACTCGGCATCAAGGAGTTCTATCGCCTGGGTGGCGCGCACGCTGTGGCTGCACTTGCTTATGGCACTGCCACCATTGAGCGCGTCGACAAAATCGTTGGTCCCGGCAATCTGTACGTCACCGCCGCCAAAAAACTCGTCTCCTTCGATTGCGGCATCGACATGCTTGCCGGACCAACCGAGATCGTTGTCACCAGCGAGAAGGGCAATGCTGCCGAGATCGCCTCCGATCTTGTTGCGCAGGCCGAGCACGATCCGGAAGCGGTGGCCATCTTCATCACCACGCGCGCTGATCTTGCCCGCGACGTGATCGCCGATCTCAAGCAACGCATGAAGACCAACCCCGTGGCGAAGACTTCCCTCACCCGCAACGGTGTTGTCATCATTGCAGCCGATGCGGCCGAGGCCCGCGCTATCACCAACCGCCTCGCGCCAGAACACCTCACCGTCGACTCGCTCCGCGATCTCGATTGGGTGGAGAATGCCGGCTCCGTCTTTGTCGGCCGCTGGAGCGCGCAGCCCATGGGCGACTACATCTCCGGCCCCAATCACACGCTGCCCACCGGCGGCACTGCACGCCTGCGCGGCGGCCTCAGCGTCAACGACTTCATCAAGCTCATCACTGTGCAGGAGTATTCCGCCGCCGCCATGCGCGACCTCGGTCCCAAGGCCATTCTGCTCGCTGAAGCCGAAGGCCTGCTCGGTCACGCAGAGGCCATTCGTGTACGTCTCAAAGGGAGGAAAGCCCGTGCCTGACTCGACTGTTCTGCCCGCTCCACGCCTGCGCGTGCAGGCCATGAAGGAGTATCACCCGCCGCTGGGCACGCGCAGTTCGCTGCGTCTCGACTTCAACGAGAACACACTGGCCTGCTCGCCCCGCGTTAAGCAGGCACTAGAAGCCATCACCACGGGCGCGCTCACGCTCTATCCCGAGCGCGAGCCGGTTGAGGCCCTCGTTGCCCAGACCGTCGGCGTGAAGCCGGAGCAACTGGTGCTGACCAACGGTGTGGACGAAGCCATTCACGTACTCTTCGAAACCTTCCTCGAAGCAGGCGATGAATTGTTGCTGCCTGTTCCCACGTACACCATGTACGAGGTCTACGTCTCGGCAACCGACGCCAAAGCCGTGCCGGTTCTCGCCGGAGACGATCTGGCCTTCCCTTACGAGCGTCTGCTCGCCGCCATCACACCAAAGACCAAGATCATCGCCATCGCCAATCCCAACAGCCCTTCCGGCACCATCGCTACACGCGAGCAGTTGTTGGAGATTGCGCGCCGCGCGCCCCACGCTGTGCTGCTCGTTGATGAAGCCTACTTCCACTTCTACGGCGAAACCGTGATGGATCTGGTCGGCACCATTCCTAATCTGATCGTGGCGCGCACCTTTTCCAAAGCCTATGGACTTGCCGGTCTGCGCCTCGGCCTGCTGGCCGGCCCTGTCGCGCTTATGCGCTGGATTCGCCGCGTGCTCTCGCCGTACAGCGTGAACTCACTCGCCCTGGCGTGCCTGCCTCCTGCACTGGCCGACACGGAATATCTCGACTGGTACGTTGCCGAAGTCAAAGCTGCGCGTGCTGATTTTGAAGCTGCACTGGATGCTGAAGGCATCCGCCGTTGGCCCAGCCAGGCCAACTTCATCCTCACCGACATTGGCGCGCCGCACAAAGAATTTGTCACGCGCATGCGCGCTGCCGGCGTGCTTGTGCGCGACCGTTCGGCTGATCCCGGATGCCAGGGCCGCGTGCGCATCACCATGGGCACCCGCGAACAGATGCGGCTGGCCGCAGCAGCCTTGCATACGACCATGACCGAACTACGAGCCACCGAGGTCTCCGCATGACGACAAAGAAAGCTGCCCCCAAGAAGTCCCTCGCAAAATCGGTGTCCACGCGTGGCAAGCGCATCGGCACTGTGGAGCGCAACACCGCCGAGACACAGATCGCCCTCAAGCTCACGCTCGAAGGCGGCGGCAAGTACAAGGTCTCCACCGGCATTCGCTTCTTCGACCACATGCTCGAGCTCTTCACCCGCCACGGCGCTTTCGATCTTGAGCTCAAGGCCACTGGCGATCTCGATGTGGATCAGCATCACACTGTGGAGGACGTGGGCATCGCATTGGGTGAAGCCTTCGACCGCGCCCTCGGCGATAAGCGCGGCATCCTGCGCGCGGGCTACTTCCTGATGACCATGGACGAAACCCTCGCCATCGCCGCCGTCGACCTCAGTGGCCGCGCCGCTTACGCCGTCGATGCTAAGGTGCGCACCCGCCTAGTGGGCGACTTCCAGTCCGAACTGCTTGAAGACTTCTTTGAAGGCTTCGCCCGTGGTGCGCGCGCCAATGTGCATGTGAAGACAATGTATGGCCGCTCCAATCATCACAAGATCGAAGCCATCTTCAAAGCCTTTGGGCGCGCTCTGCGCGTGGCCTGCTCGCGCGACAAGCAACTCGGCGAAATGCTGCCCTCCACCAAGGGCCTGCTCTAGCACACAGGAGAAGGAATGCGCGTTACCGTCATCGACTACAAAGCCGGCAACCTGACCAGCGTGCTCAAGACGTTGCGGCACCTGGGCGCGGAAGCGGTTGTCACCGACAGCGATCTCTCGCTGGTCGAAGCCGCCGACCGCATCGTGCTGCCCGGCGTGGGCCACTTTGCGGCCACCTCACGCCTCGACACCACCGGCCTCACCGGCGCCATCCGCACCGCCATCGCCAAAGGCACGCCCTTCCTCGGCATCTGCGTCGGTATGCAGTGGCTCTATGCAGGCTCCAGCGAGGCGCCGGAGCAGCCCGGCCTAGGCCACTTTTCTGAAACCTGTTCGCGCTTCACCGAAGGGCAGGAAAAAATCCCGCACGTCGGTTGGAACTCGCTCAAGATCCGCCCCGGCTCCAAACTGCTGGCCGGCGTAGAGCCCGGCGAATTCGTCTACTTCACGCATTCCTTCAAAGGCCCCGTCTCTGCCGATACAGCCGCAGAAACCTTCTACATCGAGCCCTTCACCGCAGCCCTCGAACGCGGCAACGTGATGGGCACGCAGTTTCATCCGGAGAAGTCCGGCGAGACGGGACTGAAGATTCTGAGGAATTTCCTGAGGT